>Ga0163159_1000854_pt1 | contig 32940 bp, 29 predicted proteins | sample BioMet9_FD_108702 | JGI IMG/M metagenome (GOLD analysis project Ga0163159, IMG submission 108702) | Microbial communities from bioreactor (seeded with sewage sludge) at Lawrence Berkeley National Lab, California, USA - Biofuel... | ecosystem: Engineered > Bioreactor > Anaerobic > Unclassified ... | reverse complement strand
CCGATATAGAATCTGCGTTTCTTCATAGAGTTCTCCATACTGCTGTTCCGTCCGGCCGGCCGTTATCCGGCCGGCCGCGGAACAGTTGATCATTTCAAATCTTAATTTCGATTATTTTTACTACTGTACGGAATTCTTCCGTCTGGAAATCAGGAGCGCTGCCGCTACGACCATCACAACGATACCAATGATCGTGAAGATGTAGGTACCGATACCACCTGTCGAAGGAAGACTGGAAAGTGTAGTGTTCTTAACGTTTGCAGACGCACCAGTGTTAATAATTGTTTCTGTCGTACTATTGTTTGTATAGTTACCGACGGTATTGCCGTCATACGTTACGGTATAGGAAACAAGTCTTCCTGTATTATCGATAACAACGTTTCCGATTACGATTTCATGAGCTGTCTTGTCGATCTGATATCCATTCGGAGCTTTCGTCTCTTTCAGATAATACGTACCCTGGTCAAGGCCTGTGAAGACGATAGCGCCGTCTGCTAATGTCGTATAAGGTGCTGCAACAGCTGTCGTGCAGCCCGAATCCGAATAAAGTGTAAATTCAGCACCTGCGAGAGTTCCGTTGTCAACTTCCTCACCGTTCTTAATCGTATATCCGTGCTTTGTGAATTCTTTCGTTACCGTTGAGCCCGTTCCTTTGATCAGGGAATCAAAACCGAATGTATAATTGTAGGTCTTGTCTGTCTTTGTTTTTGTTCCGTCTGTCGTACTGTATGTAAGGGTCGCTTCATTTGTATTCGGATCGAAGTTCAGAGCCGCGCTGCTGTTTACCGTTGCTTCATAGGATACTTCGACATCTCTTGCAGCGAGCGCTGCAAAGCTCTTGACATAAGCCGGCACAAATGTGATCTTCATGCCTGCATCCGTCGCCGTGATCGAATACGTATTCTCTCCGGCTGTAACTGCTGTGCCGTTGACCTTAACTACGATTTTGCCGTCTGCATGATTCAGTGTAAGTCCTGTCAGCGCATCTGAGATCTCAAACTCCGGAGCCGTGTAATCATTGCTGTAGGAAGGGAACTGTGTGCTGATATTGAATTTTACCGTATCGCCGACCTTGACCGTGTCACCCTTTGTATTTTCGCCGGAATCAACGATCGTCTTTGTAATAGACGGCTCGGAAGATTTTGCATACGCTGTTTCGCCGTTTAAGCTCCAGTTGGATGCTGCGTTTACAGAGCCTTCCTGAAGCGTATTGCTGCTTCCGGAACCGCTTGTGCTGTACCCTACACTGAGAAGCATCGGGTTGTATACGGTCGTTCCGCTGCCCGTTACAACTACGATATAAGCGCCGGCCTTCAGATTTGCTGAGTAAGTGCCGGTTGCAGGAGTCGTTGCCGGATCCGATGCTGCATAGTCACTGAGAACGATGCCTGTCAGATCACCGGTCTTAGATGCAGCAAGCGCTGCGATATCACTGCTCGTAAGAGTAAATTTGCCTTCGCTGAAAAGTGCTTTGTCAGCTGCATAGCCTGTGCCTGCTGCCCAGCTGTAACCGGTAAATCCGTCCGCGTCATAATTGGCATCTACGATTTTGTATGCTGTTACCGTAGCACCCGGAACTACATTTGTAACACTGGCTTTTGCTGTATCGCCTGATGTCGGTTTTGTGTCAGCCGCTGCCGCGGTGATCGGTACGTACAGCGCTACAGTCATCATCATGACCATAAGGAGCGCTGCGATTTTCTTGAATGACTTTTTCATATTAGTCTCCTTTCAATATTGAAAATCTTGTTTGATATTATTAACGTTCTGGTTGATAAACAATCAATAGTTAATTCTAATTTGATAACTTCCTGTCCTCCTTTCGTTTATTTAAGATAAACAACAGGAGTGCAGTCATCAAAATTGCTACACCACTGATTGTAAACAAGTAAGTACCGATTCCGCCGGAATCCGGAAGTTTGTAAATCTTTGTGTTTGATATCGCCGCGTCTGTTTCAAAGTAATAGGTATTCGTGGCTGTATCAAGCTGCTCTGTCTTGCCGGTCGATGAAACAAGAATCTCGACCGGGTCTTTCAGCAATGTATATCCGTCCGGCGCCGTAACCTCTTCTGCGTAATACTTCCCGTCGGCAAGATCAGTGAAAACAGCTTTTCCGTTCTGATCCGTCGTCGCGGTCACATCTTTGCCATCCTTCTGAATGTATGTATAAGTCGTGCCGTCGCTGTTTAGTTTCTTCAGCTTGAATACGGCTCCGGAGAGCAGCGTGTCTGCATTTGCCGCATCCTTCTTCGTAATTACTACATTATTCAGTATCAGTCTGTTTGTGATCGTTTCTGTTGCCTTATATGTATCTGTATCGGAACTCTGTACCGCGTAGGAAACTTGATACTTCTTTGAACCGACCGTGCCGACTGTTCCTGTATCGATACCGATGTAGCCGGTATTGTTGATCGTAAAGTCAGGTGTTTCTCCGGTCTTTGTCTGACGGAGTTCTTTTACCGTGTAATCGCTGACTGTTCCGACAAATTTGAAAACCGCAGTCCAGCTGCTGTCGTTTAATACCGCATATTTTCCGGAAACAGATGTCGTTCCCTTATATAATCCGACATAAATCGTATCCGCCGTGTGTCCGGCCGTTCCGTCACTCCATACCTTGCTGACGGTAAGCTCCGAAAGCTTCTTGTTCGTGATCGTCGTCACGGTACTGCTGTCATTGTTGACCGTGGATGATTCGTACTGCGCCGCCTGCTCTGCCGTCAGGTTTTCTTTTGCCGTATAAGTAATCGTATCCTTGACGACCGTATCGCCATTCTTATAGTAATAATACTGCGGAAGGCTGTCCCACGAAGCCTGGTTCGTAGTACTGTCCAGTGTTTTCGTCCAGGTGATCCCGGAAAACGCGCTGTATGCGGCAATTTCGTCTGAAGTCAAATCCCGTGCCGTTCCATTCTCTGTGATCGTCGGTACAAGCGTCACGGTCAGACCGGAAATTGACGGCCCGTTCCAGATCTTCTTGACCGTGTGTGAAACCGTGTCAAGTGAAACCTGGATGACGGGGTGCTTGTACGGCGATGTCTGAACGCCGGTGCTTCCGACCACTTCTTCATATGATACGATTGCTTTTCCATCTGTGCGGGAAGCATAATTATCGGAATTAAATCCGCTCTTTTCGCTGCTGGTATTGTTGCCGTCCGCATCTGTTCCCACATCACCGGTATTGGAATATCCTGCGGTACTGTATTGATAATATGCCAGATCAGAAGGTTTTATCTTACAGCTGACGCTGTAAACCGCACCTTGCTCAAGCTCCCCGCTGAAGGCTACGGTAAATGTCTTTCCGGAAATGGTCAGCGTGTACCCGCTCGTCATCACAGTACCATTCTTCTTCACGGTAAAGCCTGCGCTGCTTCCATCGACAAGTTCCGCGTATTCACTGATCGTATCGGTAATCGACACATTCTTATATGCATTGTAAATGATCTTGCTGGCAATGGTATTCATCGTTGTATCGAAGTTCGTACCTGTGCCGTCTGCCTCTGTAGCGCCTACCGCACTTGCGAAGTTCTGCATTGCCACCTGTGTATCACTGGTCAGATACATCGCATACATCTTTGTGTTTCTCAAATATGTTGAAAGCTCAAACTGCGCAACGGCTGCGTCATAATTTCTTCCGTCATCACTACCGCCTGCTCCTATTTCCCCTCCATAGGAGTTATTATTGATAGCCGTATAACTTTGATAACGGACAGTCGGTTTTCCGTCTGAAATGAAGATCACATACTTTTCATTTTTACTGGTGCTTCGCTCTGCAAGTGCTGCATCTGCTTTGATCATTGCGCTCTGCCAGTTTGTCGCGCCGTCCGCCGTCAGCCCTGTCGTACTGCTTTCAAGGCCCGATGTTACATCGCTGTTGGTGCCTGTCCAGTCAACAAACGTCCTGCCTCCGCTGTAACGGTCGGAACTGAATGATACCACCGCGACTCTGTTCAGTGCGCTCGTACCGGTAGTTCCGAGTACTGCGCCTGACAATTTCTCCACCTCAGTCTTCATCAGACCGATTCGTGTAACATAATTGCCTCTGCTGTCTGTGATATAACGACCGTTGCTGTCTATCACATAATCTCCCATACTTCCGGAGCAGTCCAGCACAAGCAGCACATCGACCCCTGCTTCCGTTTGCTTCTTTCCGGTTACATCAAGTGTAAGAGAATATGTTCCGTCACTGTTCGCTGCGATTTTTTTACTCTGCGAAGGTGCATCAAGGGGATCTGCCGTTCCGCCGCTTCCCGGTGCCGTATACGTATCATAAATGAAATAAACGTCTACTAATTCTTCTCCTATATAACTGCCGTAGTTAAGATCATTTTTTGTATAATACGAAAGTCCTCTGTCATCTCTGCCATTTGAATATGACAATGCTACAATATCGTATACTGTCTCTGTGGGATTCCAGTAGTCATCTGATTCATACGTAATATAATTACTTGCGTATTTATAACCCGAAAAATGTTTTATGGCAAGTGGTATATAACTGCTGTTGCTGCCCGAATAAGTAATGGAATAATCCGTAAATTCTGTGCTCACGATAGGCTCATACTGATTTGTAGTGCTGTTGTATGTTACATAATGAAACTGTACTTTTGTATTATTCGCCTCTTCATCGTGATGAGCTTTCCAAGTTATCGTATAAACAGAAAAACTGTCTGCCTGGAACTCTGCCGACTGAACTTTCTGCCCATCCGTTGTCTGTACATTCGAAAGCTGATTGCTGTCTTTCAGGTCAACTACATTCTGAACCTGACCGCTTGTATCCTCTTCGAGATGAAGAACGGTGACATCCGCCGACGATGAATCCGACTCGGATACATTCTGGGGCAGAGCAGCCTGTTTATACTGAATGGAAACACTAACTTCCCCGTTCGGCTCAACTTCCTTGCCCTCTGAGTCAGCAAACGTGATATCATAAGCCAGAAAACCGAGGACGCTGTTTCCGGACGCTGCCGTCTTCTCTTCAACCTTCTGTGCGACCTGATCGTACTGACCCTTTGTCCCCTGGGAATCCGCTACGATCGGAACGACCTTGAGCGTTGCGCCCGCCGGAATGATGCCTTCCGAAGCAGCTGTTACCGTGACCGTAACATCGTCGTTTTCAAAGTTCAGTGACAAAGGAGATGCCGTACCGGCTGCCTGTGTATCTGACGCACTCTCCGCGCTTACGGTATCTGTGCCGCTCTCCGAGGACGCGGCCTCCTGAACCGTTACGCCTTCCGCCTGGCTTCCCGTCTCATTCGAAGAAACCGACGTATCCGTTGTATTCTGATCTGTCTGGCTTGCGATAAGCGGATTCTGGCTGTTGAATGCGATACCGACAAGCAGCAGCACTGCCATGAAAAACGCGAGCCATCTCTTCAAATTTTTCATTCCTGTATTCCTCCGCTTCCGTTATTAACACGTTTTTCCTGATTCTTTACCAGTGAGTTGCAGTCCGGCTCATTGCCGCCGTCGTTCAATGCCTCGTCAATCATTTTGATCAGCTCCAGTGCTGACCGGAACGGCACCGTTCTGTCTTCCTCTACCCATGAAACCATTCCCTGCCAGCTGCTGTGCTGTCTGTGCTGTACGCGGATGATAAAAGTCCCGGCATCACCATGTTCTTTTAAGAGATCTTCATCTTTCAAAACCCTTACCATCCTTTCCTGCTGTCTTTTATCGGTTCTGTTCCTGCCATCCGGAAAAAAGGTTTCATCCTTTGTACCCGGAAACGGGAATCCAAGTCTGTCAAAAAAATCATCCATGGCAGCTGCCATTTCCTCAACACCGTTGACGTGGATTTCTTTTTCGGTGTATGCGTGATAGATTCTGGCCTCTGTCCTTTCGGCTGTTCGTTCATCCACGCAGAGGACAATGCCGTTTTGAGCTCCGATATAGCTTGCTCCTGCTCCCATGCGAATCGTTCTTTCCTCATATCTTTCTCTTATCTTACTCAAATCATAACAGCACGGCGGTCAAGAGATCCGTCAATAATTGCACTAAATAAGGGTTATTTCCAAGTTATTTGTTGATTGCAATATGCTGTTATATGGTTTCCCGGATCACACTGTTTACGTAATACTGAACACCTGTCCGCTGCCTGCCGATCAGAAATCTGTAATTGATTCGTTTCTGTACAACAAGGCAGTCTTCTCTGGTTGTGTTCATCAGCAGTACAAGATACTGCCCGCGGCTGAAATGATTGACCACATCTCCCTGCCGGATCGACCGGCAGATCGCGTCTCCCAGCCTTGCCTGAAGGATATCCAGATCCTTGCCTTCCTTCATCGGGCTGCCCTTGCTGTCGACCACGGTACAGAGCATCAGATAAACCGACTGCCCGCCCCGCTCGATCATGCGGAGAACCATCTGGTAAATGCCCCGGAAAATCGGATACGAACAAAGGTATCCGCCTTCCGTATCTTCCTGCTCTTCCATGAGCTCACTCTGGATTTCATCCAGCTGCTCATACGGATGAACCAGCTGTTCCCCGAGGCGGCTCATGAAGTCCATCAGCTTTTTTGACGGGCGTATCCCGCGCTCTTCAAAGTAGCTGTCTACGGTCTCCGCGTAAAGCTCGCTTGCTTCCTCATACCGTCCCATTCCGATCAAAGCTTCCATCGTAATGGTTTCCCAGTCGGAAAAAGGAGCGATCGCGGAAGCTCGTTTCCCAAGCTGTTCCATCTGCGGAAAATCTTGTTTGTCTCTCAGTATTTCTGCCGACTCTTCCACGCATTTTATAAACATTTCACGGTATTTTCTTGATTCGACAGCCGCCCAGATGACTCCGGCGTACGACGCCAGGAATTCTCCCGTATAGCAGCTGCAGGCATCTGTGAGATAACGAAGCTTCGCATCAGCATCTTTTTCCGCAAAAGCCTTGTCGTAAAACCTTTCAAACTCACAAACATCCTCCTCAACGGGAATTTCATCTGTCCAGTAGAAGATTCCTTTTTCCATACGGATGTAATTTGCCTTCGGAAGACCTGCTTTCTTAAGCTTGTTCTTCACGTTGTAAATTACGCTCTGCATCGTATGGTGGACATTGCTGATGTCCCGGTCCCCGAACAGGATCTCTTCCATACGTTCCCTGCTTATGCCTTCTTTTCTGTAATGAAGGACAAGCTGCATCACATAGGCAAACTGCGTTTCATTCGTATTTTTTTCTAATAGAGAAGCGCCGCGGTACCACATGGAAAACTTTCCGAACATCTTCACATGGAGAGCGCCGTCTTCATTGATTCCCTCTTCCATCTATATTCCCCGCCTTGTTACATCCAATATAACAACCGCAAGTCACATCGCGGTCACAGCATGAAAAAAATTTTTAATTATTTCTGTTCCTGCTGTTACGATAAAAATCAAGCTGTACTTTCGGTTTGTCAGGGCATATTTCCGTACATAAAAAAGCGCCCCGTGAATCCGGATAAAAACTTCCGCATTCTGGAACGCTTCATCATCGAAATGAAATCTGCAAGGGCTATTTCTTACGAAGGAACAACCTCATCGATACTATACCGGATATCGGCTTTTTCACTTTCTTTCTTATTATAATAATGATCCTGAAGCCGCTTCATGACCATCACGGCATTTTCGTACTGACACGCCGGAAGCATGATCAGGAACTGATTCTCGCTGTACCGGCAGATGATATCCGCGGAACGCAGGGAATGCAGCAGTACGTCCTGCATGATTTCCATCGCTCTCTTTACTGCCGCGTGATACGTGTCGCCGTCATGATCTGCCTGTACGGCCGGAAGGATCGTCATCAGTGCCAGATGGATCGATATTCCCAGGCGCTCGCCGCTTCTGGCCTGCTGTGTGTATATCTTCTGGAAGACACCGTATTCACACTGAAACGCGCCGTCCGGCTGTGAATCGTCTGTCTCTGCCTGCATCTCCTGAAGCTCCAGTTCCACCATGCTGATGTCGGCTTCTTCATCGTGCTGTTCCGTCAGCAGCTCATCGTACAGATCCCGCAGCTCCTGCGACGGGCGGACGCCAAGACTGTCATACAGCAGCTGGGTCGCGTCATGGTAATGATCCAGTGCGAGTTTTCTCTTCTTCTGCGCCATTAAGGCGCGTATCAGCTGGCAGTGCATCTCCTCGTCGAGAGGGTCGATCTGCAGAACACTTCTGCAGATTTCTTCCGCCTTGCCAAACTCGCCGCTTTTAACGAGACCGTCCGCCAGTTTCTTGGATGTTGTAAGATAAAGCGAATGGTAGTAGGCGGAAAGCGTTACAACCCAGTATTCACTGTTTAATTCCTGCAGAAATACACCAGTGTAAAGCCGCACTGCTTTAAACCTCTTGTCGATTTTCTTATTAACGGCGGTCTCTTTTCCTGCTTCTTTGCAGAATTTCTCGAATTCTTCCGCGTCGATGGTGATGCTGATTTCGGGATTCCATTTATAAGAGCCTTTCCCGGTAATAATAAATGGTATATCGCCCCAGGTATTCTTAAGCAAGACTCTAAGCCGGTACATCAAATTCTTCAATGCGCCGGCCGGATTGTCACTCTCATCCTCCTGCCAGAGGACCTCGCTTAATTCCTGAACTGTAATGACCCTGTCATGATGGCAGACCATATATGCCAGAAGCTTCATGACCATATCAGACCGAATTGTGTTCGCGTCCAGCAGCCCCTCGCCGCAGGATATCTGAAAATGATCAAAAGTCCGGACATTCAGCGATATGTCACCTGCATGCTCTTGTTTAATCATTATACTCTCCGTCTGTAAACCCCTGTTAATTATTGCATTTACACCATATACAATACCACTTTTACCATGTTTCAATCAAGTATAAAACGTTAAAAACATGCCGATCTGCCCAAAAAATGGAAAAAACCGGATAAGTAAACTTATCCGGCCATCTTCGTCCAGTCTATCGGCTGATCCGGCGATTTGATTTTCACCGCCGATTCTATCAGTTTAAGGAGCTCCAAAACACTGCGGAAGGGAACTGTCTCGGAATGCTCGACCCAGCATACTGTCCCCTGCCACGTATGATTCTGCCTGCACCTAATTTCGACAATAAACGTCTGGTCTTTAACCGTGACCTTCTGCTTCTCCCCGTCACTCATCATAATGTATGACAACCTTTCTGCCACATCTATGCTGTTCAATTATAAGGGCATAGCTTTCTGCAACAGTTTCATTATGCACGAAGGCAGTCACACGGCGGTCATACAGCGAAAATTATTTGTGGTTTCTCAGAAGATTTATGAAATCGACATCACTCTTGAAGCTTCCTACTGTCACGCCGTCCTCATTCTTGACAAACCCCTGCCAGGAGCTCTTTTGCCGTGATGTAAAATAGATATCAAACGTACTGCGCTTCCCATGCTGAGCCGCGATATCCTCAGAAGAACGGTAACGCACGGGATCGCCGCAGTATGTAGCGCTCCCGTTATTCATCTGTTTCCCGCTACCTTCGCCAGTGCCCGAAAAGCTTCGGGTAAGCCGTGATGCCTGCGGCTTTCCGATCTTATCGAGAAGATGATCGATCAGCAGCAGAAATTCAGGTCCTCCGTTAAATGGATACGTATCATCCAGTGCGACTCCACAGATCGATCCGGAAAGGTGATTCTCCGCTTCCGCAGCGGAATCAACGCACACCCGGAGCGCTGTAACCGGATATTCTGTCTGTTTCATAATCAATACCCTCCCTGAATCGTCAGTCATCTCTATCATCACTTCGAATGTCAATTTCACCGTCAAATACCGTCACCGCAGGACCTGTCATATAAACACAGTTATCCTCTTCATTCCACTCGACACGAAGTGTGCCGCCAAGCAGATTCACCTTGACGTCCCGGTCTGTGAAGCCGTTCAGTATCGATGCCACCGCCGATGCGCATGCCCCGGTTCCGCAGGCCATCGTCTCTCCGGTTCCGCGTTCCCAGACCCGCATCCGGATCGTTCCGCGGTCCGCAGCCGAAACAAATTCAGTGTTGATGCGCTTCGGAAAAAGCTCGTGATATTCAAAAGCCGGTCCGATCTTCTCCAGATCCAGACTGCTGATGTCATCCATAAAAATCACAGCGTGCGGATTTCCCATCGAAACGCATGTCATTCTGTATTCCACGCCCTCAACATTGATCGGGACATTGACTGCCTTCTCTCCGCCTAAATCAACCGGTATTTCCGATGGTTTGAGGATCGGCTGCCCCATGTTGACACGGACTGAAGAAACTCTGCCGTCCTCAGCAGAAAGATCCAGCTTCTTAATTCCGGCCAGTGTTTCAATCGTTATATGTTCATCGTGTGTCAGGCCGTAATCGTATACATATTTCGCGACACATCGTATCCCGTTGCCGCACATCTCGCCGCGTGATCCGTCGGCGTTGTACATATCCATCTTAAAATCAGCGGTTTCCGAAGGACAGATAAGAATCAGTCCGTCGGCACCGATACCGAAATGCCGGTCGCTGACAAGGCGGGCTGTTTCAGAAGGATGCTCCACACGCTCCGAGAAACAATTTACATAAACGTAGTCATTTCCGATACCCTGCATCTTTGTAAACTTCATGATGCGCCTCCCGTACGTTATTCTTCTACTATTCTAACCCTTCCTGCCCGTTCGCACAACTACCTATTTTTCATAATGCTCTGAATCATTTTGGCAGTCTCGACAAGTGTATTGCCGCTGTCCATGCTGCACTTCTGCAGATATCTGTGGGCCTCCTCCTCTGTCATCTTATTTCGTTCCATCAGAAGTCCTTTCGCCTCCGCGATCAAGGTCTTCTCGTACGCGGACCGCATCCTTCCATGCTCGCGCCGCCACCGTCTGGCCGATTCAATCGATTCATTCATCATGCTCACGGTATCCAGCAGATCATGGACGACAATCGGAAGCGCCAGTCCGACGACACCTTCCTCCAGTCCGTTATCCCAGAGGCTTTCCGACGCAATCAGCAGGAAATGAAACGTATCCGGCAGATATTCCCGCAGTTCATGGTACGTCATGTCCTGAAACTTGTAGCCGCACACGATGATGCCGTCTTCCATCCCATCCGTCAGGTGTATCACATAGCTGCCTGACATGCAGGCGCCTGCGACAGAAAACCCGTTCTGAAGGAGGATGTTTCGGATCTGCATCGCATTTTCCTGTTTTGGAAATACTACTATAATATTTGCCACTTTACATAACCTCCCAGTATGGGTCAGCGTCAGATCTTATAAAGGTATTCGTCAATCTCCCACTGGGATACATTCGCGTTGTAGGCGCTGTATTCACGCTTCTTGGCTTCCACGTATTTTTTTACAACATGGTCTCCAAGCGCTTCGCATATTACCGGATCCCGCTTCAGCTCCCGCAGCGCGTCGAGCAGATTCTCCGGCAGGGAATCGATCCCCTCTGCCTCACGCTCCTGAAGCTCCATGTCATATACATTCGTATCCACGCTGTCAGGCGGCTCAATCTTATTCCGTATTCCGTCAAGCCCTGCAGCCAGGCAGACTGCGATGGCAAGATACGGATTTGCCGCGGAATCCGGGCTTCGAAGTTCAATTCTCGCGCTTTCACCGCTCGCGGAAGGAATCCGGATCAGCGGACTTCTGTTGCCGGCGGACCAGGCAATGTAAACCGGTGCCTCATAGCCGGGTACAAGCCGCTTGTAGGAATTGACAATCGGATTTGTAACCGCCGCCATGCCCTTCGCGTGCTTCATGAGACCGCCGATAAAATAATACGCTTCCTCACTGAGGCCGCCCTTTCCGTTCGGATCGTCGAAAATATTCTTTCCGTCTCTGGACAGCGACATATTGATGTGCATGCCTGAACCGCTGATGCCCGTCTGGGGCTTCGGCATGAAGCTTGCAAAAAGCCCGTGACGCATGGCAATCATCTTTACGACAAGCTTGAATGTCATGATATTGTCCGCCGTATGAAAGGCTTCGTCGTATTTAAAGTCGATCTCATGCTGGCCGGGAGCCCCTTCATGATGGGAGGCTTCGATTTCAAAACCCATATCCGTAAGTGTCAGCACCATATCACGCCGGGCATTTTCCCCCAGATCAACGGGACCTAAGTCAAAATAGCCGCCCTGATCATGCGTATTGGTCGTCGGTCTTCCTTCTTCATCCGTATGGAAAAGGAAAAATTCGCATTCCGGCCCGACATTGAACGTATATCCAAGCGCCGCCGCCTCGCTGACAATCCTCCGCAGCACATGGCGCGGATCACCTTCAAAAGGTTTTCCGTCCGGCATATATACATCGCATACAAGACGCGCGACCTTGCCGTTCTGCGGCCGCCACGGGAATATTTCAAACGTGTCCAGATCCGGATATAAATACATGTCGGATTCTTCGATCCGCACAAACCCTTCGATCGAATAGCCGTCAAACATCATTTCATTATTCAGTGCCTTCGACAGCTGTCCCTGTGTAATGGCCACATTCTTCATGGTTCCCATGATATCCGTAAACTGCAGGCGGATGAACCGCACATCCTCTTCCTCAACGATACGCAGAATATCCTCTTTCGTATATTTGCCCATGGTCCAGTACTCCTTTTCCCTTTATGATTAAAAAATTAGAAAAGGCGTTCTCAAATAAACTGAAAACGCCGTTGCTTCCACTAAATATTAGCAGTATGAATGCTGTTTGTCAACAATCTGTTCCGATTGCCGCCCGGGTTCCTCAAAAAATGACCGGCCAGAACCGGCCGGTCATTTCAGACTTCATATTAATACTCGATCTTATTCTTGTCGAGATGATGCTTGTCCCAGAGTTCCTGTGCCTTCGGGCCCCACTCTTCGGCGTAATGTACACACTTGCCGCAGAGATGCTCGCAGGACTCCGGTGATTCCATATCCGTAGACTTGGCACCGGTTGCCTTGACCATTGCCTCAAGCTTCTCAGGATTCTCAAGCATCGGGCACGGCTGCAGAAGGTTCTTGTTGAACGGCTGGTTCTTCTGATACTCAAGGAAAAGCGGCTGGCGCAGGCAGTCGATCCATGACATATCATGGATGTTGGCGCTTGAATAGTGAATGAATACGCACGGCTCAACGTCTCCGTTCGGATTGATGTGGCAGTAATACTTACCCCCGGCAACACATCCGCTTACAAACTCGCCGTCGTTCTGGAAGTCAATGGCGAAGATCGGCTTGCCGCCCTTCCATCCACGGATCTCACGAACACGGTGATACATATACTCTCTCTGCTCCGGATTCAGCAGCAGATCTGTCGAAGCTGCGTTTCCAACCGGCATATAATGGAAATACCATGTAAACTTGACGCCCTTGGAAATGATCATATCCAGGAATTCGTCAGAAGTAACGGTCTTGTAGTTTGCACTCGTGTAGCAGATCGAAGTACCGTAAAGCAGCTTGTACTTCTTCATCAGATCCATGGCGTGCATAACCTTCTGGAATGTACCCTTGCCTCTTCTGGCATCATTGACCTCTTCAAAGCCTTCCAGACTGATGGACGGAACGAGATTGCCCACACGAAGCATATCCTGGCAGAACTCCTCGTCGATCAGCGTACCATTCGTAAAGCACTGGAACGTACTTTCGTTATGCTCCTCGCAGAGACGGATGATATCCTTCTTACGCATAAGCGGCTCGCCGCCTGTGAAAAGGAACGCGTGTGTTCCAAGCTCTTCCGCCTGTGTCAGGACATTGTCCAGATCTTCATAGGTAAGGCTCATCGTATGGCCATACTCGGCAGCCCAGCAGCCTGTGCAGCGAAGATTGCATGCGCTCGTCGGATCTATCAGAATAATCCACGGGATATCGCAGCCGTATTTCGTCTTGTTGTCCTGTGCTATATGGAAGCCGCGGAACCCTGCCTCATAGCCCAGATTCAGCAGTGACATCTTGATCTGACTGTGGTCAACCGTATCGAACATGTCATTCGTATACTTCATCCACTTGCTGTCCGGATCATTGAAAACATCATGAAGATTCTGGTAAGCCTGTTTCGACCAGACCTTGCCGAGCTTCTTCTCCATCAGGTCAACAATCTGGTTAAGAGCCTTGGCGCGGTCCTTGTCCGCATGCTTGAAAGCAGCGTCAATTGCGACCTCAAAAGCCTTACGCTCCATCTTGTGGGTAATAGAACTGTTACTCATTGTTAACAACCTCCTCTTTCTGAATACCTATGTCGCTTGTATCTGAAAAAACACAAGGAATTATCACATAGCAAGCATTATAACCCCACATATCGCCGAAATCAATACATTACAGTCCAACTGTTACAAAAGCCTTAAGATTGTTCAATATATGGTGTTCATATCCTCTATATATGGTTTTAATAACTACATGTCGTTATTATACTCCTCTGCGACATACTGTGTCAAGCAGTAGAATTTGAGGTTCTGTCTGCTATAATACCTGTTTGTATATATTGTTGATAATCATGGCCATCTTCTCGCCGGATTCCTGGCATCCGCGCAGCAGCCACGTCAGATACAGCGTATAAAGTGAGCCGGTCAGTGCCTGCAGCTCGTAATAATATACAATGCCCTTGTCTTCCGAGTAGTATGTTTCTGTTATATACTCTGTCAGAACCTGCAGCAGCAGATCCGCCATATTGCTCTTGTAAAGGCTCAGAATAAAATCCTTGTGTTTTTCGAAGAAATGAAAGCAGTACAGAATATTCTCATACTTCTGGAAAAAGCCTCCCTGCTGCTCTGCGGTAAAGGTATCCTGCCGGAATGTATCAAAAATATCATGAAGATACGTTGTAAAAATTTCTTCCTTCGAATTGTAGTTCCTGTAGTACGTCATGCGTGATACGCCGGCTTTATTCGCGATCTCGGTAACACTTATTTCAGAAAGTGGCTTCGTATCGAGCAGTTTGATTAAAGCCTGTACCATACATTCTCTTGCAAGCTGATTCGCTTGGTTTCTCTTCTGCTCTTCCACAAAAGTGCCTCCTTTACTATGGATGATATTCTGTTACATAGCGTAACATAGTTTATATTATACCATACTGCCGCGTTTTTTCAATAAAAAAAACGGACAGTGCCCGCAAAGGAACGCTGTCCGTTTCCATATTCAAAGAATGATTATTTCAGGGTCTCGGTAATGATTCCCACGATCTCCTCGCCGATACGATCCTGCGCTTCACCCGTGGAAGCACCGATATGCGGTGTCAGAGAAATCTTGCTGTTTGTAAGAACCCGCTTGTTCTCGGCCGGCTCCTTCGAGTATACATCGAGTGCCGCACCGGCAAGCTTGCCATTGTCAAGTGCGTCGCAGAGAACATCCTCATCCACCAGTCCGCCGCGTGCAAGATTCAGAAGATAAGCCGTCGGCTTCATAAGTGCCAGCTCTTCCGCTGAAATAACAGGCTTCTTGTCAGCAGGCATCGGAATATGGATCGAAACGAAATCCGCATTCTTAAGAATGTCTTCCTTCGTCGATTTAATATACTCTGCAGGAAGATCCGGAACATCATAAATATCCGTATACATAACCTTCATGCCAAGCGCAGCCGCGCGCTTTGCAACTTCACGTGCGATTCTGCCCATTCCGATCAGTCCGATTGTCTTGCCGCAAAGCTCAACGCCCTTATATGCTTTCTTCTCCCACTGGCCTTCACGCATCGTATAATTGGAAATTCCGATAAAACGTGCCATTGAGAACATGTGACCGATCGTAAGCTCTGCAACAGAAGCACTGCTTGCCTTCGGTGTGTTGCGAACCTTGATGCCCTTGGATTCAGCATAAGCAACGTCGATATTGTCAACGCCCACACCGCCGCGGATGATTACCTTCAGTCTGCCAGCTTCTGCCGCAGCGTCGATAATCGGCTCGCGAACCTTCGTCGCAGAACGGACAACAAGTGCATCCGCTTCTTTTACTTTCTTTGCGAGCTCATCCGGCTCATAAAACTTCTGCTCTACTTCATAGCCAAGAGACTCCAGTTTTGCAGCCGCACTCTTTGCCATACCATCTGTAGCTAAAATCTTGTACATGTCACTACCTCCTATTTATTCGCTGCTTCGAACTTCTTCATGAAGTCGATCAGGTATTCAACACCTTCCTGCGGCATTGCATTGTAGATGGAAGCTCTCATTCCGCCTACAAGACGATGGCCCTTCAGATTGGACATGCCTGCAGCCTGGGACTCCTTGACAAACTTCGCGTCAAGATCATCGTTGCCTGTACGGAATACTACGTTCATCATAGAACGTGAATTCTTCTCAACCGTTGTCTTATAAAAATCGGTGCTGTCCAGATAATCATAAAGTGCTGAAGCCTTCTTGATATTCCTCTTCTGCATGTTCTCAAGTCCGCCGATCTCATCACGGATCCACTGCAGAACAAGCATAGCAATGTAGATCGAATAGCACGGAGGTGTGTTCAGCATGGAATCCTTCTCGGTTTCCGTAGCGAAGTTCCAGATTTTCGGTGTAATAGGCTTTGCATTGCCAAGCAGCGATTTCTTAACGATGACGATTGTCACGCCTGCCGGAGCGATGTTCTTCTGAGCGCCTGCGTAGATTACATCAAACTTCGTAACGTCAACCGGCTCAGAAAGAATGCAGGAAGACATATCGGCTACAAGGGGAACATTTCCTGTCTCAGGGATATAGTTCCATTTTGTTCCGAAAATTGTGTTGTTGAAGCAGATATGAACGTAATCAGCATCCGGATTCAGCTTCAACTCTGACTGCTGCGGGATGCGTACGAAATTCTCGTCTGTAAGGTCTGCCGCTGCTTTTGCATCCGGTGCATACTTCTTGGCTTCTTTAAAAGAACCGCCTGCAAAATTTCCTGTCACAACGTAGTCAGGATTTCCCTTGACGGCAAGGTTCATCGGGATTGCCGCGAACATACCGGTTGCACCGCCTGCAAGGAAAAGTACCTTGTAATCATCAGGAATTCCCATGACTTCATGGAATAAAGCTTCCGTATCTGTGATGATCTTGTCATAAACCTTGGAACGATGGCTCATCTCCATTACGGACATTCCTGATCCTTCATAATTCAACATCTGTTCCTGTGCCTTTTTCAGCACGCTCTCCGCCAGCATGGACGGACCTGCTGAAAAGTTGTAAATTCTGTTTTCAATCATGGTAATACCCTCCTTATTAAACTGCTGCAATCATTATATCACATGGGTGTTAAAACTTTCTATAGTAAATGCGGTTAATTTCTGAATTATTACAAAAAAAACAAAAACTATACTCCGCATTCCTAATATAGCACAGCCGCAGGCTAATTTCTACTGCGGTCCGCCGATCTTGCCAAACGCACCAAGCAGTTCGCCCATATCAGGCGGAATAGAGATCGGCTCGCCGGCAGCCTTGATCGCGTTTGCCACATCCTTAAGACCGCTTCCTGTCACAACGCTGACTACCGATGCATCATGCGGAATAAGCCCCTTCTCAAGTGCTTTCTTAAGACCTGCTGTCCCGGTAGCGCCTGCCGGTTCCGCGAAAACACCGCACGTTGTTCCAAGCAGCTTCATCGCGTCGAGGATTTCCTGATCCGATACATTGACAACAACACCATTTGATTCGCGAATCGCGATCAGTGCCTTGTCCGCGTTGCGCGGCACACCGACAGCAATACTGTCCGCCAGGGTATTCTCTTCCATCGGCTTCCATGGCTTATTCTCCGCAATCGCACGGTTCAGAGGACAGCAGCCCTCCGCCTGTACACTGATCAGACGCGGAAGTCTGTCGATAAAGCCTGCTGCATAAAGATCCTTAAAGCCCTTCCAGGTACCTGCAATCGTACAGCCGTCGCCGACAGAGATCGCAACGTAATCTGTCATCTTCCAGTTCAGCTGCTCTGCGATTTCCAGCGCGACTGTCTTCTTGCCTTCCATGAGGTACGGGTTGATTGCCGCGTTGCGGTTATACCAGCCCCAGCGGTCGATTGCTTCCGCGGAAAGACGGAATGTATCCTCATACGACCCCTGTACGCTGATAACATTGGCGCCGAACATCATAAGCTGGGCCACCTTGCCCTTCGGTGCGCGTGACGGTACAAAAATATATGTCTTATAGCCGGCTGCCGCTGCATTGCCTGCCAGTGAAGATGCCGCGTTGCCTGTCGAAGAACATGCGATTGTATCCATACCGGCCTCTTCCGCCTTGACAACTGCCATCGCGGAAGCACGGTCCTTCAGGCTGGCCGTCGGATTGACACCGTCATCCTTGACATACAGCTTCCGGACGTTGATCAATTCAGCAAGACGCTTTGTTTCATAGAACGGTGTCCAGCCGACACGCAGCTTGGGAATCCTGCTCTCGCCTTCTACCGGAAGGAATTCACGATAACGCCACATGGTGTTGTCTTTCCTGTCAGCCATCTTTTCCTTTGTAATCTGTGTTTTAATATACGCGTAATCATATTTGATATCCATGATGCCGCCGCATTTCGGACAGACCGTAATGCCGGGAGTCGCTTCCATCTCGTATCCGCATTTCACACAAACTGCTGATTTAACATTCTTAAGCAATTGTATTCCTCCTATATCCTACAACATGCCAGCGGACAGAAAATCCGCTGACATGCTGAATTCATTGCATTCTTAATAATTGGTAAGATTACAGATTCTTGAGCAGTCCGGTACGATCGTTGAATTCATCAATCAGCTTATCGACCTGAGGAGCAATCTTTCTGACTGCGCCCCATGTATGCTCTTCGTCATACCACAGAGCGTTGATCTCGTCAAATGTCTTGCCCTGCTGCTCAACCCATGTATAATACTTGAGATTGTGAATACGCTTACGTGCCTCATATGTAAGCTCCTGCATATAATCAGTGCGGACTCCGCGAAGGTGAGCATTGTAATCAACTGCCGCCATCGTCGGTGTGTACTCTCCGTCGGCATCCTGAAGCTCTTTGATACGGGACTGATACATAACAGCCGAATCGGTCATGACTGTAGCGACAACATCATGCTCAGTCAGTTCATAGTACTTCGCCATCTTGATTGCACAGAGCATATTGGCAATACCGGAAATTCCGAAGTAATCGAGAACATCTACGATCGCAGGATCAACACCGACTTCCTTCTTAAGATATTCACGCGCAACCGGCTCGTTGAAGAAACGGATCAGTCTCTGTGAATCTTCATCATCGATATCAATAACCATATCGGTGTTCTTTACATTGTGAATCCAAGGTACGTGCTTGTCGCCGATACCTTCGATACGGTGTCCGCCGAACCCGTTGTCAAGCAGCGTCGGGCACTGAAGTGCTTCGCCGACGCCGAGCTTAGCATTCGGATACAGCTCTTTCAGGCGGTCTCCGGAAGCCATTGTTCCGGCTGATCCTGATGTAAACACTGCTCCAAAGAAACGGTCTCCCGGCTGCTTCATCTCTTCATAAGCATCAGCAATCGCATTGCCGGTCACGTTGTAGTGCCACATGTAGTTGCCCATTTCGTCGAACTGATTGAAAATCACGACATCCTTGCGGGTCTTGCGAAGCTCCCATGTCTTGTCGAAGATTTCCTTAACATTGCTCTCACAGCCCGGTGTAGCAATAACTTCGCCGGCAATCTTAGAAAGCCAGTCGAAACGTTCCTTGCTCATTTCAGCGGGAAGGATTGCAATCGATTCGCATCCAAGCAGTTTAGAGTTGAAAGCACCGCCGCGGCAGTAGTTTCCTGTTGAAGGCCAGACAGCTTTATTATAGGTAGCATCAAACTGTCCGGTAATGAGACGCGGAACAAGACATCCATAAGCAGCGCCGACTTTATGGCATCCGGTCGGGAACCATTTGCCGATCATGCAGATAATCCTGGCTTTGACCCCCGTCAGCTCAGGCGGTAACACGATGTAATTGCTGCTTCCGTACAGACCGCCGGAATCCTTCTGCTCATTCTTCCATGTTACACGGAAAAGATTAAGCGGATTGACATCCCAGAGACCGACATTCTTAAGCTTCTCCTTGATCGGTGCGGGAATCTTGCCGGGATCCTTCATCTGTGCGATGGTCGGGATAATAATGTTATTCTCCTTGGCCTTCTGAATATTGTGTTCGAGTGCCTCTTCATGCTTGGTTAAATCAATCATTCTATTCCTCCTCTTTGTATAAAAACAACCAATGATATTAGCCTTAATTATTCTATCACCGACAGCTTTAAAAATCAATCGGTTTTTAATAAATATTTTTTGATTGGCAAAAAATTTTTTTGTTTTCTATTGCTTTTTCATGATAATATGATATGATAAAAGTACAAAGAATTTATTTGCAAATAAAATTTTTGTTTTGTCTGGAGGTGGTAACTATTTCTGATTCCAAATTAGACGCTCTGAAACAGATCGCCAAAGCTCTTGCAGCCCAGTTCGGAAGTGACTGTGAGATAGTTGTCCATGACCTTTCCCGCAAGCACATCAGCAATTCCATTGTGTACATCGAGAACGGCCACGTAACCGACCGCAAGGTCGGCGGCAGCCCTTCACGTGTCGTACTGGACACACTTCGTCGAAACACTGATAATGTTCAGGACCAGCTTGCATATCTGACACGCACGGACAGCGGACGGATTCTGAAGTCCAGTACTATCTTTATCAAGGATGACGATGGAAAACCATGCTACATTCTTTCTATTAATTATGATATTACGAATCTGCTCGCCTTTGACTCTACAATCAAACAGCTTACCGCATGCAATAAGGGCGAAGGCGACGAAAACCCCAGACACATTACGCATGATGTCAATGAACTGCTGGATGAGCTGATTGAACAGTCGGTCGAGCTTGTCGGAGTACCTGTGCCGTTCATGTCCAAGGATGACAAGATCAAGGCAATCAATTTTCTGAATGATTCAGGCGCCTTTCTTATCACCAAATCAGGCGATAAGGTATCGAAGTATTTCGGTATTTCCAAGTATACGCTTTACAGTTATGTAGACATCAACAAATAAATCTTCCTGATGGAGGCGCATTATATATGAAGGAAGCCGAATGGGTCCGCAATCATGTTCCGAAAACTGATGACCGCTTTCTTGAAATTATGTCACAGGAGAACATCATCAAGGCTTTGAATTTCCACCGCAGCTTCCCGCAGTACTCTGTCACCCCGCTGACACCTCTGCGGCATCTTGCAGAATATCTCGGAATACACGGTGTCTATGTCAAGGATGAATCCTACCGGTTCGGTCTAAATGCCTTTAAAGTACTCGGCGGTTCTTTTGCAATAGCTAAGTATATCGCACAGCAGACCGGCCGTGACGTAAGTGAGCTTTCCTATGATTACCTTACTTCTGACAAGCTTAAGCAGGAATTCGGTCAGGCAACTTTTTTCACAGCTACCGACGGAAACCATGGCCGCGGTATTGCCTGGTCCGCTCATAAGCTTGGTCAGAAATGTATCGTCCGCATGCCGCGTGGTACAACTCCGATACGCCGGGCAAATATTGCAAAGCTCGGTGCCGAAGTTACGATCGAAGATCTGAATTATGATGAATGTGTGCGTCTGGCCAATGCAGAGGCGGAAGCCACAAAGAACGGCGTTATGATTCAGGACACGGCATGGCCCGGATACGAGGAGATTCCTTGCTGGATCATGCAGGGTTACGGAACACTGGCAATGGAAGCCGACCGGCAGCTTCTCGCGGATGGCTGCGACCGCCCGACTCATGTTTTTATTCAGGCCGGCGTCGGATCACTTGCCGGCTCCATAATCGGCTATTTTGTGAATCGATATCCCGACAATCCGCCAATAATGGTTGTTGTGGAAGCAGGCGCCGCCGACTGTCTTTTTGAATCTGCAAAGAAAGGCAGCGGAGAACTTGTAAATGTGACCGGCAGCCTGCAGACAATTATGGCTGGTCTTGCATGCGGTGAGGCAAACACCGTCTCATGGGATATATTAAGAAACCATGTCGATGCTTTTACAGCCGCGCCCGACTGGATGAGTGCAAAGGGCACACGTATATACGGTGTTCCGCTGGCCGGCGATCCGACTATTATCTCAGGTGAGTCGGGATCCGTAACGCTTGGTCTTCTTGCATCGATCATGATGTACGATAAATATTCGGAACTTCAGGATATCCTGAAGCTGGACAGTCATTCCGAGGTCCTGCTTGTTTCCACGGAAGGCAATACAGACCCCATCCGTTTCCGCGAAGTTGTATGGGACGGGCTTTATGGTGTAGACAGACTGCCCGGTGCAAGGAATTAAATCATTGTATTATATTCAACTACATTAAATTTCAAAACAGGAGGAGTAAACTATGGATTTCAAGAAAGTCACGGAAGCAGCAAAGGGTTATTCAAAGGATATGAATGCTTTTCTGCGCGCTATCATCGCTAACCCGGGGGAAAGCTGCGATGAGAAGGCTCATATCACAACAATTGCAAATGAAATGAAGAAAGTTGGCTTCGACAAGGTCGAAATCGATCCTCAGGGAAACGTACTTGGCTACATGGGTACAGGCAAGCGGATCATCGCATTTGACGCGCATATCGACACAGTCGGCATCGGCTATATCGAAAACTGGAAATTTGATCCTTACAAGGGCTATGAGAATGATACGGAAATCGGCGGCCGCGGTTCTTCCGATCAGCTCGGCGGCATTGTTTCCTCTGTTTATGGTGCGCGTATCATGAAGGACCTGAACCTTATTCCGGATGATGTTACCGTACTCGTAACCGGTACCGTTCAGGAAGAGGACTGTGACGGCCTCTGCTGGCAGTATATCATCAATGAAGACAAAATCCGCCCTGAATTTGTTGTAATCACAGAGCCTACTAACAACAAGATCTATCGCGGACACAGAGGCCGTATGGAAATCCGTGTGGAAGCAGCCGGTGTTTCCTGCCATGGCTCCGCTCCGGAGCGCGGTGACAACGCGATCTACAAGATGGCCGATATTCTTCAGGATATCCGTGCACTCAATGAAAACGATGATGCAGATTCTACCGAGATCAAAGGCCTGGTCAAGATGCTTAACGAGAAGTACAACCCGCAGTGGAAGGAAGCCAGATTCCTTGGACGCGGCACTGTTACTACCTCCCAGATTTTCTATACATCCCCCAGCCGCTGCGCTGTAGCAGATTTCTGTGCGGTTTCTCTTGACCGCCGCATGACGGCAGGCGAGACCTGGGAAAGCTGCCTGGATGAAATCCGTGCACTTCCTTCGGTAAAGAAATATGGCGCAAAGGTCAGTATGTACAAGTATGACCGCCCTTCCTACACAGACCTTGTTTATGAAACAGAATGCTACTTCCCTACCTGGGTAATTCCCGAGGATGACAAGATCACAAAGACACTCGTTGAGGCAGTTGACGGATGCTGGAATAACAATGTAAAGGTCGACAAATGGACCTTCTCCACAAACGGCGTTTCGATCATGGGCCGCGAGGGTGTACCCTGCATCGGCTTCGGCCCCGGCAAGGAAGAGGAAGCACACGCTCCAAACGAGAAGACATGGAAGTCTGATCTTATTGAATGTGCTGCTGCTTACGCATGTGTTCCTTCGATCTATCTCAGCAAATAATCGAACCTCTTGTAACAATTCAATATCAGAAAGGAAATCAAACCAATGGATGCAAAATTACAAAGCTTTATCGACCGCTTAAACAAGCTGAATTTCAAGGATATGTACAACGGCGATTTCTTCCTTACATGGGAGAAGACAGATGACGAAATCGAAGCCGTTTTCACCATGGCTGATGCTCTTCGATATATGCGTGAGCAGAATATCTCCACGAAGGTTTTCGAGAGCGGCCTTGGGATCTCACTGTTCCGCGATAATTCAACACGTACACGTTTCTCTTTTGCTTCTGCCTGCAACCTGCTCGGACTTGAGGTTCAGGATCTGGATGAGAAGAAATCACAGATCGCTCACGGCGAAACGGTCCGTGAAACAGCCAACATGATTTCTTTCATGGCGGATGTCATCGGCATCCGTGATGATATGTACATCGGCAAGGGCAACAAATATATGCACGATGTTGTCGATGCTGTTACACAGGGTAACCGTGACGGTGTTCTCGAGCAGAAACCGACGCTTGTCAATCTGCAGTGCGATATCGATCACCCGACACAGTGCATGGCTGATACACTCCACGTTATTCATGAGCTCGGCGGTGTTGAAAATCTGAAAGGCAAGAAGGTCGCTATGACATGGGCTTACTCTCCTTCCTACGGCAAACCGCTTTCCGTACCGCAGGGCGTTATCGGACTGATGACACGCTTTGGCATGGATGTTGTTCTCGCGCATCCCGAAGGATATGATATCTTCCCGGAGGTTGAAGAGGTTGCCCGCAAGAATGCCGCTAAATCCGGCGGTTCCTTCCGTAAAGTAAACACGATGGAAGAAGCGTTCCAGGATGCTGATATTGTATATCCGAAGAGCTGGGCTCCGTTCGCAGCAATGGAGAAGCGTACCGATCTCTATGCAGCCGGCGATCAGAAGGGCATCGATGACCTTGAGCAGAAACTGCTTGCGCACAACGCGGAATTCAAGGACTGGACATGCTCCGAAGAAATGATGAAGAAGACAAAGAATGGCAAGGCTATCTATCTGCACTGCCTGCCTGCTGATATTTCCGGCATCAGCTGTGAATGCGGCGAAGTAGACGATACGGTATTTGACCGTTACCGTGATTCTCTGTACAAACAGGCAAGTTTCAAGCCATATGTCATCGCGGCTATGATCTTCCTTGCTAAATTCGAAGATCCTCAGGCAACGATCCGCAGACTTACCGAGCGGAACTGCCCGCGTGTTTTTAAATAATCCGACGGAGGCGATTACAAAATGAACAAGAAACGCATCGTTATCGCTCTTGGCGGAAACGCGCTCGGGAAGACACTTCCTGAGCAGATGAAGGCAGTACAGATCTCTGCACGCAACATTGTAGATCTTATTGAAGAGGGTCATGAGGTCGTAATCACACATGGAAACGGTCCGCAGGTCGGCATGATCAACAATGCCATGGCCGCGCTTTCCCGCGAAGATCCGTCACAGCCGAATACACCGCTGTCCGTCTGCGGCGCAATGAGCCAGGGCTATATCGGATATGATCTTCAGAACGCTCTCCGTGAAGAGCTTGTAAGACGTGGAATCAATGACCGTCCGGTTGCAACGATTATTACACAGTGCCGTGTCGACGGCGATGATCCTGCTTTTCTTGAGCCGACAAAGCCGATCGGTAAATTCCTTTCCAAGGAAGAAGCCGATGAGCTTGCTGCCAAGTACGGCTATATCATGAAGGAAGATGCCGGACGCGGTTACCGCCGTGTTGTGGCGTCCCCCGCTCCCAAGGAAATCGTCGAAAGCGGAGCGATCAGTACACTTGTCAGTGCCGGGCATATTGTTGTCTGCTGCGGCGGCGGCGGAATACCCGTTATTCTCGAAGACGGCCATCTGCATGGCGCAAGCGCTGTAATTGACAAGGATCTCGGCAGCTGCCTTCTGGCGAAGGACCTGGATGCAGATTTCCTGATCATCCTGACCGCAGTCGAGAAGGTTGCCATCAACTGGGGCAAGCCAGATCAGCAGTCTCTTGACGACCTGACCGTTTCACAGGCCAAGAAATATATTAAGGAGAATCAGTTCGCACCTGGTTCCATGCTTCCCAAGGTTCTGGCATCGATCGATTTTGCGGAATCCAAGATGGGAAGACAGGCTCTCATTACACTTCTTGAGAAAGCCAAGGATGGCATTGCCGGCAAGACCGGAACACGAATCCATCTGTAATAAAATCTAACAGTTTTAACATATACAGGAAGTTCCCTGCTCACGTGCTGCAGGGAACTTCTTTTTCAGCTTTTTCAAGTGTCTATTCATTCAGTTCGTCTATAAGTCTCCTCAGTACCGCGGCAACAGCTGCTTTGTCCTTTCTTGCAGGCGGTACCCTTCTCCAGCCTTGCTCCAGCGTGATGTATGCAGCTCCCGACAGTGTCTGCTCCTGACAGAGCCGGAACCCGTCACTGTCCATCTGAATCATCCACGCTGATCCATAGCACCAGCAGTTCATCGCCGGAAGCCGGATATCATCTGCCGGCGATGCCAGCAGCAGCTTGTATGAGCCGTACTGCTCGATGCGTTCCAGCAGTTCCAAAAGGCCGCGGGCATACTGATCTCTTGAAATCATTACCTGATGACCGCTCAGCAGGGACAGGCTCGTACTGTAGAAGCCGCTGGATATCCGCTCTTCCATCTCATCCAGCTGAAGGATCTGAATCAGCTCTCCCGTATTCTCCATGAGCTGCTGCTCTGCCATGTTTCTTACCAGCATATTCGCTTCTCTGCAAAGCGCAGCAGCTTCACCGGTAATGCCGTTCGACTTTATAATATCATTAAACAAGTCATCCTTGACCGTAATAAAAGCAGGTGCCGGCAGAAACGAGAACAAATTGTCATATGTGTTGCCCTTGCCGTAAATCCGCTGAATCATCTCAACCGCCCGGCCAGGCGCGAAGGATGAGAACATCGGCCTGCAGTCCGCCAGTACACGTTCCGCGAAATTCTTATGCTGAATGATGCTGTATGTATCCGTAAATACAGTCGTTGTACCCTGCCCGCCCTCAAGCGGCACTCCCATGATGCTCATAGCATGTTCCAGTATAAAAAATGAAAACCAGTATGTATTATCATCATAATACTGATGATGAAACCACTGCGCGTTACGATGGAAAATCAAAGGATTGCAGAGCTGGAAGAAAGCGACAAACTTCTCGACTGTCATTGAAAAATGCAGTGCGATGCGGATATGAAATCCCCGGTTCAGCAGACGCAGCATTCTCGCGACCCACACACGGCCGTATTCCGCGTTCTCCAGCAGCCAGCCGCTCTGTTCCGAGTCAATATACAGCATTTCAGACGGTGTTTCCATATTCTCGGCAATATCCAGCAGGTCAAAAACAGCCTGCCGTCTGCCCTCGCCCTTAACATAAAGTGCAATTTCCGCCGTACACAAGGCCTTTACTTTACGACTGAAGGCTTTTGGCACCGTAAAGTGCCGTTCTGTCAGAACATTGTGTAAAATCGGAGCAAGTCCCTTTGCGCCGGCATATTCTGCCAGCGGATCCAGGGTGCGGAGTGCCGCTGTCAGATCCTCCTGATTTTCCTCCAGCAGGATGCTGCAGACTTCCTCAAAATAAATCGACTGAACGCCCAGACGGCGGCTTCCGCTGCGCCATTTGCTCACCAGGCTTGGATCTACATGAAGCTTATGGGCCATGCTTACAGTAGATATCCGCAGATAATCCATCAGATACCCTAATGTCGTAGATTCGTGCTCTGCCATATTCTGGAATTCCCCCTGTCAAGAAAACGCCGTGACATGAAATCGTCATTGTACAACGTCTGACAAAAGCTTTGTACCGCTTTAAAAACAATAATTCGTGTGCTACGATGAACATGCAGTTACGAATAACCATTCGCATATTGCAGCACACTGTCTGATCCGGAGCAGGCAATGCTATATTCTGACAATATCAGTATAACAAAAACCAGTATCCAGTGAAAGGAGAATTTCCATGGCAGAAAATAAAGATTATAAATTTGTAGATCAGTATTCCTTTGATGAAGCACTTCTTAAGCAGGCTTTTGCGGAAGCCCGCAAAATTTATAAAGAACGCGGTTTCATGCGCCGTATGGGGTTTGGTTCCGCTCCTGCCATAACAACCGTTGACATGGCAAAAGCCTGGATGAGCGAGGGCCATCCGTTCACCTGTGATCATGCGGTTGAGGTGTGCGCAAACGCACTGAAAGTACTTGACGCCGGCAGAAAAGCCGGTGTGCCGATTTTCCATACAACAACAGGATATACCGGTGAAAAACAGTGGGATCTACCAAGATGGGATGAGAAGATTCCGATGAGCGCACTTGATATTGATTCGGACTGGATGGAGATCGACCCAAAGCTCAAGCCGCGTCCGGAAGAGCCTGTAATCCATAAGAAATATGCATCCAACTTTTTTGGCACACATCTGGCTGCTACATTGAATTTCCTCGGTGTTGATACCGTTATCGTAATGGGTGCCACATCCTGTGCATGCGTCCGTCATACTGTTATGGATTCCACCGGCTATGGTTTCAAAACCATCATTCCGGAAGGTACGGTAGGCGACCGCGTACCGGGCGTCATTGAATGGAATCTCTTTGATATGGAAGCAAAATTCGCCGATGTCGTGCCGGTCGATGAAGTTGTCCGGTATCTGGAAGGCATCGATGCCAGCGTTTACCGCAAGCATGAGCGTTCTTTGGATTGAGGCAGTTCTGGTTTCGTCAGTGCTCCTCTTAAGGAGCACTGACTGACACGAAAAAGCTGCTTCATCATCTGGAAATGGGGGATACACATGAAAGAATATCTTGAAATAGCTAACTCACCGGCGATGTGGCTCGCCTGCATTCCGGCAATCTGTGTTGTTATTTTTCAGGCCTTCATTTACACGAAAAAAGCGTTCGGAGCTTCGAAAACGACAACGCTTAAAACAGAACAGTGCAAGACAGCTTTCCGGGTAGGCGCAACCTCAGCTGTAGGCCCGGCTCTTGCTATTTTTGTCATTATGGTTGCCATGATGGCCATCGTAGGCGGTCCTATGAGCTGGCTCCGTCTGAACTTCATCGGTTCCGCCACGACAGAGCTTACCGCGACTACGGTCGGCGCAAAAGCTTTAGGCGTTGAGGTCGGCAGTGCAGCATATGATCTGACCGCCTTTGCGTCCTCTGTCTGGACCATGACATTGAACGGATGCGGATGGCTGCTTTTCTGCGGTCTTTTTACTGATAAAATGGACAAAATAATGACCCGATTCACCGGTGGAAATCTCGCGCTGATGAGTACCATCTGCGGCGCGGCGGTTCTCGGTACTGCCGGCTATCTCGCAACAGATCAGGCACGGCGCTCCCTTCCGCATCTGGGGGCTGTTATCGCAGCCGTCATTTCAATGGTCATTTTATTAAAAATATCAAAAAATCGTCCGAAACTTAAAGAGTACAATCTGGGAATTGCCATGGTCATCGGCATGACTGTCGCAGTCATTATTCTCAAGTTTGTATCATAAGGAGGCGGTCCCATGGATCAAAACTTTGAAAAGGTTTTTACACGGCCGATTATAAAATATGGCCGGCTGACCCTTCTTCTGTCGATTCCCCTTTGTTTTATTCCCGCCATTTATCTGGCCGTAAGATATAACGCGCTCCCATCGATCGCCACCATATTAACGGCCTGGTTTATGATCGCCTCGATCTACGGTGTCGAATACTTCATGACACCGATCTCCTACTTTCCGATTCTCGGCATATCCGGTACGTATATGGCGTTCCTGTCGGGCAATATCGCCAATATGCGTGTACCGTGCGCCATCGTGGCGCAGGAGGTTGTCGGCGTAGAGCCCGCCACAAAGGAGGGAGAAATCGTAGCCACCCTGGGAATGGCCGGTTCTATCATTACAAATTTCGTAGTCGTTACCATTACCGCCATAGCCGGCAATTTTCTCATTTCCATTCTGCCGGAAATTATTGTCACGGCTCTGAATTATGTACTTCCGTCCGTCTTTTGCGGCCTCTTCGCGATATTTGCGGTACGGTATCCAAAATTTGCGGTATGGAGCATCAGTGTTGCCCTGATTCTCCTCGGCATCATCAAAGTACTGCCCACATGGTCTGTCGTTGTTCTTTGTTCCTTTACAACAATCGGCTTTGCGATCTTCACAAGCCGGAAAGACAGTGGAAAATCCGCCTCTGAATCAGATTCTGAATAATATCCGGTATTCTCAGGCTTTCATGCTTTTGCAGTCCCTTGTGTTTCAAAAAAGCTTCTGCAGAAAAGGCAGGATCAATCAGCCTTTCTCTGCAGAAGCTTTTTATTCAGCATATGTAAAAATTACTGCTGCCACCGTGATTTATTTTCTACGCCCGCCTGGCTTAAGACTCTTCGGATCGATGCGTTCGCTTCATCCAGAATATCCTGTTCCGCCATCGTAAGCACGTTTCTGTTGCGGACAACCCATTTCCCGTCGATCATCACATTGTCCACATCGCTTGCTTTCGCGGAATAGACGACAGCCGACACCGGATTGATATTTGGCACGATGCGCGGATGATTGCAGTCGATTGTAATCAGGTCTGCTTTCTTTCCGGCTTCCAGCGATCCGATTTCATTGTCCATCTTCACAGCCTTCGCACCATTGATCGTAGCCATCTCGATGACACTTTCCGCCGGCACGACAAGTGGATCCAGGTTGACTGCCTTCGGCAGAATTGCCGCCAGACGCATCGCGTCAAACATATCGTACGCGTTGTCACAGGTGCCTGCATCCGTTCCAAGTGCAACATTTACGCCCTCTTCAAGCATCTGGGCCACCGGTGCGATGCCGGAAGCCAGCTTTGCGTTGCTGGCCGGACAGTGAACAACCGTACTGCCGTGCTTCTTCATGTATTTCATATCCTCACGCGTAATCCAGACGCAATGCGCCATCAGCGTGCGGTCTGTAAGTATGCCGGCATCCTCCATGAATTTTCCGGGAATCGACTGGTATTTGTTCTTCATCAGCTCGACATCCTCTTTGACTTCACAGAAGTGGATCGCGATGCCCATATCATGCTCGGCAGCCGTTTGGGATACCTTTTCCAGCATTTCCTTTGTCGAGGAGCCGACCGGCCTCGGGCCAAGCCAGATATGAATCCGTCCGTTTCCGGCGCCCTCGCTCTTTTCCTTCCATTCCACTGCCTGTTTCAGACATAAATCGCCGTCTTCTACCATTCCGGGATCCATGATGCTTCCGCGGTCCGCATATGTCGATTTGTCCATCACGGATTTTGCCAGGAATGCCCGCATTCCGGAGTCTGCAACCGTATCTGTAATTCCGTCCAGTCCGTAATGATGGCAGAGAAGCGTTTCCACAAATGTCGTCGTTCCGCCCTTTATCATTTCCAGAACACAGAGCTTCGCGCTCAGCCCGGCGTCTTCTGCCGAGTAATGTCCCATCAGTCTCCATACGCCGTTTTTAAGGAAATCCACCAGACTTACATCGTCCGCACAGCCTTTTATCAGTGACTGCGTCAGGTGTACATGTGCGTTGACAAGGCCCGGCATGATAATATGACGCTTCATGTCGGTAAACTCCCAGTCCGAAAATTTGCGTTTGATTTCCTCTGTCGTACCGACAGCCTCGATCATGCCGTCCTGAACCGCAACCGCGCCGTCATCAAACAGTCTTCTGTCTTTGTCAACGGTTATGATGGACGCATTGCCCAATACAATCTTCATGTAATCAATCTCCTTCCGCTTTGGGGAATACCAGGCAGTTCATAAAAAGATCCGTATATCCCTTCTTGCTTCCCAGCTCCAGATAATGTACTTTTCCGGCAAGATTCTCATAATCAGCCTCAAGACGCTTGTCCAGAAGTACATCTGCTGCGCCTTCCAGCGAAGAGTTTCCGATATACCGTACTTTTCCCTTCATTTCCCGCGGCAAGATTCCAATGTCAAGTATTGTGTTTTCATTAATATATGATCCAAACTGACCTGCAATAATTACCTCGTCAAGATCCAGCAGCGAGATTCCTGCTTCTTCAACCAGCGACTGGAAACCGGACAAAATTGCTCCCTTTGCAAGCTGAATCTGACGGACATCTGCCTGTGTAAAGCGTATCTTTGTATTTCCGTCGTAAATCAGATAGCCGCGGACTTTGCCTTCATGAAAATAATACGGGGCAATTTCCTTTGATTCCACAACGCGGCCGGCTGTATTGATTCCGCCGCTTTTCAGAAGTGCCGCGACTGTTTCCAGCACACCGCTTCCGCATAAACCCTGGGGTGCTCCGCCGCCGATTGTACGAAACGCGAACTTGCCGTCTTTTACCGAAATATTCTCTATGGCACCATCTGCCGCGCGCATGCCGCTGGATATATTCATGCCTTCCATGGCAGGACCGGCTGCGCAGGAGCAGGCCCAAAGCTCGCCCTTCTTGGAAAAGACAATTTCACCGTTCGTTCCGATATCGATAAACATAACATTCCGCTTCGCGTGAATCAAATCCGTTACATGAATTCCCGCTACAATATCTGCGCCGATATACGCTGATACCGATGGAATGCAGTATAGCCCGGCATTCTCGCTGCAGTTTGTCAGTCCCATCTCATGTGCTTTCCGGTTCTGTCCGCTCGTAAAAACAGGTGTAAAAGGCACACATGCGAGCGACTGCGGATCAGCTCCGAGCAGCAGATGCAGCATTGTGCAGTTGGCCGCTACCGTATAGCCTGCTATTTCTTCCTTGCGGATACCGGTGTTTTGTATCATCTCTTCTGTCAGGTCATTCAGGCAGCCGATAATCATGCTCTGCAGCTTCTTAAGACCGCCGCTGTTCGTCATCGTATAGGCAATTCTGGAAAGGACATCGGATCCGATCGCTGTCTGCGGATTGATCGAAGACGCCTTTGCGGCAACATCTCCGCTTCTGAGATCCAGCATGGTGCATACTACGGTTGTTGTACCGATATCCACGGCAATTCCGTACCTGCTGTCACCGACAGCCGGATACAGCGGATCAGCGGCTTTTTTCCCGGATTTCAGATCGCCCAGTACGATATCATTGCCAGCCTTCTTTGGAATTGACACGGTAATAACGTCGTTTTCCTTCTGACATACCGCGTAGCACGCAAGACGATATCCTAAAGAGAGCTGCTCCTTTCCGAGCAGCTTCTCTTCTCCCTCTGCAGGTTCATTAACGGAACCGCCAAGGACCTTCACACGGCATTTCCCGCAGGAGCCGTTCCCGTTGCAAGGGGTTTCAAAATGAAGGTCCGGCATTTTCCGTATTCCATCCAAAATGGTTTCACCTGTTTCCTGCACACACTCCAGATGGTCCGGTTCAATAATCAGTTTACAGCTCATCTTATGCGATACCCATTTCCTTCAGCAGTTTATCGATTTCTGCATAGAATTCCTCATGACTCGGAATAATCGATACATACATTGCTTTTCCGTTCATATAAAGGGTCGGCAGATTCGGAACTCCAACCTTCTTGCAGCGCGCGATGTTTTCTCTAGTATTGTATTT
>Ga0163159_1000840_pt1 | contig 33206 bp, 36 predicted proteins | sample BioMet9_FD_108702 | JGI IMG/M metagenome (GOLD analysis project Ga0163159, IMG submission 108702) | Microbial communities from bioreactor (seeded with sewage sludge) at Lawrence Berkeley National Lab, California, USA - Biofuel... | ecosystem: Engineered > Bioreactor > Anaerobic > Unclassified ... | reverse complement strand
TGAAGTCATGCTTATCGTAAACGATGGCTTTTTTGCGCGGATCGCCGAAGGAATTTTTGCCGGCCGGATCGTATGTCATGTCAGGCGCGATCCACTTCCAGTCGGGAGTCTTTGGATAGTTGTTGACGAAGGGATTGTTGGCCGCGAAATCACTGGAGATAACATCGTTTTCTGTCAGGCCTGATGCGCCGACGCGCGACCAGACCGTGCGCACGAGTTTGCGTCCGCCGGTCAGCCGGTAGAGGTCGACGCGGATATCGAGTGGTTGTGCGGAAGCGGGGCTGTCGCGGCTGATTACTCCGATAACGTAAAAGTCGCGCGTGGGAGCCAGCGTGGATTGCTGCACGGAAGGACAGGTGATGGAGACCGCGGCCGCGCAAGCAACGGAAGCCGCCATCAGCATTATCATCAGAGCGACAAACAACTTTCTTGCGAATTTGTTCATTCTCCTACTCCCTTTCTAACAATAAAAATGTTATTCTAAATGAAGCGTCTTGAAGATTGTTATAAATGTCACGATGTGTTTAATTTGCATATTCTATTGCAAAATCAACCAATGTGTGTTTTACTATACACGAATTGGTCAAGTTTGTCTATATATGTAAATTTTAGTATACATAGAAACTATCAGCTCTAAAAATATGTACTGACAGAATCGGATACGGCGGCCTCGATCCTCAAGAAATTTTACAAACTATGCCGCGCAAATACGGCACGCTGTTAATTAAAGCAAGACGCTGCACTGCATAATTTGCCAGCAATCGAATAAGAAACGGAGGCGTTTCACATGAAGAAGATTTTCTCGTTCGCGGCAGCTGTCATAATGGCGGCGTTTGTCTGTTGCCCGCAGCCGGCTCTGGCCGTCAACATCGACCTGGGGTCGCTCGGCAAGGTAATTCAGGACATCGGCGGCGGCAGCGGCAGTGCTGCCAAGTCACATACCTACAGCCACTCCTCAGGAATGCCTGCCGGCGTCGACGGCCGCATAGACCACGACACTCACCATGCCGGACAGGGCGGCACCTGCTCGGTGGAGAAGCTGCCGGAGAATGAAACCGAATTTGACGCTCTTCAGCAGCAGGTCGGCGGCGAACCGCAGGGAGCAGTAATGGTGATGCTCGCGGCCATGAATCTGTATGTACATGACGAGCAGGCAGGCCTCAGCTGCCTCAGGAAGGCCATGTATGACTCCTATTCGAGCGACATGCAGCGCCTCAAGGACAAGCTGCGTCCTGCCAGCAAGAATGACACCTATGCTCAGACGTTCCTGCCCATGGCCTTCTTCCGCGGGGCAACGCCGGAGAACAACTATAAACCGTCGCAGCCCTACACTGTCGAGGTCCACGTTAACGACGCGCGTCCTTACAGCAGGCTGACCGAGGCCAGAGCTCCGGTCATCTACCTCAACCTGCTGACGAAGGGCTCCGACTCCGGCATCAGGCCTGTTGAGGTAATCAAAGCCCGCGGCAAACCCTATTTCACAGTCTTCAACACGGCCGGCTTGACCTCCCAGGTTAAGTTTCCGGAAGGTGACTAGTATTCTTTGAATTTGAATAAGAAGAAATCGCTTGGCGTCTCGATAAAAAGGGAAGCTCAGCCGCCGTTTTCGCTCCTGACTTTAGACCTGTTTGTCCTGCCGGCGCATGGACAGTCTTTGCGTCGAACGCAAAGCCGTCACGCGTTTTGTCGTGCAGGGTTGAGCGTGAGCGGCGGCATGATATGCTACGAAAACGGCAGGTCCGTTAAATCAAGCCGCGTGAAAAATCACTTGTTCTTGTAATAAAAAATTACAGGAGGCTGGAAAAATGGACGAAGCAAAAAGAAATGCGTTAATCGAAGCGGCAGGCATACTCGGCGGCAATGCGACGGCAAAATCAGCCCAGAGTCTGGCGGAGGACAAGGCGAAGTTCTGTCAGGATTGGAACACAGAACACCATGAAAAGGCCAATGAAAGCGAATCAGAGTGGCAGCTGCTGTTCAGGCCGCTGCTTACGAGCGACGATCTCGCCCTGGAAGCGGATGGAATCGGCATGTTCGATTTTCTGGCCTCGATCGAGAAGCTGACGAAGAAAAAAGGCTCGTCGTTCAACGCCGAGGATGTCATCGATCTCGACGAGAGCGACGGACTAGAAAGCTGGTGCGCAGGAATCGACGAAGAGTTGGCAGGCGAAGGTCTGCTGATCGTTGCTAATGATGCGGACGTACTCGCAGTCATATCGGCGAAGGAACTGTCCAGGCTCAAGGAACTGGTCTCTGTCCTGGGGGAGAGTGTCAAAGATTTCGCCAATTAAATATTTCACGGTCCCTGCGAATTGCACGGAGGCAATGAAGATGAAAAAGTTCCCTGTTATAACTGTTTTAGCATTGATAGCAGCCTTACTCTGTTGTCCCTGTGCAGAGGCCCGCGACCTGGCGACGGTCAGGAACGTGATTGCCTGGGAGGTCGCGGAAGGCAATACGCCCAATGTGCCTCAGTACGGGATGCTTGCGAAGAACGTCAACCTGCGGGCGACACCTGGCAAGGACGGAGCCAAAGTTGGCACCGTTTCAGATGGTGTGGTTGTCTCTCTTGCCTGGTCCTATCTTCATGGTGACCCCACGCCGTGGCACCTCTGCTGGGTGAAGGATCTGAACCGCTTGGCCTGGGTTTACCGCAAGTTCGTTCAGATGGATTTTAAAGCCAACGGGATGCGTCCTTTTGCGATCCTTACCAACGCCGATCTTGCAGTGTCAGATGCAGAGCTCGACAAGGCCTGGGGGCCAGGCGCGCCCAAGGTCAAAAAGTGGCATGACAAGGATCTCGGCGTCGATCTGACGAACCGCAGTTACGATAAGGTACAGGTCACGCTTTTTGAACCTGAACAAAAGGGCGGCCCACGCTCAGTGCAGAGCGCTATGACCTCAAAGACCGGCGGTGGTTTTGGAAGCCTCTTTGTGGGCGTCAAGTGGTGTGACAGAAAGTTCGTTAAGGAATACCTTGGACAGCCTGAGGATGCGGAACCAGACGATAAGGTCTGGAACTACGCTGGAGACGAGGGCATGGACACGCTGGCAGTAGGTTTTGCGCCAGACGGTACTATCAAAAGCCTGGACTACGAGTACAGCGCTCACTAAAATGCTGATAGACAGGAGCTTGTTGTGATGAAAAAGTTTTTTGCGTCAGTTCTGCTGCTGGTGCTGGCAACCGGAGCCGTTTACGCCGGTGAAGGCAGCATCGCCTATGCGAAAAGGGTCGCTGGCAAAAGTTATATCTTCGTGGCCGCCGCGAACGGCGCAAACGCCAGGCGGGCGGTCGCGGCTGACTACGGCGGAAATCTGTCGCCTGACGGTTCTCGCATTGTCTTCACCTCTTTAAAAGACGCCTCCGGAAAGCCTGGCGAATACGTCTGGATCTATGACATAGCCGCGCAGAAGGCTGAGCCGCTCAAGATAGCCGGCGAAAGACACATGGCTCCGAACTGGTCGCCGGACGGTAGGAAGCTGCTCTTCGGCACCATCTCCAACGGCTGGCGGCCTGCGGTCCTGGACCTTGATACTGGCAAACTCACGGTCTTTTCTACGTCAGCGGCCAAAGGGCTCATGTATCCGTTCTGGTCCGCAGACGGCAAATACGTCTATGCGCTCGATCCCTTCACTAAACTTTTTAAGTTTACGGCCGACGGCAGGCTCGTCCAGTCGCAGCCGACAAGCAGCCTGCTCAAGGGCTTTGCCGGTTCGATCTGCGAACCGGGCGGCTATATATCCGCAGACGGCAAAAAGCTGCTTTTCAAGGCCGGCATGGCAAAGGGATCCTGTCCGGTCTGCGCCAGGCAGTCCGACGGCAACGGCACAAAGTACGCGATCCTGCTCTACGACTTTGACAGCGGCAAAACGGTCCGCGTGACGCCGAAGGATTACTGCGTTTACGAAGCGGTCTGGGCCGCAGACGGAGTCGTGCTTTTCACCGCGCACAGAGCGGCGGCGAAGAGCGACGGAGTCGAGAACGTCTATCGCGTGACACCAGGCGGCAAGCCCGAACTGCTCGTGAAGGACGCTGGCGGCATCAGTTCGTCGCGCTGAGAGAAATTTCAAAATTTCAGTTTGACGCTGAGAGAGGAACGGACATGAGAAAGTCCTGCTTTCTTGCAGTTCTTATTATGATCGATTTTGCGGCCGACGGCACGATCAAAAGACTGGAGTACAAATACCCCTGCGATTAACAGCCGGTCATACCGGGTCTAAAAGGAGGCGTACGATATGAAAAGAATTTGTTCACTCGCGCTGTTTGCGGTTGCGGTCTTCTTCCTTTGCTGCCGCGGCGCTCAGGCGGAGCCGCTGGTGACCGTCGAGGACGCGCTCAGGTGGCAGCTTGAACAGAATCTCACGCCGCCAGTGCCGCTGTATGGCAAGCTTGCGAACAACGTCAACGTGCGCGCCACGCCCGGCACGGACGGCGCGAAAATCGCCGCCGTCAGCGGCAGCAGCGTCGCGGCTCTGGCCAGGGTCAACCTCAGCGGCGACAAGACACCGTGGGAACTCTGCTGGATCGAAAATCTTCACCGCCTGGGCTGGGTCTACGGCAGGTTCATCGACAGGTCGCTCAACAACGAAGGCAGTTCCGGAGAGGCCTTTGAAATGCTGTTGAACGCAGACCAAGCCGTGTCCGACGCCGCGCTGGAAAAACTCTGGGGCAAACCACTGAAGGAAAAACAGCTGACAGACAGCGACGGCGACAAGTATACGAGCCGCCGCTACAAGGATTTGAAGCTGGTGCTCAGGGAGCCGCAGCAGCAGGGAGGACGCCGCATGGTGACCCGTGCGATGACGGCGACCCCGCGGGCCGGCTTCGGCGGGCTCTATGTCGGAACGGATTGGTGCGACAGGAAATACGTGAAGAAATATCTCGGCCAGCCAGACGACGCCAAGCCGAACGACAAGGTCTGGGAGTGCACGATAGAAGCTGAGAGCAGTTTTCTGAGAATCGAGTTTGCGCCAGACAACACGATCAAAAAGCTCGAATATATAATGGACGCTGGTTATCGGGAAGAGGATATCTGAGCTTTTAAAGACAATAACTGACTTTTTTGTATTGCAGACTGCCGGAGGTCAATAGGATGAAGAATATTGTAACGGCATTATTGCTGCTCGTTCTCGCGGCCGGTACCGCCTGTGCAGGCGAAAATCGCGTCGCTTTTTCGAGGCAGGTCGGAGATAAGATATTCCTTTTCTGGGCCAACGCGGACGGAACTAACGTCACCAAGGCCGCGGAGGCCAACGAGGGTGAACTGTCCCCGGACGGCACGCAGATCGCCTTCACGGTCCACGAAGCCGGCGGACAGTACATTGCGGTTTACGACATCGCCTCAAAAGAGACAAGAGTTATAAGGAACGTGCTCACCAATCAGAACTCCTGCGCCGGCTGGTCTCCGGACGGCTCCAAACTGCTGTTCACCGAGTATCAGTCCAAACTCTGGCGCCCCGGGTATTATGACTTTGACGTCAACAAGCCAGCCGTAATCATGACGGCAAAGATCAACATGGCGGCTCCGTTCTGGTCCGGCGATGGCGAATCGCTTTATGCGCTCGACGATCAGTTCCAGAAGATCTACAGATATTCGGCGGCCACAGGCAAGCGCCTCGAGGAGATCCCGGCCAGCCGTCTCGCGCAGAAAGCCACTGGCGCTTCTGTCTGCGACGACACAGTCCGTTTCCACTCCTCTGCCGACGGCAAGGCACTGCTCTTCACGATGCCGATGTCAAAGGAAAAGTGTCCAGTCTGCGCCAAATTCGTCGACGGCAACGACATGAAGAGAGCCGTATTCCTCTACTACCTGGGCAGCGGCAGAACGGTTCGCGTGACGCCGCCGGACTACTGTGTGAACAGCGCTGCCTGGGCCGCCGGCGGAAAAATTGTTTTCTCGGCTCATCCGGCTGTCGCAGGCAACAGCGGGACTTCGAACCTATATCGCATGGCGCTGGGCGGCAAACCGGAACTGGTCGTGAAGGACGCGATGTCTGTCAGCTCGTCGCGCTGAACTGCGGTATAATTAAAGCAAATCAACAACGCGTGGAGGCGCTTCCGGTGAAAAAAATAATTTCTTTCGCAGTGTTGCTGGCTGTCCTTTTGTGCGGCTCGGCTTTTGCCGCCGCCGCTCCGCAGGGTAATTTCAGCGCGGAACTGGATAAGATCTTCAAACTTTCGGACGCCAAGATAGATATGTTCCTGGGGTTCCATCACCGCACCATCAGAGAGCAGCAGGAGGGCTTCGAAAAGAAGACCTGCATATGGAAGAACAAGTGCGCCAAGCAGAACCTCGACGCAGAGACGCTTACATATATCACGGTCGCGGCCCCCGGCTGGAAGGTGCTGGGGCTGCAGGCCGGCGACCGCAACGGGGACAACGTGAAAAAGTTTCTCGCCAGCATGGCAGCCGCAGGCTGGAAGGTTAATCCCAACATGGGAATAGCCTCAGACATTGTCGGCGAACAGCTGGGGCTTAAGGCAGACCTGCCGGGTGTAGCGCTGATGAACGCCGAACTGTCCAGATGGTTCCGCGTGATCTTCAACGCCGACAAAACGAAGATCAGAGCGGTAAGCTGGGGCCAATTCGCCCAGTAGGGACGCATGAAAAGGGCGCGTGCGTCAGAAGAATCGCGTCCGTTCCATCAACGGCAATAAGGGGAAACCGAAAGGAGCTGTGCGACGCCTGTTTTCAAATGATAAGCTGGAGGTTTTTGGCGATATCTTTAAAAAACAGGCAATGTTTAAAGATATCTTTGTAAAAATATTCGCGGTTCGTGGTTTTCAGCTGCCGCGAAAGAAGTTAGAACATAATTTCAATTATGAGGTGATGTGAAATGAAGAAATTTACAGTGCTGTTCCTGTTCGCTGCAGTTCTCATCTGCTGTTTCGCAGCCGTTTCTTCGGCGGCTTGTTCGGCGCAGCATTACGTCAATCCGCGCTTTGAGTTCTCCGTAGACGTGCCGGGCTCGCTCAAGGCTTTGCCGGAGTCTGCCAATGGCGACGGACGCAAGTTCGCCAACAAGACCGCTGGGCTTGAAGTGACGGTTTGGGGGTCCAACAATGTGATTCCGCAGGGACCTGTCGACAAGCTGCTCGGCTGTGCGGGCGAAGCCAAGGCTAAGGTCACGCAGAAGACGGACCAGTCTGCAATCGGCACCTGGACGTCTGGCGGCCGCGTCAGCTGGTGCAAGATCGTTATGGTGGGCCCACAGGACGACAGCACCTTTATCGCGGCGCTGGTCTCTTATCCGAAGAAAAGCGAAGCGGCCGGCGGCGAGGCTGTCAAAATGGTGCTCGGCTCGCTGAAGTCAACGCATCAATAAAGCGGCAGACAAGAGCGCTGGCGTTTTTTATTGCTGACAAGAAAGCGGTGATGCTCCGATGAAAAAACTGGTCCTGTTCCTGCTGTCTGTCTGTGTATTAATCTCTTTCGCGGCTGCTGCCTTCGCTGCGCCGCTCACCGACGCGCAGGCGCGTTCTCTGCTCCAGAAGCTCGTGCGCGAAGGCCATAAGATCGAAGACCTCTGGACCTACGAGGCGGTCTTTAGTAAAGGCGTCAAGCCGGAATTATACGACCCAGACAACGTCAAATATTATCCGGTCGACCGTGCGAAATTTCCCTACAAAACAGTCAGGGCTTTTGTAGCAGACACGAGGAGGGTTTTTTCCAGGACAGCCATCGACGAAATGGGCATCTTCAAGCTTGCGCCGCGCTATAAAGACGTAGACGGCATTCCCTGCGCCGTTTATCTGGGGCAAGACGGAGATCCACGCGAGATGAAATGGTTTACGCGGACGGCAGAGATCACCCATCAGAGCCAGACCAGCATTACGGCCAGGGTCAAACGCATACAGATGCGAAGCGGCAAAGAAAGCTGGGCTCTTCTCAGACTCGATAAGGAAAATGGAGTCTGGAAGCTTGGCCAAAGTTCCTACGCCGACGGCGCGGAGGCGGCGGACTGAATAGGCGCCAACCGCGATTTGTTCATTCTCTCCGGCAGAACTTGCTGCGTCGCTCTTCTGTCGTGCCAAATATTAAAACAGCGGACGTAGTCCGTTACGGTAACAGGAAAGCCCGTTTTTAAAAAACGGGCTTTTTCCTGTTCTGCGAAAAAATATATTCATCAAATTTCACCTTACCCGTTGCCCTAAATCATGTATAATAGCCTCCGCATATGAAAAACGACGCGGCCTCGGAAATCGCGGCCGGCGGTCAGAATAGATCAAGGGGGAACTATCATGGCAGGACCAATGCAAATAAGCCTGGAGGACGTTATTTCCATGCTTCTCCAGCGCGTCGAATCGCTTGCGGCGAACGACGAGAACAGCAAGACGAAGTCGAACATCATCTATCGTGCGCTCTATAAGAAGGGCCTGATCACGGAAGAAGACATCCTGGCCTCCGTAAAGGAAGAGTACCACATGCTCAAGGAGCTCGGCGTGGTCAAGGAAGAGCCCAAAGAAGACATGTATCAGACCATCACCGACGGCATCCTGCAGTGGATTAAATGCGATGTGGCCGGCATCAAGCAGTCGATGGCCGATTATGAAAAGAAGCTCAAGGATTATGCGCGCGAAGAGGCGGCCAAGAAACCGAAGATCGAAGTCGCCGGCGCCAACGTGCTCAACGAGCTTGACAACGCCGCCAAAGGCAGCAGCAAGCTCATCATATAGATCAATAGACAGACTTAAAAACAGGCCGCCGCTTTTTTTGCGGCGGCCTTTCGTTTACTTCAGTTTTTGCAGCACATTTTCTTCGAAAAAGGTTTTCACCGTCGCCGGAGAGAGCGAGAAATAGCAGTCATCCACCGTGACGCTGACGCCGGTCTGGCACTTTCCCATGCAGAAGGCGCCGGCCAGTTCGACCCGGTCTTTGAGCTTGTTCTCTGCAATCAGGTACTGCAGCTGTTCGACCACCTGGCGCGCGCCTTTGATGTGGCAGGAGCTGCCGATGCAAACTGTGATTTTCATTGTTCTTCTCCTTTATTCGTAATCAAAAACGTTTGCCCACTGGAGCAGAAATTCGCGCTCCTGCGGCCTGCAGCCGACGGACTGAGCGGCGGCCACGATCGGCATCCATTGCTGCACGTATTGCTTTGCCGTGTCAGATTTTTTGCAGAAGAGTTTGAGATAGCTCTCGGCTGCCGCAATGTCGCCCGCGAGCCAGAACAGCAGATAGGTGCGGGCCGCGTCCGCCGAGGCGTTGCCCTGCGACGCGTGGGACCAGTCGAGCACGCAGCAGGAGCCGTCCGTTTTGACGACGATGTTCGAGGGGTTAAAATCGCCGTGGCAAATCTTCTGGTGCTCCGGCATGGAGGAGAGCCGCGAACGCAGCTCGTAGCGCGTGGTAGCGTCCAGAGTGCTCTCCGCGATCCTGCGCAGCAGTTTGTCCTTAAGTTTGTTAAGGAGGGGCGCTCTGTGGGAGCAGATCTCCAGCTGGATGTCGACGAAACGGCCGAGATATTCGCCGCAGTTGTCTCTGTCCCTGTCCATCAGCTGCTGCAGCGTTTCGCCGGGAACGTACTCTGAGCGGATCGCCCATTTATCGTCGAGCTTCATGACCTCCAGCAGCTTCGGCACACAGACTCCCGCCTCTTCGACGCGGGCCTGGTTGAGGGCTTCGCTGAGGACGTCGGATTTGGGATAATCCCCGTCGAACACCTTAAGGACCGTGTCGCCGTCCCTGTAGACCGTCTTACTCGTGCGGACCGCTATGATCCTGTCTGCTTTAATGCTCATGTGCGTCCTCCTCCCCTATATTTCCTGATGTTCGCCGTAATAGGCGTTGAGGTACATCTGCTTGATCTCGCTCAAGAGCGGATAGCGCGGGTTGGCGCCGGTGCACTGGTCGTCGAAGGCCTGTTCTGTCATGGCGTCGAGTCTGGCCAGGAAATCAGCCTCGTCCGGCGCGTAGTCGCGGATAGTAGGCTTGACGCCTATGTATGTTTTGAGCTCATCTATTTTAGCGATGAGGCCTTCCAGTTTTTCGCGGTCGTCCCTGCCGCCGACGCCGAGTTCGTCGGCGATCTCGGCATAGCGCGCAAGGGTGTGGGGATAGCCGTACTGCGGGAAGGTGCCCATCTTTGAAGGCGTCTCAGAGGCGTTGAAGCGCAGCACCTCGTCCATCATCAGCGCGTTGGCGAGGCCGTGGGGGATATGGTGGAAGGCTCCCAGCTTGTGGGCCATCGAGTGCATGACGCCTAGGAAGGCGTTGGCGAAGGCCATACCAGCCATGGTAGCGGCGTTGGCCATCTTCTCGCGCGCTAGCGGGTCCGGCTTGCCGGAACGGGCGCTGTCGCAGGCTCTGGGCAGGTATTTGAAGATCGTTTGCAGGCTCCTGATCGCCAGGCCGTCGGTGTAATCCGTGGCCATCATGGAGGCGTAGGCCTCCAGGGCGTGGGAGACGGCGTCGATGCCGGAAGCGCTGGTAAGCCCCAGGGGCGCGTTCATCATCATGTTCGCGTCCACGATGGCCATCTTTGGCATCAGTTCGTAGTCGGCGAGCGGATATTTGACGCCGCTCCGCTCGTCTGTAATAACGGCGAAGGGCGTTACCTCGCTGCCGGTGCCTGCCGAGGTCGGCACTGCGATCATATAGGCTTTGATGCCCATTTTGGGGAACGTGTAGACGCGTTTCCTGATGTCCATAAAGCGCATCGCCATGTCCATAAAGTCCGCTTCCGGGTGTTCGTAGAGCACCCACATGATCTTCGCAGCGTCCATCGCAGAGCCGCCTCCGACTGCTATTATCACGTCGGGGCCGAACTGCGCCATCTGAGCGGCGCCCTCTCTGGCGCAGGCCAGAGTCGGGTCCGGCGCCACGTTTGCGAACGTGGCGCGTGCGATTCCCAGCTCGTCGAGCTTCGCCTCGATGTTTCTGGTGTAGCCGTTAGCGTAGAGGAAACTGTCCGTAACTATGAAGGCCTTCTTTGCGTGCCGGACGGAGCCAAGTTCGTTGAGCGCCGTGGACAGACAGCCTTTTTTGACATAAACCTTTTCGGGCGCGCGGAACCAGAGCATGTTCTCTCTCCTTTCGGCCACCGTTTTAATATTCAGCAGATGTTTGACGCCCACGTTCTCGGAGACGGAGTTGCCGCCCCAGCTGCCGCAGCCCAGGGTGAGAGAGGGGGTGTGCCTGAAGTTGTAAAGGTCGCCCAGCCCTCCGTGCGACGAGGGGGTGTTGACGAGGATGCGGCAGGTCTTCATCACCTGCGTGAAGCGGGCGAGTTTTTCCTTTTGCGTAAGCTCGTTGAGATAGATGGCGGAGGTGTGGCCATAACCACCGTCGGCTATGAGCCGTTCAGCTTTTGCGAAGGCGTCCTCCGCGTCTTTGGCGCGGTACATGGCGAGCACCGGCGAGAGCTTTTCGTGCGCGAACTCCTCGGACGGTTCCACGCTCTCCACTTCGCCGATGAGTATTTTCGTCTTTTCCGGCACGTCAACGCAGGCCAGCTGCGCGATTTTGAATGCGGATTGGCCGACGATGGAGGCGTTCAGGGAACCGTTGATGAGGATCGTCTTGCGCACCTTCTCCGTGTCCTCCCCGTTGAGGAACCAGCAGCCGCGCGCCGCGAACTCGTTTTTGACCTGTTCGTAGACCTTGTCGAGCACGATTACGGACTGTTCCGAAGCGCAGATCATGCCGTTGTCGAAGGTTTTGGAGTGGATGATGGAGTTCACGGCCAGAGTTATGTCTGCCGTGTCGTCGATCACCGCCGGCGTATTGCCGGGACCGACGCCGAGCGCCGGTTTGCCCGAGGAGTAAGCGGCCTTGACCATGCCTGGGCCGCCGGTGGCCAGGATGACGTCGGATTGTTTCATAACAATATCCGTCATTTCAAGGCTAGGCTCGTCTATCCAGGCGATGATGTTCTCCGGCGCGCCAGCTGCAACGGCGGCTTCCAGCACCACGCGCGCGGCCTCGACCGTACACCTTTTGGCGCGCGGATGGGGGCTGATGACGATGCCGTTGCGCGTCTTGAGCGCCAGCAGCGTCTTGAAGATCGCGGTGGAAGTCGGGTTCGTGGTTGGGATCACGGCGGCCACGACGCCCACCGGTTCGGCGATCCTGCGGTAGCCTGCCGCCTGGTCCTCTTCTATTACGCCGCAGGTTTTGACGTCTTTATAGGCATTGTAAATATATTCTGCCGCAAAGTGGTTCTTAATGACCTTGTCCTCCAGCACGCCCATGCCGGTCTCTGCGGCGGCCAGCTTCGCGAGCGGCAGCCGAGCCTTGTCGGCGGCCGTGGCCGCGGCCTGGAAAATGGCGTCCACCTGCTCCTGCGAATAAAGCGCGAATTTTTCCTGAGCAGCGCGTACGTCAGCCAGGCGGTTTTCCAGCTTCTCGACGCTGTCAACAAACGGATAGTTGTTTTCCTTCATGCGGTAGCCTCCGGTTCGTATTTGTTGGACAGATTGTATTGTGCGGAGGAACGGAAAGGAAATATAAAAACGGAATATAGATATACCAATATCGATATAACGGACGACGATTAGCAATTTCGGAAGCGGTTAATTCTGACAGCAAAGGATAAATTTTGTCGTCTAAAACAGCAAAAAAGACACATTTATACCTCTGCGCCGGAGGCGTAAATGTGTCTTTATAGAACGATAATATAATATCCTATATCAGCGCAGGCGGAACCACTGCGCAGTGTTTTACTGTGGCAATTCAAACTCCGCCACCACAGCTGTGTGGTCCGACGGCCGTTCCATGGCTCTGAGTTCACGTGCCACCTTAACGCCGCGGCAGGCGGCGGCTATTTTCTTCGTGCCGAGCACGTGGTCGATCCTCCAGCCGATGTTCCTGGCGAGAGAATCCTTAACGCGGTAATCCCAGAAGGTGAACTCGCCCTCGCCTGGCAGCTGTTCGCGGAAGATGTCCTCCATGCCCCAGGCCATGGCGTCGGCCAGGGCCTTTTTAACGCTCTCGTGGAAGCAGACGTGGTCCTTCTTCGTCTTTGGATTTGTGACGTCGATGTCAGTGGGCGCCACGTTGAGGTCGCCGACCCAGACGGCCAGACCATTTGGATCGCATTTGGCCTCGAGCAGCTTTCTCACGCGGCCCAGAAAGCGCAGCTTGTAGGGGTAATCCGGATTATCGAGCTCCTTGCCCTGGGGAATGTAGGTATTGAGCAGCGATAGCCCACCGAAACGGGCCAGCGCCACACGCGCGGCCTCGGACTCGGCCTTGCCCTCCTCCGGTTTGTCGCCGAGGCCGAAGGAAACTTCGTCAGGCTCCGTTTTTGAAATGATCGCCACGCCATTGTAGGCCTTCATGCCGCGAAACGCGCATTTGTAGCCCTTGTCCTCGAAGAAGGCGGTGGGGAACTCTTCGTCGCGGCACTTGGTCTCCTGCAGACAGAGCACGTCAGGCGCGTCCGGTTGTGAAAGCCACGTGTCGAGGATCGGCAGGCGACTTTTGACGGAATTTACGTTGAAGGTGGCTATTTTTAACAGGGACATGGATATTCCTCCTCGCTTGTTTTCAGCCATGATTATAAAGCAGTCCGCGGCTATTCGCCATTTCTGTTTTTGAAAGGCGCTTTTCAGATCCACTGGCTCGTAAGCAAAATAGAACCGGTTCAGCACTGGCGGCTTTGAGCTCAATTCTGTCCGAAGGCAAGATTGCGGCCATTCTGGCACCCGTTTCCCTGTGCTAAGGTCGGGAGAAGGGCTGTATGGAGCCGGCCTCTGCGCGGCAACCATCAGTGTTGTGTGCTTTTAAAATTAATAAAATTTTGAAAAGCATGGCGATTCTTGACAAATATTTATCACGGCAATATAGTTGCAAGTGCAACAAAGATGCGTTTATTGTCTGTGGCAAAGGAGAGTAATTTATAATGAACAAGTTCAAAAAGTTAATGCCTGTGCTGGCAGCTTTGCTGCTGGTTTTCGCTGCGGCTTTGAGCCTGGCCGCACCTGTCTGCGCCAAAACCGTCACCGATATGAGCGGCGCCGTCGTAACGGTGCCGGACAAGGTCACGGCATACGCGGACGCCTGGTTCGCGCACAACACCATCGCCATCATGCTGGACGGAGCCAAAAGGATGAAGGCAACTTCGATGACGCCGCAGCAGTCGCCCTGGATGTACAAGGTCTGCCCGCAGATGAACAGCGCTGAGAGCATGGAGTTCGGCAAGGATTTCAACGTCGAGGATCTGCTCGCAAAAAAGGTGCAGGTGGTCTTCGGCAGCAACGGCGACGAACACATGCGCAAAAAGCTCAACGACGTTGGCATTGCCTTCGTCAACTGCATGTTTACCAACTTCGACGACATGACGAAGTCCATCAGCATGACGGCCGAAATACTCGGCAACAAGCCTCTTGCCCAGCATTACAACAATTACCTCAAGGCCTCTATCAAAGACGTTGAAAAACGCATGGCCGGAGTGCCCGCGGAAGGCCGCCGCAAGATCCTGCACGGTACCACGGTCTACGGCCTCATCGTCGACGGCGACAAGACGCTGATCGACGAATGGATCAGGCTCGCGGGGGGCGTCAACGCGCCGGGGCACGACATTTCTGGCAACAAGAAGGAAGTCAGCTTCGAACAGATCCTCAAGTGGGACCCGGACATCATCATCACAGGCCGCCACGGCGAGGACAGGAAGATCCTTCAGGACCCCAAATGGCAGGTGCTGAAGGCGGTCAAAAACAAGAAGGTCTACGTGAACCCCAAGGGCGTCTTCACCTGGGACCGCTACAGCGTGGAGGAGGCTCTGCAGGTGCGCTGGGCCGCGAAGTTCCTCTATCCAGAGCGCTTTAAGGATTTCGACCTGATCGCGGCCGCGCAGCGTTTCTACGAACGTTTCTACAGATACAGGATCAGCGCTGACGACGTCAAAAGGATGCTGGCCTCCGAACCGCCCGCAGCGAATTAATGTCTTTTGTGCGCGAAAGAGGGCGTGAAAACGCCCTCTTTTTTTCATCTACACTGTGTAGCAGCGGTTTTTGCAGCGGCGGCCTGTTCTGGGGTGCGCTGATAGTCATCTCCCTCGGCGCCGCGGTCTGCGCCTCCTTCCTGCTGGGCCGCTACTCTGTGCCGCCGGCGGTGGTCCTGAAGATCATCTTCGGCGTCAAGGGCGGCTGGACCGACGCCCAGAGCCTCATCGTGCTCAAGGTCCGGCTGCCGCGCATCATAGCCGCTATTGCGGTAGGCAGCGCCCTCTCCGTCTCGGGGGCGACCTACCAGGGCGTTTTCCGGAACCCCATCGTCTCGCCAGACATTCTCGGCGCTTCGGCTGGTGCTGGCGTGGGCGCGGCCCTGATGATGGTGCTCGGCTTCGGCAGTGTGGGGATTCAGCTCGGCGCTTTTATAGTCGGCATCTTTGCCGTGACTCTGGCCTACTGTCTGAGCAGGGCCCTCGGCCGCGGCTCTGACCAGACCGTGCTGCTGGTGCTGTCCGGCCTCGCGGTCGGAACCCTCTTCCAGTCCGGCATCTCGATCATGAAGTATATGGCCGACCCCGACTCCAAGCTGCCGGAGATCACCTACTGGCTCATGGGCAGCATCGCCAGGGTCACGACCGGCGAACTGAAATGGTACGCGATTCCCTACCTGATCGGCGTAGCGCCTCTGCTGGCATTGCGCTGGCAGATCAACGCCCTCACCTTCGGCGACGACGAGGCCCGTTCTCTGGGCGTCAATACGGAGCTGACCCGCCTCGTCTCGATTGGCTGCGCCACGCTGCTCACGGCCGCCTCCGTCTCCATCGCCGGCACCGTGGCCTGGGTGGGACTCATGGTGCCGCACCTGGTCCGGCTGATGTTCGGACCAAACTACAAAACAGTGCTGCCAATGTCCGTCCTCACTGGCGCCGTCTTTCTGCTGACGGTCGACAACCTCTGCCGTTCCCTGATGGCCTACGAAATACCGCTCGGCATCCTCACCTCCATGCTGGGCGCTCCCTTCTTCGTGCTGGTGCTCTTCGGCAGAAAGGGACGCATCTCATGAAGCTGGAGCTTGAAAATCTCAGCGTCGGCTACGGCAAAAAAGAGGTCCTCGCAAATTTCTCGCTGGAGGTGTCAGGCGGCGAGGTCGTCTGCCTGCTGGGCCCCAACGGCGTCGGCAAAACGACCGTCTTCCGGACCCTGCTCGGCTTCCAGAAGCCTCTGGCCGGCCGTATCCTGATCGACGGCAGGGAAAGGGAGGCACTCTCGCAAAAAGAGTTCGCAAGGCTGATCGGCTACGTGCCGCAAAGCCACCAGCCGCCCTTCGCCTTCACGGTGAAGGATGTGGTCGTGATGGGCCGTCTGGCACATCTAAAACGCTTTGCCTCGCCGTCCGCCGGTGACTACGAACTGGCCGCGGCGGCGCTTAAAGACCTCGGCATCTCCCGCCTGGCCGACTCAGTCTATACGAACATCAGCGGCGGCGAGAGGCAGATGGTGCTGATCGCGCGTGCCCTGACCCAGCAGCCGCGCTTCCTCGTGATGGACGAACCGACCGCCAACCTCGACTTCGGCAACCAGATCCGCGTGCTCTCCTGCATCAGCAAGCTGGCCGCGGACGGTATCGGCGTCCTCATGACCACGCACAATCCGGACCACGCCTTTCTTTGCTCCACGCGTGCGGTGCTCATCTCCAGAAACAAGACTATCTGCGCCGGATCCGCCGACGAGGTGCTCACGGAACGGAGTCTTCGTGAGGCCTACGGAGTGGACGTCATTCTCGCGACTGCGGAACACTGCGGCAGAACGGTCAAGACCTGTGTGCCGGCAATCTTTTAAAGGCTGGCGCGGAGGCTATTTTCTGTATGTTGCAATCTCGACAAAACTAGTGTAGAATAGCCACATGATGAAAATAATGGGGAATTTCCGCAACAACAACGTCTGCTGCTGTACGTGTCTCTGTATCTGAGAGAGCGCGCGGCGTGCCGTGCGTCATAGAACGTACGGCCGAGTTGGACGATAAGAGCATTTGCAACGTCAGCCTGCCGAAGAAGCAGGCTTTTTTAATTCTCGCGAGGTGGTCCTTATGAAGGCTTGGGAGTATATCAAAAGCGATTTCAACGCGGCGATGGACAACGATCCGGCGCTTCCGCGCAACTTTAAGGGAGCTCTGGAGATCATCTTCTGTACGCAGGGCTTCCTCGCCATCACCTGCCACAGGGGCATCCACTTCCTGCACAGCCAGCTGCACATTCCGGTGCTGCCGCGCTTCCTTTCGCTGATCGTGCGCTGGTGGACAGGCATTGAGATCCATCCCAACGCGAAGATAGGCAAAAGCTTTTTCATCGACCACGGCTCAGGCGTGGTGATCGGCGAGACGGCCGAAGTAGGCGACCACGTCACCATGTACCAGGGCGTCACACTGGGCGGCACCGGCAAGGACAAGGGCGTCAAACGCCATCCCACCATCGGCAACAACGTCTTCATCGGCAGCGGAGCCAAGATCCTGGGCCCCATCACAGTGGGGGACAACGCAAGGATCGGCGCCAACAGCGCCGTGCTCAAGAGCGTACCGGCCGGCGCTACCGTGACCGGCATGAGGGCCCGTATTGTCAAGATCAACGGAAAGCGTGTGGAGGAGTGCTCTTCCTGCATCAACACGGATGAAATGCGCATGCAGCTCTTCCGGCTTGAAGAGGAGGTCTACCTGCTCAAGAAAGAACTCCGCCGCCTCAAAGGCGAAGCAGAGCCGGAACACGCGCCCAAGGTAGATGTGGTCGAGGAACACGAAAAATAAAGACTGCGAAAACAGATGACGAAACAACCCCGATAGATGTCAACTAGTGTCTGTCGGGGTTTTTCTTTGTACATTGATTATCTGTTGAGGAAAAACAGCCCGCCGGCGCAGAGGGCGACGCCCAGCAGCTTGCTGAACGTGATCTGGTCCTTGTAGACGAGGGCCCCGATCGCGATGAGCAGCAGGGCCACCAGCATGTTGCAGAAGGTGGAGCCGACGCTCATCTCCCAGCCCACACGGTAAAGCATCACGAAGCCGAATTCGAAGCCCACGATGCTGGTACCCAGCACAAAGGGCGCCCAGTTGGTGCCGCTCATCTCGGACATTAAGCTGCCGCCGCTTTTGTTGGTCGCGAAGAACAGAGCCACCGAGAGCACAGCCGAAGTCAGATAGACCCAGACCAGATTCGCAAAGATATTGTTGGCCGAGGGCATGCCCTTGGCCGCTATCTGGTAGGATGCTTCAAAAACCACTATAAGAATGACCGGAGCGTAATAATAAAATTTTTCCATCTTTGAGCTCTCGCAGTTACCTGTTGAGGAAGAACAGCCCGACTGCACAGAAAACGATGCCGCATATCTGACTCAAAGAGAGGCGTTCTCTGTAAAACAGCGCTCCCACCGCAATCATCACGAGTGCCAGCAGGATGCTGCAAACAGTCGAGCCGAGGCTCATTTTCCAACCTACGCGGTAGAGCAGGATGAAGCCGTATTCCAGTCCCACGACTGAGACGCCCAGCACGAAGGGCGCCCAGTTGGTCTGCCTTATCTCCGAGAGCAGGCTGCCCGTATGTTCTGTCGCGAAGAACATGACGACCGACGCGGTCGTCGCCGTCAGATAGACGCAGACAATATTTGCAAAAGTGCTGTTGGACGACGGCATGCCTTTTGCCGCCACCTGGTAGAACGTGTTGAAGGCTACTACCATTACGACCGGTAAAAAGTAATACATATGTTTCCCACCCCTTCTAAAATTAAGAGGAAGGCCCGCCGTGCGGCGGTTTTCACAGTACAAGCTGACCGCGTCTCTAGGAATATACAAATGATAGCACAATTGCTGTCAGAATTTCAAATTTTCGTTCTGTGCGCCGTGATGATCGTGAAGCTTGATGCGTTGATGGTTACAAGACAGCCGTTTGAGCATGCGTACAGGTTCTTGCCTTTGCCTGTTACAAAAGCGTCTGGAGCAGTTATCAGCTGTCGACAGCAGTCTACGGCGTCAGCAGCTTCACAGCCGAGGTTTCTTTTTATACGCTCCGCGCCGAGCCTGGTCGTGTGCAGTTTGTCCAGGTTTAAGAGCAGATCTGTTTTTTTGCCGTCCATATATGGCTTACTTCTGTTTCTGTGTCACGTAAACTCCGGCCAGCACCAGGGCTCCGCCTGCCAGCGCGTAGACGGTGATCCTTTCGTGCAACACCAGGGCCGCAGCTGTCATCGTCATGGGCGGCACCAGGTAAAGCAGGCTGTTGGCGCGGGCCGCGCCCAGCGCCCAGATCACTTTGTTCCAGAGCAGGAAGCAGCCGGCGGAGGCGAACACAGCCAGGAAGATCAGGTTTGCCGCAACGTCGAAGCGCGCAAGCGGTCTCAGGTCGAATTTGCAAAGCGGCGTGAAACAGAGCGGCACCAGCGTAAGCAGCGCGTAGAAAAAGCTCTTGCGCGTGATGACAAAAGCCGAATATTTGCTGCTGTCGATGTTCTTGATAATGATCGAGTAGATTGCGAATGTGAGGGCCGCGCAGATGGTGAGCAGGTCGCCGAGCGGGTTCAGTTTGAGGACGAACTGCCCGTTGAAGACCAGCAAAAAGACGCCAGTGAGTCCGAAGACGCAGCCCAGCACGAAGCGCCTGGTGATCCTCTCTCCTTTGGTCAGAAAGTGAGCCAGCAGGCCGGTCAGCATCGGAGAGACGTTAACGAGCATCGCCACGTTGGAGGCCTGGCTGTAGGAGAGGGCGAAGTTCTCGCAGAGAAAGTAGAGCGTGACGCCGAGCAAGCCCGCGAAGAAGAAGGATATTTCATCCTTCAGGTCAAGCGGCCTGATGATCCGCGGCGAGACGGCGAAAAATAGCAGATACGCAGCCACATAGCGGTATATCAGTATCTCCGTCGGCAGCAGCCAGCGCAGCAGCACTTTGGTGGAGATGAAGGTGACGCTCCATACGAACACTACGAACAGGGCCATGATGTAATTTTGAACGTTGCCTTTAAGTTTCATCTGACTCACTCCATTTTCTGCAAAATATTGTATCCCAAGGCTGCCGTTTCGTGTGATTTTTGTCTTTTTCTGATAAAATCTTATAATGGCATCTTTAAGGATGGTGGCTTTGATGACGGAAAAAATCCCTCTCGTAGCTATGAAGGGCATCGATAAAATATTCTATGGAACCTACGCCAATAAGGGTGTGGATTTCGACCTCTACGCGGGCGAGGTGCACAGTATCCTGGGCGAGAACGGGGCCGGCAAGACGACTCTTATGAACTGCCTGGCAGGTATCTACGCGCCGGACGCCGGCGTCATCGAGATCGAAGGCAGGCCGGTGACGATGGCGAACCCGCGCGTGGCTATCAAGAACGGCGTCGGCATGGTGCACCAGCACTTCATGCTGGTGCCTGTCTTTTCTGTGTGGGAGAACATGGTGCTTGGGCTTGAGGACGAAAAGTTCCGGCTCGACAAGCAGCGCATCACAGGCAAGATCCGCGAAATCTCTGACAAATACGGACTCAGCGTGGATCCGGAGGCCAAGGTGTGGCAGCTCTCCATCGGCGAGCAGCAGCGCGTGGAGATACTGAAAATGCTCTACCGCGGCACCAAGGTGCTGATCCTCGACGAGCCGACTTCGGTGCTGACGCCGCAGGAGATCCGCGAGTTCTTCAAGACTCTGCGCAATATGACGCAGATGGGCCACGGCATCGTGCTGATCTCCCATAAGATAGAAGAGATCATGGAAATTTCCGACCGCCTCACGGTGCTTCGTAAGGGCGTTAAAATCGACACGGTCGAGAACAAAAATATCACGCGCGAACAGGTTGCTCAGATGATGGTGGGCCATCAGCTGGCCGGCGCCAAACTGGCGCCTGACCGTCCAGCACCCGGTCCGGTAATGCTTGAGTGCCAAGGCGTCAACGCGCTTAACGACCGCGGCGTGCCGGCGCTCAAAAATCTCTCGCTCTCTCTGCACAAGGGCGAGATACTTGGCATCGCTGGCGTCGACGGCAACGGACAGGACGAGCTCTGCGAAGTGCTGGCCGGCTTGCGCCGTCCAGAGAGCGGCGTTGTGTCCATCGACGGGGAGGATATCTCCAAACGCAGCGCGCGCGGCTTTATCGGCTCCGGCATCAGCTATATTCCGGCCGATCGCAAGGGCGTGGGGCTGATCCCCAACATGGACGTGGAGGAGAACATGCCGCTCAAGAGCTACTGGAAGCCGCCCATTGAGGTCAAAAAATACTTCATGGACTGGAAGTTTGTTTCCAAATTTGCCGGCGAGCGAGTCAAAAGCTACGACGTACAGATACCCTCGCTCAAGGCGCCTGTGCGCGTGCTTTCAGGCGGCAACCTGCAGAAGCTGATGCTTTCGCGCGAGATTTCCGACGATACCAAGGTCATCATCGCCATGCAGCCAACCTGGGGACTCGACGTGGGCGCCACGGAATTCGTCTATCAGCGCCTCATGGAGGCCCGCGACAACGGAGTTGCAGTGCTGCTCATATCCAAGGAACTGTCCGAACTGCAGTCTTTTTCGGACCGCATTGCCGTCATGTTCGAGGGATCCATCGTAGGCGTTATTAACGACCCGCAGAACACAGACACGGAGACCATCGGACTCATGATGGCCGGAGTCGGGAACAAAGCCTCATAGCTAATTGCCGGCTTCTGCTCGGTATGAGAGGTCGCCGCATCATATAAATTTAAGGAGCTGGAATGTGACAATGGACGACAGCGCAGAATTTCTCGTCGTAGTAGATATGCAGAATGATTTTGTAAGCGGTAGCCTCGGTTCTGATGCGGCTAAAGCGATCGTGCCGAAGGTGGCCGGGTTCCTTGCCAAATTTCTTGATGAGCACGGCAAATCGCGCGTGATCTTTACAAAGGATACGCACGGGCAAAATTACCTTGAGACCAGCGAAGGACGGCATCTGCCAGTGACCCACTGCGTGGTCGGCACGGAGGGCTGGAATATTGTGCCGGAGCTTGGACAGCTTATTTTCTCCTACACCAAACAACACCTGGAAGATCGCAGCAACGTAACGGTGGTGGAGAAGCCGACCTTTGGCAGCGTGAACCTGCCTGAGATCATGACGGAAATGGGTGCCTGTCTTCAGTCCAGCGGAGCCGATGACCGGCTCGACGGAAGCGGCGTCACGATCCACATCATGGGCCTCTGCACGGATATATGCGTTGTCAGCAACGTTCTGCTGCTTAAGGCTTATTTTCCGGAAGCGCGCGTTGTTTTGCACAAAAGCTGCTGCGCCGGCACGTCAAAAGAGGCGCAGGAGGCGGCGCTCGCGACCATGAAGATGTGTCAGATAGAGATAGAGGAGTAGACTCGCTTATCATCGAGAAATATTGCATGAAAGCCGTGAGCTTCATTATAATATGAGGCCGATTCTTATTTGGTTAATTGTCATGCGAATTGGGAATATTAAGTCATAATCGTGAAATACGCACATTTATGCGGAATCGTTTTGTGTGTTTAATCACTAACTTTTCTTTTTAGCCAAAGATGATAAAATTGTCCATCAGAGTTCGCGAGAATTCTGCAAGTATGTTGTATTGTCTTTATTACTTGCAACACGTCATAGCTTCAGAGAGTCGAGTAAGGAGGAAGAAACATGGGACTTCCGACATTCTGGGGCGGAATTCATCCGCCGCAGAAAAAGGATTTGAACTCGGGCGAGAAGATCGAAGAGCTTAAGCCGCAGGGCGAGCTGGTCTTTCCGATGGCCCAGAATATCGGCGCGCCAAACCAGCCCCTCGTCAAGAAGGGTGACCGCGTGCTTGTCGGGCAGAAGCTCGGCGGCAACGATGCGTTTGTTTCCGCACCGGTATTGTCAAGCGTTTCCGGTACCGTCAAGGACATCGCCATGCGGATGACGTCTTCAGGTACGCTGGAGAACTGCGTTGTGATCGAGAACGACGGCAAGAATGAGATGGACCCGGTCTGGCAGCCTTTGCCAGATTACGAGAACATCGACCCGAAGGAATACCTTAAGCGCATACGCGATGCCGGTGTGGTAGGCTTCGGTGGCGCCACGTTCCCGACCGTCGTCAAGCTTTCGCCCCCTCCCGACAAGGTCATCAAATGGCTGATCGTCAACGGAGTGGAGTGTGAGCCATACCTCAACTGCGACAACAGGCTCATGCTCGAACAGCCGGCCAAGATCGTTGAAGGGCTCAAGCTCGTCATGAGACTGTTTCCTCAGGCTCAGGGCATTATCGCCATCGAGAACAACAAGCCCGATGCCATTAAGACGATTATGGACGAAGTTGCCAAAAGCGGAGCCAAGAATATCACGGTCAAGCCTCTTACGGTCAAGTATCCGCAGGGCGCCGAAAAGATGCTCATCGAAGCGCTTACCCATCAGGAGTATGTGATGACGGCGCTGCCTGCCGACGTAGGCTGCATTATCCTCAACGCACGCACTACGCATCAGATCTACGAGGCGATCGCCGAGGGCAAGCCGGCCGTGACACGAGTGGTATCCGTGACCGGTGAGGCCATTTCCCATCCGAAGAACGTCCAGGTCCCGCTCGGCACCAATCTGCGGGAGCTTATCGATTTCTGCGGCGGTTTCAAAGAGCAGCCGGTCAAGATCCTTTCCGGCGGCCCCATGATGGGAATCTCGCTGCGCAGCATCGATATCCCCGTGGTCAAGGGCACTTCCGGCATCACGGCGCTCACGAAGGACTCCGCCTCCATGAAGCCAGAGACGGCCTGTATCCGCTGCGGGCGTTGCATTAAAGCCTGCCCGATGGGAGTTATGCCGAACGTTCTTAATCCGCTGGTGCTTGCGCGTGATTACAAGACGTTCGAGGAAAAAGGCGGGCTGAACTGCATCGAGTGCGGCAGCTGCACTTACGCATGCCCGGCTCACCGCCATCTCACGCAGTCCTGCCGCGACGGCAAAGCCGCCGTCATGGCTGCTCGCAGAAAGGCTAAGGCACAACAGAAATGACGGAACGTCTTTTAGCAGTTTCAAGTTCGCCCCATATCCACGCGCCTCTAGACACCCAGAAGATCATGATGTGGGTGCTCATCGCGCTTGCGCCTGCGGGTCTGGCGGGGGTATACTTCCTCGGCATCCGCAGCGCCGCTGTGATGGCCGTCTGCGTAGCTGCCTGCATGATCTCCGAAGCTGTCTGGGAAAAATGCATGAAGATGTCCAGCACGGTCTGCGATCTCTCCGCGGCCGTGACGGGATTGCTGCTTGCCTACAACCTGCCTCCGACCATCCCCTTCTGGATGGCTGCCGTCGGCAGCGTTTTCTCGATCATCATCGTTAAGATGTTCTTCGGCGGCATTGGCTGCAACATCGTCAACCCGGCTCTGGCGGGCCGCGCTATGATGCTGGCCAGCTGGCCTGTGCCGATGACAACATGGACGCTCGACGGAGTCTCAGGCGCCACGCCTCTGGCTCTCATCAAGGCAGGTATGCTTGACAAACTGCCGCCTGTCCGCGACCTCATCATCGGACACGTGGGCGGCTGCATCGGCGAGACCTCGGCTGCAGCGCTCACGCTTGGTTTCCTGATCCTCGTCGCGATGGACATTATCAACTGGGAGATCCCTGTCATCTACATTGCCATCGTCTATGTATTTGAGACGGTCTTCGGACGTCCCGGCGGCATTGAGATCTTCGCAGGCGGTCTGTTCCTCGGCGCCATCTTCATGGCGACGGACTATACGACTTCGCCGATGACGAAGATGGGGCAGCGGATATTCGCGATCGGCTGCGGTCTGCTGACGGGCGTGATACGCACCTGGGGCGGCTATCCAGAGGGTGTTTCCTACTCTATCCTGATAATGAACATCACAGTGCCGCTCATCGATATGGCCTGCAAGACGCATGTGTTCGGGGAGGCTGGCAAACATCATGAATAACAAAATTGTCAGACTCGCGGTAGTGCTGCTGGGCATCACCGCCGTTACGGGCATCATTCTCGGCGGCGTCTATACTATGACGCTCAAGCCTATCGAGGCCGTTCAGCAGCAGCAGAAGATGGAAGCCCTCTCGGCCACGATGCCTGGAGCTAAGGAATTCAAACAGGTCGAGGTTAAGAATGACAAGAGCGGTCTTGTCAAGGAGATCAACGAAGGTTCCGACGGCGGCAATGTGATCGGTTACAATTTCACGGTCGCGCCCAAAGGCTACGGCGGCATCATCACGCTGGTCGTGGGCATAGCCAACGACGGCACCGTCAAGGGCATCAAGATCCTCTCCCTGAGCGAGACGCCGGGGCTTGGCATGAAGTCCACCGAACCCGCTTTCTCCGACCAGTTCAAGAATAAGAAAGCCGACGTCCTTACGGTCGTCAAGACGGCTCCTGCGGCCGCCGGCGATATTCAGGCCATTTCCGGCGCCACCATCACCTCGCGCGCTGTAACGCTCGGCGTCAACTCAGCGCTCGATTACTGGCGCACAAACATCAGCGGCAAACCGGCCCCGGCCGGCGCGGCGGCGACTGACGCCACCAGCGGAGCCTCTGAGAAGAAGAAAAAGGATTAAGAGGGGGAGAAAATAATGAGAAATCCTCTCGCTGTAATTAAAAACGGGATCATCGACGAGAACCCGACCTTTGTGCTGGTCCTGGGGCTTTGCCCGACGATAGCGACTTCCACCAGCGCCATCAACGGTTTTGGCATGGGATTGGCCGCCACCGCGGTGCTTATGGGCTCCAACACCATTATTTCGCTGATCCGCAAAATAATTCCGGACGAGATACGCATTCCTGCGTTTATCGTCGTAATCGCTGGTTTCGTAACAGTTGTACAGCTGTTGATACAGGCTTACGCGCCTGCCCTTGACAAGGCCCTCGGCATCTTCATTCCGCTGATCGTCGTCAACTGCATCATCATAGCGCGCGCTGAGGCCTTCGCATTCAAGAACTGCGTGGTCGACTCGTTCTTCGACGGAGTCGGCATCGGGCTTGGCTTCACGATGGCCCTGACGGCTATTGGCTGCCTGCGCGAGCTGGTCGGCAACGGTTCCATCTTTGGATTCCAGATCGTCTCCGCGGCAATCTATCAGCCCACGCTGCTGATAATTCTGGCGCCCGGCGGCTTCATGACCATCGGTACGCTGATCGCGATCTTCCGCCATCTGCAGATGAAGCGCGAAGAGGCCAAGACCGGCAAAATCTCGACCTTCGACGGCTGGAAACAGCTTGACGCCTGCCAGGGCTGCGCCCTGCACGGTCTCTGCGGCGGCGGCAACCCCACGGTGCCCTGCGCAAAGATCGAAGCTCAGAACGCCGCGCCTGCGGCCGCTCAGAAGGGAGCTGAAGCATAATGGCTCTTTTAATGCTTCTCATCAGCTCCGTATTCGTCAACAACATTCTGCTCACAAGGTTCCTCGGCAACTGCCCGTTCCTGGGCGTCTCCAGCAAGCTTGAGACGGCTAAGGGCATGGGCATTGCGGTCGTGCTCGTCATCACGGCTTCCTCTGTGCTGACCTGGGCGTCCTACGAGTATATCCTTGTGCCGCTCCATCTTGAATATCTCTACACGTTGGCGTTTATCCTCATCATCGGCGCCCTTGTGCAGTTCGTCGAGATCGTGCTCAAGAAGACACAGCCTGGGCTCTACAAGGCTCTGGGCATCTTCCTGCCGCTGATCACCACAAACTGCGCGGTCCTGGGCGTCGCGGTCATCAATATGAACGAGCATTACAACCTGCTCTGGTCCGTGGTCAACGCCTTCGGCTCCTCTTCGGGCTTCCTGCTCGCCATTATTCTCATGGCCGGCATCCGCGAGAGGATCGAACAGAACGTTACGATGCCAAAATGCCTGCACGGTCTGCCGATCGGGCTTGTGACGGCCGGACTCATGTCCATGGCCTTCATGGGCTTCAGCGGGCTGATCAAGTAGGAGGCGCGAAGATGGAAGGAATACTTTATCCGACATTGATAATGGGCGGCATGGGCGTCGTCTTCGGCGCGCTGCTTGCTTTCGCGTCCGAGAAATTTGCCGTCCAGGTGGATGAACGACAGGCCAAGATCCGTGAAGTTCTGCCTGGCGCCAACTGCGGCGGCTGCGGCTATCCTGGCTGCGACGGTTTCGCAGCTGCGGTGGTGGCTGGCGATGCCAAGGTCACTGGCTGTGCTGCCGGCGGCGGCAAGGTCGCAGAGAAAATCGGCGAGATCCTGGGCGTTTCCGCTGGTCCGGTGGAGCCCCAGATCGCTTTCATCAAGTGCAAAGGCACGCCTGACAAGACCACCAAAAACTGTGTGTATCTGGGCGAGATGGACTGCCGCGAAGCGGCCGTCGTGCCGGGCAAGGGGCCCACGGCCTGCCCGTTCGGCTGCATGGGACTTGGCACCTGCGTCAAGGTCTGCAACTTCGGAGCCATGTCTGTAGAGAACGGTCTTGCCGTCGTGGATCCGGAGAAGTGCGTAGGCTGCGGCGCCTGCGTTGAGCAGTGCCCTCGCGGCGTCATCGCATTGATACCGCGCAAAGCCAAAACTGCGGTGGCCTGCAATTCGCCGCTCAAAGGGCCGGATGTCAGAAAGCTCTGCTCGGTCGGCTGCATTGGCTGCGGAATCTGCGCCAAGAACTGCCCCTCTCAGGCAATCGAAATGAAGGGCGCCTTAGCCTGGATCGATCCGTCCAAGTGCACAAACTGCGGTCTCTGTGCGACCAAGTGCCCGGTCAAGGTCATCACTGACAGACAGCAGGAGACGAAAACAGTCCTCGCGTAACAGTTTTAAAACAACAGGCAGAGCCGGACCCGGCGGGAACGCAGGGCCCGGCTCTTTTAACAGGGGTCGAATGACTGCTTGCCGGCTCGCGATGAAAAATAAATTGTAACGATGCCTGTGGAATATTAAAATATCTTTTTTACTTTTTTCGCTTTTATTATTGACTGTTTGTGAAAGATAGCGCACAATATTATAGTTTGCGATTTTGATTTTGGCGGTGGCTCTCTTTGGAAGAAAAAGACAATCTTATCTGCTATAAAAATGGGTTGCGCGACGGCGTGCCCATCATGCTCGGGTATTTTGCCGTGGCGCTTTCCGTCGGCATCGTGGCGCGCAATACAGGGCTCAACGTGCTCCAGGCCACGATATCCAGCGCTATGCTCAACGCCTCGGCCGGACAGTTTGCGGCGTATACGCTGATTTCCACCTGGGCCGGTTTTGCAGAGTGCGTTGTGATGATGTTCGTGGTCAACTCACGCTATCTGCTGATGTCCTGCGCTCTGAGCCAAAAATTCAAAGCCGACGAACCGCTGATCAACCGTCTGGTGGTCGCCTACTTTATTACAGACGAATTCTTCGGCCTCTCGGTGGTGCAGAAACCATATCTGAACCCCTATTACACCTTCGGACTCATCACTGTGGCCTCGCCGGCCTGGACGCTCGGCACCACGGTCGGGGTTGTGATGGGCAACGTGCTGCCTGCTTCGGTCGTGAGCGCGCTGGGAGTATCGCTGTTCGGCATGTTCCTCGCCATCATCATCCCGCCCGCCCGGAAGGACAAGGTCATCCGCCTGCTGGTGGTCGTCTCCATGGCAGCCAGCTTTGCGCTTGCCAGGGTATCCTGCGTCTCCTCCGGCATGAGGATCATCATCCTCACGATCGTTATAGCGGCTGTTGCTGCGTTCCTCTTCCCGCTTAAGGAGGAGACGATATGAAACACAGCATTTACCTCTACATTCTTGTGATGTGGGCCGCCACCTACCTGATCCGGGTGCTGCCTCTGACGCTGATGAGGCGCGAGATCACAAACAAGAGGATCAAGGCCTTTCTCTACTACGTGCCTTATGTGACGCTGGCAGTGATGACGTTTCCCGCGATCCTGGAATCATCCTGCGGCCTGATCCCCTCGCTCGCAGCCTTCGCTGCGGCTGTTGCGCTGGCCTGGTTCGGCGGCAACCTCATCCAGGTGGCCGCGCTCTGCTGCGCGGTGGCTTTCTTGCTGCAATTCATCTGCTGAAAAATACGAACAGAAAGCGTCCTTGCCGATGGAACGGATAGCGAACCAAACGGCAGCTTTGCGCCGTTTGTTGCAGCAGCCTGGACTCTGAGGAATTTTTTGAGGACCCTTTCGGCTGCCGAGAAGCAGGTTTTCTTTTTCGATGCGGATAAGCAGCTGTACAGCAGTTCCATTGCCAATCGCAGCAAGGTCGCCAACGTACTTCAGCTCTGCATGCATCCTTCATGCAGATAACATCGGCGGCTATCGCTGAAACAGTGTGTTTATTTCGTGCAGGTTTTTTCCCAGAGGGATATTTCCGCCAAGTTGGCGGAAATACATGGTCCATTTTTTATAAAATATGAACTAGCGTTTTTGCGCCGTTGTTTTCTTCCATCCAGCGCCGCGTTAGCCGCTTCCAGCCCGTTGACTTCGTTGTACCTGACCTGGCAATCCAGCGGATAATCAAGCGGCTTGCTTATGATCCTTTAGTTCATGCCGGGATATTCGAAATCCTTTACGTCAAGCTTCGCGTATTCGTCCTCCAGCGCTTTGATTTTCTGCGCCAGTTCTGTGACGTTGTTTTCCCTGGCTGCTTCGCGCTTGAGCTCGTATTTATGATAGAAGCTGTTGGCGGCCCTGATGCCGTTGACGCCGAAGACGTCGCGGTACATCTTTAAGTCCACAGGCATGTCGAATCCGGCTGCCATCGTTTCGGCGCCGAACAGCACCCACAACTCTCGGAAGCCAGCCCAGGCGATGGCCGAGGCGCACATGGAGCAGGGCTCGTGGCTGGCCACAAAGATGCAGTGCTCAGGTTTGGGGCGCTCCCCGAGCGCGAAGAAGCGCATAATGGTGTCGATTTCGCCGTGATAGATTGGATTTGCGCAGCGGTTGTTGGTGCCGGCCGTGACTGTCACAAGCGTTTCCCCGTCCAGCACAAGGCCGCCGAATACGTGGTTGCCTGCTGCCACCCCTTTGCGTGTGAGAGGCAGCAGATCTGTTTCTATTGCGTCGAGGATCTTTTCAATCTTGTTCATCGTCAGTCCCAATTGTTGATGTCGTCGTCTCCGCCTTCCTGGCCGTCTGGACCATAGGAGGAGATATCGTAATCACCATGTTCGCCGGGGCAGACATAGATGAATTCGCGGCCCCAGGCATCCTTCGGGACCTTTTTCATATAGCCGCCCTTCTTGTAGTTGAGCGGCTCCGGCGGGGAGACAGGTTTGCTGACCAGTGCGGCGAGCCCCTGATCTGTGGTCGGATAGAAGCCGTTATCCAGGTGGTAGAGTCCCAGTACCTGATCGAGCTGCGCTATCTGAGTGAAGGTCGTCTTCTTCTTAGCCTCTTCGCTCTGACCGATCAGGCGTGGCCCCACGAGGGCCGAAAGCAGTCCGATGATGACCACGACGACCATTATTTCAATAAGCGTGAAGCCACTGCGTTTCTTCATTGCGAACACCTCCGGATAAAGTCTTGCATTTGAATGTAATTTAGCACGTAAAACTGCGGCACGGCACAGAGAATTGCGGAAGTAACAGCAAACTATTCCTCTTCGCCCATAGCCTTGAGGCGTTCCTCAAGCGAAACGTAATCCACCTTGCCGGTCGAAAGCAGAGGCATGTCCTCCATCGAGATGACCTTCTTCGGCATCGCTATCTCCGCCATGCCCGCTTCGCCGAGTTTCTGGCGCACTTCGTCGCGTTTGAGCTCCGGCCTTGTGGTGACAAGCGCCAGAGTTTCACCTTTGGGCCCTCCGTGCAGCATCATAACAGCGTGTTTGTCGTCGGGCCAGATCTCGCAGAGAACCTCTTCCACAGCGGCGAGGGAGATCATTTCGCCGCCCACCTTGGCAAAGCGTTTGGCGCGCCCCAGAATGGTGACGTACCCGTCCTCGTCGATGCTGACGATATCGCCCGTGTCATACCAGCCGTCTTTCGGCGGTTCGATGACGCCAGGGTTGGTGACGCGCAGGTAGCCCATCATGATGTTGTCGCCTTTAAGCCAAAGTCGGCCGCCTTCATGGACCCCTTCGACCGGTTCGATGCGGTATTCCTCGCCGGAACAAAGCAACCCCACGGAGCCAGGCTTGAAGTGCGCGTAGTAATTGTTGGCCACGACAGGCGAGCACTCGGTGACCCCGTAGCCCTCTATGATGCGGATGCCGAAGCGGTTGAACCAGGTCTCCTGCGTGGAAGCCTTGAGTTTCTCGCCGCCCTGGATCAGCAGGTGAATAGTGGAGAAATCATAGTTGTCCTGAGCCGCGCGCGCATAACCGTTGAGGAAGGTGTCGGTCGCAAAGAGAATCGTGATGCGCTCGTCGTAGCAAATCGTGGGGATCGTCTTGTAATGCAGGGGCGACGGATAGAGCACCACCATGAAGCCCAGCGAGACCGGCATAAAGATGCCGCAGAGGCCGAACGAATGGAAGATAGGCATGATGGTGAGGGCGCGGTCGGAGCGGAAAAAGTCGACGCGCGTGTACATCTGGGCGTGGTTTGTGTTGAGATTTTTGTAGCTCAGCACCACGCCCTTGGGCGCGCCCTCGGAGCCGGAGGTGAAGAGGATCAGAGCTGCCTTTTCGTCATCGCCGCAGACCGGTTTTGCCTTCTGGAAGGGAGCGCGTAGCGCCGCCGAGACTTTTCTGACGGTCGTGATGTCAGGCGCTATATCCTCTAGCCAGAAAATCTTCACGCCGGCGGCTGTGATGGCGTCCGTAAGCGCCTCGAGCTTGCCCAGCTCGATAAATTTGCGCGAGGTGATGACTGTTTTCAATTGCGCCGTGCGGCAGCAATTCACAAGAGAGCGGCCGCCCAGCGAGAAATTCAGCATGGCGGGTAGCTTGCCTATTTTCTGGAGCCCGTAGATCGTCACCACGTCGCCGACGGAGTTTGGCAGCAGCACGCCGATATGGTCTCCCTCGAGCTTCCTGGCGGCGAGAGCCTCGGAGATAAGCAGGATCCTCGTGATAAGTCCGTTGTAGGTAATCGGTTTCTGTCCATAGTCGCAGAAGACACGGGTATTGCCGCCGTAAGCGTCGCGGGAGTCGAGCAGGATGTCCCAGAACGGCTTTTCGCGGCGGCGCGCGAACATGGCCGCGTCCTCCATAATCTTCTCAAGAGCGCGTCCTGCCAGTGCGTTGCGGCGCGATCCCTCGATGTTCTGAGGCAGATTAAGCTTGCGGGCCGGGAAAATGGAAATGGTGACCTTGGAGAAGAAGCGCAGCCCGCGCTGGTGCTGAATGCGCGAGAAAGGCGTGAGGTCTGTGCCCGTGATGTTGATGGGCAGGATATTGGCGTCAGTGTGATCGGCGATCATCGCAACGCCGCGCGATACCTTCATGGGGTTGCCGGTAGTGGTGGGCTGCAGTTCAGGGAAAATCACGCAGCGGCCGCCGTTCTTGAGCAGGCTTAGGAAGAATTTGAGCGTCAGCGGCGCGTCGGCGTCCAGGATATGTGTTTCAGCAAGCGGCAGGAAAAGACTGACGAAACGTTTCTTGGTCAGTCTGCGCTCTACGGCGAAGGGAACTTTTTCGGGCAGAAAAACGGCGAGGATCAGCGGGTCTATGAACGAAACGTAGTTGGGTGCTATCAAAACGCCGTTGCCGGCCTTCTGCCAGTTCTCCCAGCCTTTTACTTCGACGCGGAAAAACAGATTAAGCACAAATCTGACGATTATTCGCCACAAAACAGGACCCCTCCGACCTCTTCGCTGTATGCCGAAACTGTGAATCTGATATTGACGACATTATAACATGAAATTTATGACATCACTCACAGCGGCGGCAATCGCCGTGCTCTGATCGCTGCGCGGGTCTGCGAAACGATGCTGCTGCTCCCGTCCCGAAGCCGAATGCCGAAGGGGGCCCGGAGACGCATTCGCGATGGTCCAGTTTGTTTTGAACTGCCGCGGATTTTCGGCGTTCTGCGAAGGCGTTTTTCCTGCTGCGGATATTGACAAATGCCGGATATACGGTAAAATATTTTCCCGTGAGCCGCAATGTGGCTCGACGAGTGGTTGGATGGCCGAGCGGTCAAAGGCTACAGACTGTAAATCTGTCGGCGAAAGCCTACGTTGGTTCGAACCCAACTCCAACCACCATTTTTTATATCCAAACGCCCTTACCGCGTGCAATACATCAACAGGGCGCCGTCTTAGCTCAGTAGGTAGAGCACATCCATGGTAAGGATGGGGTCCCCGGTCCGAATCCGGGAGACGGCTCCAGCAATTTCAAGGATTTCCGCGATTGCGGGAATCCTTTTTTTATGTTAACAGAAATCCCCCAGCTATGCTGGGGGTTCTAAAAGCTTAAGCTATGCATGAAATCTCCTCTGCCGTAAGATTGGGAAGGTCCGTCAACCGTCCCAAACAACGTACAGAGG
>Ga0163159_1000815_pt1 | contig 33965 bp, 41 predicted proteins | sample BioMet9_FD_108702 | JGI IMG/M metagenome (GOLD analysis project Ga0163159, IMG submission 108702) | Microbial communities from bioreactor (seeded with sewage sludge) at Lawrence Berkeley National Lab, California, USA - Biofuel... | ecosystem: Engineered > Bioreactor > Anaerobic > Unclassified ... | reverse complement strand
GGGGTGGACGTGGTCTTCCCGGGCCGCGCGGCTGCTCGTGCCAACGGCGGCCGCCCCCAGGGCTGTGCCGGCATTGCCGGCCAGCGCCACCTTGCCGGGAGTGGCCGGGTCGGCGTTGGAGATCCAGGCGTCAAGGAGCGCGTTGTCGCCGGTGCGGACAAACACGTCGGCCGCCGGCGCATCGGCCGAGGCGGCATGGAGCGTGGCCGGAGTGGCGGCCTCGTCCGTGGCCGTGCCCACGCGGAGGGAGTCGGCCGTCGCGAGCTTGATGAGGCCGGCCTCGGCATGGGTGGCCGGGGGGACGCCCTCGGTAACAATTGTGCGTGCCTGGTCCCGGGCCACCTCGGCATCCGTTTTGGCCGCCACGGCCTGGCTGGCGCTTGTCGCCGCTTCGCCGGCCTTGGCGATCGCGGTCCCGGCTGCCGCCTCGGCATCCGTTTTGGCCGCCACGGCCTGATCCCGGGCCGTCTCGCCGATCAGCCGGTTGGCCTCGGACGCTTCGGCGCTGGTCGCCGCCTCGCCGGCCTTGGCGGTCGCCGTGGAGGACGAGGACGAGGCGTTGTCCCGGTAGCCGAGCACCTCGCCGACCAGTGCCGTCATGGCCGTGACGAATCCGGCCAGGTAGAGGCCCAGGTCGTGGATGTACTGCACAAAGGCATCGCAGCGCTGCCAAAACGTCGTCTCCCCGTCCTTGCGTTGCGGTGGCGAGGGCGGCGTCGAAGGGGTGGGTAAGGTAGTAGGCATCAGGGCACTCCTCGTATTTCGATACTTATTGTGGTCACCACCGGGCCTTTAATCGGCGACTTGAACGATCTGACGCGACCGAGGATGATGGCCCGCTCGAACGTCCGATTGGATTGACCCGCGTTGTTGCAATCGTAGACCGCGAGGCGACCCCGGCACGACTCGACCAGGTCCACGACACGATCAAAGTCCGCCGTATCGATCTCGACGTCGATGTCGGCCGTCTTGGCGCTATTGCCCGGGACCAGATCGGTGCGACCCCACTTGTCCTCGTCGTCGGTGCTGTAGTCGACGAATCCGGGCTCACTGTCGTAGAGCATGTTGCCGATCTCATGAGCTAGGCCTCTGATGATGGTGCCGACGGACGGCTTGAGCTCCCCAACGCCGTGGATCACGATATGCAACGCGCTATTGCTGTACATCGGCATTGCCCGCAGCACGTCACGGCGATAGCGAAATTCGGCAAAAAAGTATTGATACCAATTTGTTATCTCAAAATTTGCGAGACCGATCGTCTCGCTGTACACGACGGCGCCGGAGCCGTCGCGCATCTCCAGATCGATGGAGGCCGCGTCCTCCAGCCCGAAAATCGCCACGGTGTCGCAGCGGGAGCTGTCCAGGGTAACGTCGATGGTCGCGTTGCTGGCCGTAGCCGTAGCCACACTGTTGATCGCATCATCGAACGGCGCCCAGTCGTTGCACACGCCGGCATCACTCCAGACCGGGACTGTGCCGGAGCAGTGCTCGGAAGGCAGTTTGCCGGCGTTGCTGGCCAGCAGGGCCTTGTAACGGCGGTGGGTGTCGTCCTGGCGCACGACGGCGCCGACCGCATACGCCGTGTCTCCGTCCCAGAGAGGCGCCGGCTCGGACAGGTTGGTGGCCAGCACCACGGACGCGGTCACGGCCTTGGCGACAACGACCCTCATGCCGCCGTCTCCTGGAGCACCTTGACGCCCACCGATACGATGCGCCCGGTGTTATCGGCCACCTTGACCAACCGCTTGTCAAGCCGATCACTCATGCGCTCCACGCTCCGGGTCAGGCTGGCCACCTGCCCGGCCAGAGCGGCATAGCCCCGCCCGGCCGGGCGGTTGTCCGCCCGGGCGCCATCCGTGCCGGCGGCGGATGGCGCAAACTGCCGGCCGACATATCCGCCTCCGGAGAACCCCGGCACGCCCGTGACCGGCAAAATGCGCCGACCGTTGAGGGCCTCGAAATAATCGACGCCGTAATATCCCACCGCCTCGGGCGTCATGACGTACTCCCCGAGCCGCAACACGGCCGGCTGGACGTCCCCGGCGCTGTATCCGGGCAGGTAGCCGCCGGAACGGGCCAGATCCGAGACCAGCCCGCCCGTGGCGTAGCCCAGCGACTGCCGATAGGACGCGGCCGCCGCCACCGCGTCCGCGATGGCCCGGGGCAGATCGGCCAACATCCTGGTCCAGGTGTCGCCCTGCTCTTGTTGCAGCGACTTGAGTTGTTCCATCAGCTCGGCGGTGGTCTTGGCAGACTCCTCGGTGGCCGTCGCCGCATCGAGCTGGGCCTTGATGCGATCATATTGCGATTTTGATGTCTTGTACTGCTCGCCCAGCACCGTCTGGACCTGCATAAAGTCGGCGTAATAGGAGTCGAAGCTGGCGTTGTACTGCTTGGACAGGTCCAGATAGTCCGTGGTCAGGGTCTCGATCTTGCCCTGGGCCACCTTGCGGGTGGCATCATCGGAGGAGGTCAGGTCAGCCCCGGCCGCCAGCCATTGCCGCTTGGCCTCGGCATAGCGGTCCGCCAACGGCAGCGGGCTGTCATCCTTGCGCCATAACTCGTCGATCAAATCCTTGAGGCTGCCCGAAAAGGTGTCCAGCGCATCGGCCGCATCCTGCAACTTCTCGACGATGGTATCGATCTGATCCTGGTAGGCCGCCTTGACCTTGTAGGCATAGAGCGTCCCAATATCCGTCAAATCCGTCTCGGATGCCCCGAGGAGCGCCGCACTGTAGAGCTTGTCCGACAACTCCTTTTTGAGTGCCGTCACGTTATAGGATAGCGCCGTATCGTTGTAGGAGGACAACTCCTTACGGATGTCATCCATCATATCGGACAACCGCTTGGCGATAAGCTCGGTCGAGGTCTGGCGGATGCGGGACAGCGCCTGCTCCGAGGCCCCGAGGGCCTGGGCGTTGGCAATGGCCTGGGCTGTCGATTTGTTCAAATCTTTGAGCCAGGACTCGTCGTCCGTGAGGGTTTGGTCGGTGAATGTGGCCAGGATGCCGGCCAGCTTGGCGGCGACTGTCTGCTCTTCAAGGCGGCGGATGGTCAGAGCGCTTTCCGTCGCACCCAGCTTCTCGGCGGCTGCGGCTTCATCCTCGAATTTTGCCCGGAGATTTCGCAACTCGCTGGTCGAGTCATACCCCCGCGCCGAATCAAAGGTGCTTTGCGCATCGTCCAGCATATCCTGGAGCGTCTTGGCTCTTTCGGCCTGTTGCGTCTCTGCAATGGCCGCCAAAGTCGTGGCGTCGTAGGAGGCCTTGCGTGCGTCGTAGAGCTCCCATTCCTGGTCGGCCAGGAGCTTCGTCGCGGCGGCGGTCTTATCAAAGCCGGCGGCAGTCAATTTCCGTTCGTTGAGGCTCTGCGATATCTTTTCAATATTGTTGTTCCAGGTCTCAATGGAGTCCTGGATCGTATTGAGGTTGGCAACGAAATTGCTCGCGTAAGCCCATTTTTCGAACTGATCCGGCGTCATGACCTGCTGCATGGCAGCGTTGAACATCGTCCAGAAATTGTCTACAGTTATGCCGGAGCCGCCAATAAGGGCAATGGCGCTATTGGATTTCGTTGCGTAGTAGGATTCCTGGGTTTGCAGTTGGCCATACGGATTGTTCTGCTTCTTTTCCAGATTCCCCATGACCGTCTTGAAGGCGTCTTCGCCGCCGGCAGCGTCCTGCAACTTGGAAACGTAGTTGGCAATGTAAAGTTCCTGCAAATGCTCGCTGCTGGCGTTCTGCGCTTTCTCAATGTTGCCGGGGATCGCGTCGAACAGCGATTGCAAGTACGAAAAATTTTTGTTGATAAGCCCCAGGTACAGGCTTTCGGCGTCCACAACACCAGCGCGGTCAATCGCCTCCTGACGCATGGCTGCGATGTCCGCTTCGGTGACACCAGACAGTGTTTTGAGGTTGTAGCCAAATGCCTCCATGTACTGGCCACCGTTATTCATGGCTGCAGACAGGCGCTTGATCTGCTCTGTATAGTCCTCCCCCCCCTCGTTTATGTAGTCGAAAGCTCCGCGCACACCATTTCGGTCGAGCAATGTTTCAACTTGTGTATTTTTAATGTAATCTTCATATCCTTGCATGTACTGTGCATACACTAACGAGGAGGCGACATTGAAATTGAGGATGCCAGTAGTAGATAAATCTAAAGATTTGGCGTAGGTCTTGAGACTTTGCGTCGCCGTTTTGAGCATTTGGTACAGCTCTTTGGTCGCGGTGGATGTGTTGGCATTGCCCGTAAACCCGAGGACACTGAAATTGCCGCCACCACTGTATCCGACCGCATAATCGGGCGGGGGGCGCTTGCTTTTTTGGCTGCCGCCGAAGATGCTTCCGATGAGACCGCCCACAATGCCGAGCCCCGCGCCGATCGGCCCCATAAGCGCCCCGCCGATGCCCAGTGTAGAGAGGAGTGACGCCCCGCCTCCCAAGGTCATCAGGCCGCTGCCGATTGCACCCCCGGCGTTGCCCGAGCCCAAGGCGGAGGAGAACCCCAGGACGCCGGTGGCCATGGACGCCACATTGCCAAAGAGCTTGGACCAGTTGAGACCGCTCGCAGCGGCGTCCCGGAGGCCGTTGCTCGCCAGGCCGCCGGTCATGCGATCGGAGTAGTCGCTCCAGAAATTGGGGGTGCTGGGGTTGGTGTCGAAGAGGCTCCGAAACCCGGAGATGTTGGCGTCGGACAGGCCCCGCAGGAACGAAGAGGACGATCCGCCGGACGAAAACGTATCCATGATGGAGTCGCCCATGGCGCTTCCGAGCTGCCTGATCTGCCCCAGCGAACCGCCGGAGCCGGACAACGCCAGCACGTCGCTCCGCTCACTGGCGAGCCTGTTGTAAACGCTTTGCTGCGTACTGTAGGGGGAGTTTTTCCAGTAGGCCAGCAGCGCATGCTCCGAGCTCCGCATGCGCTCATTGTAAATGGCGTTGATGAGATCGGACGTCGAATATCCAGACGCGCTGCCGCCGGTCGCCCTATTGATGATCGTGATGGCCGTATCGGGGCCGTGGGCAAGCGCGGCGGCAAACGCGGCCGCCTGCGTGCCCTGATTCTCGACGTCCGCTCCGATCTTCTCCAGGTAGTCGATGACCGGCGTGTAAAACTTCCGGGCCGCGTACTCGTCCTGCTGGTCCTGGAATTTCGATTGCGCCGCCAAACTCTTCCAGGAACCCAGCGCATCGAGCGAATACCCGTACGTTTTGAAAAAATCCTGGACAGTCCCGGTATTGGAGGCGAACTGGTACCGCCCATAGCTGACGCCGCCGATGTCGCCCTTGCCGCTCGACACCGACCCGTAGTTGCCGCCGGACTCGTATTTGGCGGCGATGTCCATGGCCGCCTTGCTGATAAGCGTCGAGACGCCATCATTGGTCCCGAGGATAAGCCCGTTGTCGGCAAAGGCCTTTGTCGCCAGGCTATCGGCCGTCGCGCTGCCGATAGCGTCGCCGAGCTGCTTCCCCGAAAATGTTGCGTCACCCACGGCAGAGATGCCGGCTATCGAGGCCGAGGCGATAGAGATGGTCGCCTGGCTGGCCTCGATGGCTGCCTGGGGTGTCGTGATCTGCTTCGCGGTCTGGCCGGTGGCGGACGACCCGAAAAGCCAGCTCCCCAGATCGCCGAGGCCGCTCGTCAGCTGCTTTTTCCAATTTTCCTCGACGAAGCTGGCGAACGAATCGACCATCCTGGAGCGCATGTTTTGGAATAGAGTATCGACCGAAAGCGTGCCCTTGTCGGCCCAACGCCGCAGGGCGTCGCCCAGCCCTCCGGAGATCGCTCCCGCAATGCCTTGCGTGAGGGTGATGCAACTATCGGCAAACACCTGGAAATCGTCCCTGGCCCGCGTGAGGTCGTTCTTGTAGGTGCCGAACGCCAGGGACCACTTGGCGGTAAAGATGCTGGCGAAGTCACCCGAATACGAGGCTTGGCGCTCCAGGAGCCGCTTGTTGTAGGCATCCCACTGCTCGGCGGCATAGATCCGGTATGCCGTTGCATCGTCCGCCGCCGCCTTGACCTGGGCCAGATACGCGGTCAGGCGGGCCTTCTCGGCCGCCCAATAGGTAGAGGAGACCTCCTTGACGGATGCGTACGCCTTCACCTTGGCGTCCAGGATCTGCATCTCGTAACCCTGGCGCAGCTTGGCCAGCATGGCGGCGCGCTGGGATGCATCCGTGTACAGCTGGGTGACGAGCTGGGCGTTCTGGATATACCAGGCCTGGGCGGACTTCAGGTTGGCCGCATAGGCCATGGCCGGGTCGCCGGTCGCCGAGGCGATGGTCTGGAGCAGCTGCGACTCCTTTTCCAGGGCGGCGACGGTATCCTTGAGCACGGCCAGCATGTGGAGCCCTGGCCATGCCTGCTCCAGGGCCGCCCAGGCGGCGGCGTAGGCCGAGACGTCGCCCTTGGCCCCGACCGTCTTGCGGCGGATCGCATCGAACATCTGGGCAAACCACTTGTCCGTCCGCGAGGCGCTCTTCTCCATCCCACCAGACAGGGAGTCCTGCATCTGGTCCAGGGAGGCGACGGTCTGATCGTAAAAAGCGTCGGCCGTCGCCTCATAGCGGTCGGCGGCGATGGCGGCCGCTTCCGCCGACTTGGCACCCTTGGTCGCCTTACGATCGAGTTCGTCTAACTTGTCGTTGTAGGCACCGAGCGATGCCGTAGCGGCATCATTCAATTTTTTGATTTCTTCCCAGTTCCCCGCGTCATAGGCAGCCATCCAGCCCCGGCCGATGGCGGTCTGTTCGGCGTCAAATGTTTTCTTGGCGTCAGCCTTTTGGGCCTCGATAGGCGCATGGCCTTTGTTCTTTTCGCCGACTTTCTCGGCCATATCTACAAGTTCTTTGTATTTTTTTAGTCCCTTGTTATATTCTGCCCACCATTTGTTGAGAGCATCCGCCTGATCCTTTGCCGATATGTCACCAACAACGGGGATATTGGACGGGTCAACAGTCCTCTTGTTAGATTTACTGGCTTCTTTGTTATATTGTTCCAAAATACCCATTTTCTTGTTTTGAAAATCATCTATAAACTCCAGCTGGGCATTCAAATCAGCTTCGAGTTGCTTTTGTTTCACTGGGTCTTTTTCACGATAAAGGGCCTCGTTCATCTCTTCAGCATGTTTGTACATTTGGGCAAGCCGCCAATTATCAAAGGCTTGCCCTGGGGTGGGGAATCCTGCGGCCGTCCATGCGCCGGTCCCTGCTCCGATGGCTGCTCCCAATAGTCCACCTTTTGCGCCCCCAACGATAGCGCCTGCCCCCATGAGCAACCCATATTTCACAAATGTCTTCAGATCGGGATCAATCGCATCCCAGGATGTGGTGATGGCCTTTATGACCTCTACAAATTCTTTGGCTGCGCTGGTGGCTCCCTCAATCATCGCACGAAAGATAATGGCCAGGCCCTCGCCCATTTGCGCAAGCACAGCCTGTGTCTCCGGGTCCTTGATAACCTCCTGCAATTGTTTGATGGAATCGGCCGCATCAAAGATGACACTCGTAAACGCGCTCAAGTCCGCTTCGCCAAGCGTTGTTTTGAGGTCGGAGATGTAGCGGTCGAACGAGGTCAACTGCTTGCCGGCCGTCCCCATGGCCGCCTCATAGACGCCGGCATAACGCGCCCCAAAGTCCAGGACGGCATTCAAGGCGGCTTGGCGCTTATCCGTTTCCGTCAGGAGATCTTTCGTGACGCCGAGTTGCTTGGCATAGGCTTTATAGGCGTCTTCGAGATTGACCATAATGCCCTGGTGATGCAGCAGGATGGTCTGCCCCGTGGCGATGCCCTGGACGAGCTTGGCAAAAACATCACTCGAATTTTGCCCTGTTACGACAGCGGCCCCCTGGGCCACGCGGGCCAGATCCACGGCCTTGGACAGGTCCAGTTCAGCCGTGGCCATCTTGGCCACGGATTCGCGGGAATCGATCATGGAGATGCCGGCCTGTTCCACCCCTTCGGCGAAGCCGAGCATTTGCGATTTCGTATAGCCGGCGTTCTCACCTACCTTTTCGAGCACCACCTCCAGGGTCTGGTACCGGGCAGCGTACATGACGGAATCCTTGACGAATCCCATCACCTCCTTGAGCGTCACATAGGCGGTGGCCGCTGCCGCCGCCTTTATGGCGAGCGTTTCCAAGGCGGCCGCCGTGGCGTTGATGCCGGACTCGTTCCCTGCGGTGAGGTCGGCCAGGAAATTCTTGAATCCTCCTCCGCCCCCGCCGGCCGGCATGACACCGAGCTGTCGCGAGAGATTGGCGGTCTCCCGTTGCGACAGCCCGGCGGCCTGGCCGATGCGTTCGATCTGCTGTTGCGCGAGCTTCAGGGCTTCGGTTGCCTTGCCGGCGGCCGCTGTGGCCTTGTCGGCCGAGAGTTTGTCCCGGAAGCGGTCCGCCAGTTTGCACAGGGCATCATCCGTGAGCTTGGCCGTCGCCCCGGACTGCTCCAAAGCCCGGCGGAAATCGCCCAGGCTGCTGATGGCCCCTGTCGGGTCGGCTTCGATGACTACGCGGACGCGATTTTCAGCCATGGTCAAAACAGCCTTGGGCGTTTGGATTCAAGGTAGTTTTCCAGGATGCCGAGATCCGTCCAGGTCTGGAGCGGCAGATCATCGGCCGCAAACGGATAGCCGCCGAGGCGCAGCATCCGCAGGTCGAGCAGCCCCGCCACATAGGGCGAGGGGCGGGCGTGATACTTGGGGCACTTGGCGCACACGGCGGCCAACCATGCCCCGTTGTCCTTCCGGCACTCGTCCCGCCCCCCGTTGCAGCTCTCCAGGGTCCGCTCTATTGCCCGGACAAAGGGCTGGCGGCGGGCTCCGCCGTGCCCTCGGCGGCCGGCTTGGTGTCGGCCGCGTCAAAGACAAACTCCTCGGGGTGTTCCAGATCCTCCGACACCTCGAACTCGACGCCCGGGTCGGGCAGATCCACCGCCCCGAACACGGTTTGGGCCAGTTTGGCGGGCAGCTCCGGCCGGGCCGTGACCACGAGCTTCTTCCAGTCCGGATAGAAGCCCGGGTCCGCCGCATCCGAGGTGATAGGCTTCCCCTTAACAGTAAACGCCCCCTTACCGACCCCGGTCAGCAATTGGGCGCCGAAGCCGGCCTGGATCTGGAGGATGTTTTTCGGGATGACGACCTTGCCGCCTTTGCGCTTGGCCATGGCGTTGCTGTACTGGATGCGCATGGCATTGCTGGGCATCGTGTAATAGAGGTCGATATCCTGGTTGGAGAGCTTGTCGAAGACGGTCAGGACGTTCCGATCCGGGCACAGTTCGTAAGGCATGGTTGTATCCTTTCGCTTGGTTGCGGGATTGGATGATTTAGAAGAACACGAGCCGCAGCTCGTCATCGCCGGTACGTTCCTGCGTAGGCATGAACGTCTCGTTGTAGACGGACAATCCGACACGCTCACCGTATTTGAGGTCCGTGTACTGGGCCGCCCCGACATACACGGCCAGGCGGTTGCCGGGCACGGAGCCGATGTAGCCGCAAAGTTTGGCCCGGGCGTTGGTGTCCTTCCAGGCGGTCCAGGGGTTATAGGTGGCCAGCTTGTCCACCTCGGGGTCCAGCGAGCCGGTGGGCGACCGCCCGGTGATGAGCAGCCCCACGATACCCTCGGGCGAGTTGGCGTCCTGGCGTTTCTCGACCTTGTTGGCGATATCGAGCTTGAGCGCGGTAAACGCGGGCGTGTACTCCCCGATTTGCAGATTGGCCGCCAAAAACTGCGGCCCGGCCAGGTTGGTGAGCACCGGCGCCGGCATCTCCTGGTCGGCCGGGTCCACCCACAAGCCCGACATCGTGAAATCGATGGTGGCGATCTTGCCGACCTGGGCGTCGAGGGAGAAGGTTCCCCGGGCGCCGAGCAGTCGGTGCAGGATGCTGTCCTTGTGGAAGTAGATGCTGTCGGATGCCTGGGCGGCGGGCCGGGCCGTGATCGGCCGGTACATGATGCCCGGCGCGCTGGCGGCGAGCGTGGCGGTCACCCCGGACGTGCCGCCGGTGATGGTCTCCGCCACGAAGGTGCCCGAGAGCATGGCCGCCACGAGCAGCTTATCGCGCTCGATATATTCGATGGTGCCCCGCGCTCCGGACGTGCCGCCGGTGATGGTCTCGCCGGCCAAAAAGGAGGCGTTGGAGGCCATGGTCAGGCGCATGACCGCACTACGCTGCATGCCGCTGGCCAACAGCAGCGAATCGTAATCCGGGGGCAGGGGATGCCCCTCGGCGTCCAGACCGCCGCCGCGCACCTCCACCTGGATTTTGATGTCCTGCGACTTCGCGCCGATGACGGACCCGGCCGGCGAAAAGGTGTCCCGGACCACGGTGCGGTCGCTCTTGTCGGCCTGGGGCGTCAGGTCGACGCCCTCATTGACGAGGATGCCGTTTAACGCCGACGTCGGCCCGGCATCCTGGCCGTAGGTGCCCTCCAGGGCGGCCAGGATGGCCGTCCGGCGGGTGAGTTGGGATTCGATTGCCATGGTATTTACTCCATGTTTACGAGATAGACGGTTTTGATGGCATAGCGGGCCGAGTACACACTCAAGCCCTTGCCCTGGATCTCGGACTGCTGGGCGATGCGCTGGCACGGGAACACGTCGTCGGCCGCGATGACGCGCTTGCCCTCCAGGAGCCCGGCCACGGCCGTCAGCAACGCATACGTGCCGGGAGTGGTTGCGCCGCCCCGGCGCGCCTGCGCCTGGTCCGCCTCATGTCGGGCGCAGCAAAAGAGCATCCACTCCATGGTCTCGGCCCGGCGCTGGCCGTGATCCTCTTCGGTCGAGCCCGTGTAGAAGCAGAGCACGGCCGGCCATTGCTGGATGGCGGCCGTAAACCGCTCCGGGTCGAGATCGCCGTTGTAGGGGCCGAGCTGGCGCACACCCGGCGCAGTCTTGAGCGGGGCCAGCGTGGCCAGCAGGGCGTCTTCGATGTCGACAATGGTCCGGCCGGGCATCAGGCAGCCTCCTTGAGCTTGGCGTTGATGACGTCCAGGCAGGTGGCGATCCAGGCGTCCGGCAACGGCCCGGGCATGGGCAGATACGGCCGGGCCGGGAGCATCACCTTGTGGCCGCGACCGGCCGGGCCGCCCAATTGCTGGATGGCCGCATAGGCAGCGGATGCGCCCCAGCCCGCCCCGATCTCCACGGAGGTGGGGCCGGGCTTGTAGTTGAGCGAGTTGTACAGATTACCGTTGACGCGCAGGATCTGTCCGGGCCAATGTCCGGTCTTTTGCCGGCGCAGTTTGGTGGCCTCTGCCAAAGGCTTCCAGGGATCACCATACGGGGACCGTTGCGCGACAAACCCCAGCCGAGCCATGTTGAGCAGTCGGTTGCCGAGGGCGTCCATGGCGTCCGACATATTGGACAGCCGGGCGGCCAGGGCATCCAGGGCCGCGCGGATCTGGGCGTCGTCCACCCGGATGGAGATGCCGGCCATCTAAAAGCCCTCCAGGCTGTGCCCGGTCATGATCCGGCCGGGCGCGTCGTACAGGATGGTCGCGCCCTCGGCCGGCGCCGGAGCAACGGCCCCGGCCGCCTGCAAGACGATCCGACCGGCCGCCAAGTCCTTGAGCTGGGCGATGGCCGCCTGCCAATCCGCCGTGGCCTTGTCCGTGGCGTCGTCCCGGTAGAGGCAATAGAGGGCGATGGCCGCCTGCCAGCCGGCCACCATGTCCGGAGCCGGAGCAAACGGCACGGCATAGCCGGCCGACCGGGCATAGCCGTGGATGGTCGCGGCCGCGTCGGCCAGGGCCGCCTCCAGGACCGCATCCACGATAGCCCCGGTCGCGGGCGTGCCCCGGTCCGTCAGCTGGATCAACTTGGCCTCGCCGTAGCGCGCGATCATGCCGGCCTTGTCCACGTACATCGCCCTGCCTCCCTCTTGCCTTGCCTATTTGCCGGCCTTGGGTTTGCCGCCGTCGCCGCCATCCTTGGCCGGTTCGGGGACATCCAGCTCCTGGACCACGAGCATGGGCTCGGTCCGGAGCGCCTCCAGTTCGCCGGCCGAAAACTTCTCGGCCGGATATTCCACGGCCCGGGCCGGGTGGGTCAGGCCCGCCCGGCGAAAGCCGTCCATTTTCGCAGTGATGCGGATCACTTTCATGGTGTTTTCGACTCCTAGGCCAGGTACGGCACGGACAGCAGGTCGGCGGTCCCAAACCACTCGTTGGTGGCGCCGGCGGCGTTGAACTCGTTCTTGAGGAGCTTGCGGCCCGCGCCCTCCAGGGACGGGGGCACCACGAGCAGATTGGGCATGATACCGAGCGGCGAGCCGGCCTCGTTGGTGAGGCTCTGCATGGCGGTCCGGGCAGCGGCGTAGTTGTCGGCATTGAGCTCCTGCTTGCTGCCGTAGGCGAGCTGCCAGAAGGCGAAGCCCACGTTCACCCGGGCGTCCACGCCGTAGAGATACTGATCGCGCATGAAGACGTTCTGGTCGGTGTCGCGATCCAGGTTCACCAGCGTATAATCCCGGCGTTTCTGGAAGATGAGCGGCTTGACCGGCCGGGAGGTGTCCATCAGATACCAGGCCGGACCCGTGCCGCCGCCGAAGTTGGAGACGGACGTGGTCGAGCCGTTGGACCCGACGATGGGGTGGTCGGTATCAAAAAAATACTGACCGTCGTAACACACCGTCGAAAAGCCGGCCTTGAGCAGCCCGAAGACCAGCTTGTCTGGATGGCGCTTGGCATTGTCGCCGAGCATGGTGAAACGCGGTCCGAAGATGCCGTAGGTGTCATCCTCGATGGAGTCCCGAGACACGCCGATGGTTTGTTCGAACTTGCGGTTCCGGATGGCGTAATCGTGGAGGGACAGCTCCTTGACCACCCGGTCGCCGATCCACTCGCGCAGATCCGCGAGGTCGCCCAGCCAGGGATAATGTTCCTCGGACGTGGTCGACGGGACCAGCATGGCCACCTTTTCCCAAAAGGACGGGGCGCCCGCGAAGGCGTTCTGGAACAGGACCCGGTAGCCCCGGAAAAGCGCCGACAACAGCGCGGCATTGATGACGTTCATTGCTGCATATCTCCCTAGAATTCGACCCAGACGCCCGAGGCGTCCACGTCGCGGATGGTGCCCACGGCGGAGCGGGTGGAAGTGCCATCGTCCGGGGCCACGGTCTGGTCATCGACGGCGTAAGCGGAGCCGCCGATGTGCGCCCGGGTGACGCTGCCGTTGTTGGCGAAGCAAAACACGCCGCGTTCGACGGTGACGTTGACGGCGCCGGCCGCGCCGGTGGAATTGTCCACATGCTCCACAGCCCGGCCCAACCCTTTTTTCCCGGTGGCCGTGGTCGCCGGTTCGACATAGCCGGAGGCACCCAGCACCATCAGTGCGCCCAGGTAGGCGATCGTTCCGGCCGCTAAAGGGCCGGAGAAAAGGTGTCCTTCCCGAGAAGGCGTCATACGATCAGCGGTCAAGGCGGCCATTTAGGCTCCCTCCTTCTGGTGCTGCTTGAGGTCTTCGGCGGTGATGCCCAGTCGCGAGCACACGGCCAGGTCTTCTTCCCCCAGCTCGCCGGTCGCCGGCGGCGTCTGCCCGGCCGGCCCTTCGCGCCCCGGCTTGACGATCACGGGCGCGACCTTCATGAGCGCCGAAAATGCCTCCAGGTCCTTGGAGGCGTAAGCCAGCGCCCAATCCTTGGTGGCCGGGACGACCTTGCCGGCGGCCATGGCCGCCTCGACGGCAGCGGTCGCCTTGTCCTTGGCCAGATTCCCCTCCAGGGCGCCCAGACGGTCGTTGACCGCCCGGAGCTGCTCGACGGGCACGTATTTCGTGGGATCGGGGGCGGCCGCCTGCGCCTGGCCCTGCTTGTCAGCCAACAGCTGTTTGGCATGGACGGCCAAGGTCACGGGCAGGGCCGGTCCGGTCATCCCCAAGGCCTTGGCCACATCGGCCACGGCATCCATGCAGCCGTCCACGGCCAACTTGAGGGCATCGGGTGCGGCCGTCTCCGGCAGCCCCAGGCGTTTGGCCATGGCGGCATGGGCCGGGGCAATCGCCTGGGCCTGGTCGGCCAGAGTCTTGGCGTGCGCCACCAACATTTCGGCCGACGTATCGGCCGGCAGCCCCAGGGCGGCAGCCAGGGCGGCAATCTGTTTGGGGTCCATCTCCCCTCCGTTGGTTGTGAGCCGGCTGGCCACGGCCGCCAGCTCCAGGTTTGGGATATTGGTCAGGGCGGCGCACTCGATGCGCGTCACCGTGCCGTCCGGCTCGTGCCAAAACACGGGCGACAGATAGCGGTACTCGCGGTCAGCCAGCCGGGCGGCCGCTGCCGGCGTCCACTCCACGCGCCCCCACACGCCGTCCGGCCGGGCCTCGTAGGCTTTGATCCAGCCGGCGGCCGGCGCGGGCTGGCCGTTATCCCGGCTCCAGAGGATCTGATGATCATAATCGATGGGGAGGTCGGCCCCCGAGGCGGCGGCCAGGGTAGCCGTGATCACGGCCTGGGGATCATCGAGGCGGTAGGGGCCGGCCCCGTCCCGGCCGGCGAAGGTGCCGGCCGGCAGGAGCTGGACCCACTGCGTCGACTCGCCGAGGGCCAGAGAGATGGAGTTGGTGGCGCGATGCAACATGGCCCGGACACTAGGTCGGGCCCGGGCCGGGACCGGCTAGGAATTCTTTCCGAGTCAGATTATTTTGAGGGGTATGGGCCGACCGACTGGTCAGAGGGAGCCGGTCGTCACGTACCCCCGGATGATGGGCCAGGGCAACCCCGGACATGCCCCGTGTGCGGCCGGAGGGGCGTTTACTGGCGCGTTTACTGGATTTTACGTCTATCGGTCCACAAAAGCTTGCCACAACGCGCAGAGAGGCTTATTTAGAAGACGTCTTTTTTGGCCGTCCGGAGAGGTCGGGAATGTCGCTGCCGATCGGAGCTGCCCTACCCTGGCAGTAGTGGAGTTCCCCCGTGGAGTTTGCGCACCACCTGGACGGCCTTTTCATTTGATCCTGTCATACATCCCGGTATTTTCAAGATCCCGAGGATCGATCAATCTCCCTGACCACAGGTCGTTTGTGCGGATCGTTTCACGGCGCAGCCCCCCAGTCCCGTCGGGTGTTTTCACTCGTGTAACATAGTTCACCCGAACGACGAGTTTCCCCGCCGTGTCATCCCCGGCATCTATAAGATAGAGGAGCGCCGGGCTGTTTTTGTCCCAATAGATCGCTTCCGGGGTCCACAGCGCGTCCACGGCCGACGCGATCACCTCACGGGGCAGGCCGATGCCGCTAGCCCGTTTGGTCTCCCGGTAGAGGTGGGCGATGCCGTCCTCGGATAGGGTAACGGCCCCGCTGGACAGTTCCATGGCCTCGCTCCCCGCCGTGGCCCGGCCGTCCTTAAAAAAGTTGAGGACTTCGTCAGGCAGCGCCCCGACTACCCGACGTTCGCCTGTCTTGATGGGCGTTCCAGCCTCCAGGGCGTCCAGATGCGGCTTGATCCACTCCATGAGATCCTGTTTGAGCGCCGGCACGACAAACCGGGCGCTGGCGGCCTGGGCGGCGGCCATGTCCGGGCTGGCGTCGACCAGCTTATCCATGAGCGCCCGGGCCGCATGGCCGTCCAGAGCCGCCTCGCCGGGGTTGTAGGCAAAGCCGGGATCGATCCCCACCGGCACGGTGGTCACCTCGTCCCTGCGCTCGTTGGTGTAGGTAATCTCCTCGTCCGACGGGTCGGGCGAGACCTCCCAGCCCATGGCCGTCAGATCGTGGGCGGAGAGCTGGATGGTCGAGCAGCGGCAGTGCCAGCCGTTGGGCGGATAATGCGTCCGCCACCAGGCGTGCGTCACCGGCAGGATGGTGCCGTTCCATTTCCGATGGAGCGGCCGGGTGACGCCATCGAGGATGGCCGTGTAGCGGAGGTACGGGGCCGTGTCCGCGTTGCGCATGATGCGCGACCACTCGCCGACCGCCTGGGACATCCGCATGTTGGTGTCGTAGATGATCCGCAAGCGGCGCGGGCTGCCGAGCTGGACGGATTTGACCTCGCCCGTCACCGGGTCGGGCAGCTCCTTTTTTCCCCACCAGCCCTTGGCTTGCAGGATGGGGGTCAGTTGGTCCGAAAACTGCTTGAGGGTCCAGCCCTGGCCGATGGCGTCATCCACGGCGGTGTGGATGTCCTTGAGCACGTCAAAGCCAGTGGTCTTGGCGACGGTAAACGCCGTCGTATGCTCCTTTTCCCAGACGTCGCGCCAGTCCCAGGAGGGGGCCAGATTGAACCCCTTGGCCTTGAAATAGCTGATGGCCTCCTCGGGCGGCAGCGCCTGGAAGCGGATGGCGCTCCCCTCACTTGCCACCGGTCGCCCCCGTCTCGCCGCCCAGGCGCGCGGCAAACGACAACTGCGCCAGATGCTCGGTCAGGGGGCCGGTGTCCTGCTCGTCCAGCAGTCCGGCCAGGCGCGCCTGGAAATCCTCCAACGTCAGCCCCTGTTGCAGGCACTCCGTCAGCAGCTTGCGGACCGGCTCGATAAGCGGGTTGACCAGCGGCTGCCAGCCGTCGAGCTGCTCGGCCACGGCCGTATCCACGGCGTCCATGCCCCGATCCGGAGCGGCGGCCGGCAGGGCCGCGTTGACGACCCGGGAGGCGGCCGTCACATCCTGCCTGGCGTCGGGATTGAGGCGCGGCGGCGACAGCGTATCCCCTGCCGGCAGGCTGCCGCCGCCCTGCGGGGCATGGAGCAACTCCGCCCCCGGAGGCGGATCGGGCAGGCCCAGCTTGTCCCGCATCACCGACGTTTCCACCCCCAGTCCCAGGGGGACCAGACTGACGACCCGGGCCGTCAGCTTGTCAAGGTCTTCCTCGTTCGGCCGGGCGATGGTCAGGTGAGGATAGAGCTTGCGCGGCCCCATGTTGAGGTCGACCATCGGCCGCACCAGGTCCCGGTTGAGCGTCGCCGCAAGTTGCCCGGCATCCGCCGTCTCGATATCCTGGCGCACGTGCTCATGGGCGTTGGCCGTGCCCACCCGCGATCCCGTGTCGGTGGTCCCGGTCTGGCCAAGCACCGCCTTCGAGACCTGCTTGTCCAGATAGTCGGCCAGCTTCTCGAAAAGAGTGATGTTGCCGCTGATCTTGGCCTCAACGAAGTCTATGGCCATGCTGGCCGGGATGATGGCGGCCGCATCGGCGGCGATATTGCGGACGGCCTGGAGCAACACGGCCTTGTCCTTTTCGCTGGCGCCCGCCCCGTATCTGCCGAGGCGGAGGGGGATGCCGCAGATCTCCGCAAACTGAACCCACGCTTTTACGTCGAAATTCTTGAATAAATACCCCCAGGCCGCCGACCTAGCCAACCCGCCCCTGATGGGCAGGCCGGATTTACTGTGATGCAGATGGTAAATGTACTTGTACGGGGAGAGCGGCGTCGGCTGGCCAGACTCGGAGAGCAGCATGGGGGTGCGGCCGTCCGTCCGATCAAAGACAAACCAGCGCGGGTCGCGCCATTCCAGGCGCGTGGGCAGCCATTGGCCGCCCGAGGTGCCCCAGAGGATCTCCGTCAGGCTGTAGCCCTTGCCGATGGCGTCCAGGACGTCGAAAAGTTCTTCGCGCAGCTCGTCCCGGGTGAGCCAGTCGCGGATGAGATCGGCCGCCTTGACGTCCTCGGCCGCATCGGTCGCGGCTTCCACGGTGATCTCCAGGCCGGCCACCTGATATTTCCGGGTGGCCAACACCGATCGGTAATGGAGGTCTTTTTCCTCCATTTCCTCGGCCAGCTCCAGATAGGCCATCGGGTCGCCGTCCTCGGCCGCGCGCAGCAGCCGGGCCAACCGGACCGGCGTCAGGCCCTGGGCGGGGTGGCCGGACAACACCTGGCGCACGCCGCACACGGTCGGCCCAGCTTCCTCTTCCCGCAGCCGTCCCAGCTCCACCGGCCGCCCCAGGTAATCATACAGCGTCACTGCCATCACCATGCTCCCCGACCGAACTGCGCCCGGCCGTCAAAATCGTCGTCATCGTCATTTTGGGCTGGGCCGGCTTCGGGGCGTGTGGCCGGGGTATAGCCGTACTCCATGCGATCCTGGCAGGTGGCATAATAGCCCAGCACGCCGGCAATAGCCGAATCACCATGCCGGTATTGCCCGTCGCTTCCTTTGATTCGTGCGCCAGATATCCCCGGTCGCCCTTGGATCAAGACCACCATGCGATGGTCGGCAATTACGTCCTCGTTTGCATCCAGGCGTAATAGATCGGATTCCATGGCCTGATGGTATTTTGGGAACCATTCGGCATACCAGGGAGCCGAGAACATGATGCACTCCACTCGTTCGGCCCCATACTTCTGCAAGGCCGCTTCGGCATGGCTTTGGCCATTGCCTCGCGCATCGAAGACTGCTTTCTGCAACAGGGGGATATTGTCGAGGATGTAAAACGTGATGCACAACTGCACGTCGAAGGGGATATTGCGCAGCTCTACGGCAAAGGACTGTCGCCAATAACCTGGCCGGTCTTCCTGCCAGACCCAATCCACGGACAGGTCCCCAGAGCGTCCGAAGTCCTGGCTATAGACCGTGGGCTTATCGGTAGGCATTGCATCGATAATCGGTGCGAGGTTGTCCTTGATCCAGGTTGCCGCAATCTCAAGGCGGTCCGGATCAACCACGAATTCTGAAGGCTGTTGCCATCGCAGGCGAGGGATTCCCTCGCTGTGACAATGTTCCAATAAAAGTCTGGTAAAAAATGCACCCGCACCACGTTTCGCAATACAATCAAGTTCTTCGCCAGCATCCTCCGGAGTGGGATAGTCCGCGTAAATCTCCTCACGGTATATTGCCTCGGCTTCAGGGCTGTATTCCTCGCCCTTGACCAAGCACACGCGTTCGTAAAATCCCTGGCGCAAGGCATCATCAAACGTGACTACATGCTCCGAATACGGCAGCTTCCCTGCCTCGACATCCTTGCACAGTTGTGTGAACGGATTGTCCTCACCGTTGAGCGTGGATACGATGTCAATCCGGCCACCCCACATCTTGAACGCCAGTGCTCCCTTGATGACCTCCTGGAGGTTCTCATGGAACGCCGCTTCGTCGATGCGGGCATGCCCCTGGCGAGACCGCCAGTTATACGGGCAGGAAGAAAGCGCCTCGATTTTCCAGCCGCTGGCCAATTGGATTTTGTAGGTGACGATGCTTCGCTTATCGTCTTCCAGGAGGGTTACGCCGATCTTGCTTGCGACCAATTGGTATGCACTGGCGAAAAATGCGCAGTCACCGATGAATTCGGCGGCCATAGCCATGTTGTAGCCCATGTAAAACTGGTCCATCCCCCCCTTGGCGAGGGCGGCTTCCAGGGCAGCTTCTGCAGCCAAGGCTCCCCAGGAAAAACCGATCCGCCGTGACTTTTTGCCGATGCGGACCGGCTTCATGTCCCGGTGCCATTTGGCCTGATAGGGGAGCAGGATTTTGGGGACATCGGCCGGGGCCAGGGTCTTGGTCGCCCGTGTGCGCTGGATGTCCTCGACAAGCTGGAGGGCTTCCTCTTGTTCTGCCGTCGTCATGCTCATGCGGGGTCGACCTCAACACCGAGAATTTGCGCCCGGATCAACCCCCACTGTTCCGGCGTCAGCCCGGCTTGGTGCGCCACGCCCTGGGCTGACTCGGCGGCTTTTTCCAAGGCTTCCTTGCGCGCCTGCTCGCGGATCTTGGTCTCGGTCTCGACGCTCAACTTGGAGCCGGACGCCAAGTCCTTGACCGCCTTGGCCAGCCTGGCGATCTCCACCGGGTCCACGGCATCGTCGCCGAGCTTGCGCGCCCCCACTTTGTAGACAAGGCTTCGCAGCATCTCGATCAGGATGCCGCCCATGTCGCCTTCAGGAATCGCCCCCAACTCCCGGGCGAACGCGGACGCGATCTCGCGGCTCTCCCGGATATGGGCAGCCACCTCCTCGAAGGTCTTGCGGTAACGGCCCACGGCCGAACGCGACACCGTTACCGTCACACCCGAGCCGGCCAGCTGCTCGTTGAGCCAGGCAGTCACGTCGTCGATGGTCAAATCCTTGCGCGAGGCCAGGAAACGGTCGAAAGCCGCCCGCAATTCCGGCGGCAGGGTATCAATGGTGGAGGGCCTGGGCATGGCCTACCTCGCCCGGGGGCGTTTGACGCCCGGCACGGTGGCACGGCCCTCGGCCACATCCTCGCCACGGCCGGTCAGTTCCACCACGGTCACCGGTCCGACCGGCTCCGTCCGGGCCAGCCCCTGTTCGGCCAACCAGGCGCAATCCGTCTCCACGCAGTCGCGCGACACGCCGTGCCCGACCTGGTCCAGCGCCTCCTGGAGAATCGAGGTATTGAGCTTGTGATCCTGGTCCTCGGCCAGGAAGCGCAGGATCACCAGCCGGCGGTCGCAGATGAGCAAATCCGTAAAGCCGTTCATTCCCGCTCTCCATTAATATGATGCTCCAGGAGGAGCTGGATGGGTTTGTCCAGGCGGTCGATGGAGATGCCCAAGGATTTGACGGACTCGCGCAGGGCTTCCTGGCCGCCGCTTAACTCCTGGACCTGCATGGCTACGTGATGGAGGTCATCCGTTGTCGCCAGCTTGGCCAGACTGGCCCGCAGTTCCTGTCCTTCGGCCACAACGGTGGCCAGGTGCTTGTCATAGTCCGCATGGCGGGCCGTGCAGGTGTCACAGGTGACGAATTTCCGGGACAGCGACCACGTGATCCAGACGAACAGTCCCTGGATGATGAGCGCCGCCACCGGCAAGGAGCGCAACAACCAATCTTCCACGATCCCCCCCCTTATCCCTCGACCTCTTCCTGGCATTCCCGGCAGCGCGTCGCCCCGGGCATGGCGGCCAGCCGGGCCGCCGGGATGGGCCGGCCGCACTCGGCGCACACGATCACCCCATGCTCGCGGCATTGTTCGCCGGCCGGGACGCTTTCCTGGGCGGCCGCGATGGCGGCGTCCCGGTAGAGCGCCTCGGCCTGCTGGGCATCGTCGGCCACGTCCACGGCTAGTCGGCCTCCGCGCTGTACGGCGCGAGCTGCCACGGCGTGGGCAGCAACCGCCGCAGCTCGCCGGGCGAGAGCACCCGGGACTGCGGCGGGATGATGCCGTGCTCGGCCAGGACATAGGCCACCGTCTGCGAGCATATCGGCGTGCGCATGACGTTGCGCACCTTGCGCCAGGCCAAGGCGAGGAGCGTCCGATAGCCGTAGCCCACGTGCGCGCTCACCAGCTTGAGCGCGGTTGCCTTGATGCCGTCGGCCTTTGCCTGGTCGCACGCGATGGGATGGATGAGGATGTCCCCGTCGTAGTCGTCAAACCGCTTGCTGGCCCGGTTGAGCACCACGCCGGTCTCCATGGCCTCGACCAGCAGGATAGAGCCGTACAGATTGAGCCCCAGGCTGCTATGCGAGCCGCCCGGCGCAAAATGCCGGATGGCGCGAGACAAGGCGTTGTCCCCGACCCAGGTGACGACAAAGACGTCCAGCGACGGCCGCAACGTCGCATACGGCACGATGCCCCGGACACACTGGATGGGCGTCATGGCCGCGCCTCCCCGGCCGGGCACCCCCCGCGCAGCGCCGCCTCCAGGCGGTCCATGCGGCCGGCCAACGTCTCCATGTCGGCCACGGCCTCCAGGAGCCGGTCACGCTGGGCGCAGATGATGGTCACATCATTCGCCACCAGTGCGGCCATGCCGACAACGCCCGTTACGACTCCCAGCGTGGCGGCCAGGATCACGGCCAGCGCGTTGCGGCGGATGCGCTGGACGATGACGGCGCCGGGCGGAAAATTGATGGTCCAGGACCCGGCTCGGATCGTGGTGTTTTTGTCAGGCATTGCCGCCCTCCTTGGCATCGATCATCCCCTGTATGATGACCCAGACCGCCGTCAGGCCGGCAATGGCCAGGGTGTCGAAAGGTAAGAGTTTGAGATCCATGACGTGTTGCGACAGCAAGCCGGCAAGGGTTGTGATGACCACCCAAAACTTCCGGCTGGCCAGCCGGTGCATCGACCGCCGCAGGATCGGCGAGGCGACAAGAGCGTTACCCAGCGTGGCGCCGGCCTGGACGGCAGCCATGGACGTATCGCCCCCGGCGAGCGCGTCGGCCGGTTTGCCTCCTGCCATGACATCGGGTTCCGGTGGAGTGGGCAGGCCCTTTGCGGGGTACGCAGAGGCAAGTGCCTTGGCTCTGATGGCGGCGGATTCTTCCTTGGCCTTCTGATGCATGACATCGCCAATGCTCTGGGCTAAGGCGGCGATTATTTCCGGGGAGATGCCTTCAAGGCCGCCTGACGGGGAGGCCGCCTTGAGAGGCTGTTCCTTTGGGGTATCCATGAATTGTCGCCTCCTTACTCCGGCCACGTGCCGCCGGGGAGATGGGCAAGGATCTTGTCCGGATAGTGATTGGCAGGATTGCGCCGGTTGCCGGGACCGCCATTGTAGGCCCGCATGACGGTCGGCCAGCCGCCATCCGCCAGATAGTGGTCCGCCAGCCGGCGCACATACCGGCAGCCCCATTCCAGGCCGACGGCCGGGTCGAGCAGCTCGGGGAACAGCCCCCGGAAGCCGCAGCAACGGGCGGTTTCGCCCATGACTTGCAGGAGGCCCCAGCTGATCGCCCGATGGACCTCTTCGACGTAGAGGTCGCTGTTGCCCGGGATGTACGACAGCGGTTTCCCGAAGATGTACTTGGCGAAAAACGTCGGTTCGAATCGCCTTGACTTGGGATCGCCACCGGATTCGACCAGGACCATGGCCAGGATCAAACCCGGTGGCAGCTGATAGGAGGTGGCGGACGTAGTGACCAGATCGGTGATGTGCTGGTCCATGTCACACCCCCAGCCCCGCCAGCACGCCCATGGCCGTGGTCACGGCCGTTCGCGCCATCGACCACAACGATTCGGCCGCGCCGATGTCCTTGGCGAGAGCGGCAGTATCATAGGCGGAGACCAGCTTTTCCAGTGTGGACATGGCCGGTTCGACCGTGGCCTCAATGGCGGCCACCTTGGCCGGCAGGTCCGCCTTGACCTTGGCCACATCGGCCTTGATCCGGGCGATGGTGCTGTCCAGGTAGGCCTTCGCGGCCTGGATCTTGGCCGAGGCGTCGGCCGGGGTGATGGTGGCCTGGCCGCCGGACGTGGCGGCGCAGCCGGACAGGAGGCACAGAGCCAGGGCCAGGGCAAACAAAGGCAGGAGGTGTTTCATACTGTCTCCATTGCAACAACGGTCCGTAAGGCCGTTTGTCATGCGCGGCGAGATGCCGCATGTCGTGGAGACATCCCTAACGGGAGGAGGAGTGTTTATAGATGGGAAAACTTTCCGAGTGAGAGAAGGGGATGATACTTTGGCCGGTGTGCCTTAGGGATGGGTAGCGAGTCAAGAGGCCCGGATATGGTGCGGCCCGCCGAATGTCCGACGGGCCGCATTGATTTTCCGTTGCGTACCGAGCAAACGCTAAATTTCCTTCCCGCATTTTTTACAGACAATAGCCGAATGGATATTAGGAGCACCACAGTGCGGGCACACACGTTCCTTTAAAAAGTTATGGAAAAATTCTTTTGGGGATTCATCACGATATTTTTTCGGTTTTTCTTCTTTAGAACTAGGCTCTTCTTCCTGACTATTACTAATTATACAATCAGCCATGTGTGATAAAATATAATTTTGTTGCGCCAAAAGATCGACAATAATATTTAACTTAAAATACCAACAGGTAATTTCTCGGCAAATTATAATTATGACAAGCGACACTATCACGATAACTATAGCTACCATACGTCCCCTCTCTATGGTTTTACCTGGCAATCAATCCTTGCGTTCCAGATCATCAACCAGTATCGGCTCCCGCTTGCCTACCACAAACACCCGCCAACGGCCATCTGGCCCCTGGAAGGGGTCTGTCATGGTCACGGTCGATTCGTGCAGCCGGTCGCCCTCGCCCAGACCGGAACGGCCAATTGGCACCCGCACCCGGCAACCGCGCGACAGATCCGGCCGGGACGCGTTTGGGCCATGGCCCCATCCGGACACGGGCAGAGCCTCATCCAGAGGCAAAAGGGCGTACCGCATACCGCCGGGCCTGTGCCATACGCGGTTGAGGCGCACCCGATAGCGGTCCGACAGCCCTTGGCCGCCCGGGAACAACTCGGCCGGATACAGTTCGGATACCCGGCGAAAGCCCGGGCCGGCAATGGCAATGCGGTATTCTGGTCTGCGGTGTTCGGCCATATTTGCGCCTCCCCGGGCGCAATGCTGTAATCAAAGCAGCTGGTATTGATCGTTCCGGTCTAATGCGCGTTTGTGATTGCGCACCGTCCGCGCTGTCACGCCCACGCGTCGGGCGATCTCCTGACCAGGGAGACCGGCGGCCAGCCCCTCGCGGATGGCGCGACGCACGGCCGCCCGATTGCCGGCGAACGGCCCAAGCGGCACATCATCCCGACTGCCGCCCATGCGACGCGCGATGGCCTGGGCGGCAGCCCAGCCGCAGGCCCGCACCAGCCAATGGTTATCGTGCAACCTGTCGACTGCCGGAAAATACGTTAGCAGGCCGCCCCGGACCTCGGCCACGCGCAACGCGGCCATCGGGCCGGCCGCATCGGCGATGTCGGCCAGGATGCCCGGCCATTCGACGCCGCCGAGCGATTCCGGGGGATAGCCGGCCATTTGTTTACCGGCCCTCGCCGGTTAACGCGGCCTGCTCAAGTTTTTGGATGCGTTTGCCCAGGGCGGCCACCACGCCGCGCAACTGCTCGGGCGTCCCCCACTCAAGCCGCATGACGCCCGATTGCCGCTTGAGGATGCCGGCGGCGTAGTCCCAGGGCACGTGCCGCCCCTCCGTCTGGCCCAGCACGGTGAGGAGCGCGCCGATCTTGGCGATAAGCGGCTTGCGGAGCTTGGCCGCCTCGGGCGGCACGGCCTTGTCGCCGCGTTTGCGGGCGGCAAAGCCCCGCTCGGTCAGATGCCCGAGCAGGGCGTCCAGATCCCGGCCGGAGAGGTCTCCGGCCGAGGACACGCCGAAAAGGTTTTCCAGCATCAGACGGTAGGTGCCGTCGTCCAGGCCCAGATCCTTTTTGGCGATGTGGATCTTGGCCAGCATGCTGTTGCGGGAGGCGCGGGAGATGGCCATCAGAGCGTCACCTCCCGCAGCAATTGGACGCTGTATCGGTTGAGGCACAACACGCCATATACCGTATCCACGTCGACACCGGCATGTTGTGCGATCGCATCAGGATGACAGTTTGCACGGATCATATCCAATATTTCCTGGCGTTTTTCTTTAGATTCGGCCTTCGCCTTGGCCTTCCACGCCGCACGAATTTGTGCTCGCGTGGGTATTGGCTTCAAACCCATTTTCCAGAGGATTTCGTTCTTTTGGGTTCTGGTCATTTTCTGCTGCTTTTTCGGCTTACTGGCCATTGCTCGCGCCCTCCGTGACCTTTCCCGATACGATGAGCTCATCATCCTTTTGCAGGCCGGCAACGGGCGGGAGCCGGCACGCCCGGCAGCAACCCGGGCAGACCGGCCCGATCGGCAGCACCATGCAGTGGTAACGGCCGGGATGGGCGCACGGCTTGTAGCCGTCCTCGGCCTGCACGTACGTCACGCCCTGCTCGCGGCCGACGACGGCCAGCCAATACCAATAGGCCCCGTTACGCTTGGACATCGGTGAGCCTCCCTTGCGTCGGCCGGGTCACGGCGATGTTGAGCGCCCGGGCGCACACCCGGGCCATGCGCGGGGCGTGCTCCGGGTTCGTGGGGTCCGCCAAGAAAAAGGCCACAAGGCGGCCACCGCGATCCCTGTCGAAAATCCCAGCCCGACCGCGTACCGCTTTGTCATCACTGTAAAATCGGTCGCTCATATCCATGCTCTTGGCTGCTCATCAGGCCGGAGCCGCCACGCTCCGGCGACCGCCCGCGCGGGGCGGTTTCGCAGATCACCCTCGAAAGGCGTCGATGAGATCGCCCACCGTCTGCCGCGACAGGCCGGCGGCGAGCAGGTACGCCCGTTGTTCCTCCAACCAATGCCCAAACGTATTTATTTCGATGTCGCTCAAGCCCAGGAGGCAGCCCAGACATTCCGGATCAGGTTGCGCCGGGCATTCCCCATCGAGTGATTCGCAATCCCCCCAGGGGGTGGTATTCTTCTTCATTATGACCGCCTTAGATCATGCCGGCCTGGATCAGCCGGGCTTCGGTGACGTAGTTCGTCGGGAGCGCCCGGGCCTGGGCGGCCCGGTTGATCAACTCCGACAGCCGTTCGGCCTGCTTTTTCCAGTGCAACGCCTGCGTTTCGGCGCTCCGCAACACCCGCAGGGGCACCGTGCGCGCGTCGTCCGCCGTGGTGCATGTGGCCTCGCTCATGCCGCAGCCTCCTTGATTTGTTCGGCTTTCAACTCGTAGTAGAAGGTGTCCTTCTCGACGATCCGCGCGCCCACGGTTAAGAGCCGTTCCCCCGGCCAGTCCTTGAGCACGTCCCGGTTCACCTCTTCCTTCATTCTGACGGCCGCCTTGAATGGATCGCCGTCCTGGCCGGTCACCAAGGCCTTGATGCGCTCCAGGATGGAGCCCCAGGTGTGCTTCGGCTGGGGTTTGACTTCGGTCGACCGCCGGAAGCCGAGCACGCCGAAGTTCAGCTCCTGGGACCGGGCCTTGCCGAAAAGATCGTCCTTTCGGGTCGCCGCGAAGGTGGCCAGGGCCGCTTCGATGGCGGCCGCTTCGGCCAGCGGCGCGGCCGTGACTTCCGTGCAATGGGCCTTCAGCTTGTCCACGGTCTCATTGAGCCGCAGGTTCTCGGCGTCCACGATGCGGCGGATTGCGGCCAGCCGGGCCAGGGCCTTGTCGGCGGCGTCCAGATCGGCCACCACAAACGGATTGGGCTTCTTACGCATGGTGTTTCTCCTTTTGAGGGGTAGCCTCCCGGTGCGGGCAGCTCGGACAGGCCCGAAAAAGCCGCACGAAAAGCGGATTGACGGCCGTAAACGGCCGCGACTGGTGGGTACGGCAGGTCTCCACGTCGATCTCGCCGCAGACCGGGCAGGCAACGCGCGTGACCATGAGCAGCCGCCGTACACGCTCCTCGATCCCGGCCGTGTTGCCGTAGGTGGCCCCGAGCACCCGGCAGACGGCCGCCGGGGAGACGCCCAGGCGCGCGGCCACGGCCCGGCCCGAACTGGCGTCGCAGGCCTCGGCCAGGGCCTCGATCCAGTCCGGGAGCAGGCCCGCCCAGGCCCACAACGCTTTTTCGCAGGCGTCTTTCATCGGGCCTTCTCCTCGACCGGCTGGGATTCGCACACGATCTCGCCGGTATTGGGGTCGAGCAGGCGGCGGATGCGCTGGATCAAAGGCGCGCGCGATCCGTGGCGCATGATGGGTACGACGCCATAGCGGCCGTCCGATGCCCGCAGGTAGCCGCCCTTGACCAGCCACGTGCAGTAGTATGCCGCCTCGCGCGGGGAGATCGGCGCCTCGGGCAGGCTGGCCGTGGCCACCAGATCGCGCAGGCTAAACTCCTTGAGGATGCCCATGGTCCGCCACATGCGCTGCCGGCCGGTCGCCGGCAGCAGCGTGCCGTTCTTGCGGACGCGGGGGGCTTCCAGGCCCAGGGGCACGCCGACGGCGGTGTATTCGGCCCGGGCAAAACAGCCGGCATTGCCGAGTGGAGTCGGCCGGCTCCCGGTCTTCTGCACGATGCCCGCCTTGACGAGCGCCTGGACGTAATCGTCCACGGCCCCCCGTTTCAGGGCCGTCCGTTTAACCAGCTCGTCCACCGTAAACACCCTGGCCTCGCGCATGGCGTCCCATATGAGATCACGCCCCGTGAAGCCGGGCGGTACGTTTTGGGGCTGCCGGCTCATCGCAGCCCCCGCCGCATCGGGGCTTCGCCGGTAAACAGCTGCCGCGTTCCCCAGGCCGCCCGGTCCATGGTTTCCACGCCGTCAACGAGACCCTCGGCCTGGATGCGCTCCAGGTTGACACAGATCCGGCGCACGCTGCCCTTGGCCGCTGCGACCACCATCTCCAACAGATCATCGGCCACGCCCACACGGTCGCAGTAAAGGGTCCGCAAGGCCTTGGCGTCCTCGATATCCGCCGGTTGGGCCTGAACCCAATGCATCACCCGGCTGGCGAACCGTTCCCAGGCGTCGAGCTTTCCGGGCAGCCGCTCTTCGCCGATGATGAGGATGGTCGCCCGGGAACTTTCATAAAGGTCGCGGACGATCTCCACGGCATTTTTGTCCACGAGGTAGTCCATTTCATCGACGATGAGCGGCCGGCCGGCGGCAAGCTGCTCGGCCGCCTGGTCCACCATGCCGTAGATGGTCCGGGCCGGCTGGATGCGTCCGCCTTCGCGGATGTCCATGGTTTTGAGGACCGCCAGCAAAAAGGCCTTCCGGGTCCAGGAAGAGCGGCATTCGACGTAATAGGCGTCCGTGCGGGTGGCCACGTAGGCGGCGGCCGTGGACTTGCCGTAGCCCGAGGGGCCATACATGCACACGATGCCGGGCAGGTGGCTGGGACGATTCCTGGCCGCCTGCAAGGCCTCCAGGCAGTTCCGCACGTTGAGCAGCGGCGCGACGCCGCCATTGACAGTTGATCCGTGTTGCGTCACTTTTTTTGTCTCCCTGCTTTGGTTTCATGGAGGCTTGCCGTTGCGACCGGCAGGCCTCCACTTTTTTACAGTCCGGTCTCTGCCAGTTGCGGAAAGAATTCGCGCATCTGGCGTTCGGCCAGGAAATTCGGCGTCTTCTGATAGCTGGCCCACCACTTCCGGTCCTTCTCGGGGACGTCCTGGCCGGCTTCGATGGCGGCATCGACGGCCAACCAGTGGTTGTACCGTTGCCGCTCCACATGGGCTTCGGGCATCGCGTGGACGGCGGCTTGCCGTTTGGCCATGTCCTCGGCCAGGGCGGCCCGGGCGGCCATGTCGGCGGGGGTCGGCTGCTTGGGCGTCGGCGCATCGCCGGCCCGGGCGGCAAGGGCCGCCTCGGTGAGCATGGGCGTCTCGTACGGCGTGGTCGGCTGGGGCAGGCGGGAGAGCTTGCCGGCCTGTTCCACGGCGTGCTCCATGACCTCGCGCACCACATCCTTGGCGCCAACCTTTCGGGATGCCGCCCGCATGGCCGCTTTTTCCTCGGCGCGAACCTTCTTGTAGACACGGGTGCGGGCCAAGGCGGCCTCACGCCTGGAGATACCCGTCAGCAGCGGGCAGACGGCCCGGCATAGGTATTCCATGCCGCCGTCTTCATCTTGTTGGTCGTGGGGCAAAAAGACATGCACCGCGCCCCAATCGGCGTTGTCCTCAAGGCACAGCACCTGCCGGCCCTCGTGGCCGCCAAGCTCCGGGGCCGAATAGAAATAGCCGCCGATTTCCAAGCCTTTTTTGCGCACGGGGCGGAAACCGTCTCCCGTCTTGCCCGGCACCGGGGACAGCAGCACGTCCAGGGCTCGTTCGTCGGCGATCCGCCGGATCGGCCCGGACCATTCCGCCGCCTTTTCCCAGGGCGTCTTGCCGTCCATGCCTTCGCCGGAATGTGGCTCGTGGGCGTAAATGGCATCGGTCCACTCGTCGCAAAATTTTTGGAGCGCGTCGGGGGAGAGGAGCAACTCGGGCGGCGTGTCCAGCTCGCCATGATACAGGCCCTTGGAAAGCCTTTCGGCAAAAGCCTTCCGATCTTCAATAGCCTTGCGCTCGGCCACGTTGTGGCCGATGTAGCCGGGCAAATCCTCGAAGACGCCTCGCAAAAACGTACCGAAAACACGCTCGACGAAAGGCTTGTGCTCCGGGGTAAACGGCGGGGCGACGTTGCGCTCAATGCCCAGGGCCAGGGTCAGACGCACGATGTGCTTGCTGACGAAGTCCGAACCGTTGTCCGTCACGAGGGTTTCGACCTGCCCCCAATCCAGCAGGCAACGACGCAGGCAGGAGGCCACGGTGGCGGAGCTGGATGAGCGCGAAACCAAAAATTTGACCCGGCGGGTGTAGACGTCGATGCAGGCGACAATGATATGCCGGGACTTCTGCTTGCCGTCCCACAGCATGATATCGCCCTTGGTGCTGTCCATCTCCCAACGCTGATTCGGGTGATCGATGCCTTCGTAGCGGCTTCCCGTGGCCGGCTGATACCGAGATCGGCAGGCGTCAGGGCTAGTGATGTCCAGCACGAGGCGGGGATTGTTTTTCCGAAACGCCTTCAACCAGTCCTGAACCATCTTTTGCGTGATGCCTACGTCTGGAAAGCGCGTTGCAATCCCCTTTAACACCCGCTTTGCGTTGATGCCGGGCCGCTCGTACAGTTCACCTTTGACGAACTCGACAATTTCCGGGTTGCGATCGATCTTGCCCGTTCCCTTGCGGTGGCCGTAATCGCCGGCCAACCGCGAAATTCCGTTTTGGGCGATTGCTTTTTGCCAGTTGAGGATGCTTGTCGCGCAGACTTTGGGCAGCACGTCGCGGACGTCGGCATCGATCTCGATTGCTCCGGTGCGGTACTGCACGGCGAAGACATGGCGGGCGGTCGATTGCGGTAACCCCGAAGAGGCCAGAAAGGCATCAAATGCGGCAAGGAGCGTGGCCCGTGCTTCGGCGCGGAGGCGGTCCTTGCCGGCGAGCCGGGTAAATTTGGCAAGCCCATCCTGGCGTGCGGCGTCGGCCACGGTCCGGGCGGATTCCTGTTCAAGCCGGAGCTTGAAGCCCTCCATCCGTCCGGCCGCCGCCGCTTCCGAGGCAGCCACCCGTCCCAGGGCACTACGGACGTCGGCAGGCAGGGCGGCCACGGGGTAAAAACGGCATTTACCGCCACGGCCGCGTCCCTTTTCTTCGACGAAAGCCCAGGATTCATCGAGAGCCCTGTCATAGACGGTTCTTTCTACGATCCGTAGCGCAATTGCGATCTGTTTTGCCGTAACCCTGTCGTCCATTGCCGTTCCCGCCTGATCCCCTTGAAGTTCCCGCGCCCCTTGATAGGGTCTCCGTTACCTGTTTCCCCAACCGTCAACCCGCACAGGAGGCGCGGAAATGCCTGTAAACAGAGATTTGATGCGCACCATCCTTGAAAAATTGGCCGAAATTTATCCAGGGCAATGCGAGGAGGCTGTCATCCCTGGGCTGGATGGCCCGGATTATTCGGCCACAATTACCTATCTTCTTGACCATGAAATGATTGAAGCCATCAGACGTAATGTCGCTGGTCCCGTTGAGCATCAGGTCGTCTTCCCAAAGATCACGCAGAAAGGTTACGACTATCTTCAAGACGATGGTGGGCTTGACGCACATTTTAGGACCATCACTGTTAAGTTTGATCAAGATTCCATCACCATGTTAATCGAAAACCATGTTCTCCAGTCGAGTTTGCCACAAGAACAAAAAACGTTTCTTGTGAAAGCCGTCAAAAATCTTCCCGTGGATGCGTTAAAACATCTTGTGTTGAAGCTGATTGACCAAGGATTGGCCCACGCCCCTGACGTACTTCGACTAATTGGAAGATATGTTGGCCAATCTTTTTAAAGAGGAGATATCCAAGCGGAAATGGGTCGGAGCACATAATATTGGTCACAGGCAAACAGAAAACATCTCCGACCTCTTCAGCAACCTCGATAATCATCTCCACCGTATTTGGCGTGCGTGGATTGGGGACGATTTGATAACGTCCATAATGGTTTTTTTTGTCGTTCATCGCGCTATTCCCTTGGCTGCTCATCAGGCCGGACGCGCCACCGTCCGACGACCGCCCGCAAAGGGCGGTTTCGCAGGGGTCAGGCCGGCAAGCATCCATCTCGCACACCCAGGAACCGTCTCAAGGCCGTGGTCTCAAACCCTGCACCGTTATCGGTTATCGTTATTGTGACCCCGCAGATATTGAGGAGCGCCATCCGAACCGCCACTTCCGGCAGGCCGTTTTGCCGCAAAACCTGGGCAATCTGCCGCATTTCTTCCGCCTTCCCACTCTTCCGCTTCCGCTTGTTCATCACGCCGCCTCTTTTTTCATGTCTTCCGGCAGTTCCAGCAGTCGCACCGGGCATCCGGCATCCACCAGCACCTGCAACACACGCCGATGCTGCCTTTTTCCATGGATGGTGTCCGAGGTATGCGACGCCTGGGCATCGGCCCGGCGGGCCACTTCGGCCACCGTGAGTCCCTGTTCGAGCATCCACGCGCGGATTTTCCTGCCCTGTCTCATAACCCTGACTCCAATCTCCGTTTTTTTGCCCGCAGGTTTCGGATTTCCCGCTCCGTGCGAGCCCATTCCAGCAATTTGGCGTCCTCGCCGTCGATGACCCGCCAGCCCAACCCGTGGGACCGGGCCAGCAGGTCCAACGGCGCGGGAGCCTGGAACACGTGGCAAAAAATATTGAGCGCCCGCAGGCTCGGAACGTTCTTGGGTTCATTGGGGTTGAGCCACTTTTCCAGTGTGGCCAGGGTGAGGGCCTCGGCGGAGCCGCCGCAAAGCCGTACTCCGAAACGCCGGGCCGTCTCGTTGAGACGGTCAACGGCCTCGGCCCGGGACAACCCCGACGCCTCGACGATCCGAGCCATGGACACCGCAATGTCGGCATCCACGTTGAGGCTGGGCAGATCCAGCAGGCTGCGGCGTCTGGCTGTGGTCATCAAATCCGTAACCCTCGATCCGAAATTTCCGACGTGGCGGACGTTGAGGTTAATTTCCGTCCCTGCTAGGTATGAGGTTGCCGGCAATCCCGTACCCTCATGGGGATAGAACTAAAGACATAGTTCTAGTCGGTCAAGACAAAATTCTACTTCATAGAAGAAATTTATAAATTGATTTTGTCAAAACCTATAACATGCTGAGATATATTAGTATTATGTCTATAGAGCCTTCTAACCAGACTTCACAGAACACTTCACAGAACGATGGGCGTTCTGTGCATGAGTTCGAGGCCAGATTTAACCGCCTGAAGGACGCTTGTGGCGCAACAAACGACTCAGCCCTTGCACGATGTTTAGATATTACACAGGGTTCTATTGGCGTTGCGAAAAAACGCCTTAAAATCCCAAGCGGATGGATTGAACAAATAGCCGTAAAATATGGGGTTTCAACAGACTGGTTGTTTTTTGGAATTGGCCAAAAGTTAATAGACAAAGCACATATTGCGTCAGCTGAGACGCAAAAATCGGACATCATACCCGAGGGCGAACCGCAATGGATGAGCGCCAAGGAGGCGGCGGAGCGGGGATACAGCCTGATTCCCAAGGTCCGGGCGCGGCTGTCGGCGGGGACGGGGAGCCTGGAAACGGAAGGGGCCGTAATAGGGCTCTATGCGTTCAAGACGGATTTCCTGCATCGCAAGGGGCATCCGTCAAGAATGGTCCTAATGGATGTCACAGGCGACAGCATGGAGCCGGTCTTGATGGATTCTGATTCTGTATTAATCGATGAGAGCCAACAAGATGTTATCTCTGGCGGGCTCTATGCGGTGGGAATAGATTCAAGCGTGCTGGTCAAATACGTCGATACCTTGCCCGGCAAGATCGTTTTTCGCAGCCGGAACGAACGGTACAATCCAATCGAGGTTTCTATGGGCGGCGACTTGGCCGACATGGTCAGGATCATCGGCCGGGTGGTCTGGAGCTGTCGGGAATACGTGCGGTAGATATTCAAAACTATCCGTCGCAGACGACGTTTTCACCCAAAACTAAACGTCGTCTGACGTTTTTGCGTTCAACCGGCCAGGCGCACGCTTGACACCCCGTATCCCGGCCCGGCCCAAGGCTTCCCGTCCCATCATATCCCATCACCTCCCGCCATATCCCGGATCACTCCCCCTTCAAATCTAAGTGTCGCGGCACAGCTGCTGCTTGCGTTTTTGAGCGATGTCACCGAGCGCAAGCTGGTCATGGGCCGGCTCAATACCCTCAGTCGGGAGCTGGAGATCCGGGTGGCCAAGCGCACGGAAATGCTGGCCAGGCAGGCCGAGGCACTGTCCGCGGCCAACGCCCGGCTGATCGAGCTCGACGCCCTCAAATCCGGCTTTCTGGCCACGGTCACCCATGATTTGCGGACGC
>Ga0163159_1000786_pt1 | contig 34952 bp, 41 predicted proteins | sample BioMet9_FD_108702 | JGI IMG/M metagenome (GOLD analysis project Ga0163159, IMG submission 108702) | Microbial communities from bioreactor (seeded with sewage sludge) at Lawrence Berkeley National Lab, California, USA - Biofuel... | ecosystem: Engineered > Bioreactor > Anaerobic > Unclassified ... | reverse complement strand
GATTGCTTATTATAGTGCGCTCTTTTTTTATGGCAATGTGTAGTTGATTCTTATGAGAGTAAAAAAGCAAAAAAACAGGACTGCCGCAGCAGTGAAAAAATCACTACATGCGACAGCCCCTTTAATTTTCGTGACTGTAGCCGTTCACGCAGTATAACACGCAATTTCCCACCGCAATAGATAAAACTAAAGCGATGCTTTCCACCACAAAGGGCGTGATGAACACCATGGGGCTGTTCGACCACAATGGCAATAACCCTGTCGGCAGGACATCGTACACGCCGCCTCTCCCTTGAGATAAAAAGTACCAATGCAGGACGACCCAGACGCCGCCCATGACGGCTATGCGGACATAGCGCAGCAGTCGTTCCTGCCAACGCGGATAGACCTTCTTAGAGGGCACAAAATAAAAGACTAACACGGCCATGATCCATACGGCTGAAAATAGAGACAGGCTCCCCGTGACGAACATCAAACCGGCAAATACTCCCTGCATCCCCTCTGTGCCAGCCAAATCCATCTCGGGGAATAACAGCGTCCCCAATAACACGCAAGGAAGTGGCAAAGCATACAAAATCGGATCCAGGAAATCTGAAAACCAATACGCATGGCGATGGTCATACCAAATAGTGAGGCCACTGGATATGGCATATTGAACGACTATCATGACTGCCATCCAGATATACTCTGCTACGATCTGATAGACACCAAGGCCATGAATCTGCGTCGTATATCCTTCTATGACGGCAATGCACAAGAACAAGCCGATGAAACCGCCGTACGACAGCAACGGTACCGACGGCCGCACTGATTCATCCCCTAACGGCCGTTTCCTACCATTCAACACCATGGGCACGATAAAGGAAAGGATGATAAATAGCAATTCCCCTGCATCGGATAAGAACGGCACTCCAGATGCACGCATGCCGAAGGGAAGTGGCAGGATCCACACCATGAGCCAAAGGACATAGCGGATTGAATCGCGGATTGCTGGGCGCATGCGCACCTCCTTAACAGGGAGAACGACGGGTACTCAGCCGCGAAAGGACGTACGCACCGATCATTTCCAGACTGATTTCCCCATACATGAACAGGATAAATATCACATCGCGGGCAATCGTTGGCCAACCCCAGAACAAGGAGATTTTCCACGTAGACCACAGCCAAAATAAGAAAACCCGCGTAATGATCCACATCAAGACAAACCACTTACGATCAATGCGTTGTTCCAGTGGACCAAATGAGGCCTCTGGCATACCCAGATACGCCCAGGGAATCCCCAAGGACAGCATCAGGTATGATATCAGCGCCACGGCTGCACTAGACCCATTATGGATCGTATACGCTCCAATGGGAATCGGAATGATAAACACACTCATATACAAACATTGACGTAATATATCACGCCACCAAATCATAGACAATACCTCCAACTCAAAAATTACGACTACTATTTATTATAAAGAGAAATCACTGAAAAGTATAGTTTGGCAGATAAAAATTGTACAAGTAAATTCCCATTTCCCATATATCCAAAAAAATCGGACCCTGTAAAACAGGATCCGATTGCAAAGAAATCCGGGAGATTTCTCGTGACGTGCATTTAAAATTATTCAGCGGCCACTTCTTTCTTGTCAGAGGACGGCCATTTCCAATCGCCTGTTTCCGGGTCGATGAAGCGAAGTCCTTCGCCGCAAACCAGCGCCATGACAATACCATAGCACAATGTAACCGTCAATACGGGCATTGCCGTGAAATTATAAAAACCAGATAATGCACTTTCACTCGGTACACCCAAGACCGCTTTGGTCAAACAGGAGCACCAAAATACGTTAGCTACAGAAATAAATTGAGCCGGTACTTCATTGATAGGCCAGCTGGCAGGCAGGCTGAAATGAATAGTGCATTCCACAAAGACCAAAATTACGACGACCGTACCAAATGTTACAACCCAAGGTAATCCCATTGATTCCAGGTAATCCATGAATATCATATACAACATACCCCAAAATACACCGAGAATGGTGCTGCAGATGAACGTCCAAAACTGTTCTCTTTTAGCGCCTACTATAAAATATAACGATAGGGATGTAAAAGCAGCAAATACGACATTCCATTTAGGTAAGACATTTGCGGCAGTATAGTCACCAATTGTTTTCGCATAGATCATGCAAAATATCGAACAAAATACAGCCAACCACATTGCCCAATGAATCATTCCGCGTTTACACATTCCTAATCACTCTCCTTAATATAACGTAGTTAACCTGACTCCTCAAGTTTTTTTAACTGCTGTATAAGGGGATGAATACAACTCCGATCTGTATAGTCTCCTGAAACTCCCATTCGTTTCAACACTGTTCTATCATCTTCCGATAAATCATCACGTCGTTTCATCATTACTTTGTAAATTCCAAGTAAGGCTCTTTGAGAACCAGTTAATTTCTCTTTTTTCAGTCCGCCGGGAAAGTAAAATAGAGCGACATCTTTTTCATGACCAAAATTATTTCTTTGGATTCTCCCTAATGTTTTCTCCGTCGCAGGGTATATTCCCGTTGCAAAGAATATAAATTTCTTATCTGGATGCCGTTTTTGGATTTCCCGGCATTTTCTCATTCGATGGTATTCGTTCCCATAAATCGGGCAGCCGAACACGATAATCCGATATGAACGGATACTATCATCCAACACATCTTCTAAACGCATGATATCTGCACCTGTCTCTTCAGATATCCAATCAGCATACCGCATCGTAAAGCCTGTCTGTGAAGAAACGAGTATCAGGATCTTACCTATACTTTCCTGCATTTGATATTATCCCCATTTCAATCATGTTAAAAAGACTGGACAAATTTATACATCGTAGTAAAATAATGATTGGACCGCTTGGTGAAACCATCTTATCATAGTAGTTGGTGACTGCATTGTACGATAGTTTTGCCATGTGGTCTATTCTTTTCCTGTCCACGCCACAGGATTTCTAAACCCGGATTCCTAATAAACAAACATAGCAGCTTTCCTACAGTCAAACGTCGTTCTCCGCCTTTCCTCGTCCCGATACAAGGAGATGTGCCGCAATCCGGTACATCCAGGATAACGACAGCTATCTGGCAATACAGCGTCCATTAATTCTATAGACAAAATGAATAAATTCCTATTCCATTATTGCAAGATAGCTTCCATTCCAGTGTTTCGACTCATGCTCCCTTTTGAAATCGTTAAAATACACCGCCCGAACAGTATATTTTTAAGATAAAGCGGGGCATCGTCTAATAAAATTTACTTCAACCGTACTCATTTTCAATTTTAAACGTATACCATACCCATTATATTCACATTATACGGTTTTTAACGGATTTTGTCAATTGTTCTAAATTAAATACATTTTTGCGTTTTTCTCAGAACTATCGTTAATACGTTTCACTACAATACGGTATTTGCGTCGGCACGACAATACCTGTTATAATGGAATACAAAGATAAAAAGGAAGGTATTACAAAATATGACAAAGACATTTCAAACGCTGGGCGTCGTCCCCGCTATAACCGATATGCTGAAACAACAGGGCATCGTGACACCTACACCGGTCCAGGAACAATCCGTCCCTTCGATTTTCAAAGGCCGCGATATACTCGCCAAAGCCCAGACTGGTACGGGGAAGACTTATGCGTTCCTGTTGCCGGCATTACAGCAGATCAAGATTGACTGCCATTACGAACAAGTCCTAATCATCGCGCCGACACGGGAACTGGCTAAGCAGATTGCCACGGTAGCCGAAACGCTGGCGCCGGCTTTATCCATCGACGTATTGTCCCTCATCGGCGGCAAGACGATTGAAAACCAGCTCCAAAAGCTGCACCGCCATCCCCATATCATCATCGGGACACCGGGCCGGCTGCTCGACCACTGCCGGCGCAATTCCTTGAACCTCGAAGGCGTATCCCGCATCGTCGTAGATGAAGCAGACCAGATGCTGCAATCCGGTTTCCTCGACGAAGTCGATATGCTTATCAGCATGACACCCAAAAAACGTCAGCTGCTATTCTTCTCGGCAACTATTCCAGAAAAAATCAAAGGACTGGCCAAAAAGCATATGACCAATCCTCTCGTCCTCAATATTCTATCAGGCCAAACCATCGCATTGGAAAATATCAGCCAAAAGATTTACATGCTGGACGAAGATAAAAAGCTGAACAAGCTCTGTGCCATGCTGCAGGAAATGAATCCCTACCTGGCCATGGTCTTCTGCAATACGAAGGAACGGACGGCAGAGCTGGCCGGACAGTTGGCAGCGCGCGGCTTCAATATCGGCGAGCTGCACGGCGACATGACCCAGGGGCGGCGCACACAAGTCATGCGCGATTTCGCCAAGGCCAAGACACAGATCCTGGTCACGACGGATATCGCGGCCCGGGGTATCGACATCGAAGGCATTACCCATGTATTCAATTATGATGTGCCCCACGATGTCGATTACTACATCCATCGTATCGGCAGGACAGGCCGCGCTGGCAATGATGGCCTGGCGATCATGTATGCCACGGCAGCCGACACGGAATGGGTACGGCGCATCGAGCGCAACATCAAAGCTACCATCACCAAATATACTGCCAACGGAAAAATCAAAGTGCACGCCCAAAACGCAGCGCCTAAACGGATCCGCGCCCATGACGATGCACGACCAGCCAGCACATACCAAGCTACGAAGAAGAAGGCTCATAAAACCAAACACCAGGGAAGCAACAATCTCAAACGACGTAATAAATAAGAGAAAACAAAAAATCCTATCGATTTGCCTTTACGGCGATTCGATAGGATTTTTTCTGTTAAGGTTATGACTAATGGCTCGTCGCGCAGATGGATTCATTGCACAGCGGCATCATGACTGGTGTTGCTGTCGTTTTTTCTAGCCACTTCAAATCATACGGTTCATATACGACGTTTTCATAGGCATCGACATCAAGCAGCGTCCCATCCCAATCAGAATGGATATCGCCATTTTGCTTGATGAGGATATCATACAAAATATCGTAGGTCACGCCGTCACGGCTGTCTTTTTCTACGATGGTGCTGTACGGCAGCGTCTTATGATAAGTGATTTCCAATCCCTTATAATCGAAATGGAAGCCACAGCGCATGCGGCAGCCGTCCAAACCGGTATAACGGGAAATCCTCTTGAGATCCTGCAATATCTTATCATGCTTTTGTTCATACAAATTGTCCGGCGTCGTCGCTGTATAATCGAAACGGAACTGGATAGAGGCGCCGCGTATTTTCTTGAATCGTTCCATGTATGGCACAAGGCCGCCAGCAGGATAATTTTTATACAATACACAATTAACCCGGAACGGCACGGCCAGCCGGCCTAACAGGCTGTCATTCGATTCCTGGACATATTTCTGCATATGGCGGGATACGTTGATGCACGTAATCTTGTCCTTATTATGCTGCGTAAATGCAATGATATCTTCTTCTGATTGGTTCTTCGACACGGGCAGCGTCGTATTGATATAGATTTTGTGTGTCTGGGGAATCTTATCGAGCATGCGCTGCAATGATTCTAAATTAGCAAAAGGTTCGCCACCGGTAAATACGAAATCACAATACGGTGTAATCGCATTCATCCGTTCAATGCTGGCACAAATCTTATCAGCAGAAAATCCGACAGGATTTTCATACTCCTCTTTATTGATGCAGAACGGGCAATGATTACCACAATTATATGGCACAAACACCGTTACAGTCGCACCGCCTTCGCGTGTCTTATATGGATGTTTTGACTTCTGGAATTGACTCATGTCTATTTCCTCCTGTATTTCTTTCACTTTCCCATACTCCCTCCTCATACCTGGATGAATCCCCTACATGGTTCTCCTGTCTAACTTTCGTCATCTTGCCAATTATACAATCCTACATAAACAGTTCATCCATTGTAGTCGAATCCATACTCAGGGCCTTGGAATACACACTAGAATCAACTGCGTTACATTGATCGATGAGAAAATGGTTAATCAAGGGAGACGCTCACTATTATAATTTTACCATAAAAACACATACAGTCAAACATATATGTGCCATAGAATAAAGGAAAATACAGTCAGAATGGACATCCAACTGTATTTTCCACGACTCTGTTGGTTTGTCAAAAACAGTGACCGCCCTTTTACCTAATAGCAATGAACACAGGAGGTACTGTCCAAACTGATTACATGATTCCAGCGTCCTTCATCATCTGGACCAGGAAGTCTTTTTGAGCAGCCGTCGCATCGATCATGGGCAGACGGAACGTCCCACCCGGCAGGCCCAACAGGTTGACACAGGCTTTGACCGGAGTCGGATTAACCGTACAGAATACACCTTCCATGACCGGTAGATATTTCAGATGGAGTTCCTTAGCTTTTTGTGTATCGCCATCCTTAAAGGCCTGGATCATTTCATTCATCTGCTGACCAATAAGGTGACTGGCAACGCTGATGATGCCGCAGCCGCCCACTGCCAACATGGGCAAGGTCAGGGAATCATCACCGCTGTACAAATGGAAACCAGGCGGCGTCGAACGGGCTATCTTAGCCGCTGCCACCAAATCCCCGCTCGCTTCTTTGATGCCGACGATATTCGGGCAGTCGTGAGCCAGTTTAGCTACTGTTTCCGGTAAAATCTTGCCACCGGTCCGGCCCGGTACATTATAGACGATAATAGGAAGTGATGTCGAATCTGCTATAGCCTTAAAGTGGGCATAGCAACCATCCTGGTTCGGCTTGTTATAATATGGCACCACGCTGAGAAGACAATCGACACCGGTCTTTTCTGCTTCCTTCGTAAAGGCGATGGACGCAGCCGTATCATTAGAACCGGTATTGCCCATGACCATGGTCGTATCACCTACAGCATCGACGACCCGGCGGAACAACTCCAGCTTTTCGGCTACAGTCATCGTCGCGCCTTCACCAGTCGTACCGGCTACGAGGATACCATCCGAACCATGAGCAGCATAGTACTTAGCCAACGTTACTTCGTTATCATAATCAACGGAACCATCATTTTTAAACGGCGTAATCATTGCCGTTATTACGTTACCGTACTTTAGCATATCTATCACTCCTCTGTGACTATGCAGATAATCATTTAATCATATCATGTTCCAACATATATTCGGCAATCTGCAGGGCATTCAACGCTGCGCCCTTGCGAATCTGGTCACCAGTCACCCACAAGTTCACTGCCTTGGGGTTATACAAATCTTTACGGATACGTCCGACATAGACATCATTTTTATCCGATGTATAGAGCGGCATGGGATATTCCATTTCCGCCGGATCATCCTGGACCTGCGCACCGGGGAAGGCGGCAATGGCCTTCTGGATTGCTTCTACGGTCAGTTCATCTTCTGTTTCCACCAATATGGATTCAGAATGGCTGCGGAATACGGGAACACGAGCCGTCGTCGGCGATACTTCGATAGCATCATTGTGGAAGATTTTATGGGTTTCATTGACCATCTTCATTTCTTCCTTCGTGAAGCCATTATCCAAGAATACGTCTATATGGGGAATAATATTGAAGGCAATGGGATAATGCTTCGGCAAATTCTTACTCGGCAGGATATGGGGGACCATTTCCTCACCTTTGAGGTATGCCTGCACTTCATCGGTCAATTCATCGATACCTTCCTTGCCGGCACCTGAAACAGCCTGATAGGTGCTGACGACGATTTTCTTGATGGGAGACAAATCCTGGATAGGTTTCAACGCCATGAGCATGATGATCGTCGAGCAGTTCGGATTGGCGATAATGCCCTTATGCCAGGCAATGTCTTCCGGATTGACTTCCGGCACGATGAGTGGAACTTCCGGATCCATACGGAACGTACTGGAATTATCGATGACGACACACCCCCGTTTAGCCGCTTCCGGCCCCAAGGTCTTACTGATTGAACCACCGGCAAACAATCCTATATCCACTCCGTCGAAGGATTCAGGCTTTGCTTCTTCAATGACATATTCAACGCCTTTTACCATTACTTTTTTGCCAGCCGATTTACTGGACGCCAATAATTTCAATTGGCTGAACGGGAAATCCCGTTCTTCTATCAATCGGATAAATTCCTGTCCTACGGCACCTGTGGCACCCAAAATTGCTACTACCGGTTTTTTCAAAATAAACCCCTCCCAAAATCTTATAAAAAGTGCTCCAGCCCAAAGGTCAAGCCTGGGCAAGAACCTATTTTCTTGATGGCCAGGATGACTCCCGGCATAAAGGACTTGCGGTCCAGCGAATCATGGCGGATCGTCAGGATTTCTCCCTGCCCGCCAAACAGCACTTGTTGATGTGCTACATATCCAGGCAGACGGACACTGTGGATCGGTATATCGTCCACTTTGGCGCCCCGGGCTCCGGCCAAGCTTTCATGGGTCTTATCCGGCGCCATGGCCGCTGCTGCCGCCGTGCGGGAATCATTGATCTTCTGAGCTGTCAATATAGCAGTTCCCGATGGCGCATCGAGCTTGTTGTTATGATGCAGTTCGATAATTTCGACATCCGGCATGAATGGTGCGATTTCTTCTGAAACCTTCATCATCAATACAGCACCGATTGAAAAATTCGGCGCAATAAAAATATTGGCATTATGAGCAGCCGCTACGCTGGCCAGTACATCGCGCTGGTCCGCCGTCAGGCCCGTCGTTCCCACGACCATGTTGATACCGTGGTTCAAAACGACTTGGGCGCTGCTGAAAATCGCCTTGGGCGTCGTAAAATCTACGACTACATCGGGCTTCAACGTTTCCAGCGCCGCCGCCAGGTCATCGCCGATAGCAATGCCCAACGGGCCTACACCGGCTAAGACACCGGCATCTTCACCTATAGATGTAATACTGATGCCGCCAACGAATTCTAAGTCTTTGTCGGCGTGCACAGCTTTCACAACTTCACGTCCCATACGGCCGTCCGCTCCGTTAACAAGTACACGTATCATATAACCTCACCCTCCTAGGATCCGCCTGGCGGATAAAAAAACAATCAGAACTAAATTTGCTATTAATATATACCATTTATGCGAAATAGTCAATTAAGTTACATCAATCACGTACCTGCTTGATAAGTTGCCGTGCTGCCGTAACCGATGCATCGCTAATCGTATTGCCAGCAAACATGCGGGCGATTTCCCGGACATGCTCTTCTGGAGACAATTGCCGCAGCAGCGTCACTGTCCGGCCTTGTTCTTCCTGTTTATACAAAAATACATGTTGATCAGCTATGGCTGCCGTCTGCGGTAAGTGCGTGATACAAAACACTTGGCCGCGTTCGCGCAGCTTACGGATATGTTTTCCCACTTGCAGACCCGTCTGTCCGCTGATACCGACATCGATTTCATCAAAGATGACCGTTTTGCCAGCTCCCATATGGGGCGTACAGGTTTTCAGCGCCAAGGCAATACGGGAAACTTCCCCGCCAGAGGCTATCTTGGCCAGAGGCAGCGGCGCTTCGCCTTTGTTCGCCGTAAAATATAATTCTATACCATCGGCACCTATAGCATTGATAGCCGTCATGGGTTCCAGGTGAAAACCGATATAGCTGTCTGCCATACCCAGACGGGATAAAGTATTCTTCATCTGCTGCCGAAACGTCGCATCCGCTGCCTGGCGCAGTTTAAACAGTTTGGCTGCAGCTTCGCGGACTTCCCGTTCTACTGCGGCAGACTGTGTCTTCAACTCTTCCAATATGCTCTCAGACTGTTCCAAGCGATCAAATTCGACCTTGGATTTTTCCAGGAATTCTTTGATTTTTTCTATGGAATAGCCGTATTTCCGCTTTAATTTTTCGATAGCCGCCAGACGAGACTGCAGGCTATCCATTTCTCCCTCATTGAACGTAAATTCTTCAGCATACCGTTCTACTTCGTCCCGTACATCTTCCAATTCATACGAAACGGTTTCTAGTTTTTGACTCCACGTCTTGAACACGTCATCATATGCCGCAGCCTTATCCAAATCCAGGTGCATCTGTGTGACCTGTTCAACCAGTCCGGCACGCCGTTCGCCGCCATTGAAGGTATGGAGCGATGCCTGCAGTACCGCCAGTATCTTCTCAGCATGGGATAAGCGATTGATTTTTTCTTCCAGCAGTTCATCTTCCTGGTCCTTGAGATCCGCTTCCTGGATTTCTGAAATCTGGAACCGCAGCACACTCATGAGCCGCGCTTTTTCACTGTCATCGCGCTGCATCGCTTCCATATCCCGCTGCAGCTGCCGCCACTGACGATACAGTCCGTCATAATCCTTGCGGGCCGCAACGAGCTCCGGCGTCAGCCCGTCCAATATATGCACATGGTATTCACTGTCAAATATGAGGTGATTATCGTATTGGCCATGTATATCTAATAAAAACGGTCCTATTTTACGGATCAGGCTCATCGGGGACAATGTTCCGTTGATCAAAATAGAACCGCGGCCGTTACGGCTGAATTTGCGGGATAGTATTAACTGATTTTGTTCACATTCCACGTGGTGAGACTCAAGCAATTGCATCAATTCCGGATCTGGCTGGACACAGAACAATCCTTCTACCAAAAAGGCCTCCGTTCCGTGCCGTACAAATTCAGCCGATGCCCGCTTCCCCGCCAGCATACCGATAGCATCGAGCAGGATGGATTTGCCGGCACCGGTTTCACCTGTAAATATGGTAACGCCGTCAGAAAAAGAAACATGCAGATCCGCAATCAAAGCAAAATTCTGTATGTGCAACGCCTGAAGCATACCCGCCTCATTCCTTCATCAATGAAATAATAAGTTTTTCCAGTTTAGGAACCGTATCCTGATTATTCGTAATGACTAAAATCGTATCATCACCGGCAATGCTGCCGATGACGCTTTCCCATTTGGCATGGTCAATAGCCGATGCCACCATATCGGCAGAACCGGGCAGCGTGTGGATCACAATCTGATTGAGACAGGAATCGACGCGCACGATAGAATCCTGGAATAGACGCGCCATGCGATTCTTAGACATCAATATGTTCTGCTCTGGCGACAAGGCATAGCGATAGTGACCATCGCTGGTGGGAACCTTGATCAGCATCAATTCTTTGATATCCCTGGAAACCGTGGCCTGCGTCACCTCGATGCCTTCCTGCTGCAATGCCTTAGCCAGTTCTTCCTGTGTCTCTATGGGACGGGACTGGACGATTTCTTTAATTTTAGTGTAGCGGAATCTCTTCATCTGTTTACCCTCTTTTCTGAATGCTATATAAAACAGGCGGTTGATGGATTTGATTGAGCGGCTGCCACAGCGAAGCATCATATTGCTTTTGCGGTAAGGATGCCACAAAATTTTGGACCGCCTTCTGTTCTTGCGCACCCCGTTCGGTTCCGGGATATGCTGCTATAATAATTATGCCATTTATCGCAATTTTATTCAAGCACATTTTGCACGCTCGTATGGTTGTTTCTTCAGAAGTATGGATGGAATGATCTCCTGATGGCAAATAACCCAAGTTGAACATGATAATATGGATTGGCTCCATGACGTCTGCTATGAGCTGGTCGTGCGACCCCGTACGGTACAGGATATGTTTCGATTCCAAATGCTGCGCGGCAATCTGCTGGCGTGTGGCGGCGACGGCACACGGCTGTATATCAAAAGCATACAATACAGCATCATCATTCATTCCTGCCGCCAAAAATGCCGTATCGCGGCCATTGCCGCAAGTCATGTCGACGAGGACCCGGGCCTGCGGTATATAAGGCTGCAACAGCATATGAGAAATATTTACTGCATTATTCAAAGGAAATACGTCCATTATTCTCGATTCCCCAATAATTTTGGAAATAACGTCTGATAAAAATAATTTTCTTCAAACCGCAGGAATTTTAATGTCTGTGGTGATTTGTCGACGCACAACATGGCCGTCGGATCGAACTCGATATCGGTCATGCCATCTACGGAAATGCGGATGCTGTTCCTGGAATGCGTAGCCGTAAAACTGATGCGGTCATTCTCATGGAACATGAGCGGCACCTTTTGCAACAGGTGCGGACAGATAGGGTTCACTAAGAGACAATGGACGAGGGGCGCCACGATGGGCCCGCTGCTGGACAAATTATAGCCCGTACTGCCCGTCGGCGTAGAAACGATGACGCCATCAGAGGGATAACGCTGGATCAGGCAGCCGTTTACATACATGTCCACGCGTATCATCTTGCCGATATTGCCATGGCCTATGACGACGTCGTTCAAAGCCACCGGCAGTTCTTCCACGTTGCCATCAGGATAGAACAAGCGGCTGCGCAGCATCATCCGGTCTTCCACAAAATATCGGCCCTGCAAAATATCCTGGAAACGCCGGCTCAAATCATCCGGTCCTATTTCATATAAGAACCCGAGCGATCCCAGATTGACGCCGCATATAGGCACGTCATAATAGGCGAATTCCTTGGATAAATTCAAGATCGTACCATCGCCGCCGAGCATCATGGCAACATCGGCCGTACGCAGTATGTCGCCGCGGGCCTTAAAATGTTCCGCTTCTACAGGCGGTTCTATATCCAAGCTGCTGTAGTCCAAATCGTCGGGTAAATAATATTCGACGTGATTAGTCCGGCAAAGCTCGACAATCTGTTTGACTACGACCGGACAGGTCAGTTTCGCAAAATTCGGAAAAATTCCGATAACCATTCTTCCATCACCTACATTCGATGTGATTCTTCCACCACTGCATCAATCAGTTCATCATTCACGGCATTGCAGGCTGTATCTTCTTTTTTGACATATAGGAGATACTCTATATTGCCCTCGGCCCCTTTGATAGGAGAAAATGTCAAAGCTGCCGGCGATAATCCCAAATCGGCAATACCTGCTGTCACCGTGCGGATCACGTCCCGATGCACATTCCGATCTTTGACGATACCGCCTTTTCCTACGTGTTCCCGCCCCGCTTCGAACTGGGGCTTGATGAGCGTCACCATCGTCCCGCCCTGCTTGAGCAAGGTCACGACGACAGGCATGATCTTAAGCAGTGAAATGAATGATACATCGATGGAAATGAAGTCCATGAGCTCGCCTATATCTTCAGCCGTCACGTTGCGTATGTTCGTACGCTCCATATTCACGACGCGTTCATCGGTCCGTAATTTCCAGGCAAGCTGGCCATAGCCGACATCTACGGCATAGACCTTGCGGGCGCCGCGCTGCAGCGCACAGTCCGTAAAGCCGCCCGTAGAAGCACCGATATCCATCATGACCGCAGCGGTCAAATCGATGGGAAATTCCTGCAAAGCTTTTTCCAGCTTCAAGCCACCGCGGCCAACGTAGGGAAGTGGATTCCCCTTGACCTCGATGTGGGCTTGCAAATCAATTTTCGTACCGGCTTTATCAACGCGCTGCCCTTCCACGAAGACCAGGCCGGCCATGATAGTCGCCTTGGCTTTCTCGCGGCTCTCCGCCAATCCCCGTGAAGCGAGCAGTACATCCAACCGTTCTTTCTTCTGCATCATGCGTCTCCCGTCAATTAGCCCGGACCAAAAGATATTCTACAATGTCTTTCAATACGGCCGCCTTGTCACCAAATGGTGCCAGAGCTGCTACGGCTTCATCTGCAGCCTGACGAGCCAGGCGACGCGCTTCTTCCAACGATAAAATAGTCACATAGGTAGCCTTGTGATTCTTTTCATCGCTGCCTACGGGTTTGCCCAATGTTTTTTCGTCGCCGATGACATCCAAGATATCATCGGTAATCTGGAATGTCAGGCCCATTTGGATAGCATAGGCTTCCAAAGCCTGCCGCTGCTGCGGCGTCGCATCGCCGAGGATAGCGGCAATATCGATAGCTGCCTGGAAGATGACGCCGGTCTTGGAACGGTGGAGCAATTTCAATCCATCCAAACCGATAGAGGTATTCCCTTCCGATTCCAAATCGAAAGCTTGCCCGCCGACCATGCCGGCAGGTCCGGCAGCAAAGGCAAACACACGCATGACTTCGACGAGCTTAGCCGAATCAAAGGGCTGACGAGCCATCAATTCAAACGCGTACGTCAACAAGCCATCGCCAGCGAGGATTGCCATGCCATCGCCGTACACGACGTGGTTGGTCAGGTTGCCACGGCGATAACGGTCATCATCCATAGCTGGCAGATCATCGTGGATCAGTGAATACGTGTGGACACATTCCAAGGCACAGCCCAAATCCAAATAGGGTGCTGAATCTTTCCCCAGCGTTTCCAGGACAGCCATCATCAGGATGGGACGAATCCGCTTACCGCCAGCCATGAGGCTGTAATTCATGGACTGATACAGCGTATGGAATGCCGCCACATCAGTCTGGAGCAGTTCAGCCAGCCTATGATCGATCAATGCCTTCCGTTCTTTTAAATATTCCTTCAAATTCATAAATCCAATTCTCCCTCCTGGAATGCCGGTACTGCATCACCGGAACCACCAGCCGGCTTTACCGTGTCAGTACCACCGGCAGCGAGCGCTTCCGCTCGTTCTCTGGCATAGGCAAGGGCACTTTCACATTGCCGGGATAGTTTGATGGCTTTTTCGAACAAGTCCAGCGATTCCTTCAGCGTAAGCTCCGGTGAATCCAGCTGCTGGACCAATTCTTCCAATTTGGCATAATTTGCTTCAAAATTTTTCAGTTTTTCACTTTCTCTTGTCATATATGGTGACCTCTTTCACATCGGTTCGAATAACCCCTTCCACAAGTTGTATCCACAACGGAGTTTCCAGGGAAATGTCGCGTATATCCGATACAATATGTCCGTCTTGTTCCAATTGGCCATAGCCCTTGTGTACCAGTTCACCGGGATTTCCTGCCCGCAGTGCTGCTACGAGCCGCAGCAGGCGATTTTCCTCGCTGGCACAGCGCGCGTTGAGCCGGTGCTGTGCTTCCTGCAGCAGGTGGGCCGTACCCTGCCGTTTCATCTGCAAAAACAGGTCATAGCGATGTGGCTGGAGTGAAGCTTTGACATTAGCCAAATCATGACCACAGCGTTCAAGGCGCCGCTGGCACGATTGAAACGCCAGCTCCTCCAACCCAGCCAGGTCCATGGCTATTTCATCATACGCAGGAAAGGCCAGCTCTGCCGCATGGGTTGGCGTAGCTGCCCGCATGTCCGCAGCAAAATCAGCCAACGTCGTATCCGTCTCGTGACCGATGGCCGTAATGACGGGGACGGCGGCATCATAGATAGCTTTGACGACGGCGGCACTGTTGAAACACCATAAATCCTCCATGGAACCACCGCCGCGGGCCAGGATCAGCACGTCCAGATCTAGATTAGCACCGGCCTTAGCCAAGGCCGCCGCGATTCTAACATCGGCACCAGCCCCTTGTACGGGCACGGGAAACAAGCGTATCTGTACATACGGATTACGTTCCGCTGCAATTTTGCAAATATCGTGCAGGACAGCGCCAGTCCGTGATGTCAGTACACCTACCGTCCAGGGAAACCGGGGCATGGATTTCTTATGGGCCTGCCTGAAATAACCGGCCTGTTCCAAATCCCGTTTGAGCCGTTCATATTCAGCCTGCAGCGTACCCACGCCGTAGGAAAACAGTCGTTCGATGATAAGGGAAACAGACCCTGTCTTTTCATATACCTGGATAGAGCCGATGACAACGACATGATCGCCTTCGCGCACGCCATCCATGGACCGCCCGACCCGGCCGGCAAACAAAATCGAATGCAGCGAGGCCTTGTCATCGTGGATATTCATATAGTAATGGCCGTTGGAAGCGCGTTTCAAATTGATGATATTCCCTTCCATAGCCACGCTTTGTAACCGATAATCTTTCTGTAAATCATCTTTGATGCGTCGTACTACTTCTGTAACTGTTGCATATCTCATCATTCTTACTCCATTACGGTTCTATGCCCGGCTCTGACAAGCTTTACGCACGGCCCAATAGGCCGCACCGGACGCATTATCGGCACTATGCTGTGGCAGAGCCGTATAGATGGCAACGCCGTACTTTCTGCCATATTCATCTATTTTTTTTCGCAGATACGTATTGGCCATGACGCCGCCGGCAGCTGTGAGCCGGGTCATGGACTGGCTGCGGCCATAATCCAGCAAATGTTCCAGGCCATTCCAGACCGTCGCCAATACCTGCGCCGCCACCACGGATGGCTCTGCTGGAACGGCACATGCCAGCTGACGCTGGAATTGTGATTCCGGACCAGAAAAACTGATATCGCCGCCACGACAGGAGACACGCAGTCCCCGTACAGTTGCACTGCACTGCCTGGCCAATTGGTCGAGATGGACGCCAGCCGGAAATGGAAGCTGCAAGGCGACGCCGATGCGGTCGATGAGCTGGCCGGCACTGATATCACTGGAACCCCCGACCCGTTCTATGGCCAGGCCTTCAGCATCAGGCTGAGCCCTGAGCAGATCCGTCGTACCGCCTGATAAATGGATGCCAAAAAACGACGTTTGGGCCAGTTCCGGATGTTCCCTTACGACTGCCAGTAAATGATTTTCCTGATGGCTGATTGTATATAGAGGTACGCCCAACAACGCCGCCACGGAACGGCCGTATCCCAATCCGGCTAAAAACGCCGGCATATACGAATCTTCACGCCGGCGCGGCTTATCCGTAGCACCAACTGCTACGATGGTATGCGTGCGCAGGAATGGCGCCAGACGCTCAAACAGCAGCGGTAAATTGCGCATATGCTGATAAACCATATTCGACTGGGAAAGGCCCCTGCCACCAGCAGGCACCGTCAGGATGATGCGTTCATCAGCCACTATGACCGCATCTCCAGTCATGAGGCACAACGACGTCGTATAGCAGCTCGTATCCACGCCCAACACGACATCCATTACGACCGCGACCTTACATAAGCTCCCAATATGCCATTGACGAATTTTGAAGATTCCGGTCCGCCGAATTCTCTGGCCAGCAGCACCGCTTCATTCAAGACGATGGAAACGTCGATAGGCTCTATGGGATAAAGCAATTCACACAAGCTGAGGCGCAGCACGTTCTTGTCCGTACGATTCATTTGCGACATAGTCCAACGTTTGGAATAGGCCGCAATGATGCCATCGATTTCCTGTACGTGTTCATGGACCGATTCCACCAGCTTTTGATAGTAGTCCGGAGATGCGCTGGCTTTATCCTCGGAAACGGCGCCTGCTTCAGAAGGAGATGTCCCTTCTTCACTTGCCAAATCCGGCTGTTCGTCCTGCGTATCCTGCACTTCCAATATTTCTGTTTCTGCATACTGGATATCATTTTCCCCGTGGAATTCCCGGGAAAACAGTATTTGCAGTGCCTTTTGTCTTTCATTATGTCTACTCATGATAACCTCTCATTCCACCGCTTTCCTCTGCCGGATCCACCTGCGGCAGGCTATATCCGGAAACGATAGGATCACTGTCCGCTATCTTTTAAAATCACGTCTTCTATGGAAACATTCACTTGGATGGATGCCGTATCCATCATCGACTGTATCGCTTCTTTGACAGCATGTTGGACCGAACCGGCAAGTATCCGCAAATCATCCCCATAGTAGGCAATAAGGAATATATCTATCGTAATGAGGCCCTTTTCATTTTTCACGGCAACGCCGCGCATCCTCTTTTTGCCCAGACGCTCACTCATGCCGACGACAAACGAATCCACGATAGTCGTGCTTAGACCAGCTATGCCCGGTACATCCAAAGCAGCAATTTTCGCCACATTGGCCAAGACAGAATCGGAAACCTCATATTTCAATTCTTCCGTGTCGCTCATAAGTCACCTCTTCGTCTCCGCTATGCCTCCAGCTTGATTAAAGTCTATGGATTGGATGACGATATTGACGGCCCGTACATTGTATCCCGTCATGGCTTCGACGTTTTCCTTGACCGCTTCCTGGACGCGCAATGCTATGTCCGGAATGCGGCTGCCGTAGCGCACGACCAGAGATACTCTGATTTCCGCTATATCGCCGTTGATCGACGTACTGATACCCTTGGCCGATGCGCCTTTGCCCAACATGGCAGCCACACTGTCGGCTAAATTGGAATGGAGCATGACTACGCCTTCGACCTGCGCCGCCGCAATGGCAGCAATGACTGATACAGCCCGCCCGGCAATATGTATGGCTCCCAATGTATTCATCTGTTCTTTATCCATAGAAATCACCATTTAGCTGAAAAAGCGATGAGAATCTCATCGCTTTTCAATTTCCTTATGCTCTTCCGATATACTGACCCGTTCTCGTATCGATTTGGAGGACTTCCCCTTCATTGATGAACAGCGGTACTTTTACGACATAACCCGTTTCTAGCGTAGCCGGCTTGCTGCCGCCTGTCGCTGTATCACCACGGATACCAGGATCCGTTTCAACGACCCGCAGTTCAACAGCCGCCGGTAAATCGATACCGATGACCTTGCCGCGGAACATCATCATGCTGACATTCATTTCTTCTTTTAAGAAGTTGATAGCTGTACCCAATTGTTCTTTCGGCAGTTCGATTTGTTCATATGTTTCATTATCCATGAAGCAGTATGCTCCATCATTGGCATATAAGTACTGCATCTGACGGCGGTCGACACGACCTTCCTGGACTTTTTCGCCGGCATTCCACGTACGTTCTACAACGGCGCCTGTTTCCATATTTTTAATCTTGGCACGGACAAATGCTGCACCCTTGCCCGGTTTTACATGCTGGAATTCCACGACCTGCCATACTTGGTTTTCAATTTCAATCGTTACTCCTGGTCTAAAATCATTACTAGTTATCATCCTTTAGCCTCCTACTATAAAATCTCAATCAAATGTTTTGGTGTACTCGTCAAAATTTCACAGCCTTCCGCTGTGACGGCAACGGAGTCCTCGATGCGGACGCCATATTTGCCTTCTATGTATAGTCCCGGTTCTACCGTTACTATCATATTCTCTTTCAATGCACCGCTGCCGCGGGGCGCCAACACAGGCTGTTCATGGATCTGCAGACCTACGCCATGGCCAAGGGAATGGGTGAAATACTGATTGACATACCGCATGGAAAAATAATTCCGGACTCGGAAATCCGCTTCCCGGCAGGACATACCAGCACGGATGCAATCCACGCCCAGCAGCTGCCCCTGCAGTACCAGGTCATAAAAATCCCGTTGCTCCTGCGTGGCCTTGCCGACGACGATGGTGCGGGTAATATCGGAATGGTAGCCATTATACACGGCGCCAAAATCGAATGTAACAAAATCGCCTGTCTCCACTACTTTGGAACTAGCTGCGCCATGAGGCATGGATGATCTTTTTCCTGAAGCAACAATGGTATAAAAAGACTTTTCTTCCGACCCTGACAGCAACATGTAGCTTTCCAGCTGTGCGCTCAAGGATTGTTCTGTCACGCCTGGCCGGATAGACGGCAACAATTTTTCGAATGCTTCGTCAGCTATCTTGCAAGCCTGGCGGATATTCGCCAATTCATCGAACTCTTTCACAGCCCGCAACGTATTTACAGCGACGCCCTGGAACTGACACTGGGCATATTCATTCATGCCGCAGTATGCACTATACGGCAGGAAATCATCTTCATACGCTAGTATATACGGCTCTGACTGACTGGCCTGCTTAGCCTGGCCAATCGATTTACCTGCCATTTCATACATTTTTCCAACATGGTTCCGCACCTGGTAAAACTCACCAGACTGTGCGGCTGCCTGTTCGGTATACCGGGAATCAGTCCACAGTTCAGCAATGGCCGCAGTGACGAACAATATCCCTTCGCCGCCGGTAAAACCGCTGAAATAGCGCAGATTTTCTGGCCGCATGAGCACGATGCCGTCCAAATGCTGTTGCCGGAGATAATTTCTCAATCTTGCCAATCTTTGTCCTATCATATTATCACCTATATTTATTCATTCACAATTTATAATACCATATTCCAAGCCATTTGAATAGATTATTCATGCAATGTTGCCGTGTTTTTTGCAATCACGACTTCCTTTCCCCGATACTGCGTAACAATATGGGAACCGCCGTCAGAATCATTCAAATCCCGCAAATGTTCCGTACTGTTCATGAGCGTCAATATGCGCCGATTTGGATAGCACTCCATGCGGTTCACGGCCGTATTATACTGCTGGAACACCCAGATATCCTCTATGGGCAGGCCTAGCAAACCGAACAGGAGACAACGTAGTGTCCCGCCATGACAGACTATCATGACCGTATCACCGTCAGAATGGCGCGCCAGCAGTTCCTCCACCTGACGGACAGACCGAGCTGTCACATCGCGGAACGATTCACCGCCTGGGGCTTTCAACTTTCCTTTGGAGGCGTAAAAGGCCTCTATTTGGCCCGGCCAGCGCTGCCGTATCTCTTCATACGTATGGCCTTCCCAGATGCCAAAATTCACTTCCTGCAGCGCATCGAACGCTTCGACGTCCAAATGGTGCGGCGCCGCAATGATATCCGCCGTTTGCCGGGCCCGGGACAAGGTACTGCTATAGACAGCATCGAGCCGCGTCGCCTGCAGATGGCGGCTCAGGCATTGCGCCTGGGCGATTCCTTTATCATTAAGCGGGATATCCGTAGATCCCTGATAGCGGAGCAAAGCATTGCCCTGCGTCTCTCCATGGCGAACCAAGAACAACTGTATCATACCCGTTACCATCCTCCTCTGTTTACCGAACAGCCTTCAACATTCCCTGTAGACCGTACAAAACAATCAACACCAAGCATTATATAATAATTCTCATACATAGGCAAACGAATACTATCAGAAAATGATAGCAGACAAGGCCAATAAAATCATTTCCGTCCATTCCGTGACGGCACCATACGTATCGCCAGTCACGCCGCCGATGCGCCGCTGCAGGTACAGCCCGCTCACGACGGATACAACCAGGGCCGTGCCGAGCAGTATAAGATACGACGGCCCCAGGCAAAGGGGCAGTAAAGACAGCCCAAAGCCTTTCAGCAGGACATGCCGCGGACCATAAGCCGTGAAGATACGGCCCAGCCCAGCCGGCCTGGCATAAGGGAATTCGTAAATCTGGACGAGCGTCCCCATACGGCTGGCCGTGGGAATACCGAGCAAAACCAGATACGCGGTTTCCGGCCGCAAAGCCGCAAAAAATCCAATCTTCAATAATACGAGAAGTACGAAAGCCAAGACGCCATGGGCACCGACGCGGCTGTCCTTCATGATTTGCAGCATTACATCTCGTGACCTGCCGGAACATACACCATCAGCCGTATCCATAAAGCCATCCGCATGGAGACCGCCAGTCAAAAAATATGCTGCAGCCACTACGCATATCGCCAAGGGAGTCCCGGCCAAGCGGGCCGAGGCTATAAAGTATACGCCACACAGGCAGGCACCGATGACGGTACCGACAAGGGGGAAAAATACGACAGAACGGCCAAAATCTTCATCAGGCCATACGTCTTGCTGGACGAGATGGATACGCGTCATGAATTGCAGCGCCATGAGGAACTCTTTCATCAGGCCGTCCCATCCCCACAAGAGCGGCTGGCAGCCTCTGGCAGCCGGACCTGCCGTTCTTTCAACTCTGTAGCTATACCGCAGACCGTCCAGTACACGTAATCCGCCTTTGCCCCGACGGTCTGGTTCACCATGCCCAGCAGGTCGCGGTACTCGCGGCTGATTTTCGCCATAGGCACGATGCCGCTGCCTATTTCATTCGTCACGAAAATGACCTGCTTTCCTTCAGTCCGCTCCATAATCCGGAACAAGCTGTCCAACTCCTGACCAACCTGTTCCATCAGGTCAGCAAAACTAAGCTGGGGCCGCTGCAGCATAAAATTAGAAAAATATAAAGTCAGGCAATCGATCAACACGGCATCATATTGCTGCAAAATGGATTCCAACCGTGCCGCTAAGCCTTGGGGAACCTCAAAGGTCTGCCAGTCTGACGGGCGCCGGCGGCGATGCCGGCAAATCCGCTGGAGCATTTCATCGTCGCCAGCCTCCGCCGTGGCGATATAGGCTTTGGTACCGGCAAAGGAAGCCAATAAGCGCTCGGCAAAAACACTTTTACCGCTCTTGGCACCACCTGTAACCAAACTGATTTTCGTATCCACGCTGCTTCTCCCTCCGCTTTACTACATGATAACAGTCCTAAAAAACGTTAAAAATGCGGAGCCATATACCGGCTCCGCACCGTATCCATAGTCTACATCATTTTTTCATTTCCATATACAAGTGAAACAGAGCCGGCAGGATGATCTTTTCCAAGCCGATCTTGATAATCCGCGTTGCCCCGGGAAGGCAGAATACCAATGCCTGATGGATGATACCGGCACTGGAACGATAGGCGATGGATTGTACACCACAATCTTCACGATAGGCCAACAGCCGTATCATTTCATCAAACCCCGGAATTGTCTTATCATATAGCGGCTCGATAGCTTCGATGGTTACATCCCGCTTCGCTAAGCCGGTACCGCCGCTGATGATGATGACGTCCACACTGCAGACCCATTCGTGGACGTACCTCAATATTTCGTCCTTGTCGTCCTTGACGATAGCATAATCGACAACCTGATGGCCTCGATTTGTTAAATACGATTGAATGGCCAGCCCATTCGTATCATTTGAAAATGTGCGGCTATTGCTGACAGTCAATATGGCCGCACGCAGCGGTTGTTCTTCTGTTGTAATCTTGCCCACATTATCTACCTCCTCACCTTTTTTTATTTCCGGCTGCTATACGCCGCTTCTTGTATTGTCATTCCCCTGAGCAAATGCATCAAAAAAGATGGCACAAATTCCGGCATATCGTAAGGCATCGCATAGGCTTGACGGCCCTGTGGCGTGACGAACGACACGCTGTCCGCTTCTAACGAAAATAGGATTTGGCTGTGCCGTACTGCCACATGCTTTGCCAGCGCGCCCTGAGTCCAGGCGATGTCCGTCTTACCAGCCCAGGGAGACTGACCAGCAGAACCACGCAAATCTGCTGCCGTGAATACGCCAAACTGTGCGGCCTCGACAATGGTCGCTTCGACAAAGTTTCCATATTCTGCAGGAGCTACAGCAACGCTGGAAGAAATATACAGCAATTGAAAATCCTCCCAATACACTTCTTCTTCCCAAACGTCCCCTGGCGGTGCTGCCATCCAGCCCTTGGGCCCCAGATACCATGGCAGGATATGCGCTTCCACATGTTCCGGTCCCGCTACGGCTCCCAGGAGCTGTACTGTACCACCTAAACGAGAAAAACAGTTCATGAGCCTTTCATCTTCGGCAGCAAACACTGGTCGAACCGACGCATTGGGTGTTCCTGACGGAAGTCCGATAAACGCAATATCCATAGCCAACGCTTCCTCTGTCATCTCCATGATCCATCCTTCCTGTCGCAGGAATGTCACTGTGATTTGTATCTCTTACACGATAATTTTATCACGAATACGCGTATTTTACTATGAGTAACCCATGCATATCCTAAATATATCATACGGTTCTCATAAACGGGTAAATCATCAAAAAAGTTATGGCTAGGAATGCCATTCCCATATCAACGATTTCCTCTGAATATGGTATAATAAAGATGTTCTCAAATATTATTTTTCAGCTGGAAGGGGTTAGTTGAAATGACATCTGTATTTAAAAAACTTTTCGTCGTATGTCTTTCCCTGCTCGTCATGGGATGCACGTCCGCAATGGCCATGTTTTTTGACGATAATCCTCGGTATATACAGGTAGGCCGTTCCGATTTGACTACATCGTATCTCGATGTCAACTCCATACAATCGGTACGCTACGATCCGCCGTTTTATATGATACGGGCCACCATCGTCACCTACGATTATTCTATTGGCATGACGACAGGCCTTGAAAATAATTTCTTCTACAATTTTAAAGGGCAGACCGTAAAAGCACAACTCATCTCAATCTATACCTATGATGACGTTGGGAATCCCACGTCGCAGCAAACCTACAACGGCCAGGACGTCAATCCCTGCGATCGCAGTTCCGTCAATGGGACAGCAGCAAACAAGGCGTTCTTTAACTGCTATAACATGACATTTTATCAAAACTTCAGTAAACCGGCTGCCAACCAAAATCGATTATAAGGACTGATATTTTATGGAATCTATTCTTCACATTTTAGGAACACTGGTCACAATACTATTCGTCGGGGCCGTGCTCTATTCACTTATGAATTCATACAAGAAAAAAAAGGAGAAACGCCGCAAAGAAAAGGAATTACTGACCAGCAAGCACATCAAAATCGACAACGTGCATCAGTTCGATTTGACGCCTGCCGGCGGCTACGTGAAATATCCTCTTGATGACAAACAATATGTACGGCGGTTCCCACAGAATTTCATAGCGATCTCCCTCGATACAGCAAATGAACAGCCGTACTCCATCTGCCAAATTGGTTTTGCCGAATACGAAAACGGTGAACTGAAGGACAAGCATTATTTTTACATCCAACCACCGGAAAACCGGTTCACGAAAAGCAAAGACCATGAAATCACCTGGGAAAAAGTAAAAAGTGCTGATGAATTTGGTGAATACTGGAATGCCGGCATGAAAAATTATTTCACCGGCCGTACCATCGTCGCCCATAATTCGTCGTACGTCATCGGCTGCATAGAACATGCCCTCACCGTATTCGGCATCAAGCCGCCCCAATTCAAGCACATCGACACCCTGGAAATCGCCAAGAAGCTGTACACTTTCGATTCCAATCAGCTCGACGCCATCTGCAGTGAAATGGATATCGAATTAGAACCGCACAATTCCTTCAGCGAAGCCGATGCTACAGCCCAATTCCTGCAAATGGCAAAAAAAGATTTTCCTGTCTTTATTCCCAAGGTACATATTACGCACGGCTCCCCTTCTGAAGAAGAACTCATGGCCAGCGCCATTTCTATCGTAGAACGAGAAGAAGAAACACCGCAAGTCATGTTCGCACCAAACGAGGTTTCGGAAGGACGCTTACAAAAACTCCTGGATTTGAAATATATCGAACCAGGGAAGACAAAAGGCACGTTTTATGCAACAGATACCGGATTAGAATTTGTCGATTTCATCCAGTAGTATCAATACGGAAGGATATAGGCTATGCAAATCGCTATTGTCGACGATATCAAAACAGAACAAGACTATTTAGCTGCAGGCATCTCCCAATTTTGTCGGGAACATAATTTAACCTGCGCTTTTTCCTTTTTCACATCGGGCGAAGCCTTTCTCCAAAACGGAAAATACGATTACGACTTGACATTCCTGGATATATTCATGGCCGGCATGAACGGCATGGAAACCGGGCAGGCCATCCGCCAGCACAACAAGGATTGCTTGATCATATTTACGACGACCAGTGCCGATTTTGCCGTCAGCAGCTATCGCATCCGCGCTTTCGACTATCTCGTCAAGCCGTACACGTACAGCCGTCTATATGAAACACTGGATTTATGCTACGCTAAGCTCAGCAGTTTCTCCTCGTACATTTCTTTGAAAGCCAATCGTTTGAACCTCAAGGTCATGTGCCGTGATATCATTTACGCCGACTACGGCAATCACTATGTCCAGATCCACACGGACAATGAAATATTGCGCAGTAAGATGTATTTTGACGAGCTGACGGAACTATTGAAGCCCTATCCCCAATTTTTATATTGCAACCGCAATTGCGTCGTCAATATGGATAAAATCGTGGGAATGGATAAATTGGGTTTCCAGATGGAAAATGGCGAATGCCTTCCCGTCAAAGCAACGAGCAATAAAAATCTACGGCAGATCTATGCCGACTATATTTTCGAGAAATTAAACGGAGTCGAATAACCGTGTATGATATCATCCAGGACGATGTCGTCCTATTTTTATTGGAATCCACAATATGCATCCCCTTTTATATCATATCAATGTACCCATTCGTCCCTACGCTCAAGCCTCCGATCTGGCGCATCGCTGTAGCTGCAGTGTCGTGTTTCACGGTGTTATATCTCAGTCTCATGGCTATCGGCTTTGGCAGCGATATGACCCATCCGCTGCTCATCCTATACATTTTCGGTTTTAATCTGGCTACTATCTTCACTCTGCTATGGTTCTACAGCCGGGCCAACAAATGGATTATCCTCTTTAATTTATTTTTCACAGCCTGCTACGCCGGAGATATCTTTTACTTTGTCTGGATTTTATCCCGCTTAATGTTTCCACTGCTGTCATCCGTCCATTTATCTGCTCTGGCTGTCAGCATCACGTTATTTCTATTCATCACCTTATACGTGCTGACCTTCCCCTTGGCCTTATATTTCCAACGGCATCTCGTAAAGCCATTGACGACAGAAACGATGCCCCTTCCTTTTATGAATAAAGCCTGGTGCCTGCCCTGCGTGTTTTTTGTCCTGTTCTTCTTTACACAAAACATGATTATGTCCAACGAAAACACCGGCCTTTCCTATTTTGAAGATTTGTTGATACACATCTCGTGGACACTTGGCACGTTTTGTTCCTGCGGCATCCTCCTGCAGACCATAAAGGAATGGATCGTCAAACATCGCTATCAAGAAGAACTGCAGACGACATCGCTCTATTTGACGATGCAGCGCCGCGAATACGAACGGCTCCACGATGCCATTGATACTACGCGTAAGATACGGCACGATATGCGGCAGCATATGACACTGCTGCAAGGTCTGGCACAAAAGAAAGACCTGGATGGCATTACCGCCTATATCAAAGATTACCTGAATATATCGGGCATCGGCGAAAGTACAATCCTGTGCGATAATTTTGCTATCAATGCCTTGGCCCAGTTTTATTATGCCCAGGCCAAAGAAGCGGGCATACCCATCAAGATAGATCTACGACTCCCGAAGAAACTGGCCATTCCCGAGTCTGCCCTGGCCAGCATCTTGGGAAATATGCTGGAAAATGCCTTGGAAGCCTGCTATAAACAAAAGGACGGCCAGCGCTTCATCACCGTGAAAGGGGCCATCCTGCAAGATCGGATGATTGCCTTGTCCTGCCGCAACAGCTTCGATAGTCCTGTCATTTTCGAGAACGACAAATTCATTTCCACAAAGCGACCAGGCCATCAGGCTGGGATCGGCACGTCATCCATGCAAAGCCTGGCTGAACAATATCATGGTGTGGCCCGCTTCAAACACGAGAACAACATCTTTACGGCATCCATACTATTGAATATACCCGTTACACATGAAAGCTGACACATCCACAAAGACCGCAGGACCAAACACCTCCAAGATGTTTGATTCTGCGGTCTTTTATGATTCTACGACAAAACAGGTCCTACTAACTATAGGGGCAAGACAGACATCCGCGTCTGTCTTTGCCCTTATCGTTGTTTTATTTCAGAATTTTACAATTACTCTGGGATTCAATGTATCCCCAGATTTTTGTCGAGCCAGGCAATGGCATCGCCCATCATGTTAGTCGTTACAAAATGGGCCAACTTGGGATAGGTAATGAAAGATTGGCTCACATCGTCACGCCTGACCAGTTGTTCCATGTACAACGTCTGGGCCATGTTATCGACGACAGGATCGGCCCCGCCATTCATGGCCAGCAGAGACCGGCCCCGCAAATGTTCCATGTGGCTGTATGGATCCCACTGCTTTATTTCAGCCTGCAGCTCTGACAAGCCCACAAACGGGTCAATCTGCAAAGATGACCGGAACCGCCGATCTGATTCATCCCACCAGCCGGAGCCATTCATGGCTACAGCCGTCTGGAAAGCCGGACAATGAGTCATGACGCCCATCGTCGTAAAGGCCCCCATGGAATGCCCCATGACAGCCAGCGGCGATTGAGGAAGCCAATGGCGGCAGTATGCTTCTATAATCGGCGCTTCGCGCACATTCTGTAGAATGGTCTGCCAGAATGCCACGTATGAGCGATCACCCTCATCATAATTGATGACGCCTCGTTCCCCATGATTGATTGCTTCGGGAATCAACACTGTGTACCCATAAGCGGCTAGGAAGTGCCCACGGACGGACTGTAGCTCCTTGGTCGACGTCCAGCCGTGATAAAAGACGACGATTCCTTTAGGAGCATCGCCTTGTGAATATATGCGCAGGCACGGAATATCTCCGGCCATCACTCGTTCCTGTACTATCATACTATCCCTTTCTATCCCTATGACGGATACTCAGCGGCGGTTGCAACAATTCCGACCAAATAATGCCGGCATAAATCTGCTGTGCGGCCGGATTGAGCTGCGGCCGGCGCTGTACTACGCTCATGGGTACTTCCGTAACCGTATCAAAGGCTGGTGCCATCTCCGTATCGACAGAAGCTACCGCTGCCTGCAAGGCCGCAGCTTTCCCTACCCTGGCCGCTACGGAATCAGTCTGCGGTACTTGTGCCGGTGCTGGCTGAGCCTGCGGCGGTACCGGCTTTGCTGTCGGCGGTTCCGCTGGAGCCTGGCCAGTCAAGATAGACAACCTCTTCTTGGCCCGATTGACCGGTGACTTGGCTGGCGCCGGCTGAGTCATCGGCCCTGATTCTTTCTGTTCCGGTGGCCGTTTCTTCATGGGATAACGCCGCTTACGGCGCAGCAAATCCGGCAGAGAAAACACGAGGACCATCAAGATGACAACCCACATAAAGTCCATATGATCACCTACTTCGCAGGTTGATTCGGATCATTGGCTGAGGGAGTCGTACTAGTCGTCACGCTAGCGTGGGGACCTGCGGGTATACCGGCCTGAGCTACGGCATCGCGCATTTTCGTATCTGCCATGATATTTTTCAGATTATAATAATCCATGACACCCATATGACCATCCCGCATGGCCTGCGCCAGAGCCAGAGGCACTTCTGCCTGAGCTTCGACGACCTTGGCCTGCATTTCCTGGGTAAAAGCCTGCATTTCCTGTTCCTTGGCCACAGCCATAGCCCGTCGTTCTTCCGCTTTAGCCTGAGCGATACGCTTGTCTGCTTCGGCTTGGTCGGTCTGCAGGCGTGCACCGATATTACGGCCTACGTCCACATCGGCAATATCGATGGATAATATTTCAAAGGCAGTCCCGGCATCAAGGCCTTTATTCAACACCGTCTTAGAAATTTCATCAGGATTTTCCAAGACCTTGGAATGGTCCACTGACGAGCCGACGCTGGTGACGATACCTTCACCGACACGAGCTATGATCGTCGCTTCGCCAGCACCGCCTACGAGGCGGTCGATATTAGCCCGTACAGTAACGCGGGCCCGTACCTTCAGTTCAATACCATTCTGAGCCACAGCGGATATGAACGGCGTTTCAATTACCTTCGGGTTGACGCTCATCTGGACAGCTTCCAGTACATCGCGGCCAGCCAGGTCGATGGCACAGGCCCGTTCAAAGGTCAGGGACATAGCTGCCCGGTGTGCCGCAATGAGGGCGTCGACGACGCGGTCTACATCACCGCCGGCTAAATAATGCGCTTCCAATTGATTGACGTTCACATCGAGACCGGCCTTGTTTGCTTTGACCAGCGGCAGGATGATTTTAGACGGCACGACACGGCGCAGGCGCATGCCGATGAGATTGACGATTCCCACAGGGACACCTGCCGCCATGGCAGAAATCCATAAGCCGATAGGAACAAAATGCAGAAACAGTGAAATCACGACAACTGCTGCCACGATAATGAACAAAGGCACGAGAAGCATGGTTAATGTTGACATAAACAGATACCTCCTTAAGTTTTATCTACAGGCTCGACGACGATGCGCGAACCATCTATTTGAACAACTCTGACTTCTACATCCCTGTCGATAAAGCCACCGTTGGATACGGCATCTACCCGTTCCTTGCCGATGCGTATCGTTCCCGCCGGACGCAGGATTGTAATCGTCCGTCCCATACAATGCAGATACTCGCTCTTATCTTTATGAGAAATATATCCTTTATCACCAGTAGAACGAGCTGTCAGTGCCACTTTAGAAAACAGGCGGCTCTTGGGCAGGCGGCGAATCACCAGAGCAAACAAAAGGATAGATATGACGATGCCCCCGGCCAGGATGATCATGGCCTGCGTATCGGCACCAAGCATATAGAATAAGCTGCCAAACAACAACAGCACACCGGCAACACCAAAAATCCCGATGCCGGGCACGGCCAGCTCCATTCCTATGAGCACGAGTCCACCGACGAAAGCCCCGCCTATTTTCAGGGAATCCTCCAACGTATCATCGCCGGGGATCATGAGGACAGCTCCCAGCAAGATAGCCGTAACAGCGCCGACACCGATGCCGGCCATCTTGATTTCAGCCATGACGGCGGCAATGATCAAGCCTACCAGTATCATCTTAACATACTGATTTTGGAGCAGCGCGATGGTCATATCCTTCCACGTCGTCTGCTCCGATGTCAAGGCAGCGCCATCGAGGCTGAACAAATGGAGGACATCGTCCAATTCTCCTGCCGTACCTTCCGAAACGGCCGTTTCCTTGGCCTGTACATCGGTCAGCGCCAGGATTTGTCCCGTTTCAGCATAATCAGGATAGCCGCTCGTCTTATCTACCATGGCTTCGGCGATGCGGGGATTATGGCCGGTCTTCACTGCCGTTGAGGAAAATTCGGCCTTGAGGGCGGCTATGTTCTTTTCCGTAGCCGGAATCGGTTCAGCCGCACCGATACTGCTGCCCGGCGACATGACGATATGGCGGCATGACAAGGCAATCAGGGCACCTGCCGACCAAGCCCGCGATTTGACAAAGGCTATCGTCGGGATGGGACAGGCCAATAACTGATCGCGAATCGATATGGCACTATCCACTCTGCCTCCCAATGTATTGATTTGGATAATGACTGCTTTTGCATCATGAGACTTAGCTTCCTGCAGGCCTCGTTTGACGAGCGCGGCCTGACCGCTGTCGATTTCCCCGGAAATAGAAATCACCGTAACGGCATCTCCACTTGCAGCACTTCCCGGTTGGATCGGCAACACCGCTAAGACCAATAACAAAAGAAACATGACTGCTATACGAACTCGCCCAAGCATAAAGTATGTTCACCTCCATTATATCTGCCTGTGACATCCTAAGATATGGGTCACAAATATCATAAAATTAAGTTCTTATTTCCATTCCTTATGTTATAATATAAAGCAACTGACGGAAAGGACGGTACAATCTACCATGAATATCTATATCGTATATACCATTACCAGCAATGTCATCTGGGGACTGCTGCCGCTGTTTTGGCTGCTGCTGACACAAATAAGTCCGCTATACATATTGGCAACACGTATCGTCTGGTCGGCCCTGTTCTGTTTCGTCCTAATCGTCATGAAACATCTCCAACCGGGTCTGCGCGCCGTCCTGCATATGCGGGAGCAATGGCTGGCCATTGCCGGTGCCTGCATCCTCGTCACAGCCAACTGGGGATTTTTCATCTACGCCGTAACCCAAGGCTTCATCCTGCAATCCGGCCTGGCCTACTTCATCAACCCCATCGTCGTCATCCTGGCTGGAGCGATCATCTATCAGGAACGGCTGGGGAAACTGCAGCTCGCGTCCATTGTCTTCGCCGCTGCTGGTCTGGCCCTGTCCTTTTTCCTATACGGACAAATTCCCTGGCTGTCCCTGGCTATCTGCCTGACATTTTCCGGCTATAGCCTGTTAAAGAAAAAAATTGCCTTAGACAGTCAAGTTTCCGTCTTTATCGAAGCCATGGCCATGGTACCGCTATCATTGGCCTACATAGCTCTCAGCGAGTGGAACAGTACTGGCGCTATAGGCATCCTCCACGGCTGGCAATACTTGCTCCTGCCGGCCACGGGCATCGTGACAGCAACGCCCATGCTATTCTTCACAGCTGGGTTAAAAGGCTCCCCCATCACCGTATCAGGCATCTGCATGTACCTGTCGCCAGTCATGACGACAATCATCGGCCTGCTCCATGGCGAAACCCTGACAGCGCCATTGGCCGTCACTTTCGGTTTCACGCTGATTGCCGTCATGTTTTACATACTGGGATTATTTCAAATGTCGAGACGCTGGAGCCATACGCCTCCTGCACGGCCTTGATGCCTTCAATCCTTATCGACTCTCTTGCAAGCGCCTTTGAAATACCCCGCTTGCTGCAGCCGGGCCAGTTCTTCATCAGAAATGGTATGCAAAGCCGACTTTTCAAAAACTTCTACAGGTTTCTGCTCGATTTGCTCAATCCGGTCCTTGACGGCTTTATAAACGGCTTCGCTTTTATTTTCGCGTATCCATTCCTGCATTCCTGCCAGCCATTTCCGACATGTCCAGGAAGCTCGGTCATGCTGATGCTCCCGCAATACCTGTACCTGGACGGACTCTGGAATTTTTTGGATGAACCAATCCCATTTTTCCCGGGCGATGAGATACATATACAACGCATCGATTTCCCGGGCATGTTGGGCTTTTAATTCCAGTACGTACCTTGACCAAAACAAACTCAGTGTCACAATAAAGCCTCCCTAATGTTGCTGTCCCTATTGTATCATATAATCCTGATTTATGAAATTAGAAAGCCGCCGCAGATATGCCGTACATATCCACAGCGGCTTTTTTAGTTCGCCAAGTCAATCTGTCTGTTTATTGATTTCATCGATGGTCAGCAGGAAGCTCTGCGCATATTCATTTAAAAATTCTTGCACTTCCGGCAACGCGCTGGACTTCAATTTTTCTTCAATCGTCTCATAGGCCGCATCGAATTCACGGTTGCCAAAATTTTTCTCTACGAGACATTTGAGGTAGGCACTGATCGTATCCGCAGCTTTCACATAAGGCCATTCCCGACTGCTTTCCGCTTCCATCAGGATGGGCCGATATGCTTCTTGCAAGTCTGCCGGCAGGGAATGGACAATCCGTTCCTGAGCCAGCTTTTCCACTTCACCATATGTCGCCCGCATATTAGGACTGAAATACTTGACCGGTGTCGGCATATCGCCTGTATACACTTCGCTGGCATCGTGGAACATGGCCAGTACAGCCGCTTTACCGGCATCGATTGGTTCACCGGAGCGCTTGTTATGCAATACCGCCAGATGATACGCTATCATAGCCGTCTGCAATGTATGATCCTGGATTGTTTCTTCTACGGTATTATGCATCAATCCCCAACGGCGGATAAATTTCATGCGCGCCAGGATGGCAAAAAAATGACTCATACCCTACTCCTTATAGTAACTACTATTAGCGATACAAGCCCATCGCCTTGATAGCTTTTTCAAAGGTCACATGTGCCTTAGCCTGCGCCTTGACGGCACCTGCCGACAAGATTTCATCCAGTTCCGGTGCTCCCAATAATTCGGCATACCGTTTCTGGATTGGTTCCAGCACAGAAATGACGGCATCGGCCACATCCTTTTTAAAGACGCCATAGCCCTTGCCGGCATACGTTGCCGTAATCTGATCCCGCGTCTGGTCCGTAACGGCTGCCAGGATTTCCATCAAATTAGAAATACCCGGTTTTCCTTCTGCATCATAATGGACCGAATTTTCACTGTCCGTCTGAGCCCGTTTGATTTTCCGTTCAATATCTTTCATCGTATCGAGCAAATAAATCGTCGCCGTCCGGTTATCATCCGATTTGCTCATTTTCTTCGTCGGTTCCTGTAAACTCATGACACGTGTGCCATCATGGCCCAACAGAATATCGGGAATCGTAAATACTTCACCATAAACGCGATTGAAGCGCTGTGCCAAATCACGGGTGATTTCCATGTGCTGTTTCTGATCTTCCCCTACCGGTACGAGGTTCGTCTGGTACAACAAGATATCTGCTGCCATGAGCGGCGGATAGGTAAGCAGGCCCGCTGGGATAGAATCTCCCCGTTTTGCTGCTTTATCTTTATACTGGGTCATCCGTTCCAATTCCCCTACGTAAGACAATGTCGTCATGATCCATCCGAGCTGCACGTGTTCCGGCACTTCCGACTGGACGAACAGCGTCGCTTTCTCAGGATCGAGTCCCGCTGCGATATAGATAGCTGCCAAAGCCCGCGTCCGTTCATGAAGCATAGCCGGATCCTGGGGAACCGTAATGGCATGCTGGTTGACAACACAATAATAACATTCGTTGCCATCCTGCAATTTCGTAAAATTGCGCAAGGCTCCTAAATAATTTCCTAACGTCAAATCACCGCTTGGCTGGATACCGGAAAAAATAACTGCCATGATATATACCTCCTGCTACAAACAACTGGAAAATAAAAAACCTCCCACCCCTAAATAAAAAGGGACGAAAGGAAAGTATTCCGCGGTACCACCCTGGTTGGCTGTTCAGCCCGGCTCTATGTACGACTATGCGTACATCATCTTCTATAACGACAAGAATATGCCGACGGCACCTACTATGAATTCAGACCGCATCTCCCGGACCCATTCCCGCTGCTGCCCCATACCGAACTTCCACCTTCATCGGCTCGCTGTCATAGACATTTCAACGCTACTCTTTCCGTTCATCGACTTTACCTATGCAATTGACCTTACTCTAACACTTAAAAAGGAAGATGTCAAGAGGAATGGTAATGCCTGGAAATCCAGAAACATCGGTAGAACCTGGAAATCCAAAAAACAAGCTATACCGGCCCATCTGCGTCGTTACGCACCAATTTTGGCCTGCTTATGTACAGGAGTATACATGCGCAGTCCAAAATTGGCGCGTGCCTAGCATCTGGACCAGTCTAGCTCGTTTTCTGTCCGGTCGGCGGGATACCATTATTCAGAAAAGTTTTGAGTATGGGATGTGAAACACATTTCAATTACAAAGTATCACAGTAAACTCTAAAAACAGTCTGGATATCTAATATGAAGGTTGGCAAGAATCCAGGGCAGACAATGACTGTGGGCCGGGGCCCCCCTTGTGACTACGCTCGCGAAGGCCGCCGTTGAGTTGCTGAGATAGGCCGATAGTACATCGTGCGCCCAGACATACGAGAAGGGCGGCTGACCGAACGCTCGCTCCGCTACAAGGGGACACCCCGTCCCGCTGTTATCTCGGCACAGATAAATTCTTTAGTATGTTATCCAAAAGGCGCGTCGG
>Ga0163159_1000782_pt1 | contig 35177 bp, 30 predicted proteins | sample BioMet9_FD_108702 | JGI IMG/M metagenome (GOLD analysis project Ga0163159, IMG submission 108702) | Microbial communities from bioreactor (seeded with sewage sludge) at Lawrence Berkeley National Lab, California, USA - Biofuel... | ecosystem: Engineered > Bioreactor > Anaerobic > Unclassified ... | reverse complement strand
TACCTCCTTTGCTTATTTTGTGCGGTTGGCGAACCTGCACTTAGTATAGCATCGGAGGTTTTTACTTGTATCTGAAGAGAAAGCCTCTCCCCTTGCATAGCAAGGGGTTTTACCTTATTACAATAAGAAAGGAACCGACGCATTTTTTGCGCCGGTTCCTTTTTCATTTGCCTTTATATATTTGCTGTTTTACTTTTCAGGCTCAGGCGATCTTCCTGTCCTTGTTACCCGCTCCTTCGGAAAATTTGTTTTCCACATAGACGTTCAGGATTTCTTCCAGAAGTTCGTCCCGCTCACACCTTCTGATAATGGACCTTGCCTGATTGTGATTGGTGATATACGTGGGATCCCCGGACATGATATAGCCGACAATCTGATCCACGGGATTATATCCTTTCTCCGAAAGCGCTTCATAAACGCGGGAAAGCACTTCCGATGCCTTCATGGATTCCTCCTTTACGGGCTGATACTGTACGGTATTCTGAGCATTTGTAATGTTATACATGTCCGTTCCTCCTTCCGCATAAATATATGCTAATAGACGGCATCCGTTTTTTCAATTAAATAAACCTTACCAAATATTACGAATTCCATGTTCCGGTAAAAGGGTGGCCGGGGACTGCGAGTTCCCCGGCCGGATGAAAGGGATTAGGATATTGAGCAAAGGAAAGGATTTTTCTTTCCGATGGTTATACTATACGGGATAATCGTGAGGAAACTGTGTTTCACCGGTAAACATTCTTTGAATGAATTATTAAGAGTTCTTGAATATCCATTTTTCTTTATTTTCTCTATCTGGTTACGTTAAGTGGTAATATGCGCTATAATATAATTGATTTGCTTCCAAACAGTGTAAGCCTGATTGGCTGTAAGGAAAAATTCCCGGGGTGGGTGGGATTTTATGAATGACCTTTATCACGAAAAAACAATAATATCCTCTCCTGTTTCACCAGACAAATTGCATATAGCGGATTTCTGCGACATGAAGCAGTTTGAACAGATCATGAAAAACTGGGCCGAAAGTACCGGTCTTGCCACTGTGGCTGTCGGCAGAGACGGGGAATACATCAGCGGCTGTTACAATTTTTCGGATTTCTGCTACAAACTCACAAGAAAAAGTCCGGAAGGCCTCAGACGATGCATTGAATGCGACCGGAAATGCAACGGCATTTATCTCTGCCATGCGGGACTGGTGGATTTTTCCGCACCAATTGCGCTGGAAGACGGAACCCGGCTGGGCATCATCGTGGGAGGGCAGGCGCTGCCCGAACAGCCGGACGAAGCACGTTTCCGCACTACGGCAAGGGAACTGGGGATTGACGAGGATACCTATCTTTCTGCGCTCAGTAAGGTAAAAGTCAAATCCACATCAGAAGTCCGTGCCTCTGCCGACCTGCTTTCCAACGTGGTCAATTTCTTTGTCAGGGCAAGTTATGCGGCATACCAGAATGCGGACTCTCTGAACAGGCGCGCACAAATCATCTCTTCTCTGGGGAAAATTTATTTCTGTGACTACTACATTGATCTTGCAAGCGGACGCATGACGGAACTTGATGCGGACGACGAGCTGAAAACGTTCACGAAAAACCGGGACGATGCAAAAGAACTTCTGGCTGATTTCTGCCGGATGTTTGCCGCTCTTGAATATGTGAATGAATTTCTTACCTTTACCGATCTCTCTACTCTTAAGGACCGACTGGGCGCACGGCAGAGCATTTCGTTTGAATTTTTCGGCAGAAAGTCCGGCTGGTGCCGGGCAATTTTCATTGCCGTTGACCGTGATGCGGACGGTACTGTTTCACAGGTCATTTACGCCGTACAGCGGATTCAGGAAGAAAAGGAAAAGGAACTCTCTATCCGGCAGACACTGCAGGAAGCCGCTCAGCGGGCCAATGCGGCCAACCGGGCAAAATCCGAATTCCTCTCCCGTATGAGTCACGACATCCGTACACCGCTCAACGGAATAATCGGCATGACTTATCTGGCACAGAAGAAAAACCTGACGGACGATGTAAAAGACTGTCTGGGAAAAATTTCCACATCTTCCAAGTTTCTTCTCAGCCTTGTAAATGATGTTCTTGACATGTCCAAAGCAGAAAATCAGGAGATCATCCTGCATCCGGAACCGTATCCCTTCGAGGACTTCTGCGCATATATCGATGCCGTCATCCGTCCGCTCTGCGAAGAAAAGCATCAGAAGTTTGTTCTGAATACTTCACCGATCAGAGGGTGCACTCCTCTTGTGGATATCACACGGCTTAACCGGATTTATTTCAATCTTCTGTCCAATGCAGTGAAATATACGCCTGAAGGCGGAACGATATCACTTACCATTCAGGAGAAGCAGCTTCCGGAAAACAGAATACTCTTTACCATTACTGTATGCGACAACGGTATCGGCATGAGTCCCGAGTTCCAGTCTCATCTCTTTGAACCGTTCATGCAGGAGAACCGTAATGACATTTCGGCGACAAGAGGCACCGGGCTTGGCCTTGCCATTGTAAAGAAAATGGTGGATGCCATGAACGGCACCATACATGTTGAAAGCGAAAAAGGCAAGGGCAGCAGTTTTATTGTTTCCATTGCTTCCCCCTTCATCAGTCAGGCTGATCTGCAAAAGGAAAAGGCACAGACATCGAATGAAGAATCTCTGGATCACAGGCGCCTTGCCGGATGTCACATTTTACTTTGCGAAGATCATCCGCTTAATCAGGAGATCGCAAAAGCAATCCTCACGGAACAGGGCATGACCGTTGATATTGCGGAAAACGGGCAGTCCGGAACCGAGCGGTTTGGTATGTCTTCCGTTGACTTTTTTGACTGCATTCTCATGGACATCCGTATGCCGGTCATGGACGGTTACGAGGCGACGCGGGCAATCCGGAAACTGGAGCGGCCGGATGCAAAGACCGTGCCCATTATTGCCATGACGGCGGACGCCTTTACCGAGGACATACAGAAATGTTTTGATGCCGGCATGAACGGACACATTGCAAAACCGATCAATCCCGAAGCACTCTGCTGTGCCCTTTCGGAAGCACTTAAGAAGAAAAATCCTGCTTGAAGCCGAACAAAAATTTCGGCCGTTTCCGGAAGGAGAACGAAGATGATGCGAAAGCGGATGATTGTTTTTTGCAGTATGCTGCTGAGCCTGTGCCTGGGCCTGACTTCCTGCGGCGCGTACGGTTCGAAGAACGGCATTGCAGAAGAGAAAACCTCAACGGCAGAAACACTGACCGACAAAACGCAGGCTACAGGGCAGACGCATCCGCTTCTAATGTCAGACCGGAAATATACCTATATATTTGACGAAAAGGGTCAGTGTGTGTCGGCATCAGAGAACGGACAGGAAAAATTTACATTTACGTATGATTACGACGCGGCGGGACATCCGAAAACGCGCTATATGACCGAATCCGGAACCGGGAAAAAAAGCAAGATCGAAACTTATTCTTACGGCGGAAACGGCGCAATTGAGAAACGGACAGAATTCACGGATAACGGCGAAACGGACTATCGCTATAATGAAAAGGGACAACTCGTTTACTGCTCCGATCTGGCAATGCTGAACGCTCAGACATCCTTCGGCAATACGGCGATCGAATATGACGGGAACGGACATGTAAGCCGGCTTGTTTCAACATGGTACAGCACGCCGGAGGAAGCGGTAAAATCCTGCCTCGGCAACAAGGGCACAGCGGAAGAGATCCGGCAGAAGACTACGGAACTTTCCAAGTTGTTTCCGAATCCGTCGGATTATGTCAGACAGACGACTGAATGGCAGTACGAATACGACACAGAAGGCCGGGCGGTAAAGATCATTTACAAGGAAGATCATTCCAAACTGGACAATTACTGCACAACGGGGGATGCATCCAAAGAAACGAAAACTGTCGAGGAATACGGCTATGATTATTCCGGAGACGGAACGCAGATCACGCTCAGCAGAAACGTATGTCATTATGTGAATGGTACAGAAACAAAGTCATCTCCTGATTCCGGATCATTTTCATTTCAGGTCAGTTATCAGAATAACCTCGCAACTGTAGTGAACGGTCAGACGATAGATTTCTACGACAGCCTTGGGATAACGCCGGAACAGGCAGCGGTCGGATACTTTGGCCTGGACGGATGTGACACGGCGTCCCATTACTGGGGAGAGGTGTACAGCGGTATCATCGGAATGCAGTTTGACAGAAAGCAGCAGCAGAAAACCGGCAGCCTGTTTCTGAGAATAGACGGCAATAACAGTACGGGAGAAAAAATACAGATCCTTCTGGGCTGCGACAGTTTCGGACGCAGTCTGGACTGTATTCTGCACGGAGGAAAACTTGCGGCTCCGCAAACCGCGGAAGTGAACCTGAACATGAAGAACAGATATCATTTTGAGAATTACGAAGAATGGTATGTTTATCAGAATAACGGATAATGCGGTTGCGGCCTTTATAACGTCCCTAGGCAGATTCGAACTGCCGGCCTTTCGCTTAGGAGGCGAACGCTCTATCCAGCTGAGCTATAGAGACATATCAGAAATCCCATCCGGCTTCCTACGGAAACCGGCGAATGTAAGTATAGCATGAAGTATTTCCGATGACAAGAAAATAACCCGCCTTTAGGCAGGTTACCCGTAAATGTCCGGAAGCTTTCCGTTAAGCCCAGACTGCCTTTCCCTTCATCCAGATAGTCCCTTTGAATCTTCTGCCGGGTGCAGGTTCTCCCTGCAGGTCTTCCTTGTTTGTTACGACACGAAACAGGACATCATTGCAGCTGATGAGAAAATCCCAGACTTCCTCACCGGTCAGGCTGTTCTTTTTTGTATCCATTTCCACGATATCCCCGATCACGGAATAAATATCGCATTCTATCCCCTGCGGCATAAAGCAGGAATCTATGATGGAATAGATGTCTTCCTTCAGCATTCTCCTGGAAATTGTCGAATAAAGGCTGATGTCTTCATTCGTCAGGGATTCCATGGCATTTTCGTCTCCCTTTTTTGCTGCTTCGATCAGAGAGTCCCTGTTCTTGTTCGCAACTTCGGAAAGCTGCCGCTGCCGCGCGCTTTTTTTCATGGGCAGCAGTATTTTCCCGTTGGAGGAAAATGATGTCAGCTGAATTCCCCGGGTCCTGACCGAAAGGCCTTTCTGTCTGCGCTCCAGATATTCCGCCGCATTGTCCAGACGGAAGATCAGGGAAATTCCCACGCGATTGTCATCCAGCAGTCCGGAATAAATTTCATTGTCCACATGTCTCTGAATGGAACATTCCACATCGGAACTGATCTCGCCCGACTCCAGATACGGACTGTAATATTCCCGCACAAATTCCCCGCTGTTGTCGACAATACCACTTATTAAGATCCCCATTCCGGGTGAAATTTCCGCACGGATCTCCCAGCGTATATCATCGTCAGAACCGTTTACGACATACGCCTTTTCCAGAAACTTTGCCTGGAGATCATCCAGAAGTTTCCGGGTTTCTTCTTCACTTTTATAAAGGGAAAAACCGACGCTTCTCAGGTATTTGTGCATAGTGTGATTATTATATCAGATATCCTGCGTAAGTAAAGCGGCTGTCTTTGAACCGGGATTTTCCCTGTCATCCCGGAACAAAGGCAGCCGCTGTTTTCAGTTTGAGAACTGTTTACAATTTATACGATGCCCTGTGCAATCATGGCATTTGCAACTTTTTCGAATCCGGCAATATTCGCACCGGCAACATAGTTTCCCTTGACACCGTATTTCTTTGCAGCTGCATCCGTTTTTGCGAAGATATCCTTCATGATGATCTGCAGTCTGTTATCCACTTCTTCAAATGTCCAGGAATATCTCATTGCATCCTGGCTCTGTTCCAGACCGGATACCGCAACGCCGCCTGCATTGGCTGCCTTGCCCGGCATAAAGAGAACTTTCTTGCTCTGCAGATATTTTGTCGCTTCATAGGTTGTCGGCATATTTGCACCTTCTGCCACAAGGAACACTCCGTTCTCTACAAGTTTCTTGGCAGCCGGCAGTTCCAGTTCGTTCTGCGTTGCGCAGGGAAGGTAGATATCGCACTTGATATTCCAGATTCCGGTTCCTTCCGTGTATTTGGAGCCTTTGACTTTTTTCGCATACTCGCTGATCCTGGCACGGTCCACTTCCTTGATCTGTTTTATGACAGCCAGGTTGATTCCCTTCGGGTCATAGATGTATCCGGTGGAATCGCACATTCCAACTACCTTGGCGCCGAGCTGCTGTGCCTTTTCCACGGCATAGATCGCAACATTTCCGGAACCCGTGATCACCACGGTCTTTCCCTTCAGCGTCTTCTTGTTGGCCTTGCACATTTCGTTCACCATGTAAACCAGGCCGTATCCGGTTGCTTCCGTTCTGGCAAGCGATCCGCCGAACGAAACTCCTTTGCCGGTAAGCATCCCTTCGAAGGAAGACGTGATCCTCTTGTATTCGCCGAACAGATATCCGACTTCACGTCCGCCTACGCCGATATCTCCGGCCGGGCAGTCCATGTCTTTTCCGATATATTTATAAAGTTCCGTCATGAAGCTCTGGCAGAATGCCATGACCTCGCGATCGGATTTTCCCTTGGGATCAAAATTGCTTCCGCCCTTTGCACCGCCCATGGGAAGACCGGTAAGGGAATTTTTCAGTGTCTGCTCAAACCCGAGGAATTTTAAAATGGAACGATTCACGCTCGGATGAAATCTCAGACCGCCTTTATAGGCACCGATGGCATTGTTGAACTGAATTCTGTATCCTTTGTTGATGCGGACTTTTCCGGAATCATCCACCCACGGAACACGGAAAGAAACAATGCGATCCGGCTCAACCAGACGCTCGAGAATTCCGTTTTTTCTGTAGAGGGTTTCGTTGGCTTCGATGACCAGTTTCAGTGATTCCAGAACTTCTTTGACTGCCTGATAAAATTCCGGCTCGCCCGGATTCTGTTCTACCATTTTCTGATAGACTTCATCGACATAAGACATGTTATGTCCTCCCCTGGTTTAGAATAACTTCAAGCTGGAATTATAACACATCTGTATATCGAAAAAAACGGAATTTAAAAATTAAAAATATCATGGGACCTGCTAAATTTTTGTAAGCGTAACATGGTTTAATCCGTTGCGCGGATCAAACTTTTTCTGCCTTTCTTTTCTTCGAATCCTATAGTATATGATCATTTTATTGATCAAAATCATCACTAAAACCGAGACGAATAACGGCCATAACTTCCGGAAATATTCCCGCCAGGTTATCTTTCCAGCCATTTCCGCTGCCCTTTCCCGGTCCCAGAAACCGAGAAGATATTTTCCCGATAAAATATTCTCAGCGGGCCCCGCAGATTTCATTTCCGAAATCCCTGAGATCCTTTCCGCACTGACAGGCTGTTTTCCGGTACCGTTCAAATTCACGATCAGTACGGATTTATACAGCGGCAGAACGACAGGTTTTTCTTCCGGGACAGCCGGTGCGGGAATTGCCAGAGTTTCCTTGGCAACATGGACAAGCCCGCTTTTCTCGCTCCCCTTCAGCGTCAGGATGACTTTCATATCCCCCGGTTTTATATTTTTCTCCGGTTCATTCCCTGGCTCTTCCGATTCCTTTCTTACGCCGTCTGCATAAAAAGAATATTTTTCGCCCGGTGCAAAGGAAGGGATACGCAGCAGGATTTCCGTGTGCTCCTTACGGCTTACATCCATGCTGTATGACGGCGGAAAAATTCCGTCGGCGGTCCCGTGATCTCCAAGGAACGAACATCCGCTTTTTTCTGACAGCGAAAAAGAAAGCTGTGTTTCCGGTATGGTCATATTGCTTTCATTGGCAATCGAAAATTCCAGACGGAAACCGGTTCCTTCTTCCCCGGTCCATCCGAAATACGGACGCACCACAACTTCTCCTTCCGGCTCAATATTTAACGGAATGACATTTGGTGTTTCCGTATTTACCGTTTCCGCATTTTCCGTTTCCGCGCAGGACTCCCGGCAGACAAACAATACGATCAGGAGGCTGATCAGCACCGTCAGAAATATTTTTCTTTTACTCCGCATCCCCGCCTCCGACTTTCACCGTATTACAGTGAATCTTGTATTCTCCGTAATTTCCCGCCATGTCTTCCACATGCGCCAGCACGGGGAAATCTTTTCCCGCAATCTGCACCGTTCCGCTTCCGGTGTCTACGCCCTGCGGCTTTACCGGCAGACCGTTTCTGTCGGTAAAAGAAACGGAATCCCACGCGATCCCGGAAAGACTGTCCTGAAAAAACAGAACCATATCACTTCCTTTTTCCCGGTAGGAAACATATTCCGGACAGCCGCTGTCGATATTTTTGATCGTGACTTTCTTTTCTGCGCTGCGGCCGTTCGAATCCGTTACGCGTATCGTATATTCCCCGTTCTCGGAAACGGCAACCTGATATTTTCCGTTCCTTTTCACAACTTCGTATTTCGTGTTTTCCACTTCCGCTTTACTGATCGGAAAAGAACTGTCAACGGAAAATTCTATGTTCTGTTCATTCACATATTTAGCCGGTTCATAAACCGTAAGCGCGGAAATGGAAGGACCAGCCGTCAGGACAACTGCTGCAGTACCTGCCGCAATTCCCGTAGTCATGGCTGCTATGCGGCGGACGGTCCTTGCCTTGACATTCATGCCGGCGGCAAGGGCGGTCCCCTCTGCCTGCTTCATATATCCCAGACGGATAAAGAAGAAAGGTGCCACGGAATAAAGCCCGCTGAGCTTTCCGGTCAGTTCTTTTTTGGCAGTGTTCAGCCTGCTTTTCACGGTGCCTACAGGAACACCGGTGATGTCGGCAATTTCTCTTTCTTTTAATCCGCTGAAATACTTCAGCATGACGGCAGTACGAAACGGCAGCTTCAAAGAATCCACCGCCTGCATCACCTTGTCTTTTCTTTCCTTTTCGATGACATGCATACAGGCATCCGTATGGGTGCTCGGTTCCTGTGCAACGCCTTCCTGTCCGTCCAGTCCCTCTGTTTTTTCTATCCTGTTCCTGTTGGAACGGATGTAGTCAATTGCAGCATGATACGCAGTCTGATTGATCCATTTTTTAAACGCCTGCGGTTTTTCGATCTTCGGAATATTGCGGTATGCCTGAAGAAAAACTTCCTGCAGAATATCTTCCGCCGCATATTCATCGCGGATCATCTTGTAGATAAAGTAATACATATTGCTGTAGATCAGAGAATACAGCTGATCAAAAGCTTCCGTTTTTCCTTCCTTGTACTGCTTAACCAGTTCCACGACTCTCTTCTCTTCTTCATTCAAAGTGCTTCTGGGCTCGTTAAACATGTTTTTTTCTCCTTGTCCTGTCGGAATTTCTGTGTCTGATGAACTTGCCTGCAGTCAAAAGCGTAAAGAAACCTGTCCACAGAAAAGCGGCGAACAAGCAGAAATCTTTCAGGGAATTTTTTTCTCCGGTCAGGGGCATGCCCTGCCTTGTGATCCTGCCCCAGGGAAGTTTTTCTCCATACAATACGGTAAACGGCATCCCCGGTTCGGGTAATTCGCCAATCAGCGGAACAACAGGCGCCGGTAACGGAGTTTCTTCTCCTCCCGGCGTAGGCAAAGAAGGAGAAGTGGGCGTTGGCGGTGCAGGAGTTGGCGGTGTGGGAGATGGCGGTGTAGGAGCTGGCGGTGCGGGAGCTGGCGGTGTGGGAGATGGCGGTGTAGGAGCTGGCGGTGTAGGAGCTGGCGGTGTAGGAGCTGGCGGTGCGGGTGGCAGTGTCGGTTCACCCGGTATTTTCCGGTTTATGATCTCATACAGCATAATAACGGTATTGTTCTCCGTTATCTCTTCCGGCTCTGCATAGCTGACTTCCCATCCGGAAGGGACGGATACTTCCTCCGCACAGATCTGTTGCGAAAAATCTTCCCTGACAACGCCGTTTATAAGGCTTCCGTCTTCATCGTACAAAAGAGCATCCGAAAGCGTGGCATCGGAAGAGGACGCATCCGAAAGCGTAGCTGTTTCCGTGAATGTCCATTCCGCTTTCCAGGCGCTGTTTTCATCCGCCCGTTTTATTTCACCGATCCTCATTCTGCTTCCGTCCGGCAGGATTTTGACCAGACAAAAAAGCGCATGATCCGGATGTTCTTCCGAATTCCATTTTTTCAGAACGCGGATGCACTCCTGTCCGCTCACGGAAACCGGATGCGGCGTCTTCAATCTGTTTTCCTGTGTTACATGTGCATACGTGGAAACATCTGCGTGATAAACCATGTGCGCCGTCATGGTCAGATTGTCTTTTTTCCGCCGAAGTCCTCCCGACTGCAGAATGGCATTGACGGCATTTTTGGCTTCTTCCGCATCAGAATACGTCCCGATCACGGATTCTTCATTTTCCAGGAGTATTTCCGTTTTCACGGTGTCTGCCGTAATGCCAAGGGTTCCCGCCGGTTCTCCTTTTAAAACGGATATCCCTGCCCCTCCGTTCCGGATAAAACAGTCCGCCGCGTAATCGGAAGCATTTTTTACGACAGGTTCCCCTGACATCAGTTTCACGGCATGTGTATACTGCCTTATCTGAGGATCATAGTTTCCGTCCCAGTCCGGTCCGAATACAGCATTGTCCGGCGTAAATGTCACGCTTTGCTCGCCGCCCGAAACCGCCTCCGTAAAGGGCAGATTTTCCGGAAAAGAAACAGTCGCCTCCACCGGAAAAGAAGAAATCTCATATCCTTCCGGCGCCTTTGTTTCCTTCAGTTCGTATCTTCCTTCCGGCAGTTCGTGAATGATCACTTCACCGTTTGCATCGCTCGTAAAAACCGTTCTCTCGTCCGGGCAGCGGGTCCTTTCCCCGCTTTCCTCTATCCGGTACAGTTCATATTCCGCGCCGGCAAGCGGATTTCCTGCCGTATCCGTTTTTTTCAGCACGATGCCGCCGTATATCCTGATATCTGCGTGTTCCGTGAAAACATTCCAGAAAACCGCACGGAACGGATACGACCACTGAAGATTCAAAGTCCGGTCTGTTGCTGCGCTGGAATAGTAATGCACCGTCGGACTTAATCCGTGCGCGTAATCTCCCTGCGCATTAGCCGTGATCCGAAAAGTTCCTTCTTCCGAAAGTCCCGTGATCTCCGTACCTGTACTTCTCGCCTGATAATCCGCATACGAAGTCCACACGGCATCTGTATTGTTGTAACTTCCCAGTGCGGAATACTCTTCATTAAAAATGCCGCCTTCTTCTCCGTGCAGCTTCAGCCCGAAATCCAGATAAAAAGCTTTCGGCATTTCCGTTCTCAGAAATGACAGGACCGCAGGTTTGAATTCCTGCGTGCTGTCCACCGTAATGTTCCCGTCCTGTGTACCGATCAGCTCCGCCGGAATGACATTCTGAAAGTTTCCGCCGTCTATCCGGATATTCGTTTTATTAAAATACAGAAGATCTTCCGGTACGATGCCGTCGTAAGCCAGAGGAGTAAGATCGTGAATTAAATTCTTTTCCAACTCAATTTCGTACGCATTTTTTAATAAACGAATACCCTCTATACTTTTTATTCCTTTACGAGAAGCATCAATAACAGCATAATTAGTGCCACTCAAATTATCGTTTTTAAAATTCTCCAGCACCTCCTTCGTTTCGTTATATCCTGAAACATCATAGGTACCGGACAGGATCATTTTCGCGATCGTTTCATATACGGTTTCCGCAAAATTCTGATCCGTAATTCCCACGCTTCTAACGGATGATACATTGAACCACGGAGGAATTTCCGCTGCCCGCGGTTTCAGACAGAAAAAATTCTCCGTTCCGATAACAGCGCACAAAAAACACACAAGCGCCCTCTGAAAGCTCTTTTTCATTCTTTTCTCCCCTGTATTTTGTTTTTTTCAAGACGGAAAATAACCCCGGAATGGGGTATATGATCATTAAGACGACAGCTTCCGTAAAAAAGTTCAAAGAAATAATCTGCTTTCAGATTAAAAAGAAACCTCGGCGGGTAAACCGCCGGGGTAAAAAGTACGCTTACAGACTGTTGGAGCAACCGGTTAAAATACCGTTTCTCCGGTCAATCGTCAGGGTGCCAGTATGTTTTTAAACTGTTTTTTATTGAAAAACCTGATCTCAGTGTTGGTTTCCGGATTGAACACCGTTCCCATCCAGTCACCGGACGCTGTGACGATCATGTGAACCGCAAGCGTTATCTTAGCTTCCCTGTCGGATCCGAGCCAGTCGTCAAAACAGGTGACATACATATCTTCCTCATCCATTTTTTTGACTTTTTCCGTCAGGCGCCTGATTTTTTCGGAAAAGGAGTCATAGTCGGAAAATACCTCATTCCGACCGCCGGGCATATAAGGATTCAGAAAATAACCCGAAAAAGAGGCATCGTCCCGCAGTACAAGCATAAGAACAAAGCTGCGGCCGTATCTTCCCTCCATTTCATCTTTTAAAACATCGGATGTCAGAAGATCTCTGTAATCCGCCATTTTAACATATTTCACAAAATACTCCTTTCACTCTCTATAAATAAGGACAGCCTGACCCGTCAAAAAGTTCACGGTTATTTGTAAACTTTTGAAACTTTTATGGTTGACAATTACGTGCTGATAGATTATGCTACCGCAGGAGGTAATGCCATGCATATTGAAAAAGAGCTTCAGATTGCTTTGATTTCTGCTATTCTCTGTATTCTGGCACCTTTATCCGTGCCGCTTCCTTTTACGCCGGTCCCGGTTTCATTGACGCTTCTGGTGATTTTTATTGCTGCCTATATCCTGCCGCCGCTTTCCTGCACCCTCAGCGTACTCATCTACCTGCTGATCGGCATGGCCGGACTTCCGGTCTTTTCCGGTTATTCCGGCGGATTATGGAAGCTTTCCGGCCCGACCGGCGGCTATCTGATCGGTTTTCTGTTTTCGGCTCTGATCGCATCGGCAGCCGTTCACGCTTTCACGAAAAACCGCCTGCTCCAGGCCGCCGGCATGGTTGCTGGTCTTGCCGTCTGTTATCTTTTCGGAACGCTGTGGTTTTCCCTGCAGCAGCATATGAGTTTTGTGGCATCTCTTTCTCTTTGTGTCATTCCGTTTCTTCCTGCCGATGCCGCCAAGATAGTTGCTTCTGTCCTGATCGGCCCTGTCATTTCTGCACGCATTAAAAAAGCCCGGTTATCTACTTAAGATAACCGAGCGCCTGTTCCAGTGCTTCTTTTTCTTCCGCTCCCAGGAGAACTTCTGTCTGGCCGCAATCGACTTTTTTCACGTACAGATAACATCCTTCCCGCGAATGAACGGTATTGATGATAAAACCGGAATTCGTATAATCTAAGAGGGCGTAAGCGAAGCTCATGTTTCCGCCCATTTCCTTAAATGCATTGTATTTTACCAGACCAAATTTCTGAAAAGATGCCCGCTGGTTTTTATTCAGGATACGGATGGCGTCCTTGTTGGAACGGTCTTCGCTTCTCAGGTCCTTGATGTCGTCTCCGAGCGCCATGATGGTGCCTTCCAGATTTTCCGCATCTTTCCCTCTCATGAAAAGATCGTAGGTCCGCCAGAGTTTCCTGTAGCGGAACCAGCTTATGATCTGAAAAACAAGCACGGCTGCATCAAATGCGATAAGTCCTATGATCAGGTAATTAGTATTCATGCACGCCTCTTATGAATGAATGGTTCCGAAAAGATCCATGATCCGCTCCAGTTCCGCGCCGGAATAATAATCGATTTCAATTCTTCCCTTGTTTTTATCCCTGCGGTTGATGCGGACCTTCGTCTGCAGTATTTCCTTCATTTTATCTTCGTAGTCACGGAAAAAAATCGCATTTTCATCCGTTTTCTTATCCGGACCGGCCTTTTTCTTTCCGGACTTTTTATTGCTGTCCTGCACCAGCTTTTCCGTTTCCCGCACGCTTAAATTCTTTGCGATGATTTCATCGGCAAGAATATCCTGTGCTTCTGTCTGTTCCAGCCCCAGAAGCGCCCGTGCATGACCTGCGGAAATAAGTCCTCCGATCAGCATGCCGCGGACCTTTTCACTGAGCTTTAAAAGCCGTAACGCATTGGTGATTGTGGTCCGGTTCTTGCTGACTTTTTCTGCAACTTCTTCCTGTTTCAGTCCGTATTCTTCTATCAGCATCTGATAGCCGAACGCTTCTTCCACCGGGTTCAAATCGGAACGCTGGATGTTTTCGATCAGAGAAACTTCCATGGCCTGCTGCGGCGTGTAGTCTTTTATGATGACCGGAACTTCCTTAAGCCCCGCGGCCTGGGCGGCCCTCCATCTTCTTTCGCCGGCTATGATCTTATAGGTAGCGCCGTTCTTCTGGACCAGCAACGGATTCAGTACGCCGTTTTTTCTGACGGATTCCGTCAGTTCCTTCAGGTTTTCTTCATCAAAATTTTTTCTGGGCTGTTTGCCGTTCGGTTCGATGAGGGCAGTGCTGACCTTTACTTCGCCGCTTTTCGGTGCTGCCGGTGCACTGCTGTTTCCGCCCTCCGGAATGGTTATATTATCCACGCCGAAAATAGATTTCAGTCCCTTGCCGAGTCCTTTTTTTTCTTTTCCCATATCATTACCCTTCCCTGCTGATGATCTCAGCCGCCAGTTTCCGGTAACTTTCCGCACCGCTGGATTTGGAATCGTATTCCGTTACGGGCATGCCATAACTCGGGCTTTCCGCCAACCGTACATTCCGCGGAATGACAGCATCGTAGATGTGCTCTTTCAGTACTTCCTTTACACTGTCCACGACCTGCTGAGAAAGGTTATTGCGCGCATCAAACATCGTAAAGACAATCCCGTCTATCAAAAGTCCCGGATTCAGTTTCTGACGGATTAAAGCAATGCTTTTCATCATCTGATCCAGACCTTCCATCGCATAATATTCACACTGGATGGGAATAAGGACTTTGTCCGATGCCGTCAGGGCATTCACGGTGAGAAGACTTAAGGACGGCGGGCAGTCGATTATGATCATATCATACTGATTCCGTAGAAGTTCCAGGCATTTTTTCAGGACGCTTTCCCGTTCCTCCACGGTCAGAAGTTCTATTTCCGCACCGGACAGATTTACATTCGCGGGAAGAACATCCAGCTTTTCGGAATAGGTTTTTTCGACGGTTTCTTCCGGTTTCGAAGAACCCATCAGCATCTCATAAACTGAATTCTTCACGGCATTTTTTTCTATTCCGAGTCCGCTGGTCAGATTTCCCTGGGGATCAAAATCCACGGCAAGAACTCTCTGACCGGATTCCGCAAGAGCGGCAGACAGATTGATCGCCGTAGTCGTTTTGCCGACTCCGCCTTTCTGATTTGCTATTGCCAGAACGATGCCCATAACCGCCTCTTCTTCATTATTTTAAGGGTAACGAAAAAAGTATAACACAGTTCTTCTCTTTTGGGGATAAGGAATTAATGATATATTGTTGCTTATATTGTACAGTTATAGTATAGTATTCTTTTGCGGTAACAAATTCTCCATTCTGTTGACGTTATTTTATGAAACCTATATAATAGAACAAGGTTCAAAGAAGAGGAAAATCCTATGAAAACAAGAAATAAGATTATTGCCGCTCTGGTACTTTCGGGTGCTGCGGTCGCGGGAACTGCCCTGGTTAACCGGATGATCCAGCTGGAAGCGATTTCGAACGGAATTCTGAACAAGGACAAATATCAGTCTTTCGCTTATAAACTCGGGAATATTGCCTATAAAAAATCAGGCACCGGCCCGCCTCTCCTTTTGATCCATGACCTCGACTGCACCGCCTGTGGGAGCGAATGGGACCGCATCGTACCCGAACTTGCCAGGGATCATACGGTTTATGTCCCGGATCTTTTAGGCTGCGGTCGTTCGGATAAACCAAACCTGACTTATACAAACTATCTGTATGTCAGTCTGCTCGGGGCATTTGCTCACTCTGTCATCGGTGAAAAACCCGATGTGATCTGTTCCCGCGGCTCCATTCCCCTTGTGATCATGACTTCACGCATGAATCCGGATCTTTTCGGAAAGTTGATTTTTGTATCTCCGGAATCCACGGCAGAAAATATGAGAACGCCGGGCAGGAAAGAACTTACCTACAGAAAATTCCTGAATATGCCGGTTCTCGGCACTTCCATCTATCAGATTGCCGTCGGCAGGCAGCCAATTGCAGAAAAAATCGCATTCCGCGATTTCTTCAGCCCCTACATTCTTCCGGAAAGCGTTCTTGAAACAAGATATGAAGCTTCTCATCTCGGCGCTTCTCCGAAATCGCTCTATGCCAGCATCCTTTGTAATTTCACCAGATGCGATATCAGAAAACCGCTTCAGGAACTGAAAAACCAGATACTGCTGATCACCGGCGCTGCGGACCCGAACGGCAACCGCAATTCTGAAAGTCTTTTCACATGGAATCATTCCATCACCTGTGTGGTGATCGGAAAATGCAAGCGTTTCCCACAGATCGAAAAACCGGTCGACTTCCTTGCCGAAGTACGGGATTTTCTTTAAAAAGGTTTTACGGGAACCAAATGTTTCACGTGAAACATTACGACAGTTCAGAATATTTGTAAATGAGGCAGTCCTTAATGGACTGCCTTTTTACTTTCAAAATAGACAGCTTAAAAATGACTATCAACAGCTGCAAACATCTTCTCAATACATTTCCCTGTTCTTTGTAGTTTTTGTCCTTACCCTCCTGCACATCAAACAACATTTAACTTCCACATATTACATTGCTCTCTTTCATGTTTCACGTGAAACATTGCATGTCGGCAGAAATCGATAAAATCAGGCAGCCCGTTTCCGGACTGCCTGAATATGTTCCACGTGAAACATTTAAAATTTTCTGCTTTACAGCGGCTTTCTGGAAGGCGTACCCGCCTTTCTGGGATATTTTTTCGGCGTTACCTTGATTTTTTCTATCATGACCAGGCTTCTGTTTCCGCCATTCCCCGGCAACGAAAAATGGATCGTGTTTCGAACCGAACCGCCGAGCTGACCGAATGCATATGCAGCCTTTTTCGTTTCTTCGTCCGCCGTTTCTGTTTTATAGGGGATAAACCACCCATGAATGTGGATAAACGGCAGGCAATATTCTGACAATGTGGATAAATTTGCGACAGCGCGCGAAACACACAGGTCAAAGTGTTCTCTGTATTCCTGCTTTGCCGCAAAGTCTTCCGCCCTTCCGTGTTCCGCCTGCAAATTGGTAAGATGCAGTTTTTCGGCTTCTTCCCTGATAAATGAAATCCTTTTGTCCAGACTGTCCAACAGAAACAGTTTCAGATTCGGCCATAGAATGGCCATCGGAATACCGGGAAATCCTGCGCCGGTTCCCACATCGATGATCTTATACGTTTTCTCCGGCAGATCCGGAACAGCACGGATAATCTCGAGGCTGTCCAGGAAATGTTTGATCACTACGTCCTTTTTCTCCGTAATCGAGGTCAGGTTGATATTTTTATTTGCTTCCACAAGGTCGCCGTAAAAAGTTTCAAATTGCTCTGCCTGACGGTCATTCAAGTTCAGAGAAATTTCCTTCAGGCTGTCACTCAGCATTTTCCTGAATTCTTCATCCATTCTTTTTATCCCCGCTTTTTATCTTTCCCGCTTCCAGATTTACAAGCAGAACAGTAATATCTGCCGGCGAAACCCCTGAAATCCGGGATGCCTGGCCTATTGATCTGGGTTTTACCTTATTCAGTTTCTGTATGGCTTCCAGACGGAGGCTTCCGATGGTACCGTAATCGATATCCGCAGGAAGCAATTTTCCTTCCAGTTTCTTAAACTGCTTTACCTGCATTTCCTGCCGCTTGATATACCCTTCATATTTTATGTTTATGTTAATCTGTTCTGCTGTATCTTTTGAAAGAACCGGTCTTCCATCATCCAGTTCGGTTAACATAAAATAGTTCAACTCCGGTCTGCTGATCAGTTCGGCCATGGTACTGCCAGTCTTTAATGGAGAAGATCCGTGACCGGTCAGCCATTCCTGTATTTTTGCCGTGGCCCCGACTTTTTTATTTTTAAGCCGCAGGATTTCCTCTTCGATATCATTTTTCTTTTTTTCCGTCCTTGCGTATTTTTCATCCGTGATCAGGCCGATCCTGTGGCCGGTTTCTGAAAGCCTTAAATCCGCATTGTCCTGACGAAGGAGCAGCCTGTATTCGGACCGCGACGTCATCATCCGGTAAGGTTCATGGCTTTCCTTCGTAACCAGGTCATCGATCAGCACGCCGATATATGCTTCGGACCGGTCTATGATCACTGATTCTCTTCCCAGGACTTTCATGGCTGCGTTTACACCTGCCATGAATCCCTGAACGGCAGCTTCCTCATATCCCGAACTTCCGTTGAACTGGCCTCCGGCAAAGAGACCGCTTATCTTCTTAAATTCCAGCGTTGCGTAAAGCTGTCTCGCATCAATGCAGTCGTACTCGATGGCGTACGCATTCCGCACCACGCTGGCATGCTCGAGCCCCGGCACGGTACAGATGACACGGTACTGAACATCCTCCGGCAGCGACGAAGACATTCCGTCCAGATACATTTCATGCGTATTGGTTCCTTCCGGCTCCACAAAAATCTGATGGCTTTCCTTTTCCGGAAATTTCATCACCTTGTCTTCGATCGACGGGCAGTACCGCGGCCCCGTGCTTTTTATACTTCCGTTATACAAAGGAGATCTGTCGATGTTGGCGCGTATGATCTCGTTTGTTTCTTTCCCCGTGTGCGTGAGCCAGCAGCTGACCTGTTTTTTCTGCACGGTTTCCGGATCCGTATCAAAGGAAAACGGTATAACGGGAACGTCTCCCTTCTGTTCCTTCATCTTGGTATAATCAATAGTCCGCCCGTCCACACGTGCGGGAGTTCCTGTTTTAAAACGGTACATGACGATGCCGTTTTCTTTCAGGGAATCCGTTAAATGCGTCGCGCTCTTTAATCCGTTCGGCCCAGTATATTCACGGACTTCCCCGAAGAGACACCTCGCATTCAGATATACGCCGGTGGCAAGTATGGTCGCTTTTGTGTGATAAACGGCGCCGGAAACGGTTCTGACGCCGGTGCATTTTCTGTTTCCGTCCGGTGTTTCTTCCGTGATCAGCTCACTGACTTCTGCCTGACGGATGATCAGATTTTCCGTTTCCTCAAGTGTTTTCCGCATGGCGCAGCTGTAAGCATGCTTGTCCGCCTGAGCCCGCAGGGAATGCACGGCAGGACCCTTGGACTCATTCAGCATTTTCGACTGCAGGAATGTCTTGTCGATATTATGTGCCATCTCTCCGCCGAGTGCATCCAGTTCCCGGACAAGATGACCTTTCGATGTTCCGCCAACATGCGGATTGCACGGCATGAATGCAATGGAATCCGCACTGACCGTGAAAACAATGGTCTTAAGTCCCAGCCGTGCACAGGAAAGCGCCGCTTCGCATCCGGCATGTCCCGCACCGACAACCGCAATATCATAACTTTCTTCCACTGTATTGTTCATCCGTTCCTCCGTGCCCTGTGATTCCTTTTGCCTCTATGCTTCCGTGTTACGGTACTGCTGTATATTGCTTACGGTCATTTCCCCATACAGAACTTTGAAAAAATCTCATTTACCACATCGTCTTCCACGGTTTCCCCCGTGATAACACCAAGTGTTTCATAGGCATTCAGAAGATCGATGGAGAAAAAATCCTCCGGCTGTTTTTCCAGAATGCTGCTTTCCGTCATCTCGAGGGAATCCAGCACTTCGAGCAGCGCCGCTTTATGGCGTTCGCTTGTAATGATGACCTGATCATTAAAATTTATATCCCCGCGGAAAAACATATCGCGGACCGTTTCCTGCATTTCCTTAAGACCTGTCCTGTCTTTGGCGGAAAACAGAATGACCTTGTGTGACGTAAACGGTTTCAGATCTTCCGGCGCAATGACCTGTTCCAGATCGGATTTATTGAGAAGTACGACTGCCTTTCTTTTTTCGGCAAAGGCAAGGATTTCCCTGTCGTTTTCATCTAACGGCGAAGAACCGTCTATCATGCATAAAATAAGATCCGCTTCCTTTGCCGCTTTCCTGGCGCGTTCGACGCCTATTTTTTCCACTTCATCGCTGCTGTCCCGTATTCCCGCCGTATCCGTAACGGAAAGGCTGATCCCGGAAAGACGGATTTCTTCCGTCAGGGTGTCCCTTGTCGTTCCGGCAACAGGCGTCACGATCGCTCTTTCCTCCCCCGTCAGTAAATTCAGGAGAGAAGATTTTCCCGCATTCGGTTTCCCGAGTATGACAGTCCTTATCCCTTCCCGCATGATCTTTCCGTTTTCCGCGCTTTCGATCAGTTTCTTAACGCGCATGATGAGGACATCCAGTTTTTTCTTCAATTTCCCGGGATATCCGGTAAGATCATAATGTTCCGGATCATCCAGAGCGGCTTCTATGTAAGCGATTTCCGTAAGCAGTTCGGCCCTAAGGCTTTTCACTTCTTCCGAAAGGCCTCCGGTCATCTGTTTCATTCCTGCCTTCAGCGCCATATCGTTTTTGGCATCTATGACATCAAGGACCGCTTCCGCTCGGCTTAAATCCGTCCTTCCGTTTAAGAACGCTCTTTTTGTGAATTCTCCCGGCTCCGCAAGATTGGCTCCCGCCTTAAGAACCGCTTCCAGGACCTTTTCCGTAACAAGCACGCCGCCGTGACAGTCTATTTCCACGGTGTCTTCCCCGGTATAGCTTCTGGGCGCTTTCATCAGCATGACAAGAACTTCGTCGATCATTTCTTTTCCGACCTTAACATGGCCGTAGTGAATAGTATGCGTTTCCGCATCCGTGATATTCCGGTCAAAAATTTTCTGTACGATCGAAACCGCATCCGTGCCGCTCACCCGCACAATTCCTATTCCGCTTTCGCTTAATGCCGTGGCAATTGCCGCGATCGTATCCGTTGTTCTCTGTGCCATGGATTTTCCTTTCCGCTTCCCTAAAGGTCCCGCACTTCCTGCTGTAAAAAAAGAAAGCCGGCGAAGATCACCTTTTCGGTGAATTTCGCGGCCTTCTTTCACAAAGCCGTTTTCGGTTTCGGGAAACTTTTACGCTTCCCTGTTGATTTTTTTCATATCCTTTTTCAGGACTACGACAATATGGCGATACGGGTCTTCCCCTTCGGAATATGTCGTGCAGATCGGATCGTCCTGAAGTGCGGAATGAATGATCCTGCGTTCATAGGGATTCATCGGTTCAAGGGATACCGGCTTTCTGGTCCTTTTTACCTTCGATGCAATGTTCTTTGCAAGGATTTTCAGTTTCTCTTCCCGGCGCTCCCGGTAATTTTCCGTATCCAGCTTCACGCGGATATATCCGTCGTGATGCTTGTTGATGACAAGGCTTACAAGGTACTGAAGGGAATCCAACGTCTGACCGCGTTTTCCGATCAGAATGCCCATGTCCGCCCCGTTTAAAAGAACCGCAAGTTCATTTTCCTCATGGTCAAACGAAGTTTCAATACTGATCTCTTCGTTCATGGTTTTGAAAACAGCTTCCAGGAAATCCTGTGCTTTTTTCTTCAGCACTTCCGCCTCTTCTTCGCTGACTTCCTTTTTCGGCTTTTCCTCTGTCTTTTTTCTGCCGGTTTCCCTTACGGTTTTCTCTGCCTTTGGATTTTCCGCCGGTTCTTTTTCATCAGGCTTTTTTTCGGTCTCGGCAGGAGCGGCTTTCTTTTCGGCTGCCTTCCGTGCTTCCTCTTCTTTTGCCCTTGCCTCTTCTTCCCTGCGTGCCGCTTCTTTCGCCGTATCTTCGGCTGCCTTTTCTGCAGCTGCCTCTTCATCCTCGCTCATGACTCTTGCGCGGATTACACAGGGCTTTCCGCCCAGTACGCCGAACAGTCCGTTGCTTCCCTTTTCGATGATATCCACATGAAGATGCCTGCTGGTCGTCTGAAGCTCTATGCAGGCCTTCGTGATCGCCTCATCATATGTTTTTGCCGATACCGTTGTATTGTCCATAACTGCCCTCCTGAAGTACATCAGCACATTCACTCACTGTCGGAATCTTTTTTCTTTCCGTGCTTTTTTTCATCCATCCGCGCATCAAACTGTGCAACCATGTTTGCCTTGGCGGCAAGAGAATTCGGATTTGCATTTTTGTTGTAGTACGCAGTGGAATCCTTTACCTGCTTTGCGATTTCGGAAAGTTTCCTTTCCTTCATCTGTTCACTGTTTTCTTCTCTGTACTGTACCTGTTTTGCATTCTGCAGCGTTTTGTTCATATCCTGAAGCGTCTGCGGTTTCAGTCCCTTTTTCTCTCTTTTTCTGTTCACCTTTTCCAGATTCTGACGCACGATATCGTCCACGTTCATTTTACCGAGCTTGCGGTTGATGAAGACCTGCTGCACAATACGGCAGACCGCGCTTGCCACCCAGTAAACACCGAGTCCGGAAGCCAGCATAAAGCAGAAGACAACCGACATCAGCGGCATGACGGTATTCATGGATTTCATCTGCGCCGCCATCGTATTTTCCTCGCCGTTCGGCTGGGCTGTCTGACTGGCGGACATCAGCTTTGCAGAATACCACTGCGTAAGTCCTGCAAGAATGGGAATGAGCCATGCCAGGCTTGTGCTCCAGGAAGCGGCCGGCGACACGGAAAGGTTAATCCCGAGAAAAGAATTCATGTTGTTGATCTTGTCGGAATTCACCGCGATTACATTGGCAAAGTCCGGAAAAACCTGCTGAAGAGCAAGCCAGTTTTTCGGTGAGAACTTATTCATGAGATCGATTACGCTGTTTAAGGATGTTGGATCATATTTTACGCTGGAAAGCTTCTGCGCGGAATCCGCCACGAAAGCCGCCATTTTATCGCTGAATCCCGCAGAACCCATCAGAGGCGTCGCGATATTGGTAAAGATTTCCTTAATGATCGGAACGTATGCGGGGATAGCCAGAATAACCTTATACAGGGCAAACAGGATAGGAAGCTGGATCATCATCTGAACGCAGCCGCCGGTCATGCTGGTACCGTATTTCGCATAGACCGCCTTGGATTCGTTCTGCATGCGGATCATGGAATCGTTGTCCGTTTTTCCCTTGTATTTTTTCTGGATAGCCTGCAGCTCCGGCTGCATGACGCTCATCAGCTTGGTGGATTTCTGCTGCTGAAGCGTAAGCGGGTACATGGCTAAATTGATAACGATGGTAAAGATAATGATGCTCCAGCCGATATTCATGAAGCCCATGCTGTTGGTAATGATAAAAATGCCGGACATGACTAAACCCATGAGTTCGGCAATCCATCCAATCAGAAACGTTTTCGATTTCGTAAGTAAAATCGGTTTCAAGAAACTACCTCCCGTCTGTTGCCTGCTGCCGGTCGATCAATCTTTACGGGACCGGATCATAACCGCCTTTGGAAAATGGATTGCACCGGAGTATCCGCCATACGGCAAGGCGGCTTCCCTTCAGCGCTCCGTATTTTCTGATCGCCTCTATCGCATAACGGCTGCATGTCGGCGTGTATTTACAATGACATCTGAATTTCAGCGGAGATAAAAAAACCTGGTAAAGCCTTATACCTTTGATCAGAATTTTCTGTCCGACGGTTTCCTTCATATTCCATGCCTCCGGCGCAAATCCAGATAAGCTTTTTCGATTTCCCGGTAACTGATTCCCACCGCAGCCTGACGGACTACGATCACAAGATCGTACCCTTTTCCCGTTTCCGAAGGATTCAGGCGAAAGGATTCTCTTAACAGGCGGGTCAGATGATGTCTTACGACGCTGTTACCCGTTTTTCCGGAAACGCTGATCCCTATCCGGTCCGCTGCCCTTCCGTTTTCCTTTATGTACATGACCAGAAAATGGTTTGCCCTGCTGTTTCCGGTATCATACACTTTTCGGAAATCTTCATTCTTTTTAATGGAAGGGAAATGCTTCATGACAACTCCCGGCCCGTTTTCGTATAAGATAAAAATACGGGGTCGCCGATTGGACAACCCCATTCTGTTTCGACGTATCTGCCGATTTTAAACCGTTAATTTTGCTCTGCCTTTTGCTCTTCTTGCAGCGAGAACTTTCCGCCCGCCCTTTGTTGCCATTCTGGCGCGAAAGCCGTGGACCCTCATCTTCTGAGGATTATGCGGCTGAAATGTCATAGTCCCTTTTCTCATGGTGAAAACACCTCCTTTTTAATTCCGCATATCAAAAAACCGATTCTGAGAACATTCTAAAACATTATATGAAATGTATCTTTGCAAGTCAAGGTAAAAATTCCATTCGGAAGGCATCGGTTTTCCCTTTATTTAAAAACCACAATATGTGGTTTCCCGGATTCTACATATGGTCCCTGGCAAGAAATGCAGCCTCCCCGATCGCAAAAACAAGCACCGCAGCGGCAACCGCCTCCGGAATTCCGGAAGCAACGACCGTACCGATGATCAGTCCCCATACCATATCCAGCGCAATCTTTTTAACGCCTGCATATTCCCTGGCCAGTAAAAGATAGATGCTGCCCATGACAAACACGGTATTTGTCATGGAGCCGATAAACCCGGTAATCATAAACGCATAGCGCCTGGGAAGCTTTGTTTTTGCAAGAAAAATCCATAGCCAGCCGGCAACAATCCCTATCATGATGCGGCAGCCGACCGATATCCAGATTGCCTTTATTGCACCCGCGATACCCGTCGTGCTTAAGGCAGGAGAAAAAGCAAACGACAAAAGCGTAGGCTGAACAGTATTGCTGACCAGGGAACAGACACCGAATACACCGCCCAGAATGGCTCCGGCGAGCGGTCCGTACAGAATGGCGCCGATGATAACCGGGATATGGACTGTTGTTGCCTTGATCACCGGCAGCTGGATCATTCCGATCGGCGTGTTTGCCAGAAGAATAACCACAGCAGCCATGAATCCCACTCCTGTAATCCAGAGGGTCTTCTTTTTCTTCATTTTTTCCTCCCGTTTCAAAGCCGAACGCCGTTCCTGTGACGTTTTTAATCCTTTTCGTAAGTATATAAGCCTCATTATGGTTTATCAACAACTTTTTGTGGAAAGCTCTTTATCCAGCCGGTTTTTTCCTTTTACGTATACTTTACATAATTTTATCCACAATTTGTGCATAATTGGTGGATAACCTTTCCTTTTTTTCCGTTTTTCTTCTTAAAATCGTCACTTTTCACGGTTTAGGTTCGGGATAACCCTTTTTGCTTTCCCACATTCTATGTTTTTGTTAACTTTATTTTTTTCCGGTTATCTCCTTTTTCAACCGTTTTTCACACTCTGTCCTCCGGTTTTTCACAAAGTTATCCACATCGTTCCGGTGTTTATTGTTGATAAATACCCATATTTTTGATATAATCAATCCATAGCAAAGAGGTCCCGGCGGGTCTTCCTTTTATGCAGACCTGACGGGCCTTTCATTTTTATTATATTTATATTTTTCCGGGAGGAATGGATCCATGGAACAGAGTTCTTTCAATATAATAAAGGAAAAGTGGAACGATGTTCTCTCCTATTTAAAAAACGAATACGATCTTTCCGAGGTTTCCTACAATACCTGGATTGCCCCGCTTAAACCGGACCGCCTGAAAAAAACGGATGAAGGAGGACTCAGTCTTCTCATTCAGGTACCGGATTCTCTCTTTCAGAACTATGTCAGCAAAAAGTATACTCTTCTGCTGAATGTTTCCATCGAGGAAATCACCGGCATCAAGTGTGCCCCCTGCTTTGTCATCAAGGATCAGGAGGATTCCAAAAACAAGCTGATCGATTCCGGCAAAAAAAAGGTGGATGCCCTTACTCTGGTGAGCGCCAATTTGAATCCGAGCTACACCTTCAGCAATTTCGTCGTCGGAAAAAATAACAATCTGGCGCATGCCGCTTCTCTTGCCGTTGCCGAATCCCCCGGGGAAATCTACAATCCTCTTTTTATTTACGGAGGTGTCGGTCTCGGAAAAACGCATCTGATGCAGTCGATTGCCCATTTTATTCTGGAAAAAAATCCGAAGACAAGAATTTTATACGTCACCAGCGAAATGTTTACAAACGAGCTGATCGATTCCATCCGGAACAAAAGCAATTATTCCACCACGGAATTCCGCAACAAATACAGAAATGTGGATGTTCTTCTGATCGATGATATCCAGTTCATCATCGGAAAGGAAAGCACGCAGGAAGAATTTTTCTACACATTCAACGATCTGTACGAAGCAAAAAAACAGATCATCATTTCTTCCGATAAACCGCCAAAGGATTTTGAAACACTGGAAGAAAGACTTCGTTCCCGCTTTGAATGGGGCCTTACGGTTGATATCCAGCCGCCGGATTACGAAACAAGAATGGCTATTCTGAGAAAAAAAGAAGAACGTGACAACATCAACATCGACAACGTCATCATCCAGTACATTGCCTCTAATATAAAAAGCAACATCCGAGAACTGGAAGGCGCACTGACTAAGATTGTGGCAATGAGCAAACTTGACAACAAGGAAGTCAATCTTTCCCTGGCACAGGAAGTTTTAAAAGACATGATCAGTCCGGATGCGCAGCCGGAAATAACCCCGCAGAGGATTGTCCAGATCGTGGCGGAACATTTTAACATCACGGAACTGGATCTGGTCGGACAGAAAAGAAACAAACAGGTCGTTTATCCGAGGCAGATTGCCATGTATCTCTGCAGGGAAATGACGGATGCCCCGCTGCAGCAGATCGGAAACTGTCTGGGCGGAAGAGACCATACGACAATTATCCACGGAGAGGAAAAGATATCCACAGATTTAAAGTCGAATCCGGACCTTATTAATACCATAGATATCCTGAAGAAAAAGATTTCTGCACAGTAATCCATACTCCATACAGTTGCTTTCCACTGTTTTAAAAGAATAAAAAAACACGTAGAAATATAGCGAAAACCCGGAAATTCACAAATTAACATCCTCTATTAATAAGACTACTGAATAAACTTACAGAAAGGAACATGCGACCATGAAACTCACATTCAAACAGGAAAACCTACTGAACGCACTGGGGATCGTATCAAAAGCAATACCCTCAAAAACAACAAATCCTATACTTGAATGTATTCTTTTTGATGCTTCCGGAAAAGAAATAAAACTAACCGCAAATGACATGGAACTCGGTATAGAAACCGTTGTGGAAGGAAATATCGAAGAAAAGGGAAAAATTGCCCTGGATGCAAAACTGATTTACGAGATCATCAGAAAGCTGGAAGGCGGAGAAGATGATATCGTAATCGAAAGTAAAGAAGACTTTTCCACAGTGATATCCTGCAATCAGGCAGTTTTCAACATTCAGGGAAGGGACGGGGAGGAATTTGCCTATCTTCCAGAAATAGAAAAAGACAATTACATCTGTCTTTCTCAGTTTACCTTGAGAGAAGTAATCCGGCAGACCATTATTTCCGCAGCATTCAATGAAACCAATAAAATGATGAGCGGAGAATATATCGAGGTAAGCGGAGATAAGGCAAAATTCGTTACGTTGGACGGACACAGGATTTCCATCCGAAACATTGTCATGAAGGAAAAATACGGAAATGCCAAAGTGATCGTTCCCGGAAAAACACTGACGGAAATCAGTAAGATCATTACCGGTGATAACGACAGCGAAGTGATGATCTATTTCGGGAAAAACCAGATTATTTTCGAATTTGACAAAACAATCGTTATTTCAAGACTGATCGAAGGCGAATATTTCCACATCGAGCACATGCTTTCGGAAGATTATGAAACAAAAATAACAATCAATAAGAACAAGTTTTTAAACAGCATAGACAGGTCACTCATCTTAATCCGTGAAAATGATCATAAGCCGATCATACTGGATATCGGTGAAGGGAGTCTTAAACTAAAGGTCAAATCCTCTTACGGAACCATGGATGCGGAAATCCCGTGCGAAAAAGAAGGAAAAGACATTTTGATCGCATTTAATCCGAAATTCCTGATGGATGCATTGAGAGTAATTGATGACGAAACCGTTGACATCTACATGACAAATCCGAAGTCGCCGTGCTTTATCAGAGATGAAAAGGAAACTTACATTTATCTGATTCTCCCGGTGAACTTTATCGCATAAAAAAAATGATAGAAATCAAAATAAAAGATGAATACATAAAACTGGAACAGGCACTGAAACTTTGCGGGGAATACAGCCTGGGATCCGATGCCAAATATGCCATACGGGAAGGCAAGGTTACCGTAAACGGGCAGACTGAAATACAGCGCGGAAAAAAACTGAGACCGGGAGACGGGTTTTCCTGTAACGGACATGAATATAGAATCTCTGGAACTTAAGAACTTCCGGAATTACGGCGAACTGCATATGGATTTTTCTCCCGGTACAAATCTTCTCTACGGAGATAACGCGCAGGGAAAAACAAATATCCTGGAAGCGATCTATGTGTGTGCCACGACAAGATCCCACCGCGGAAGCAAGGACAGGGAAGTCATTGAATTCGGAACGGATGAAGCCCATATCCGATGTACGGTGAACAAAAACAAAACTTCGTACCGGATAGACATGCATCTGAAAAAAGACCGGCCGAAAGGAATTGCCGTTAACGGTGTTCCCATCCGGAAGGCCAGCGAACTGTTCGGTACGGTAAACGTAGTTCTGTTTTCGCCGGAAGATCTGAACATCATAAAAAACGGACCGTCCGACAGAAGAAGATTCATGGATATGGAGCTCTGCCAGCTGAACCGGCTGTATGTTCATTCGCTGGTAAGCTACAACCGGGTTCTCATGCAGAGAAACAGACTGCTGAAAGATATTGACTTTCATCCGGAATTAAAGGAAACGCTGGATGTCTGGGATATGCAGCTTGTCCAGTACGGAAGCGAACTGATCCGTTTCCGGGAAGATTTCATACAGAAACTGAATCCCGTAATCGGAAAAATTCACAGCGATCTTTCCGGCGGCAGGGAAAGCCTCAGGCTTGTTTATGAAAAAAACACGGAGGTAAAGGATTTTGAAAATGCGGTCAGAAAAAGCAGAGGATCGGATTTAAGACAGAAAATGACGCTCACGGGACCGCACCGGGACGATATCGGTTTTTATGTGAAAAACAGTGACGGCGAAAAAGAAATGGATATCCGGAAATACGGATCACAGGGACAGCAGAGAACGGCGGCACTTGCTCTTAAGCTTTCGGAAATCGAGCTGGTAAAACAGCTGTTAAAGGAAAATCCGGTTCTTCTTCTGGATGATGTTTTATCCGAACTGGATACCGGAAGACAGATTCATCTTCTTTCTGCCATAAAGGATATTCAGACCATTATGACCTGTACCGGAATGGAAGATCTGGTAAGCCGGGATTTTAAAATAGACAGGAAATTTGAAGTAAAAAACGGAACGGCGGTTTTAAGGAAAAGCAAGGAGGATTCGGAATGAGTTCAGAAATGAACATGGAAAATCACTCGGAGTACAATGCGGACCAGATCCAGATTCTGGAAGGCCTGGAAGCGGTCCGTAAAAGACCGGGTATGTATATAGGATCCACATCGGCAAGAGGCCTGCATCATCTGGTTTATGAAATCGTGGACAACTCCGTGGATGAAGCGCTTGCCGGATGCTGTGACTCCATCAATGTCACTATCAATCCGGACAATTCCATTATGGTGGAAGACGACGGAAGAGGAATTCCGGTGGACATACAGAAAAAGGCCGGAAAATCCGCATTGGAAGTGGTATTCACCATTCTGCATGCCGGCGGAAAATTCGGCGGCGGAGGATATAAGGTTTCCGGAGGTCTTCACGGAGTGGGCGCGTCTGTTGTCAATGCACTGTCGGAGTGGCTGATCGTGCATGTTTACAGAGACGGAAATGAATACGAAATGAAATTCGAAAAAGGCAAGGTAACGGAGCCGCTCAAGGTAATCGGCAGGTGTGAGGAAAACAGACACGGGACCACAGTCATGTTCATGCCGGACAAAACCATTTTCGAAGAAACAGTCTATGATTACGATACCCTGCGGGTACGTCTCAGAGAAACCGCTTTCCTCACAAAAAATTTAAAGATCACTTTAAAGGATGACCGCGAGGAAAAGAGAGAGGAAAAGTTCCATTACGAAGGCGGGATCCGTGAATTTGTCACTTACCTGAACAAGGGAAAGACACCGCTTTACAACCAGGTAATCTACTGTGAAGGAATAAAGGACAAGGTCCTTGTGGAAGTCGCCATGCAGCATAACGACTCCTACACGGAAAATATTTATACGTTCGTGAATAACATCAATACGCCGGAAGGCGGAACGCATCTTACAGGCTTCAAGAATGCGCTGACAAAAACATTCAATGATTATGCGCGTGCCAATAAGCTTTTAAAAGACAGCGAGGAAAACCTGAGCGGGGAAGATATCCGCGAAGGACTGACGGCGATTATAAGCGTCAAGGTGGAAGACCCGCAGTTTGAAGGGCAGACCAAACAGAAGCTCGGCAATTCCGAGGTGGTCGGTGCCGTCAGCGGAATTGTGGGAGAACAGCTGACGTATTTCCTTGAACAGAATCCGAATGTGGCAAAGACGATCTGCGAAAAATCCATTCTGGCGCAGAGAGCGAGAGCCGCGGCCAGAAAAGCAAGGGATCTGACCAGAAGAAAATCCGCTCTGGACGGAATGGCGCTGCCGGGCAAGCTCGCGGACTGCTCCAGCAAGGATCCGGGAGAATGCGAAATCTTCATCGTTGAGGGTGATTCCGCAGGCGGTTCCGCGAAGACGGCAAGAAGCCGTGCGACGCAGGCAATTCTTCCGCTCAGAGGAAAAATCCTGAATGTGGAAAAGGCAAGACTGGACCACGTATACGAAAATGCAGAGATCAAGGCCATGATCACGGCTTTTGGAACAGGCATTCACGATGACTTTGACATGACCAAACTCCGTTATGACAAGATCATCATCATGACGGATGCCGATGTGGACGGTGCCCATATCGCAACGCTCATGCTGACTTTTATTTACCGCTTCATGCCGGAGCTGATCAAAAAGGGTCATGTCTATCTGGCGCAGCCGCCGCTCTACAAACTGGAAAAGAACAAAAAAGTCTGGTATGCCTACAGCGATGATGAATTAAGCAGCATTCTTGCGGATGTGGGCCGTGATCAGAACAACAAGATCCAGCGGTACAAGGGGCTCGGCGAAATGGATGCGGAGCAGCTCTGGGAAACGACCATGGATCCGGAACGCAGAATATTGCTTCGTGTCGGCATGGATGAGGAAACGGTTTCCGATCTTGATCTTACGTTTACGACTCTGATGGGTGATCAGGTGGAACCGCGCCGGGAATTCATCGAAGCGAATGCGAAGTACGTGCAGAACCTGGATATTTAAGCGGATTCGTAGACAGTCATTCTGTTAGGGACACGCACTCGCCCCGAATCCTTTCAATAACATAGTTTTGGAGGAAATGAATGGAACCGAATGTTTTCGATAAAATTCATGAAGTGGATCTGAAGAAAACCATGGAGAAATCCTACATCGACTACGCCATGAGCGTCATTGCTTCCCGTGCGCTGCCGGATGTAAGAGACGGACTGAAACCCGTTCAGAGAAGAATTCTGTACTCTATGATCGAACTGAATAACGGACCGGATAAGCCGCATCGTAAATGCGCCCGTATCGTCGGCGATACAATGGGTAAATATCATCCGCACGGGGATTCTTCCATTTACGGCGCCCTGGTCAATATGGCGCAGGAGTGGTCCATGCGGTATCCGCTCGTAGACGGGCACGGTAACTTCGGCTCAGTAGACGGAGACGGCGCGGCTGCCATGCGATACACCGAGGCGAGACTTTCCAAGATCGCCATGGAGATGCTGGCGGATATCGGAAAAGACACCGTTGACTTTGTTCCCAACTTCGATGAAACGGAAAAGGAACCCGTGGTGCTCCCGAGCCGTTTCCCGAATCTTCTGGTTAACGGAACGCAGGGAATTGCCGTCGGAATGGCAACCAATATTCCGCCGCACAACTTGAGGGAAGTCATATCGGCAGTCAACTGCATCATAGACAATAAAATTGCGGACAGAGAAACGTCCCTGGACGAAGTCTGCCAGATCGTAAAGGGGCCTGATTTCCCGACAGGCGCCATGATCCTCGGAAGACACGGGATTTCCGATGCGTACCGCACGGGACGCGGCAAGATCCTTGTCCGCGCCGTAACGGAAATAGAGACCATGTCCAACGGAAAGCCTAGGATTATCGTAACGCAGCTTCCGTATCTTGTGAACAAGGCAAGGCTCATTCAGAATATCGCCGAACTGGTGAAGCAGAAAAAGATAGACGGCATTACGGATTTAAGAGATGAATCCGACCGCGACGGCATGCGGATTGTGATCGAAATGCGCAAGGACGTCAACGCGCAGGTGATCTTAAATCAGCTGCTAAAGCATACGCAGCTGGAAGACACGTTCGGCGTCATCATGCTCGCGCTTGTGAACAACGAACCGCGCATCCTGAATCTGCTGCAGATGCTGCAGTATTATCTGAAACATCAGGAAGAAGTCGTTACCAGAAGAACCAGATACGACCTGAATAAAGCGGAAGAACGGGCCCATATCCTGGAAGGCCTTCTGATCGCGCTGGACAATATCGACGAAGTCATAAAGATCATCCGCGGCAGCAAGGATGTCGCGACCGCCAAGACGGAACTCATGAACCGGTTCGGTCTTTCCGATGCCCAGTCGCAGGCGATCGTTGATATGCGTCTGCGTACCCTGACCGGACTGGAAAGAGCAAAGCTGGAACAGGAGTACAAGGAACTGGAAGAGAAGATCAAATATTACAGGGAAATTCTCGGAGACGAGAAAAAACTTCTGCAGGTGGTAAAGGAAGAAATTTCCGCCATTGCCGAGAAATACGGCGACGACAGAAAGACCGCCTTCGGCACGGCCGACGAAATGGAAGACGAAGATCTGATCCCGGATGAAGACACGGTCATTGCCATGACAAGCTTAGGCTATATCAAGCGCATGAGCCCGGACAATTTCCACAGCCAGAACAGAGGCGGCAAGGGGATCAAGGGGATGCAGACGATCGAGGAAGACTATATCGCCGATCTCATCATGACAACGACGCATCACACGATCAACTTCTTTACGAACAGGGGACGGGTCTACAAGCTGAAAACCTGGCAGATCCCGGAAGCCGGCAGAACGGCAAGGGGAATTGCCATTGTCAATCTCCTTCAGCTGATGGCAGGCGAAAAGGTAAGCGCCATTATCCCGGTCAATGAATATGAAGATGACGGATTCCTGTTCATGACAACGAAAAACGGCATGGTCAAGAAAACGCCTATTTCCGAATATGAAAACATCCGGAAGACGGGGCTGGCAGCCATTACGCTCAAGGAAAACGACGAGCTGATCGAAGTTAAATCCACGGACAATACAAAGGATGTGATCCTCGTTTCGAAAAAGGGACAATGCATCCTGTTCTCCGAAAAGAATGTACGGGAGACCGGCCGCACATCCATGGGCGTACGTGGCATGAGACTTAAGAAGGACGATGAAGTGGTCGGCATGCAGATCACCACGCAGGGCGAAACCCTCCTCACGGTTTCCGAATTCGGTATGGGCAAGCGGACAAAGCTTACGGAATTCAAACGCCAGAACAGAGGCGGCAAGGGAATCCGCTGCTACAAGGTCACGGAAAAGACCGGAGACCTGGTCGGCGCAAAGCTTGTCAACGACGACAGGGAAATTCTTCTGATCACGAACGAAGGGATTATCATCCGGCTTGCGGTTTCGGATATTTCAGTGATCGGAAGGGATACTTCCGGCGTCAAGCTGATGGAAATAGACAGGAACTCCAAGATCCGGGTCGCGGGCGTTGCCAAGGTAAGAGAATCCTCGCAGAATGCGGAAGAAAACGATTTTGAGGATGAGAAGCCGGAAGAACCGGATGAATCGGAAGAACCGGGCAATCCGGAAGAACCGGACGGACAGTAAAAATTAGGAACGGAAAGACAGAGAAAGAAACAGAAAAAGAAATCCGGTGGTGCGGAAAACCGCATCACCGGATTTCAGATCGAAGACAAACAGGGTTTTGAAAAGGCCGTCAGGCCGTTTTCAGAATCCTGTTTTCATTTTTCGGTAGAAATTGCAGGGAAATCATAAAAAACAAAGAAGAAACAGGCTTTTTCAACCCGTACTTCTGTATCATCTTTGCCAGCTTCTTTAAATTCATGCACGTGTAGGTAAGCCCGACTTTCATCCGCATCCGGGCGATGCCGATCATGTTCGTGTATCTCATCAGGTGATCTTCTTTTGCAGTTCCGAACAGCCGCTCTACCGTTTCCTTCCGCTCTCCGTATTTTTCTTTCATTCCGACCGTCTGACGGATATCCTCGCACTGTTCCATGTAATTTTCCCAGACATGCCGGTTGATAACTTTCTGATATTCGGCGCTTCTTGTGCATTTCTCCCGCAGCGGACATTTCCGGCAGTCTTCCGGATCGCTTTTATATTCCCGGTACCCGTCGCGGTCTACGGTGGAAAATTTCAGTACTTTGTTATCCGGGCAGAGATAGCAATCAAAGTATTCATCATAAACGTATTCGTACTTCCGGAAAAATCCTTCCGCTGTCATTGGTCTCTTATACGGGAACACCGGTTTTATCCCGTCATCCAGAAGCATCTTTGCGATCGGGGGCGTCTTGTACCCGGCATCCATCACGATGTATTCCGGATTGTATTTTTTTATCTTCTCATAGATCGCAGGAAACGTTACGGAATCGTGCTGGTTCCCCGGATGAATGGTGTATCCCAGGATCCATCCGTGGCTGTCACAGGCGGTCTCTGCGGAATACGCGAAGACCTGCTTGTGTTCCCCCTTATGGAACCAGCCGCTCTCAGGATCCGTTGTGCTTTCTTTTACTTCATGTGTGTCTCCTCCGGAAGGGCTTCCTCCTTCCGGCCCGTTTCCGCCGTCTTTATCTTTGAACGGTTTCTTTCCCGCCTCTTCCCGTTCCTTATCGATCTCTTCGTTCAGCTTCTCCGTATAAAAAAGGCTCTGCTGTTTTGCCAGACGGTTGATGTATTTATGGCTGTTTGCATTCGCTTTGATGTGGGTTGCATCCACGAAGACTGTATCGGGATCTACCAGCTTATAGCGGAAGCATTCCTTTAAAACTCGCTCGAAGATCTGCTCGAACAGATCGGTTCCCTTGAAGCGTCTCGTATAGTTCTTGCCGAACGTAGTGAAATGGGGAACCGGATCATAAACCCCCAGCCCCAGAAACCACCGGTACGCCATG
>Ga0163159_1000773_pt1 | contig 35523 bp, 28 predicted proteins | sample BioMet9_FD_108702 | JGI IMG/M metagenome (GOLD analysis project Ga0163159, IMG submission 108702) | Microbial communities from bioreactor (seeded with sewage sludge) at Lawrence Berkeley National Lab, California, USA - Biofuel... | ecosystem: Engineered > Bioreactor > Anaerobic > Unclassified ... | reverse complement strand
TGTCTGATGTAACATTGACCACCGCTGTAGAGCTTATCATCCTGGAGTTCGTTAAACAGATTGAACGAGCCGACGTGATGGACTCTGACAAATTGGCAGCAATGGTAGCGGATTTCATGGCATTGCTGCCAAACCTAATCAAACAGGTCAATTCTGTCTGCGAGTCTGAAATATCAGTAGCTGCGTAACGGCTATATTATTGTGATTATAGATGTTTTTAAGGTGCGAAGTTTGAGTAATTAATAGAAACAAGTAATGCTGGCAATGTTTACACAGGCGTTCATATGCAATATCATCCATAAGATTCACCTTCGATAATAGTGACAGTAAATGTTAAAATAAAAAGAGTACAAGCCATCATACACTAAATGTATAACCATATAATAAAGTATACCTGAAACAGGTTTGATTGACTAGAAGAAATGATTAAAAGTTTTAAAAATCATAACACAAACATATGTATGATTTTATTTATCGATAAAAAAAATTTTTATATGTATTCGTTCAGATGAACGTTTGTCTATTATGCAGTATTTATTTTAGGAATAACAATTATGGCAATTTATTACAACTATACCTTGCCATGATACGTGAAGTAAAGTAAAATATATTCATATAAATAAAATATAATGAAGGTGATAATTATGACAGATGTAATTACTTTTTATGAGCAATGGGATATCGAGACTGTAGAAATAGACGATGAAGAAACATTGTTTTGGCAATTGGATGATGTCGGTAACTATGCATTAGTTACGGATGAAGCCGGCGGCATACCTGAGGATCTGGATGTCCCTGTGATTTTTTCGGTGTATACGGATAGTGATGAATTCCAATGGAGCGTAACCTTAGACGATTCGCGTTATTTAGGGGAACTCATCCGACATTATGAAAATATAGAAGATCTGCTGCAGACCCTGACGACGCTGCGGGAAGAAAAAATGGAAGAATATATGCATGGACAATAAACTCTGTCCTAAAGGAGGTTGTCCCGATGTTTCAAACTAATTGGGGAGTATTATTGGCATTTGCCTTGTATTTATTATTGATGCTATGGATTGGCTTGTATTATTACCGTTCACAGAATGAATTGAGCGATTATATCTTAGGTGGGCGCAGCCTGGGGCCGTGGATTACATCCATGAGTGCCGAGGCTTCTGATATGAGCGGCTGGATGCTCATGGGCTTACCGGGATTCGCTTACAGCATTGGGATTTCCGCATTCTGGACCGCTTTCGGTTTGGCCATGGGTACTTACCTGAATTGGCACTTCGTCTCACGGCGCTTGCGGAATTATACAGAAGTGGCCAATAACAGCCTGACCATGCCGGATTATTTACGGAATCGTTTTCATGATACAAATAATATCATCCGTCTCATATCGGCTATCTTCATCTTGATTTTCTTTTTGATCTATACGTCTTCTGGTTTTGTTGCTGGCGGCAAACTATTTGAAATCGTGTTTGGAATGGAATATTTCCCTGCCCTGATACTCGGCGCCAGCGTCGTCGTCTGCTACACGTTCTTAGGTGGTTTCATGGCCGTGTGCTGGACTGATTTCATCCAGGGCTGCATGATGTTTCTAGCCATTGTCTGCGTACCACTGGTAGGTATTATCAGCACGGGCGGCCTCGATGCGGTCCTGACTCGCGCCACAGCGATTACCCCGCAGATTCTCGATTTCGTACCAGATAAAGGAACTGCTGGCATCATCGCTATCGTGTCCTCAGTCGGCTGGGGCCTCGGCTATTTTGGGCAGCCTCATATTCTCGTTCGCTTCATGGCAATCTCAAACCCGAAGGAATTAAAAAAAGCTACCCATATCGCCATGATTTGGGTAATCATTTCTTTGGCAGCAGCAGTAGGCGTAGGTATTGTCGGCAAAGCATTCCTCACAACCCCTCTCATCGGTGCCGATTCGGAAAAGGTATTTCTCATCATGAGCGAAAAATTGTTTCCTCCCTTCGTAAGCGGCCTCATCTGGTCTGCAGTCCTCGCTGCTATCATGAGCACGGCATCATCGCAATTGCTCGTAACAGCGTCGGCTATTTCCAAAGATTTCTACCACGCCTTTATCCGTCAGTCTGCTAACGAAAAAGAATTGATATACGTCAGCCGGGCGACAGTCCTCATCGTCGCCGCTATAGCCATCGTATTAGCCTTGGATCCCAACAACTACATCCTGACGATGGTCGCGTATGCCTGGGCAGGATTTGGCGCCGCTTTCGGCCCGACCATACTGTTATCCCTGTTCTGGAAACGTATGACGAAGAACGGTGCGCTGGCCGGCATCATTACAGGCGGCCTCACAGTATTGATTTGGAAACAGTTCGGCTGGTTCGGTCTGTATGAAATCGTACCTGGCTTCCTGCTTTCACTTTGCGCAATCATCGCCATTAGTTTAGTCGACGAACCACCATCTCAAGAAATCCAGGATGAATTTGACCGTGCCACAAAAATATAACCACTCTTAATAAGGAAAGGCCTCGCATATTCTGCGGGGCCTTTCCTATTCTTGCTCACCTAACATATGATGGGTTGATTATACATCCGGTTGAATCAAACCGTATTTTCCATGTTTGCGTTTATATACTACATTGATGGTATCCGATTCAGAGTTGAGGAACACGAAGAAATCATGGCCAACCAAATTCATTTGCAAAATTGCTTCTTCTACGTCCATAGGCCGTGCAGCAAATTTTTTAATGCGGGCCACTTCGAACGCTTCTTCCATCGCTTGCGGCTCTTTAATCAATTCAGTACGGAATGTCCCTGTCTTCATACGTCTTGCCAATTTAGTTTTATATTTGTGAATCTGCCGTACCATCTTATCAAATACCAGATCGATAGCCGCATACATATCGTCGTTGACTTCTACGCCTCGTAATACGACGCCGTCTACTTTCAATGTGATTTCTGCAACCTTCTTGTCACGTTCTACGGAAAGCAATGCCGACAAATTAACTTCATTTTCAAAATACTTCGTTACCTTCTTCTCGTGTTTCGTCACATAATCCCGCAATGCCGCAGTAATTTCCAAATTCTTACCTCTAACGATTGTCGTCATAATACATCCCTTCCTTTCTGGAGTACGTCTCGGTGTTTTAGTCCCTCAACGACCCTCTTGTTATATATATTCCACAAAGCACTATCAAAATCCTGCTATGATATTATATTTGTTTGGATTAATTTACAATAATGCAAACAATCTGCTAAATCTCGAATGTTTATCCCATTAAGTCGAAACCATTCGCTGGGTTTTCAGCAACATAAAAAATCCCAAGGCCTTGGAATGCCAAAACTTTGGGATAAACTTATATCTTATGGAATTGTAAACAGGAATTACAAGATGCCAATCCAGTTCCAGTAAGTTGCACCGAGGAGCAAAATCAAGCCATAACCAATGATAGTCAAAGGAATACCCACTTTGATGAAATCTTTGGATTCGAAACAACCTGTACTATAGGAAACCATATTCTGTGGTGCATTGACCGGCAAGATCAAGCCGAAGCTGACCAAGAACTGGCAGACCATGGTCATACCCAGTACATTGAACCCAGGAATGGTGATCCCTTGCAATATGGAAATGATGATTGGAATCATGGCCGCCGCCAAGGCCGTCGCACTGGCAAAACCGAGATGGACGATGATGAGGAAGGCGCCCAATACAGCCAAGATACCCAAAGCCGGCAGTGCCTGCAGGCCGAACATGGTTACAAAATAATTAGCCAACCAAGCAGCAACTTTCTGAGACAGTAAGACAGAACCGAGACTGATGCCTACGCCAAACAAAATCAATGTACCCCAGGCGATACGTTCTTGTGCTTCTTTCCAATTCATGATACCGATACGCGGCAGCAGCATAATAGCGAGAGCCGTCAACGTAGTCGTAGAGGTATCGAAATTATGGAGTACTTTTTCAGTTGACCAGAAGAACAGTAATATGATACTGATGACCAACAATTTCTTTTCTCCCAATGTCATAGGACCTAATTCTTTGATGGCCCGGGCAATGGCTTCCTTGCCACCGGCGATTTCCTTCGTTTCCGGCGGAATCAGCTTGAGCAGCAAGACATACAATACGACGGACATGATAGCAGCATACGGAGCAGCAGCAATGAACCACTGGATCCACGATACGGATTCGCCGAGCTGTTTTTCCATGAAACTGACAGCGATCATGTTCTGTGCCGCAGCCGTTTTGATACCGACATTCCAGATACTATCAGCCTGAGCAACAGCAATCATCATAACTGCAGCAAAACGGCTCTTTTTATCGACACCGAATGCCGTGATGATACCGAGGACGATAGGAACCAAGCAGGAAACACGAGCTGTCGTACTAGGTACGAAGAAACTCAGGATGAAACCTACGAGGATGACACCAGCCAGGACACGATTCGTTTTCGCGCCGATTTTTGAAAGGACAAACAAAGCAATACGTTTGTCCAAGCCGGTCTTCATCATAGCTGCAGCGATGAACAGCGCGCCGCCGACCAGAGCCAGCGCCGTATTGCTGAAACCACCCAGAGCCATAGTCAGAGCCTTGCCCGTACCAATCAGAGCAGCACCATCTTTAGTAGGATCCGGCGACGTACCAAGCAGTAAAGCAAGGAGCGAAATAATCGCCGCTGCGCTGGCAGGATAGGAAATACATTCCGTCATCCACACTATAATAGCAAAAATTAAAATCCCCAGCACACGCTGGCCAGCAATTGTCAAGCCTTCAGGAACAGGCATAAAAATGACAACAGCCATACAAAGTAAAGCAATAATAAGTCCATATTTCTTTAAATAGCCCACAACACAACCCCCTTTGAAAATTTAAATACACATCCAAATATTACGAAAAACTTCTTCTCTTTCTTCGCCTCCATTCATGCAGGTGCAACTTCGATATTCTCTTCAAAAATACAAAATCACAAGCCGTCATGAATACGCTCTAATGGACAAATATCCACATGAGAACAACTCGTTTGAGCGTGGGATTATTATATCAAGTAATATAACGCATTAATAATACAAGTATCATATCGAAGATATACATAATTCATATGGAAAAGAAATAGTAATGGCTATATTAGACATATATTACAATAACTTAATGATTTTACCCTATTTTGTACTCAATTCTTGCCGTAACACCGTAAAAAAGCTATAATTTAAGTAAAATGTAGGGTAAAACAATAACTCTAGGATGTGAACATGATGAATATTACGTATTACCGCAATTTTGTCAAAATAGTGGATACAGGCACAATATCAGGAGCTTCACGAGAATTATATATTGCCCAGCCAGCACTGAGCAAGCAATTAAAAATGATGGAAGAAGAATACGGCGTCCAATTGCTGACCCGCGGAGCCCAACATGTCTATCCCACCAACGCCGGTAAAATCCTGTATGATAAAGCCAAGCGTATCTGCCTGCTTGAAGATGCCGCCCAAAAAGAAATAGAATCTACCAAGGCAGGAAAAAGAGGTACGCTACGAATCGGCCTCACGCCAGCAACACCAGACCCGTTAATGGAAACGCTGCTTTTAAATTTCTATGACGACTACCCCAACGTCAATTTCGAAATACAAGAAGCTAATTCCGAACCTATCCAGGATATGGTCAAAAAGGGAACAGTCGAAATAGGCGTAATCCGCATGCCTGCCGTCGTGCCACCTATTTTTGACACATCATTGTGTTTTAAGGAACATTTCATGATTGCCTTCCACAAACAAGGTCCCTGGCTGTCGGAAAAGATGGAAAATGTCCCCTTCTCCGAGCTGGATGGCATCCCCATCGCTACATCGCGGGGACTGCTAAAAAAAGTGACCGACTCCTGTCTAGAATCAGGCTTCACGCCTCACTATCTCAGCGTATCTTCCTCTCGTTCGAAAGCCTTCATGTGGTCCACCCGCGGAGCAGCTGTAACGATATTTGTCGGCCAACTCGAAAAGGAATCGCCCAATCCGGAAATCTGCTATCGTCCTCTCAAAGGCAAAAACATGGATACGCAACGTTCCTTTATTACATTGAAAGAAAGAAAGCTATCTGCCGTGGCCAATCTATTTTTAGATTTTTGCAAAAATCACATAAGCACGCCATAAATTCTACCTATTCGACATGATAATGAGTCAAAACGGGGGCAGCCCCTACTGGGGCTTATTTAATAATTTAGGGAATAAGTCACAAAAAAACGGCCATAATAGATATTTTTTATCTATTATGGCCGTTTTTACGTCATTCTGATATGGCAAAACGCCACTTTTACGTTAGTGTGTGCCAAAACGGGGGCTGCCCCCATTTTGGCACACACTGACAAACATTATAATAATCCCAACCAAGTCCAATACGTCAATGCCGTGATGGAGAAAAAGATACAAGAAATGACGCTGACGATAAAGCCGGTACGCATTAATTCTTTAGAAGATATATGATCCGTCCCACAGATAACGACATTAGGCATATTGCTGACTGGCAGCAAATACTGATGCTGCATATTCATGCCCAATAGGAGTGCAAAGATGACCGGATCGGCGCCAATAGCCATGGCATAAGCGATGATAATCGGCATGAGAGCCGTCGTCTTCGGTCCGCCGCCGGTAAATAGAACCTGCATGACCGTAACGATCCAAATCAATGCGATAATCTGCATTGTCAGCGGCAATGGCTGCAATGGAGAGAATACCGTATTGGCAATCCATTTAGCTGCACCGGAGGTGACGAGTACTGCCCCCAGAGAAAGTCCGCCGCCATACAAGACAAACACGTTCCAGGGAACCTTGCTTTGGGCATCTTTCCAGGACATGATGCCATATTTCGGGAAAAGCAAGGCAATGACAGATAACAAACCTACAATGATGACTGATAATTTTGTATAAGAATCAGTAGCCCACAGAATCAACGTCAGGATGAATACGACGAGCGTATATTTTTCATCCCTGCTGATGGGACCCAATTTGTCTAATTCTTCTTTGACATAAGCATCGCAATTCTCGATTTTTTTGACTTCTGGCGGAAACAGCACACGGAACAAAAACACTAATCCAAATCCGAGCAGAAAAGCCGGCGGCCCACCAATCTTAAACCATTGGCTCCAGGTCACGACTTCACCCGTCGTATTCTGGATCATGCCTACAGTAATGGGATTGGCTACATGAGCGGTCAATACGCCTATGCTCATGACACAACCACCCATAGCTACGATGTACAACAACGCCTTGACTATATTACTCTGGCCTGGCTGCGCATTAAAAGAAGCGCCTATACCTAGGATAATGGGCAGCATCAACAGGGTTCTTGCCGTAGCCGATGGGACGAAAAATGTCATCAAGGCCATCGTAGCGGCTACAGCCCAATAGATGAGGAAACTATCGCCTTTAGCCATACCTATCAGATGAATAGCAATCCGCTTCGATAAGCCGACATGTTCCATGATGCCAGCCATAATGAAGCCGACGACAATCAACCAGACTGACGTATTGGCATAACCGGCAAATGCACCAGCTACGCTCGACGCTTTAGTGACAGCCAGCAAGAACACGATCATAATACCGCTGATGGCTCCTTCTACAGCACTGGTGACCCAGATGATGATGGCAAAAACGCCTACGGCCAATGCCATTTTACCTGTATAAGGCAATCCTTCAGGTGTCGGTAATACCCACCCAGTGATACCAAAAGCAATAAGGGCAACAATTAAACATAATATTTTTTTAGTCATAGCTAAATCTCCCTTTCAAAGATAGTGGCAAGGAATGGTTGCATTACCAACACAAACATTCCCTGCCAACCTGTTACAATATCAGCCTGACAATGACACTCGGTCGTGCCATAACGCCTATTGTGCTTTGAAAATCTTATCCGGATTCAATATGTAATTAGGATCAATAGATGTCTTGAAGGCCCGCATGATATTCAATACCTTGGGATCCGTAAACATTTCCATTTGATTCAATTTTTTGTATCCAATGCCATGTTCGCCGGAAAGTCTGCCGCCCAACTGATAGACCAAAGAATACAAGTCTTTATGGAATGCAGCCAGTTTCGCATCCCATTCATCTTCTGAGAGTTCCCCTTTCATGGCATTGACATGAATATTACCGTCGCCGATATGAGCAACTGTCGTAGCACAGATTCCATATTTTTCCTGTAATCCCGGTAAATGATTCATGACTTCAATAACTTTGTCGATAGGTACGACGATGTCTTCCGCATAATACACCAAACTGTCGGACCGGGTAGCTTCAGCATGATTGCGGCGTGCTTTCCAGATACGTTCTTCGTCAGCCACCAGAACATCGACAGCACCACATTCTTCACACAAGCCATCGAGGATTTCTGTCTTCGAATCCAGTTCATCGTCATTCAAAGCATCGAGTGTCACGATGATATAACTGCCATCTTGTTGATGTGGTAAATCAGTCTTTAAATACCGGCCTATTTGCTGAACAGCAGCGTTGCTCATGAATTCCATACTGGCAGGCTTCAAACCAGCTTTCAACACCCGCAGAGGCAAATTTAAGGCATTTTTTGCGTCATCGAATACCGACAAGAAGTCGATGCGGCACGTCGGCAGCGGAACCAGGCGGAGTGTAATCTTCGTAATGATGCCTAACGTTCCTTCGGATCCAACGAATATCTTTTCAAGGCAATAGCCGGTACTGTTTTTCTCTGTGCGGGCACCTAAATCGACGATATCCCCGGTCGGCGTGACTACTTGGACTGCATAGACTTGATCGCGGGTCGTACCATATTTTACGACGCGATTGCCGCCAGCATTTGTCGCCACATTACCACCTATTTGGCAACTGTCGGAACTGCAAGGATCGCCAGCATACAATAGTCCTTTTTCCTTGGCTGCATTCTGTAAATCTAATGTACGCACGCCTGCTTCGACCACTGCATACAACCCTTCTTCGTTGATTTCAATAATTTTATTGAGCCGATCCATGACCAACACAATGCCGCCGTGAATAGGAATCGCACCGCAAGCTAGTCCAGTACCCGCACCACGCGGTGTGACCGGTACCAGATATTCATTGGCCAATTTCATGACACCGGCAATCTGTTCAGCATTTTCCGGGAATACAACGACTTCTGGCATATGATGATAATGGGTATTGGCTTCTTCGTCAGTCTTATATACATCCAATTTTTCCGGATCAGTAGCAACATATTTTTCACCTAATAATTCATTTAACTTTTGTAATAATTCAGCTGTCACAGCATTATATTTTTGCATTTGCCATTCCTCCTAATAATAGTAAAATCAATTTAGCGTCTAAGGTGCGCTTAATAAAATACAATATCATTCGATGCTCATGTCGTATCCAAAAATTACATCACATCACCCCTAAAATCATTAATGAATAATTACAACAAAATTAACATGTTCTTTCTTTACTTATGCTCATAGTATACCTGCAAAAAAATCATATTAAAAATACATTAGTTTCATGAAGCCTATAACGTTTTGGTTATGATGGTCCATACCAATAGATATCTTGTCCATTTTTCTTACAAAAAAAAAGCTATGAATCGTTTGTCATCTGCACAACAAACTTTCATAGCCATCTATCATTTATAACTACATATTTTTACTTTATATCGAATCCAAACATGGGCTGTCCCTATTTTGACACTAGAAGTTGCATTTGTACCTTAATCTCAGCCACACATACCAAAATAGACCTTTATAGTATCCAGCCAGATTACCTTTTTTCTTTTGGAAACGTCCCCATTGTTGGAAATCATGGTAATTCTCCGGTTCTTTTACAGGGAGGATATTCGTGATGCTGTCCCAAGGCGATATATCCAGATAATGACGCCATAATTCGTCAAAGTGGGTCAATACCATCTGCCAAGGTTTACGTCGCCCTGTCCAGTGTATGATGACACCATCATCACGGTCTGTGTCACCACCATACAAATTGTACACTGCCGGTAAAAAGTAATTCTTCCCATCAAAGACAAGGTTCAATACGTCTTGGCTCTGACCTAAAAAGCGTTTGGGATCTTCGTTCTGATAGGAAAATGCTTGTTCCATGATTCGTTGCCGCCGCCATTCGGGAACATTGACGAGCATGACACCGTCGTTGAAGTATTTACCACTGGACAATTTTAAATAACCAGCTCTTTTTGTTACGGACGGTGGCGTTTCAGATACAGCCGCCATCGCTTTACCCGTCATATCCAATTCCAGCAGCGGTTTAAGGCTGCTGATACACATAGCATCGGCATCAATGTATAAAAATCGTTCTGCTAAAGACTGTAATACCATAGGCATACAAATACGCGCATACGTAATACGCGAGAATCGCTGTACTTTGATGTGGAAATCCTCAAAAGGGGTCATATCTAAAAGATATATCGTACAGTTGCACTGCCATTTCTCTGCCAACTGCTTAACCTTGTCAGCATTTTCTGGCGAGTAACCATCCGAAAAAATGTGAAAGGACACGGCCATATCAGCATTGTTTTCGAGAACAGAAACGGCAGATACACCCATGATGCGAAAAAATGGATCATTCACATTATAGCAGACGTGCAATATCGGTCGGCTGTCACCAGGTGAAGCAAATGCAAATACTTCTTTTTTTTGTATGAACTTTGATACGTTAAAAAATCCTTCAGAAAATGTCTTCACTGATTTCCCACCTTTGTCGACCAAACCATTATAGTCAATTCTCTTTTAAAATGTATCATATAAACTGACGCTTACTGTGTACGATTAACTTTATCATCATAATAGCCTGCATCTAAAATCTTCATTTTCATTAATATTGCTAATAAAAACCAAAAAATGCGCATTCCTGATGAGTTGTCTAATGTAAGTTCAATTTGCCCAAATAAACACAAATATCCTAATACGAGAATGATAACCAACAAGTCATACGGATTCCTATTCTTCATCCAATTTCTAAAACTTTTCACAATAAAATATCCTATAAAGTATATCAGACCGACTAATCCTAAGCTTCCATCTTCTGCTGCCACTTGAACGAAATTATTATGTGCATGGATTAGAGATTGTGTTTCTTGTGGATATTTATATTCAGAAACATAATGTTCTTTAAACTGCCCCAGACCGATACCTGCTATAGGATGATCCAAAAACATATCTCCACAGGCTTTCCATACCCAGATACGATCAGCATTTGAACGATCTGTCGTTGTATTGGTAATAGATTCAAATCGATCTCTATATGACGGGTTCAATCCTATAAAGGATAAAAATGCTATTGCTATTAAAATACAGGCGATTATTTTTTTCTTGTTATTCTTCATATATTGTAAAAGAATACAAGGTATCAATGCAAAATTAGTCAACCAGGCTCCGCGGCTTTTATTGACAATTAATCCTATTACAATGAATATTATACTGAATTGAGAAACTTTTTTTAATAAAACACTAAAACGATTATCAAATAGAATAACGACAATAACTGGTAATAACATACATAAAACGCCGGCTAATGTAAGAACATTACTTCCAAATCCCCATCCTCTTTGGCTTGGATTATATATAAACAATACCTGTGCCAAAGCAACTAAACAATCAATTCCTGTAACAGCAATAAATGCTGCCAACATACGTTCTAAATAAAGTTTTTTGTTAATACATACTACTATTAATAAGAATACTAAAAATCGGTAAATCCACATATTGAAAAGTTCTCTAATTCCAATGAAAGGATTAGAAGAAAAAATAACTGAAGGTATTGTACTGATAAAAAATATCAGAACAGCTAACACATAACCCTTTGAAACTTCTGGTATAACAATTTCTGATTTTTGTATATAAAGATACAATATACCAATACAAATGGCTAAAACGTAGGTAATCTCTCCCATTGCCATAGACAAACGAGTAACACAAACCATAATAGTTATTAAAATTGCTAATGATTTCTCAAGTCTATCGACTTTTAAAGGAATATTAGTCAAGATATAGTCTCCCACCTATTTAAGATAAATATATTTTACAACAATCCTGCCCAAAAGCCCGCCATCTTCATCCGTACCAATTGTCTCGTCACAGATTTTCCTTTCATGTCGTTGCCAGGCTGCGGCATAGAGGCATTACGAAAAGCTGTTTCATGCAAATATTTATAATATGATTCGTTAAATATACCAGATTCAGGAAATTCCCACGGTTTATATCGGCCCGCCCAATGAAAAATAGCAGGCTTGCGGACAGCCGCTGCCGCCAGATACCGGAACCGGCGCTGTTTCAATACACTGAAATGAAAACAAAAGACAGGGGGAATGACATTCCACGGCAACGGAATCTCTTGCCAGTTATCCATGAATACCTTATTGAGCCCATCTTGATCATGATGACGGAACTGATGCTCACTGATACAGGTCAGGACTTGTTCACAGTAGTGCTGCTGCCGCCATAGACGCAAATCCATGACCAGCATTCCTGAATTGAAATACCCCTGACCTACAGGCAATCCTAATGTGTCCTGTTTCTGTTTCTGCATGCGCTGGGAAGCCATGATACCATAATCACAAACAGCACCGATAGGTTTTCCTGCCAAATCTATGTTCCATAATTTGGCTATATCATCGAGAACAACCACATCCGTATCCAAATAAATGGCCTTTTCTATATTCTCAGGAAGCAGCTCTGGAATTTGCAGACGCAGATAAGCCGCTTTGCTCAAATGACCGCTTACGAATCCCTGTATGGATTGGCTGTTTACATCCAGGATGACAACCGTACCTCCTAAGTCTTGGATTGTATCCCTGATTGCCTGTTGGCGTTCTGCCGATATACCGTCGCTCAGCACATAGATGCACACGGCACCGGGTGTGGCCGTATGCTTCAATATGGATGCTGCGGCCACAGCCAAATGCTGGGCATACGAATCATCACAGGCCAAAACTATATACATCGTATCCATCATTTTATATCCTTTTTTGCATTATGTTGTAACTCATACAGTTTAACATATTTCAGCATCGTATAAAAGGCATGCTGCCCACATGATAGTATTCCCATCCAGCCATCGAGAAACGCCGCCTTTACCAACAAGACCCGCAGACCGCCAAAAAAAGCATGACAAAAAGCACCGCTTAATGTAGTCCGCTTACCGCGCTCAAAACTTTCTGACGCCCATATGGATGTATAATGGTCTGCTTTCTGCAGCCATTGATGCCAGCTTTCATACGTATAGTGATCCACTATACCAGCTAAAGATTGTTTAGAAGAATGACATTCTGGATGTTCATGGACTTTGCCGACCCAAGTCACGGTATCACGCAAAAACATGCGGTAGACCGTATCAGGAGCGAATATGCCATGGCGGAACCGAAAACCATCGAACACCATGTGGCGCACCATTGCATACTGTCCGGCAACGCCAGTTGAAACAATACTACGGACATGTTCACACATCTTCTCATCCATTCGTTCATCGGCATCCAGATACAATACCCATTTCGCTTCCGTTTGAGTCAATGCAAAATTTCGTTGTGCGGCAAAATCATCATCCCAGGCCCGGTACACTACTCTGGCACCTGCTCGTTCTGCCAATTCCACTGTTCCGTCAGTACTGCCAGAGTCGATGACAAGTACATCATCGGTGCATTGCCGTCCATTACGGACGGCTTCTTCAATATTGCTGCCTTCATTTTTTGCTAATATGATTATCGTTAAATCAGCCATATTATCCTCATATCTTAAAATAATTGAGATATTAATGCTGTCGCTGTATAAGGTCAGCGGCAGGTTCCAATAATTCAGGATGGCGAACCAGATATCCTGTCAAATTGCCCCAAGCTGCCCGTTCCTCTCGGTACAGCGGGGTGCCATGCTGTATTTCCCCAGGCTGCTGCAGATTTTCCAGCAACTGAAAAGCTTCATTTTTGTATTCCCCTACCCGATCCGGTGTAAGCCAATAATCGGGCGTTACGACGTGATCAACCGGTTCAAACAGCGACGGAACGATGGAATAATAGGAAAATCCCGCCGGTGCTATCATTTCCAGGATAGTCGGCATGATATTCATATGCCCGCCAATCGTATTATTGCCAAATAACTGCGGCGTAATATCTCGATGGTGGAACATGAATACAGGTGCACTGCGTTCCCGCAATGAGCACTCCCGATTCATGAGGGACGTCTTGTTCAACATACTCAAATTAATAGCATGGTCACCGGTAATAATAAACAAACTATCAGGATAGGCTTGCTTCATCTCACGGATAAATTTTGATATCGCCTGATCAGAGTACCAGAATGTCCCCAGCATTTTTTGGATATCCTTATTTTTACGGATATCTTCAGGCGCATCAGGCATAACTTGTTCCGTATCAAAGCCATATTCTTGCAAATTAATTTTGAACGGCCCATGATTAGATGTCGTATATACATAATGGAATGAGGGACCATCCTGAGGATCTGCTTTAATCAATTCTGCTGCCTTTTCCAAAAACAAGTGGTCATACACGCCAACCCAGGTTTTCGGGGCTTGCGGCCCACAAAAATCGGTTGCCGTCATGACCCGGTCAAAACCACAAGCCGGGGCAAATTGGTTGAAGTTGCCATAGGTCACATTGCCGCCATACCAATACGTCGAAGCATAACCAAGCTTTTTCAATTGCACGGGCAGAGCCGAAGGCACTGTTCCCTGCCAGAACGTTTCCTGTTCATTTAATTCCAGACCAGCATCAAAAATGCCCGTCATCAGGCTGACAATAGAAGGCCTGGAAATAATGCCGGCAGACAAAGTCTGAGCAAGCCACGCCGTATGGGAATCCTCCATAATAGCTTTCCCGCCTTCAGCCACATGAAGGCAGGCAAATGTCGGATCAAACAGCTGCTGCAGATAACTTTCACCGACAATCAGGAAAATATGAGATGGCTTTGCTATATGTGGTCCCTTAGTAGTACGACGGAACGCATACACGGGATTAGGAAGTTCTGATAGTGAAATATCCGGTTGCGGCACGACAGCAGATAAGGATGATAAATCCTCCTCATCCGTATGAGTATAAGCTTCTTTCAGCGGATGCTTCCACACTTGTTCCAAAGCGACCAAATCATCCACCGTCGCTTTGGCGAAGAATATATCTTTCTTTACGATACTGGGAATCGTGTCCCATTCGGGCTTATTATCGTGAATAAGAGTGCCACCGTAACGGAAAAAGTAAAAGACGAGAGCAATAGCCAAAACCGTCACGACATTAAAAATCCAAGATATCCATGAGGATGAAAATGTCGGATATGGGATACTTGGCAACTGCAGTAGTCCATACAACGATGCAAAACAGATAGCCAGGTATGGAATATACCCCAATAAAATGGCCAGGCCATGATCTTCATGGAAAAATATATCGGCCAGATTATGCTTTTCTGCATGACGTCCGAGCCGTACAATATGATTGAATATATCATGGAAATGAAAATAAAAAAGCATTTTGCCGGCAAAGACACCATATAATACGATAGCATATGCCATAGCCGCGATAATGCGTATATAATCCCCATGGGCCAGCCACCAGTCAAAATACAATCCGGGCAGCGTCACAAAAACCAACGGTAAAAGAAATACGTAGGCATTAAAATCCATGCCCCACCAAAAACCGTACCGGAAACAATGCCAGACCACAGGCCAACGTCCCGATAACGTAGGATAAGGACAGTAGCGGTGAATAAAAATCGCCCGAAACACGGCGCATAGTACTGGGAAGAAAAGGAAAAGTTTTACATTTTGCTGCATATCCAAAAAAAATGTCGAAAACACGTTCTCACTCCTTATATTGCCATCAATTCATGTATATTCTCAAAACAATTATATACCAGTTCCAAAACTTATCTTAAGAATTAATTATACCATTTTCAGCGTAAGATTGCCATAAACAGCTATACTAAATTCCATTGACAAAATCATCTATCGATGATAAAATTTTAGTGTTGTATTCATGGAGCGGTATCGAAGTGGTCATAACGGGGCTGACTCGAAATCAGTTAGCGGTTTGTCGCCGCACGTGGGTTCGAATCCCACCCGCTCCGCCATAATAAAAAACCGGACGTCACAGCATATAGCTAAGACGTCCGGTTTTTTTATTTACGTAAATCTGTCAGCATCTGATCCAATAACAATTCCTGATAGCCTGCCTTGCGATATTTCCACAGGACAGGTGTCAGCTCTTTCAGAGCTGCATCCGTCACATTTTCTAATTGCTTCAACCGCGATTCGGTAATCGTTTCGTCCGATTGGCAGTGTGCATAGTCATCAGGCGTCATGTGCCAGGAACATGTACAATCCGGATGGCGGCGTATGATTTTGTCAGCTATCAGTATTCCTTCTGGATCCAAGTCTCCCGCATAATACAATTGACAGCCTGCTGCCGCCAACAAATCGAGAACCAGCAGCGATGCCGTGCGAACCTGACCAGACGTACACATAAAAGCCTGATCCTTCACGCCAGCTTCGACACATAAATCAGAAAACACCGTCTGATTCTCAAAAATATAGACACGTTTCGATTGACAATCAGCCCGAACTATTTTATCCAAGTTCAACAAGTTGACCGCATAAGGTTCATGATATTGGATAAATCCTTCATATGCCGGATGTGGCCCATCTGGTAAATACAAAGATATGCCATACAAAAATGTCGACGATGATAAATCATCGGGCTTCAATCCTACAGAATAATACAATTCCAACCGTTCTTCTGCGCTGTGAGGCTCATCAATACGTTGCTGACAGCTTAAAAATGCGACGAGCAGCTTTCCTGCCTGCATGGCATAGTCAAAATAATGAGGATTGCCGCTTACTGCAGCGCTGGCCACAGCCAAACGCTGCCGCTTCAATGTCGAATCCTTCAACATCTGCGATAATTGATCAATAGCCTGTATATTCCTTTCCAGCAGTTCTTTGTCCTGACGGAAACCCGCTCGGAGCAATCCGTAGCCCCAGCGTTTTTCTTCGCGGGCGGTATTCAGCCACGAAGCCGTTTCTTCATGACAGGTTGCAGCTAAATTGGCAAAATAATCGTTTTGCTCTTCCTTACGCCGCAGGTGATAATGACGATTCGTTTCCAACGGTGCTGCAAAATAGGATTCCAAAAGCATCTGCAACGTAATATCAGAAAACCGGCTTTCCGACAAGGCCGCTTCAAAATCCTTGACAGGGATACGCAAGTTATCATATTCAAAATGGCGGCCTAAGAATCCACCTATTGCTTCCCGTTCCTTTACAGTCGTATCTTTCAGGACGACAGCCCCTGCTCCACGGCCATAATGCTGCCATTTTTTCTGCAATGCTGCAAACAACCTGTCGAAATTATCATTTGATTTAAAATACTGCACACATTCCTTCAACAAATCCATCCAATCACCCTTTTACACTAATACACGCTTACGACCGTTCCACAAACAATTAATCACACTCACAGTGGAGGAGTTTGCTGGTCGTAATAATTCTACAATTTTCAATTTTTTCACTACATCATAACAGCCCCATAAGGACTGAGAATTCATGATATAATCTAAATCCAGTTGCTGCACCAACGCAAACATACTGCTGATGTTTTGATCATCTACACCGGCAAATGCTTCGTCCAGTGCGATGACCCGCGGATGTTCGTCATTATCCGATTTCCGATACTGGGCATTGACTGCTGCAAACAACGGGACGTACATGGCCATCGCTTTTTCGCCGCCGCTGAATTTATTAAAAGCACTATTCGTCAACTCCCGCTTTGCCGTATCAGGCCGATGGAGATACATACAAAACTCGTACCACTTGCGGTAATCCAGGGCAGAACGGACTAAATCGGCATAATTGACCGGTTCTTCCCTTTCTTCAGCCTGTTCTCGGGCCAACTTTATTTTATTGCGGAAATGACGAGCCAGCCGGTCTATATCTGTCTGAGTCAGCAATTCGGCATCGCGGCTCAAGAGTTTTTCCAGTTCGGCCACATCCAATTCCTCTATGGTCTCACGATGGCATGGCCGCCACGACAAGGAAAAATTCAGACCCATGGACGTATCCATATGGAGCATCAACTCAGACATATCCGCAATCCATTTCTTGCTTTCGGCGATGCGGTTGCTCAGCTTGCGGCTCAACGTATCAGCCAGGATATTTTCGAACAATTCACGATCCTTTTCTTGGATCAACAGCTCTGTATCACTGATGGTTTCGGTCAACAACCGGGAAAAACCGCTAAGATATATCTTTTTTCCCTGCCACGATGATGACACCCGCACACGCCGGCGCAAGAACTCGTAACCCGATGCATCTTCATCAAAATAATCTTCCAGCGCTGTCCCGTAGGACACGAGAGCACTGCTATGCTGTTGAAATACCCGGGAAAGAGATGTGGCCATATCACCGATGGTTTTATTCTTTAAATTATCCGGCAAGGTATCCCTGGCCTGGCCAGCCAGTTGAAGCAGTGATTTGCCCAGCCGGTCCGGCAGGCCTTCTTCCTGCTCCTGAGTCATCAATGAAATTTCTTCCTGCCAATACATAGCTGCCGTCTCTTGGCGCTGCTGTGTCTCTCCCAGCTCATCCTTCAAGGCCTCGATGGTCTCCCGATTACTGCGGCAGCGTTCATCAAGGCGGGCCAAGGTTTCGCCATTGCGCCGCACCGTAATATCCCATTGTGTCAGAGCCGCCGTGATTTCTTGGAATCGAGCGGCCTTTTCCTTATTTTCCGGACTATTGACCATATCTTCCAGTTTTTCGATTTCCGCTTTACCGGCCCGCAGCGAAAACCGTAGTTCCTGCAAGGCATCAAAAGCTTCATCGCGGCGTATTTCCTGGAACTGTATCTTATCCTGGATATTGATTTTCTGCTCCCATTGGCTGGACCAGGCATGGAGCCAGCGTTCCAAGTCCCGCAGCGTATTGTCATACAGCCGTATATCCTCATGGACACGGCCGTATTCTTCTATAGTCCGCAAATATGGCAGGGGCTTGCAAATCCGCAGGACAACCTGGTCCTGTTCCTTCTTTTCCTGCTGCAGTCGCCTGACCTCTGCTTCCACCGCCTCATAATCAGCCTGGACCTTGCTCAATTTAAACTGCTCTTCTGCCACCAAGGCAATCGCTTGGTTCAAATCGCCAAACGACGGTAGAGAACGATATTCTTCATTGAGCTGCGAAACGGAATCATCCAGACGGCGAATGGCTTCGCTGTACACCGACTCCTCCGCCTGCCACTGTGCTCGTTCCTTCTCCAAAGCCTCTATCTTCCTGGCCAATGCGGCCTGCCGAGCCTGCCGACCTATATACAGTGCCTCCGGAGCAGCCAGGCTGTGCCCTTCCAATATGCCGTGCCGGTAATAACCGTCAGGTGACAGGACCAATGCAGCCGTACCATCATCAGCAATACCGATATGACTCAGGAAATCGGCAGCACTGCGGTCTAAAACGCCATTACCCTGGGCTGGGATGAGCATCTGCAGCGGTTGCGCCGGCCTGTCTGCTGGTATATCTATCAAGACATCGGCCGCATCCTGCAATAGACTACGAGCTCTGGCATACTCTTCTGTCGGTACGAGCAAGGCATCCAAGAGGCCGGCATCGGTTATCTGCGCTTCCAGTAAAGCCTGCTGCTCCTTGGTCAAATCTGCAGCATATTCTACGCACTCATAGAACGGCCTGGCCGCTACGCCTGCATCAGCCAACAGCTTGCGGGCCTGGCATACAGACTCCTTACGAATGGGTTCCGCTTCTGTCGTGTTATGCAGCTCATCCAAAGCCAGATTGATGTCTTTTATTTTTTTGCGGCAGTCCCGCAGGGCTGCTGTCTGCTCGGCCTGTTCCCGGGAAAGCTCGTCTTTGCGCCAGTCCCGCCGCTGTTGGATCATGTCATTGAACGTATCTATGTCTTGTGCTCCCCTGTAAGCCGATACCATATGAGTGATATCGTTGATGTCTTCTTTGGTCAGGGGAAATTCTTTCAACGCTCCATCCAATGCAAAAAATGCTTCTATGAGCGTGTCTCTATATTCGGTTTCTACACGTTCGGCTTCGTCCAGCCGACAGGCATAGGCATCGCGTTGCTGTCTCTTCTGATCCAACGCTTCTGTCCGACGGCTCACTTCTTTTTCTAATCGTGCCGCATCCTGTAAAGCATTGATGCCGAGCTGCACCTGACTGGCCAAATCCCGCAAAGCTCTTTCCGCATCCTGCAGGAGATGGTCACGCTCCTGCTCCAACATTTCTCTGGACAGTTCTTTGCCCGGCAGTACGGCCTGCAGTCCTTCATGGCCGTCAAAGGATAAAGACGCATTATAATCACTCATACGGGTATAGGTTTCTTCGGCCTTGCTGCGACTTTCTTCCACTTTTTGTTCCTGTTTGCGTAAACTCGCTTCGTACTGCTTCAGATCATCTTCACACTTTGATATCTTTGCGTTCACAGCCTGTGCTTGCTTTTCCAGTTCAGCCTGCTTGCCCTTCAGTACAGCCAGCTTATCCACGCTTTCCCTGATGTCTGTAAGATCCAGCAGGGACCTTTCCCGCTGCAGTATATTGGATTGTAAAGCAGCTTCGTCATTTTCTTTCTGGATTGCCGCTATTTCTCGTATATTTTCGTCATCTTGGCGGCGATATTCTTCCAGCTTCGCCTGCAGCTCCTGGGTCCGTTCGTAGGTCTGGAGATAATTTTTAGCTTTCTGGGCCAAGACATAGGCTGTATACCTATCATATTCCCTTTTGACTGCAGCCAATTCCTTTTGAGCCGATTTCAATCCTTCCAGACGATTTTGGATATCATCCATCTTTTCCATCGCTTCGACCATTGGACGCAAATCCGTATCGGCCAGGGTCTGCAGGGAGTCATTCAATATTTCATATACTTTACTAGGTTTGAAATCCCGAGACAGCTTAGGCGCCCGCACCTTGATCATCAACTGGATGAACTGCTCATACTGTTCTATGCGCGGGAAAGCAAACAGATATTTATTCACCAACTCCATATACTCCCGCTGCCGTGACACGAAGGGGTTGGCTTCTCCCAGGATATTCTTCAATATTTGTTTTGTATGGGGAATCTTCCGATCCCCTACATCCTTATATAACGATATATCTTTACCGATTCTCCGGTTATCTAAGATGATGAATCCCCAGAAATCCATAGGCTTGCCTTTTTGGGCCCGCTGGCCGATGCCGATCGTACGATACTGCTCTAGGCCCCGTTTCTTGAATTCCAGGAACAGGTAGCCTGTCACATCGTCACGTTCTCCATTGCCCAGAAAATAATATTCCATTTTCCGGTCTGCCGAACCAAACGGATCCAGACGGCTCGGTGAACGGTCACCATCGAGTATGAACGGAATCATGCTCTGCGTCGTAATGGATTTCCCCGAAGCATTGGCCCCGCGAAGGAGGAGGCAGCCATCAGCAAATTCAAATGTTTCATCGTCATATAGCCAGAAATTGACGAACCCCATACGGTTCATCTGCCATCGATTGCTCATCTGTCATATACCTCGTGTATCAAAATAAAGAATCTTCCTGCACTGTTGGTTCTGGTGCGGCAGGTTTTGTATCGCCATCGGGAGAAAAATCTCCATTGTATTCACCGCGCAGCTTGGCCACGCTGGGATAAAGTATAATCTGGTCCTCTTCAACCGCTGCCAGGAGCCATTCCGTCATATAGTCCAGGACGGACGCGGATAATTTTTCCTCTGGCATGTCACGGTATTCTTTACTCCAGCCCGCGCCATACTTATCCCTGCATTGCGTAACCAAATCATCGAACTGTATTGCCGTCATGTGGATTAGTTCGTACTCATCCCGGACGAGGCGGCCTTCCTGCACCCAGTCGTAAATGAGACCGCACAGGAGCAGCACCAGTTGAGGCAGCATGGCATCACGGGGATGGCGTCGGCCAAAAGTATGTTCCTCATCGAGGACAAAGAATGCGCAGTTGCGATGCACATGAAGCTGGCCGCCCAACTGTTCCTGTAGATTTTTTTCTATCCATTGCCGTTGATTTTTCAAATATAATGCGTCGGCATCATTTACATCCTGCCAGTACAGGGCCGGCGAAGATACAAGCTTGCGATATACCCGGTTGATGCGGAAATGGCCTCTGTCACCCGATGCTTCTTCAGGCATGTAATCATCGAAATCGCTATACCCTTTGAACCCGCTGATATCATAGCCAAAGTTCGTCGCGAAGTAACGGGACAGGCCGGTATTTTCATACAGCACTTCCTGCTCCATACCGCCAGAAAGATTTTCACTTTTCCCTTCATGAGCAATGAGGAATTTCATCGTTTCGGCAAACTGCAAAACCCGGATAAGAGATTTGCGCTGCGAAAAATCCTTCCAGTCGATTTCCATATATTGGCGCAGCTGTTCACTGATAAACGTGACCATTTCCGAAAGGAGGAATGGTTCGTCATCTTCTTTATCATCTAAATAAATCAGCAAAGCACAGAGCAAACAATAATCACGCTTATCAACGAAGGTATTGATGCCCATGAAGCGTTCTGCCGCGGCAGGCGCCTTTTCCACCTTGATGATGCGTTCATTCTGGATAATGCGCCAGCCCAACTGTTCTGTAATGAAACGGCGATACTTCGGCAAATCGCGGCGGGCCTGGTGATATAATTCTTTATCCGTCTGCCGGTCCAGCCAGTACCGTTCAATCAGCGTACGGCATTCATACATGATGGTCCTCCTCGAATACAAAAATATACGCCGGCATTGTCAAATCACCATCTTCACAATGGAGCACACAGTCACCTGGCTCCTGCTCCAAGTGATAGACCTGGCCGAATTCAGTCCGGCCAGACCGAGATTCCGTCGTATTAGCTTGGGAAATCCACCGCAACAGCGTCATTCGCACCGCTGCGGACACGCAATCCGTAATCGCTGAAATGACGAGGTGCTTCCCTTGGATGTATTGGAGCATCAGCCGCCGGTCCTGCTCCACCTTTTGCAGATACTGTTCCCGCTGTTTCTGTTTTTCCCAAGCGTGGCTGACAAAACCCGTCCGATCCAGGCGCGGTTTATAATTGCGGATACGCGGCTCAAAAACATAGGTCAGTGGTTCTTCCTCGTAAGGACTGCTGTTGATGCTGTCCGTGCTGCGGTCGCCATTGACGCGATAATGCTGGACCTGCTGGATGCCAAACACATGGGCCGATAATTTATGGGCTGCATCCATATCCGGGCAATCGAGGAACATCTTGATGAACCGCACATAATCGTCCTTACGACTCAGACCCCAGTTCTGGAGCTGCACGAGCAGGGCCGCATTTTGGATAATGTGGCGGATGATTTCATTGGTAATGTCCAGCACCCGTTCGCATTCACTGGCCCCTGACGCCGGCAGGAACCAATTCTGCAAAGCCTGCCACTGGCCATAGACCGTATCATGGATATGTGTTTCCCTATATTGGCGTTCCAGCACATTGGGATGAGGTATGGCCAATTCACTTTGTATCACTTTATCCAACAGGCCTTGCTCCACGCTGGGACGGGCCTCGCGCAGACTGTCCGCAATAAGGACGGCATTGACTTGCAGCTCACTGATGAAATCCCGCAAATACGTGATGAACAAATCCTTATGCTGGACAAACTCCAATGATTTCAATACTTTATCATTCTTGCCGGAATAGAATTCGCGCAAATAGTCCTGGTAGTTCTGATTGAGCCGTTTGAAATCCTCCTGCAGCGTGTGCCACCAGGCATTGATTTCTTTCAGCGGCGAATCCGTTATGGCCGCCGCCTGGCCCAAAGCCGTATGGATACGTACAAATAAATTCGTAGACAAGCCGCCGCCTTCCATGAAAAGATTTTCCAACTTCACTGTCAGTCGTTCGATTTCGACGGCAGCGTCACTCATGGAATAGCGATATTGTTTATTTTTATAATCAGCAATCGTATAGACCTTCCTGGGGTCCTGTAGAGCCGTCAGATTCTTCCACTCTTCCAGACTGTCCAGGTCGGCTTTCAACTGCTCCATGGAATAGTCTTCAAAACCGGGGTAAGCGCGAAGCAAAGCCAGCACGTCTTCCTTATATAACTGAAAATGCATTTTTTCATACTCATAATAAAAAATGCGCATAATACGCCTATATTGAGACGCATTCTGCGCAGTCAAATATGAAGTTTCTGTTATCGGTTGAAATGTAGCCATCGTATCTCCTGAGCAATTAATTTAGCTTCATTATAGCATGTTTGACCAAACGTATTCAATTTTTATTCAGTTAAAAATAAGAAAAGTATAAAAAATTAATGAAAAACAGATTTTCTGACGATTATACATAAAAAGACGCGTGAGATTGGTGTTGGCTGCACCGTTCTCACGCGTTATCTAAATCCCCAATTTTACTTCAACACAGCTCCCGTATTGGCTGATGTAACCAGTTTAGCATAACGGGACAAATACCCTGTCGTCACTTTCGGTGTCGGCTGCTTCCATTCCGACCGCCGTTTGACCAATTCCACTTCATCGACGAGTAATTGCAATTTCCGATTTGGAATATCGATGGAAATAAGATCCCCATCTTTAATCAAAGCAATAGGTCCGCCTTCCATAGCTTCCGGAGAAATATGACCGATGCAGGCACCGCGGCTGGCACCGCTGAACCGTCCATCTGTCAAGAGCGCTACTTTGAGTCCCATGCCGGTAATGACAGCCGTCGGATTCAACATTTCCCGCATGCCCGGTCCACCTTTAGGTCCTTCATAACGAATGACTACGACGTCGCCATTCTTAATGCCGCCACCAATAATAGCTTCGATAGCCGCTTCTTCAGAACTGAAGCATTTTGCCTTGCCTTCGTAAACGAGCAAATCAGCGTCGACAGCACTTTCCTTGATGACCGAGCCGTCCGGTGCCAGATTACCCGTCAAGATAGCGATGCCGCCTTTGTTCATATACGCATTTTCTACGCTGTGGATGACTTCAGGCCGTTCAATCTTGGCATTACAGATACGGTCACCTATGGTGCCGGTCACAGTCTTGGCATCCGTATGGATGATATTGAGTTTCGTCAATTCTTTCATGACAGCACAGATACCGCCAGCTTCATTCAAGTCCTGCATGTGGTACGATCCGCCAGGGCTCATTTTAGCAATGTATGCAGCTTTCTTGCTGATTTCATCAAACTTGCTCAAAGGCAGATCCACGCCTGCTTCGTGGGCAATAGCCGGCAAATGGAGCACTGTATTCGTAGAACCACCAATAGCCATATCTACGGCAATCGCGTTTTCGAATGCTTTCAAGGTCATGATATCGCGAGGTCTGATATCATTTTTGATGAGATCCATAATAACGGCGCCAGCCTTTTTAGCCAGGATCCGTCTCATACCAAAATATGCAGCCGGAATGGTACCATTGCCAGGGAGGCCCATGCCTAATACTTCCGTCAGGCAGTTCATCGTATTAGCCGTGAAGAGGCCTGCGCAAGAGCCGCAGCTCGGACAAGCTTTCGCTTCCATATCAGCCATTTCTTCTGCCGTAATCTGGCCGGATTCCCGTTTGCCTGCTGCTTCAAACATCGTGCTGACACTGACATCCTGTCCCTTATAACGGCCAGCCAACATAGGACCGCCGCTGACGACGACAGCCGGAATATTAAGACGGCCAGCAGCCATCAACATGCCCGGAACGATTTTATCGCAGTTCGGAATGAGGACGAGGCCATCAAAAGCATGGCCGTTAGCCATCGCTTCAATAGAATCGGCAATCAATTCACGACTAGCCAAAGGATATTTCATGCCGTCATGGCCCATAGCGATACCATCGCAAATCCCTATAGCCGGAAATTCGACAGGAGTCCCACCAGCAGCTGCAACACCTAGTTTTACAGCATCGGCAATTTCCCGAAGATGAATATGCCCAGGAATGATTTCATTGAAAGCGTTACATACGCCAATCAACGGTTTCTTCAAATCTTCATCGGAATATCCCATGGCATGGAACAAAGACCGATGAGCCGAACGGGTACTACCTAATTTTGCAATATCACTTCTCATCACAATACCTCCTCGTCACTTAAACCCAACACTGTATAGCTTATATAAAGTTATCCTACTACAAAATAGTTGTCCAACATCAGTTATATTATAAGTTTGTCCATAATGAATGTCAAGAATTACTAATATAAGAAAAAAACACAAACCATCCGCTAGGATGATTTGTGCTAATTCAATTTCAACGAATTGATGGCATGGAGAATGTGGATTCTCATAGCATTACGAGCACCTTCGGCATTCCGCTGAGTCATAAAATCGATGATCATCCGATGGTCCGCCAGCGTTTCTTCCACAGCTTTATCATAGACTTCCGATAAAGCGACGCCTTTGAAAATTGCTTCGTATATGAGAGGAATCATTTTATTCATGAACTTATTATGCGTCGCTTGGGCAATAGCCGAATGGAACTCGTATTCCGTCTTTGTCCTGTCTTCATGGCGCGCAATCAGCTTCTCCACCGCTTGGCCCAATGCTACGATATGCGCGATTTCCACATCATTGCCCCGCAGTGCCGCCAAGTATGCCGCTTCCGGTTCCAGTATCAACCGCATTTCGAATAAATCCTTCGTATCTATTTTGGCATACGACAGAGGATCTAATTGCCCCTGCTGTCCGCCATGCAAAGCTGCCGCAGTGACATACGTACCTTTACCGCGTTTGATTTCCAGTATGCCATACGTATTCAAGATACGGATAGCTTCGCGCAGCGTATTGCGGCTCACATTGAGTTCCTGTGAGAAAATATTTTCATTGGGTAATTTATCACCGGCTACAAACCGCTTCTCCACGGTAATCATGGAGACGATGCGATCAGCGATACTCTGTGCCAACAATGTATTCTGTCCCATAGCAGATAACCTTCCCTTTCATCTAGCTGACTGCACTATACGTAAAATTTCAACAAGCTTGTCTTGGCTGTTGAATGGCTTTTCTTTTCATAACGTAATTCCAAATTGTCACGATAGCCGTTGCAAAAATCTTGGCCAGCATGTAATGCATATCCCAAACCTCAACAAAATACCACATACATACCTGGTTGATACCCAATCCGGCAATGCTCGACCCGATGAATAACACTGCCTGTCGGCCATTCTGTCGCCCCGCACCGGCAAAGACGTAGACGACGCAGAGCCAATAGTTGAACACGACAGAAACGGTAAAAGAAATGGCGGCGGAGTACAAGTAATAGATGCCTGCCAATTCCGTACATACATATAACAGCCCATAATCCACTAAAAAAGAAGCGCCGCCTACCAGGCAAAACCGCATGATTTCATATAACCTCTGTTTTGTCATCGTTTGAGCATCATCCTAATCATATTCATCTGCACCTCAAAATTTTTCCGGCTGTTCTTGGCATTCGTATCCAGTATCAAACCACATACGACAGACAAAAACGCTGCCAGCATGAGAATAGCACTGACCACTAACGTTGGCATCCTGGGCACTAATCCCGTTTCAATGTATTCAATAAATACCGGCAAGAACAGAATAAACGAAATAATAGTCAGCACGATGGACGCCAGTCCAAAGAAATGGAGCGGCTGGTAATCCCGATATAAATTAAAAATCGTCAGAAGTACCTTAAAGCCATCGGAGTAAGTGTTTAACTTGCTGACGCTGCCCGCAGGCCGATCCCGATACTGGACGGGAACGCTGCGGATGAGCAGATTTTTATCCAGCACATGAATCGTCATCTCCGTCTCAATTTCAAACCCCTGAGACAATACGGGAAAGCTTTTGACGAACAGTGGACTGAACGCCCTATAACCAGTCATCACATCTTCGATAGGCTGACGAGGATGCCATAGACTATTGATGCAGCGGCGGACGAGAACATTGCCGCTATTATGGAACAGCCTCTTGTTTTCCGTAAAATACGTCGAAGACAAGCGGTCGCCAATAACCATATCCGCCTGGCCCTGCAATACCAAATCACACATCTGCCGGGCATTTTCAGCCGGATACGTATCATCGCCATCGATCATGAGATAACAATCAGCATCGATATCGCGAAACATCGTGCGGATGACATTCCCCTTCCCCTGGCGGTATTCATGCCGTACGACAGCACCAGCTTGTTTGGCCAGTACATCCGTCCCGTCAGTAGAATTATTATCATACACATAGATGACCGCCTCAGGTAGAATAGATTGATATTCCCGTACTACAGCCGTAATGGTCTTGCTTTCATTATAACATGGAATTAAAACTGCAATAACTGCCATAGATTCATCCCCTATAAATTAAAAAGTCGGGTAAAAGCATTGTTGATGTTCATCAAACACTTTACACAATTCGAGCATTACCTTGAGAAAATTCCACCTTGAAATCACAGTCATCGAGCGTACTGAGACGATGGGCAATAGCTACGATTGTAATACGTCCTTTCAGCTTCAGCAGTGTTTCCGTAATGGCATTTTCCGTCGCATCATCCAAGGCTGATGTAGCTTCATCAAGAACGAGGATTTCCGGCTCCTGATACAAGGCCCGGGCAATACCGATACGCTGACGCTGACCCCCGCTGAGCTTTACACCGTTTTCACCGATATGCGTCTGTATGTCATCAGGCAAATCGTTTACAAATGCCAAAAGTTCTGCCATATCCAAGACTTGGCGGATCCGTTCATAATCCATTGTCTCCGGTGTTTCGCCAAAAGCCACATTCTCGGCAATAGTGCCATCAATCAGAAAAATGCTTTGAGCTACATAGGCCAACTTGGATTGCCACGCCTGCAAATGACTGAAAACGTCAACGCCATCCATGGTAATCGTACCCACCATTGGCATAAGCAAACCCAAAAAGACATCGACGAACGTAGTCTTCCCCGCCCCAGACGGACCAATAATGCCTACAAAATCACCTTTTTTGATGGTGAAGTTGACATGATTCCAAATAAGCTTATGTTCATCATAAGCAAAAGCCAAATCCTTGATTTCTATATTCCGCAAAAAAGCAAAATCTTGTTCCTGCTGCATCTTTTCCGCAGTCTGATTTTGCCGGACAATATTTACGAGATCAGGATAAACCAAGCGAAACAACGGCAAGCCATAACGAATTTCATTCAAACTAATAACACTGCGGTTGACACAAGGCATAAGACGAAACGCCGCCAAAGCCAACACACCCAACAACGGCACAATGTCTTCCGGATTATCGCCGAACACAAGCTTTATCACAATCAAAGCCACGAGACCAACCAGAACGACACTTTCGATGACAGAACGGGGCAGTGTGCTCAACAAAAACCTCACCTTGTTGTTCTCTGTAAACTTCTTGTAATTAACAGCAAATTGATTGACAAAAAATTCTTCCTTGTGGGCTATCTTTGTTTCCTTGATTCCCTGCAACCCTTGAGACAGCCATTTGTAATACGCCGCCGAAAAAGTACCGCTATCCTTACCGACTTCATATGATTTCTTGCGGATAGCCCGCAGCGTAACATACAAAATAACCGTAAAAAAGCCAGCAACGACGATGGCTGTAAACCAATCCATATATACGAGCATGGCCCAAATAAGCAGACCTGTCAATACTTCTGCCAACAAATGGAAATATTCTTTCACAACATTGGTATACGTACAATTAATGCCTGCTGTCACGTTACGTACCAAAGTACTGCTGCTCATATTGACGTGAAAAAGATAAGGCTTTTTCAAATATTCTTCCAAAAGTTTCACGCCATAATAACCTTGATTATCATAAGTAAATTCCAGATTCTTTTTATTGATCCAAACGACAAACGCCGATTTAAAAATACTAAACGCCAAGATTACAATAGACAACAGGAAAATCTTTCCCAAATGAGACTGAATGCCAATCAATATAAAAAAATGATGAAGAGGCGCAAACTTGTCGAGATAATCAGGATTTCCCATCAAATTGATTAAAGGCCATACAAAACCAATACCGATAGCTTCTAATAACCCGGCAAATGTGAGACCTAAGATGAGAAGACAAAATATTTTTTTTTCATGCGAAGAAAGAATCGACAAAATCTCTCTAATCAATCGTATCATAGAATCCCTCATTCGTTATTTAAGAGTAATAATATTATAAATGGGACATTCGCTACTTTATAAGTTTTATTCCATTTATAATAGACCAATAAGACACTCTGCTTTTAATATTACGTACAGCATAGGCACCAACATTCGTTTAATGAACAATCAAAAACCTTAAATCAATTTTAGCATATGAATTACAGATTTCTAGGCTTTTATCGGTGCTGCCATCGTCAACCAGAATAATCTCCCAATTTCGATATGTCTGATTCAATAAGGAATCCAAGCATTTCGGCAAATATGTCTCAGCGTCATATATAGGGACAATCAGACTTACCAATAATTGGTCCTGTTTCGTTTTATTTATCATAGGCTGTATCTTCTTTCACTCGTATCTTATATTTCCATTGAATCAAAGAAAAATAAATGGACGGCATTACATAAACCAAGAGAACCTTTACCATTGTCCTGATATTGCCATAACGAATCAACTCAGACACATGTTGACGAATATATTCTTTTAAAGATTGTAGTGCAGTCTGTGCCATGGCATCATTAATGCCTCTATGAATAGCAATGATGCGAAGACAAGATAAATGTGCCATTAATATAAGAAAAAAAGCAGCTCTCTGAACCGATGGTTCTAATACACACAGTAATCGTTGTTGCTCCTGTCGCATATAAATTAAATCAAATATATGGTTATTTAATTTCTTAGCATGCACAATACTTGTAGACCTGATTCGATAGTAGTATCCACAATAGCTCACTATTTTAACAAGCCTTACGTTCTGTAAATATTGTGAAAACATCATTTGATCCTCAAATATTCGTCCTTCAGGAAAACGAATAGTGGATAATTGGGACCGCCGAAATAGCTTATTCCAAACATAGGCACCAATATATGCATCTATTCCCCGATGATTGCATCCCTTGACCTCATCGTCTACATGCATACGTACAAATGTTTTAATATCTACGGACAAATTATCAGATAAGCATACAGGAGTTCTCGCGGTAGACGTTACCTGATAATAACCACAAACGGCTAAATCAGCCCCTTCGATATTCTGAGCCAATACTTCAATAAAATCAGGTTCCAGCCAATCATCACTGTCCACAAAAGCGACGTATTCGCCGTGGCATACATCCAGTCCCGCATTACGTGCATTAGCCAATCCACCATTTTTCTGATGAATCACACTGACGCGAGAATCATTCAGCTTATACTCATCACATATATGACCGCTGGAATCTGTACTTCCATCATCAATCAAGATAATTTCTAATGCCGAATACGTCTGTCGAAGAACAGAGTCTAAACATTGGCACAAATACTCTTCTACATTATATACGGGTATAATAACGCTGACTAGTTCCACTAACTTAACCTCATTTCACGGCACACCACAATCGAATCAATTTATGCTTAGCAACATAAATACAATAACTCACGCCTCTTATGATTTTAGGAGAATGAAAATTCAATATGAGCCCCAATAACTGATATTTCAATGGCAATTGATGAACAAATGACATAAACAATTTATGATGAGGATACTGAAAAGTCTCCATCAACAATACCTTCATTATGCCTGCTGGCGCACCTTTATAAAATGTCATCTGTAACGCTGTAAATACCAATTTCAGATATTGACATGTTAAAACAGACATTGCTTGCTTTAGATGATTAGCAGCTGAAAAATAAGTCACTTCTTTATCCATTAAATACTGGTGTAACCTCAAGAAATTAGGTTCAAATCTCGTCGTTAATGAAAACTGAACTCCCCTGTTATAGTGATAAAGAGGAACATTCATCAATATAACCGAAGAACACCGCGCAAAAGCCTCCAAATTCATTAGTATATCTTCTATATACGGGTATTTCTGAAAAGTTATTCCCTGTTCAATTAAAAATCTCCGTTTATATAATTTATTCCAGGTATAACAGAAACTCGATGAACGAATCATCTCCAAGACAGCATCACTTATATCATCAGGACTAGAATAAAAGCCATGACCTGGAAGTTTACAGAGGCGAAACGGCTCTTTCTTATTGGTAGTCCTATATTCTTCAAAAAATCCACAGACAAGAATATCTGCTGGTTTATTTTTCAAATTATCAGCGCAAACAGCCAATGCATTCAATTCCAATATATCATCTGCATCGAGAAATCCCAAATATTCTCCCTGGGCAGACAAAATACCATGATTACGTACATGGCTCAAGCCTAAATTACATGGAAATTCAATATATCGAATTCTATTATCCATTCGTCCTAGCTCACAACAGATATCCCCTGAATTATCTTGTGAACCATCGTTAATCAGAATAATTTCAAAATTGGTGTATGTTTGCTGTAATACGCTTTCAACTGCCTGCTTTATTGTTAGACTAGCATTATAAACAGCTATGATAATACTAAAATTCACACTCCTCATATAATTCACCGTTTCCTCAATTTATGGTACCATTTATAACCCCAATAATAAAGCGGCACATTAGCAAGCAATAATAACAAAGAAATCTTCTTTTTGTAGTTAAGAAAAGGATTCATGATCAGACTGAATATGTTATCACCTATTTCCTTCTGAAAGTTCTTTTCTTGCTCAATATACTCTCTTGTGAATCCATATCGATAACGATCTTCCATAAAATGTATGATATTATCAAAATAACGCATTTTACCAATCATGCCCAATTCATTATTTAATTTGCTCAGCTCACTCCACAATTTTGAGTTCGTATAAATATCATCTTTAAAATTTTCGTCAAATTTATTCAATGACTGTAAACTATTTGCTCGGCATTGAACATAATACGTTCTGCAATGAAGATAAATACACGTATGTATATACGGCCTAAGATCAAGCCACATAATCGCGTCTTCAGACCTTTTTACAGAAACATCGAATCGGCATTTTAAAAAAACAGAACGAGTATATAATTTCCCCCATACTTCAATCGGTAATTTACCAGTATATATATCACGCAATAATTCTATTGAGTTTTCATAAAAAACCTGTGAATGATAAGGATAAAACCAAGGTTTGTACCCTTCCATCAGCACTATATTCTCAGCATAACACCCCACCATATCCACATGCTTTTCAATTAATGATTTATATAATGTTTCCAATAAACCATAATCGATATAATCATCAGAATCTACAAAGAAAATATAAGCGCCCGTACAAATATCCAATCTCTTATTGCGCGCAGCACTCAATCCCTGATTTTGTTGGTGCAATACGATGATTCTACTATCAGTGAGAGCATACTCATCACATATAGTGCCGCTTTGATCTGTACTCCCATCATCAATCAAAATAATTTCTAAATTAGAATATGTCTGTTGCATGATTGAATCCAAACACTGCTTTAAATACGGTGCTACATTATACACAGGAACAATAACACTGATAGTCTCATTTAGCAACATGATGCCCCTCGCTCTTAAATTTTCGCATTAAAAATTTCATTCCTTTAGACAGCCAGTTGATATGCCCTAAAAATACGACAGGTACCTCCACATACTCAACATGATTGGCATCAATCCACACATCGAGGAGCCGTTCGCCAATGAAGCCAAACACCCGTGCTTCCCGAATATCGTAATCAGTAATATCGATTCGCCTTTCAAGTTCAAACAAGACATCAAAAAGAAATGCACAATACCTGTCGAATAAATCCCATTTCATGACGAACATGTTGTAAATATGAAGACGCCGCCGATTCATTACTTTAGTGAAGCTTTGACTATATTGAGGATAAATTTCTTTGATGATTTTTTCTACTTCATCCAAGTTTTTTTTATGGTGAGCATGATTATACTGACTGCGAACCGTTTCAATAAAATAATTCCGTTTCTTTGGCAAAATACAATCATAGTTTGCCAGCAGTCTTTCATAATCTTGGTGAGTAAAAATAGACTTACGTTTACTATCCATACCAATAACAAATTGATGGATGGTAAAATAACGGCGATAATGGCAAAGACCGACATAATCATCTTTACAGTTCTTCCATACCCAATACACGCCCGTAAGTTCACAATAATTTGCATTCTTATTACTAATATTATCGCCCGTGTCATCACCGGTAATTCCAAATGATTCATGCGCATTTTTCCCTACCTGTAACGGTAAATAGCAAGAATCTCGAAAAAACCAGCATGGCTTATGGGCAGCAACAATAATTTTCATTTACACATCCCTTTGCTTACGTAAAAACATTACACTAATATTATACTATTCCAGCCAATATGCTTCTAGCCCATGATGACTTTTTTGTCGTGTAACTGGCGGAAGCTCCATATAACTACTACCATAAAAACGCCTCAAATAATAATCATACCCTGCAGGAGCCCAGAAATGGTGATTTTCAAACTCCACTTTTATTTTCTGTTCAAACACCCAAGATGGCATTGCTTCCTTTGTCCCATGAACTCCCGACACTAAACATCCCACCCATTCCCGATTATCATATGAAAGTCTTTTTGCAATACCATTAATAACTTTTACCCAAAATCGTGGATTGGACCAACCGATACACCCAATAAGCATAAACTTCAGTATAGTCCTCGTCCGCTTTTTCCACTGAAAATACCCGTCCATGCGGTCATTATAATGAATACTAGATGATAGTGTATGCGATGAAGCAATATGGCAAGAAATTAAAATATGTTCAGTTAAAAAAAGAAATGTACGCAAGATTATATTTTTATACACACCATCCATAGGAAAAACATCAACAAATACCCGTTCAATACATTCCTTTTTTATATGTGTACAAACAATCGTACGTACATCATATACCCTGACAAAACGGTCCCAAGCACTATGGCTGTTTTCAATGGCCTCAACTTTATATAAGTCATGACTATATAGCTGAATAAACCGTTCATAATCCATCCTTGGCATAACTAAATCTATATCATCATCCCAAGGAATAAAGCCATGATGACGTATAGCACCTAATAAAGTCCCACCACTTAAATAATAATTTATACCATTCCTATCACAAAAATCAGCTATATTAACCAGCATATTTAATTCCAGACTTTTCAACTCATTAGTACTAATGCGTATCAAATTAATTCACCTCTACAATGGCTCATCATGTTTTGACTGCCTGAAACATAATGATACAGGCTATGTAACCTTAATATCCACTACTTCACCGGTGAAATCACTTAGTAATGTGCTCAATGCCACTTTAGCAACCGTATCAGGCTGTAATAATGTAGCATCAGGTTCATTGCCAAAATTAACGACTCTCATAGGAGTTTTTGTACGTTGTGGATTAATGCAATTAATACGTATTTCTTCATTTTCCCATTCTTCAGCCATGGCTTGGACAAAATTCACAACTGCCGCCTTAGAAGATGAATAAAGCGAATAAAACGCCCGCCCCCTCAGGTAAGAAGAACTGGTATGCTACCCCCAAGTAGGACACTGAAATATAAAACCTACTTGGGGGTATTTCTATGTCAAGAAAAGGGATAGCGGATTCTTTGGAAAAGGTAAAGATTGTAGAGAAGATTTTAACTG
>Ga0163159_1000767_pt1 | contig 35834 bp, 34 predicted proteins | sample BioMet9_FD_108702 | JGI IMG/M metagenome (GOLD analysis project Ga0163159, IMG submission 108702) | Microbial communities from bioreactor (seeded with sewage sludge) at Lawrence Berkeley National Lab, California, USA - Biofuel... | ecosystem: Engineered > Bioreactor > Anaerobic > Unclassified ... | reverse complement strand
CAGCGGATACAGTGGTAAAGAGTTTCTTTTCTAAAAAATGATAATCGATTAGAGCGTTTTTTCAAAAGCTGTCAATATCATATTGGCAGCTTTTTTTGTATCTCTGGAAATACAAGATTTTCAATAAATTGCAAAAACATATACAATTTTACATAAAACAATAATAATTTTGTCGTGAAACTGGTATTTTTGCATAAAAAATGAGACTGATTTTCTATATTGCAAAAAGCAATTAAGAATTGACATCAATTTGGCGAAGGAGTATAGTTAAATCACAGAAACGATAATCGATTATTTATTTATATCTGATTTTTTTAATAGGAGACGGGCATGGATAATAAACCAGATTTTGAAAAAATCCGACAATTTAGTGCCGATATCCGCAAGGAAATGGTGAGAGCAATCGGTACAGCCGGATTCGGGCATATAGGCGGTTCTGCTTCTATAGCAGACGTACTGGCCGTTTTATATGGAGGAATGATGAAAATCAATCCGGCGGATCCGCACTGGGAGGAACGTGACTGGCTTGTTTTGTCAAAGGGTCACTGCGGACCGGCACTGTACGCGGCACTGGCATTAAAGGGTTATTTCCCGATGGAAGAGCTTAAGACGGTCAATAAACCAGGAACATCACTGCCGAGTCACGCGGACGGAAGGAAAACACAGGGTGTTGATATGTCAACCGGATCGCTTGGGCAGGGCATGTCATCAGCAATCGGCATTGCATTAGGAAACAAGCTTCAGAAACGGGAAAGCTACACATACTGCATCATCGGCGACGGCGAAACAAACGAGGGTGAGATATGGGAAGGTGCGGAAGCAGCGAACAGTTTAAAACTTGATCATTTCATCGTCTTTGTGGACTGGAACAAGAAGCAGCTGGACGGACGGCTGGAAGATATCTGTCCTCCGCTCGATCTTGAGGAAAAATTTAAGGCGTTTGGATTTGATGCACAGAAGGTCAAAGGATATGATACCAGGGAAATATGGAATGCAGTCGTAAAGGCAAAAGCAGTCACAGGGAAACCGCATGTTATTATTCTCGATACGATAAAGGGACTGGGAATCAACTTTGCGGAGCAGCAGGAATTTAACCATTATATGACATTCGGCACAGAAGAAGCCGAAAAAGCATGTGATGAAATTGATAAACGTCTGAAAGACGGAACGTATCCGGGAGGTGATTTCAAATGGTAAAGCTGAGAAAAGAAATTGCCGTTTCACCGGAGGAAATGAGAAGTGCATACTGCAATGCGCTGATCGAGGAAGCGAAGAAAAACGATAAGATTGTAACGCTTGACTGTGACTTAAGCAGCTCGTGCGGTACAAAGCCTTTCAAAAAAGCATTCCCGGACAGAGCGTTTAATATGGGAATTCAGGAGCAGAACGCGTGTGCCATGGCAGGAGGTCTGTCAGCGTCGGGAATGATTCCGTTTCTTCATACATTCGCTGTTTTCGCGACGAGAAGAATCTATGACCAGATTTTTCTTTCCTGTGCTTATGCGGGCCAGAATGTCAAAATTATCGGCGGTGATGCCGGTGTGAGCGCGGCTTTTAACGGCGGAACGCATATGGCTTTTGAAGATATCGGAATCATGCGCGTCATGCCGCATGTTACGATTGTGGAACCGTCAGATCCGACAATGATGCGGTCTGTTGTCAGACAGACAGCGGAAACGTACGGAGTCTTTTATTTAAGAATGCCAAGAAAGACGGTCTGTGATATTTATGAGCCGGACTCGGAATTCACCATTGGAAAAGCAGAAATCATCCGGGACGGATCGGATGTGACATTGATCGCCGCAGGCCTGGAGGTTGCACAGGCGCTGAAAGCGGCGGATCAGCTGGGAAGACAGGGCATTTCAGCACGGGTAGTCGATATGTTTACAATCAAGCCGGTTGACAAGGAATGCATTGTGAAATGTGCGGAAGAAACCGGGGCAATCGTTACGTGTGAGAATGAAAACATCATCGGAGGACTGGGAAGCGCTGTTGCGGAGGTGCTTGCGGAATCCGTGCCGACACCGATGGAACGCATCGGCGTTCAGGATGAATTCGGAGAGGTAGGACCGCAGAGCTATCTGGAAAAGAGGTTCGAACTTACCTCAGAGTTTATTGTGGAAAAAGCAAAGAAGGCAATCGCAAGGAAAAGATAACTTTTAACAAGAGCAAAGGAGCAGAACAGATATGGGAGTAGTCGAAAGAAAAAAGTACTGTGTGAATGGCGAGTGGAAAGATTCCAAAACCGAAAAATGGATGGAAGTAACCGATTCTTCAACAGGAGAGGTTATCGCTGAGGTTCCGTGCTGCACGGTTGCTGAAGTTGATGAAGCAATTGCATCCGCGGAGGCAGCGTTTCCGGAGTGGTCTCATCTGTCCATGAGCAAGCGGACCCAGATGATGTTCAGATGGCGCAATATTCTTGTGGAGCATCTGGATGAATTATCAGTATTATGCGCCAAAGAACTTGGCAAGAATTTAAGCGAGGCACGTGGAGACGTGCTGAAGGCAATTGAGCCGACGGAGCTGGCATGCGCGGCACCGTTTATTTCCCAGGGTTCAGCTTCTCTTCAGGTAACAACGAATTTTGATACATCCTCTTACAGGATGCCGCTTGGTGTAGTAGCAGGAATTGTACCGTTCAATTTCCCGGCGATGATCCCGTGGGGCTGGATGGTACCGCTTGCAATTGCAATGGGCAACACCGTAGTTCTTAAGGCTGCTTCGTATACACCGCTTACCGCGATGCGGATACTGGAGCTCTTTTATGAAGAAGGCGGGTTCCCGAAGGGTGTTGTAAACCTTGTGACATGCAGCAGAAATGAATCGGAATTATTCCTGACAGATCCCAGAATTAAAGCCGTTACCTTCGTCGGAACAACAGAAGTCGGAAAACATATCTATGCTGTTGCGGCAGCTCACGGCAAGCGTGTCCAGGCACAGTGCGAAGCCAAGAACCATGCACTCGTTCTGGATGACTGTGACCTTGAAAGCACCGTAAACGCAGTGATCAATTCGACGTATGGCTGCGCGGGCATGCGCTGCATGGCACTTCCGGTAATCGTAGTACAGGAAGGCATAGCAGATCGTTTTGTCGCACTGCTTAAAGAGAAAGCACTGGCAATGAAGATCGGATGCGCCTATGATCCCGAGACAAAGTTAGGACCTGTTGTAAACGCCAAACATAAAGCATCGATCTGCAGCTGGATTCAGAAGGGTGTTGACGAAGGCGCCGAGCTTGTTCTGGACGGTCGTGACGTTGTGGTACCCGGCTTTGAAAAAGGATTTTTTGTCGGTCCGACCATTCTCGACCACGTGACACCTGAGATGGAAGTCGGAAACAGAGAGATTTTTGGGCCGGTAACGTTGATAAAGAGAGTTAAGAACTTTGACGAAGGTATCGCAATCATGAATGCGAATCCGTATGCGAACGGTTCTGCGATCTTTACACAGAACGGGTACTATGCACGCCAGTTTGAGTATCTGACAGACGGCGGCATGGTCGGCATCAATGTCGGCATTCCTGTTCCGAGCGCATACTTCCCGTTCTCCGGAAACAAGGAGTCCTTCTTCGGTGATCAGCACGTACTTGGTATTGACGGCGTAAGATTCTACACCAGAGCGAAGACAGTAACGAAGCACTGGTATGACGAGCATTCCAGAAAAGTAGCGATGGATACCTGGGAAGGTACAGTTGAAAGGGTTTAATTGAATTATTTTATAAAAGCACTGTGAAACTGGAACGTAATTGGAAATGCAACATAAAAAGGAGGTTCATTATGGCAGACAGCAACAAGATTTATGCAACATTCTTCGGCAATGAAAAATATCCTGTAACGTGGGATAGCGAAGAAGAAAAGAAACTGATGTGGTTCTACGATGATCTGCATTGCCCTAACCCTATTTCTCCTATGTATTTCAGCTGTGGCGGCTGGTGGGGTCCTACCTGCGCTTATTTCTACAAACGTTTCGGTGTAGGCGGATCAGACTGGATCGCAAAGAAGATCGGCGGATACGTTTATACAGCTGTCGTACCGCCCACAACAGATCCCGACAAGGTTGACGGAATGAACTGCTATTACGGAGGTGTTATGCCGGTTTACGCAGAGACCTTTATCAATCAGTGGGAGCAGGATTATATTCCGGAACTGAAAGAGATCGCACATAAGATTATCGATTTTGACTTTGAAAACAAGAGCATGGGTGCTGTCATGATCCACCTCGAGGACTGCCTTGATATGCAGGAGCGCGCTTTCCGTATCCACTGGATACTGAATTACGCACAGGCAGAGGCTTCCGTAGAGTTTAACGCAATCTATCAGAAGGCAGTAGGCCCGATCGACGAGGATTATGCGCTGATGACCGTTTCCCCGAACGACCGCAACTGGGATTCCCTTCGTGACGCATGGAAGATCAAGGAAGACATCTGCAAGGATCCGGAGATGAAGGCATACTGGACGAATAACAGTGCAAAGGTTATTCTTGCAGGGCTTGCAGAGGTTAAGGGCGGCAAGGAACTGAAGGAACGCATTGATGCGTATGTCAGTGAATATGGCTGGAAGCCGCTGTGGACACACGAGTACATCAATAAACTCTGGGTTGAGGATCCGACTCCTGTTTATGAGGCAATCAAGGGCTATGTAGAGACAGATTATAATTACGAGAAGCAGATCAGGGACTGCCACGAGTTACAGCAGGCCGCAATCGCCCGTGCACGCGCAAGGATCAAGGATGAAGGACTTCGCGAGGAATTTGAGAAGAAGATGGCGGTCAATATGAAGATGCTTCCGCTGACACCGAATCATCATTTCTACATCGATCAGTCCATCTATGCACATATGAGGATTATGTTCCTCGGCATCGCAGATAAACTGGTCAAGGCCGGCAAGCTGGATGACAGAGAAGATATCTTCATGCTGACGTATGACGAACTCCGCGCAGGTGCTTTTTCAGATTACGATTACAGACCACTTGTTAAGAAGGCACGTGAGGAAATGGCAGCAGCAGCCAAGAAACAGCCGAGATACTGGTATGGCACCGTTGACGAATGGCAGCTGCACGAGGAAATTTACAAGCAGATCCTCTGGGGCTATCCGGATGTATTCTATAAATCACTCGAGCTTGAAAAAGAAGAAGAGCAGAACAACGGACCGAGGAAGGTTCTTAAGGCAATTCCGGGCTCTGCAGGTGTTGTAGAAGGAGTGGCTCGTGTTGTGGCCAGCCCTGCGGAATTTGATCAGCTTCAGAAGGGTGATATCATGGTCTGCCGTATGACAAATCCTGGCTGGATCATTTCCTTCTCAAAGATTGCCGGACTTGTAACGGATACAGGCGGCGCTCTTTCACATCCGGCTGTAGTATCACGTGAATTTGGCATTCCGTCAGTTGTAGGAACGACAACGGCAACACAGGATATCAAGACAGGGGATCATATCCGTGTCAACGGCGATACCGGTGTTGTTGAGATTCTGAATTAACAGCAATAAAAAATACTGCGGGAAAAGAATTTCTTTTCCCGCAGATAGTAAAGAGGTAAATGAAATGAGCATGATTGCTTGGATTAATGAATTGTCTGAAGAAAGAATCGGTACTGTTGCGGGTGGAAAAGGTGCAAGCTTATGCAGGATGCTGCAGAATGGATTCCCTGTACCGGAAGGTTTTATCTGCTGTGCAGAGATGTTTAATACGTTTATGGAATCCAATAATCTCTGGGATATGGTTTATCAGAAAATCGAAACCATTGACTGGAACTCTGATGAAAGCCTGGTAAAAGTCAGCGAATCGATCCGCCGCGCGGTAGCGGAGGCTCCAATGCCGAAAGATATGGAGCAAAATCTGATTGAGCATTACAGAGTACTTGGCAGTGAGTCGCCTGTTGCGGTACGTTCGAGCGGTACTGCGGAAGATCTGGATGACGCAAGCTTTGCCGGCCAGCAGGAAACATATCTGTATGTAATCGGAGAAGACGACGTCGTAAAATATGTGAAAGAATGCTGGGCGTCACTTTACAACGACAGAGCAATCTTCTATCGTCGGGAGAAGAAATTCAATGAGCGTGACATACTGATTGCCGTTGTTGTAATGCGGATGGTCAATTCTGAAAAGTCCGGCGTTATGTTTACTGCAAACCCGATTAACAAAAACCGAAACGAATGCATGATTGAAGCAGCCTGGGGACTTGGCGAGGGTATTGTATCAGGAATTGTAAACCCTGACAACTATATTGTGAACAAAAGCGATTACTCATATGTTCAGCGGTATATTGCAACCAAAGAGGTTATGGTCATACGTGCAGACGAAAACGGAGGAAGCAAAGAGGTTCCGGTAGGCGATGACATAAAATCGGAGCCGGTGCTTTCCGACAAGGAAATCAAAGATCTGGTCGATGTGGCGGCGAAGGCAGAAAAGTTCTATGGAAAACCGGAAGACATGGAGTGGGCTTTTGAAAAAGGAAAGCTGTATGTACTTCAGTCAAGACCGATAACGACGCTTTAAAAAACAATATGAGAAAAGGAATAATCCGGGAGGGTTCACTATGACGTTTAAAAAACAGTTGGTTTACGCAATACTGACTGCAATTTTAGCAGGTATCGTAACATATGTAACACAGGCTATGTCGGGCTGGCCAGATCCGGCCTGCAGCGGCAACGCACTTACATTCATCTCATTCTGCTGCTGGGCATGCTACTTTGTCTGCGGCTGCAATGTAAAGGGCGCGGTCAACTGGATTTACTCAATGTTCGGCGGAATCATCGCCGGTATTCTGATGTTTGTTCTTACATTTGCATTTATGGGCAGCATGGGATATCTTATGGGTGTATCGGTTGCTGTTATTATCCTTGTAATATTCATGATGTTCGCAGACAAGCTTAAGATGAACGGCGCAGGTGTTTTCATCGGCACAGGTCTTTTCTTCGCATTAGCTGCGGCACATGCGCTTACGACATATACGGTCGGCGATTATTGTCTTGTCGGTATTACAGAGCTTATCTATGCTGCCATAGGTCTCTTTGCAGGATATTTGACGATTATGTTCAATGGATGGGCAAGCAAGATGAAATAAGTATTAACGAAAGGATGAAGCCGCAGTTATGCGGCTCCATCCTTATAAAAGACTGAGAAGGTGACAGACATGTATCCAGTACTGGATGAAAAGGATGTCAGGGAAATAGAAGTACCGGGCCGGTATTTAAGATGGGTTGTGGATAAAAAGGAAGGCCTGGACGGAAAGTTCTGTTCCTGCTGTATCATGCGGGTAGAACCGGGCCATACGGTGAATCCGGCTCACTGCCATCCCAATGGTGAAGAAATGCTCTATATCATGAAGGGAAATGGAAAAGTATATATCGACGGGATTATTTATCCATTTCAGGCAGGCAGTGTCGTGCTGTTTGAACAGGGCAAAATTCATATGGTGAGAAATACCGGAAGTGAAGAGCTGAAGGTTGCCTGTTTCTTTTCACCTGCGTCGAATCTTGATGAATATGAATATCATCCCGAAATTGATTTTGATGGAGGTAAAGAGTATGAGAAAAGATAATCCACTGTACGGGTTTGAAATTGATCCTGACAAGCTGCAGTATATCGGCAAAGATCTGCAAAGACCGGAATGTATTCTGGCGGAGCGGGACGGAAGCCTGTGGGCTGCGGATGCGCGCGGCGGAGTGATTCATATACAGGAAGACGGAACACAGAATGTAATAACGCAGAAACATACGAGCGGCATTAACGCTAAGACGGATGTGACAAGATTCTTCGAGGGAACATTGCCGAACGGACTTGCGTTTGCGGCAAACGGAGATATATTGATTTCCAATTTCGGTACGGATTGTCTGGAAATCATGAAACGTACCGGGGAAACAAAGGTTTTAGCTGATAAAATTGACGGAAAAGAGATAGGAAAGGTTAATTTTGTTCTGAGAGATTCGAAAAATCGTGTCTGGATTACCATTACAACTATGAAAAAGAACTGGATAGATGCATTGGTTCCGGATTTGGCAGATGGATATATTGCGCGGTATGACGAGCGGGGTATTCATATCGTGGCGGATGGACTTCATTTTACAAACGAAATCCGATTTGATGAAAAAGAAGAATACTTTTACTGTGTGGAAACCACCGGATTAAAGGGCGGCAGAATTGTACGGTTCCGCTGCGATGAAAATGGGGATCTGCATGATAAAGAGGTATATGGCCCGAACGAATGGGGCCAGGGTGCTTATCCTGACGGGATTGCTTTCGACAGCTACGGAAATTTATGGGGCACGATGGTATACTCGGATAAAATTTTTGTAATCGATCCGGACGGAGAGGGCAGAATATTGATGGACTGCGGAGACCACAGCACGGTACAGGCTCTGGATGACGCTTTCTATAAGAGCTGTGTGACAAACGAGATATTGTTTCAAACCGGCCGGGGTCCAGCGCCTTGGACAGCAAGTGTATGCTTCGGCGGAAAGGATCTGAAAACTGTTTATATAGGCTCTCTGAAGGAAACGACAATTCCGTATTTTCGTTCTCCGGTAGCAGGACTGCCTATGGTACACTGGAATGAAAGGTGAGATAATATGAGTGAAATGATGAAAGCAATTCTTTTAAAGGGTGTAAATGATTTTGAGTATACGGACGTTCCGAAGCCGACCGCGGGCGAGAACGAGGTATTGTGCCGTGTTGAGTCCGCGTCCCTCTGCGGAACGGATCCTCACATTGTGCACGGGGATTTCCCCGGTGTATGGCCTCAGAATTTTCCGCTTATTTTAGGTCATGAGTGGGCCGGAACCATTGTAGAGCTTGGGGAGAAATCCGAGTATTACGGCTGGAAGGTCGGCGACCGTGTCTGCGGAATCGCAAATCTTGGCTGCGGTCACTGCAGAAACTGTATGGAAGGAAGATTTACGATCTGCTTAAACTACGGAAACCAGAAGATCCATCGTATGTACGGACACATTTCACCGGGAGCCGATGCGGAATATATCGCGGTTAATACAAGAGCGATCGCGAAGATACCGGATGAAATGGATTTTAATGTTGCAGCACTCATGGATCCGCTTTCGATCGCACTTCATGTCGTTATGCACAGCCATCTGGAGCCGGGCGATGATGTCCTTGTAAACGGCGCCGGACCGCAGGGCTGGATGGCAATTATCTGCTGCAGGAGCATGGGAGCCAGAAATATCTACTGCTCCGATTCAGGAGACAGACTGGAAATGGCTGAGAAGCTGGGCGCAAAAGTGATTGACTTCCGGAAGCAGAACGTTGTGGAAACCATTATGAAATCCACGAATAATCTTGGTGTAAAGCGCGTTATGGAGTGCACGGGCTCTGCGGCAGGCGTACAGACGGCATGCTGGGCTGTTGCGCGCGGCGGAACGATTTCGGTCATCGGGTTCCCGAAGGACGATGTCGCGGTTCCCATCAAGCATCTTGTAATGGATGAAATTGAGCTCGTCGGCAACAGGGCGAATCCGAATACGCTTGAGAAGGCAATCGGCATCGCGTCCCATAATATGGACGATTTACAGGACATGATTTCACACGTTTTCCCGATGTCGGAATACAAGAAAGCATTTGATATATTCTCAACACAGGCGGAGCATTCCAGAAAGGTTATTGTGAAACCGCAGTTGAAATGATACATGCAGGCAATGAACCATATGAATACAGGAGGTGCAGCTTTGAATACTTTTTCAGCACAGTTAAGCAGCAATAAGGCAGCAGTTCGTTTCGATATTATCGGCGGACCGGAACGGGATCGTATTGTGGAGGATGATACATTTCTGAACTACCGTCTTGGCAAGGTAGAGGTCAGCAGCACGGTAACGAAAGACAAAGCGGATATTATCTGGTATTATGACAAGCCGGTCAAGACGATTGTATACGAAAATGACTGTCTGACACTGACAGGTTTCTGGGAAGAGGGAGAATTGAATAAGATCATGGTTACAATGCTGGCCAACGAAATGGATAAATGCGGCCTGCATCCTTTCCATTCCTCCAGTGTCGTGTACAAGGGCAAGATGATTTTACTCGTCGGCGGCGAGAATAACCATGGTAAGTCGATGAGCCAGCTGGAAGGCTGCCGCCGCGGTGCAACGGTCTTCTCAACTGAAACAACGGTAACGGATGATGAGGGCCTTGCTCTTTACGGCTCCAAGAACACGTATATCCGCAAGCGTGCCAAGGGAACCGAGCGGAGTGACCTTCCCGATCAGGACCAGGGTGTAGCAAAATTCTTTAACAAGGAACCGGAAATGAAAATGAGCTACGAGCCGGCAAATATCGATCTTGCTGTTATGCCATGCATTGACGGGCATTTTGATACACAGGTCGTGAAGATGAACCAGTTTGAGGCATCGTATCAGAGCTACCACTCACTGATGAATTTCTTTGGCCTGAATCAGCTGCTCTGTGGAAAATACGGACTGGCAATGCCGATTGTCGACACGGATGAAAGGCGTCAGAAGCGCGCGGCGTTCTGCGCGAAATTCGCGGCGAGCGCTCCATATTATATGATGCGCGCAAAGAGCCCGCAGATCATTTTTGATGAAATTGATAAAATTCTTGAAACAATGTAGAAAAGGATTTTAAGCATGGACGATGAGGAAAGCAGGCAGGTTATAGGAATGGAAAATGTAAGGCATGATGTACGCGATAAAGTCCAGGGCAGAACGGTTTATGGTTCGGATGTAAGTCTGCCCGGACAGCTTTACGCGGCAATGAAAAAGAGTATCTATCCTCATGCAAAAATCATCAGTATTGATATATCGAAAGCAAAAGCTGTACCAGGCGTACGTGCAGTTATTACCGGAAAGGACTATCCGTTTCATTTCGGCGGCTTTCTTGAGGACCAGCCGATTCTGGCCATTGATAAAGTACGATACTGGGGCGAGCCGGTTGCCGCTGTCGCGGCTGATGACCTTCGTACGGCAGAGGCTGCGGCACGTCTGATCGATGTAGTGTATGAGGAACTTCCGGTCGTCGATTCCATTGAAACAGCATTAAAGGCCGAGACGCTGCTGCATGATGACTGGAACGCATATGAAAAAAAAGGCAACTGCCATCCGATTGAACACAGCAATGTTGTTGACCGTTTCGTTTTAAAGCACGGCGATATTGAAAAGGGTTTTGCGGAGGCGGATGTTATTGTAGAATCCGAATTCCGGTGCGGAATGCTGCAGCATACTGTTATGGAACCGCATAGTGCTGTGGCTGTGGCAGACGAAGATCACATTCGCGTTTATACGCCGTGTCAGTCTCCGTTTGCTGTCCGTTCCCAGATTGCATCCTGCTTCCATTATCCGCTGGATAAGGTACGGCTTACGTGTACCGAGATCGGCGGTGCGTTCGGCTGCAAGGCAGAGGCAAAAGCAGAACCGCTTGCGATTGCCCTTGCGCTGGAGACAAAACGACCTGTTAAGCTGGTCTATACGAGGGATGACGAATTTGCCACATCCCTTGCAAGAGCCGGAGTTCTTTATAAGATTAAGAGCGGTGCCAAAAAGGACGGGACAATTGTTGCCCTTCAGAATCTGGTATATTGGGATACAGGCGCTTATGCGACATTTGGCCCTCGGGTTAATTATAATGCCGGATACGCGGCTACAGGACCGTATCATATTCCGAACGTGCTGATTGACAGCTATTGTGTCGAAACGAATAAGGCACTCGGCTCAGCATACCGTGGCTTTGGTGTTGCGGAGGCAGCGTGCGGGTATGAGCGTCAGATGGACCGTGTTGCTGAAAAGCTCGGCATGGATCCGCTGGAGCTGCGCCTGAAGAATGTCCTTCGTGATGGTATGGAATCGCCGTCCGGAGAAGTTATGAAAGCAGTCGGAGTGGGCGAATGTCTTGAAAAGGCTGCCGCGGAAATCGGCTGGAAGGACAGGCCGCACAGATGGGTAACGGAAGACGGAAAGCTGCATGGACTGGGTATTGCGTGCTTTACAAAAATATCCGGCACGCCGTCTACAACATCATGTACACTGCGCATGAACTATGACGGAACCATAACGCTGAATTCGGCCTCCCGTGAAATGGGACAGGGCGTTACGACGACACTTCCGATTCTGGCGGCACAGTCACTTGGAATAAAAGTGGAAAATATCATTATGGCAGATGTGGATACGGATATCACGCCGTTCGATAAAACTACGACGTCGAGCCGCTCTACGTTCCATGGCGGAAACGCTGTACTGGCAGCAGCGGAAGATATTAAAAAACAGCTGCGGAAGCTGGCTGCGGTCAAATGGAAAATTGACTTTGATAATACAGACTATGTGAATGGCAGGATCATCAACAAGCTGGATGAGTCGCTTTCAATCGATGTAAATGAGGTTGGAAAGAGCGGCATTATGGTGGAACAGGAACCGGTTATTGCCGTCGGCAAATATGGAACCTCGGATATCTTTGATCCGCCGGTTCAGGAAACACATCAGTCGAAACGTCCGACCGTAATGTGGATGATGGGCGCCAATGCTGCCGAGGTTGAAGTGGATCCGAAGACAGGAAAGACAAGGATAGTGAAAATTGCCGCGGCAAATGATGTCGGGAAGGTAATCTATCCGCTTGGCTGCAAACAGCAGATCGAGGGCGGCGTGAATATGGCGGCAGGCTCTGCCCTGCTGGAAGAAATGATCTATGAAAACGGTATTTTGCGGAATGGCAATATGGTTGACTATAAAGTACCGACCTTTATGGATTCTGATTTCGAAACGAAGGTCATACTCGTTGAAGTACCGCATGCGGAAGGACCGTACGGGGCAAAGGGTCTTGGAGAGCCAGGAACCGCGCCGACAGCACCTGCCATTGTAAATGCTGTCAGTACCGCATGCAATACGGATATAAAGTCGATCCCAATTAAGCCTGAGCGCATTATACTGGGTCAGGAGGGTTAAATATGCTGCCAGAATTTGATTTGCTGATACCGGATAGTATTGAAGATGCCTGCAGAATGAAAAAAGACGGGGCTATGGTCCTGGCCGGCGGTACCGATGTTATCATCGGCATGCACGGCGGGAAGCTACATCCGGCCGCTTTGGTCGATATAAAAGGATTAAAAGAGCTTCAGGGTTTTGTATTCAGCGATTCCGGCCTGGACATCGGTGCTCTTACACTGCATCACGACATGGAAATCTCTGAAATTGCAAAACGCGACTATACGGCGCTTTTTACAGGATGTTCCTCTGTAGGCTCGCTGCAGACACGTGAGCGTGGAACAATTGGCGGGAATATTTGCAATGCCGTACCGTCTGCCGACAGTATCGGCCCGCTGCTCGTTTTTGATGCGGACTGTGTTGTCGCGGGCAGCGCCGGCGAGCGTACGATACCGCTGAAGGATTTCTTTACAGGACCGAAGCGTACGGCGCTTTCCGGGGATGAGATACTGAAACGGATTGTGCTGCCGCATCCCGCAAAGATATCCGGAAGTGCATATACAAAATACGGACGCAGAAAGGCAATGGACCTTGCACTGCTTGGCGTGTCCTGCTATCTTGAACTGGACGGCAGCACCATTGTTACTGCAAGAGTTTCGCTGACAACGGCTGCGCCTACACCAATGCGTGCCGTTGAAACGGAAAAAATGCTGACAGGCAGTAAAGTCAGTGAAGAACTGGCGGCTGAAGCAGGCAAAACTGCGTCGGCGGAAGCAAAACCAAGAACCAGCTGGAGAGCGTCGGAAGAGCTGCGCCGGACCCTTGTCGAAGAGCTTGCAAAGAGAACGATTCTGCAGGCAGCGGCAAGAGCGGAAGCCAAGGAGTAAGATATGACTGGTAAAAAAATTACGGTAACGGTTAATAATGAAACATACATCCGGTATGTCGATGCGGCGGAAACGCTTGGTGAATTTATCCGGGAGGATCTGGGACTGACCGGCACGAAAATCGGCTGCAACGAAGGCGAGTGCGGTGCCTGTACGGTTATTTTCAACGGCAGGCCTGTGAATTCCTGTATTGTTCTGGCTGTTGAGGCAGACGGCGGGAATGTGCTTACCGTGGAGGGACTATCCGGAGAGGAACTTCATCCGCTGCAGCAGGCATTTATTGATGCAGGGGCTGTTCAGTGCGGCTACTGTACGCCCGGCATGCTGCTTACGGCAAAGGCAATCCTGGATGAAAATCATCATCCGACGGAACAGCAGATCCGCAAGGGAATGGAAGGCAATATCTGCCGCTGCACAGGCTACAACAGGATTATCGAGGCTGTAATGATTGCTGAAAAGAGGATGTATCCTTAATGGGAATATATAGAATTGAAGTTGATACACATGTACACAGCGTGCTTTCCGGACATGCCTGGAGTACGCTGCGGGAAAATATTACGCAGGCAAAACTTGCTGGACTTAAGGGTATCTGCATAACGGAGCATTCCGCCGCTGTCTTAGGCGCTGCTCCTGAATTTGCATATGCGTCCATGGCGCTTCTGCCGGAATCAGATGACGGGATCCGCTTGTATCACGGTCAGGAATCAGATATCCTTTCGGAAAACGGCAGGCTGTGTCCTTCTGACGACGTGCTTTCACAGCTGGACTTCTGCATTGCCAGCATCCACATGGCGGCGGCGTCCCTGAAGCGGGAGCGTGATATCTGTACAGCCGCTTATCTGGCGGCGCTGGACAACCCGTATGTTTCGATTCTGGGGCATATTGACCGTACTACATTTCCATGTGACCTGGAGACGGTAATAAAGAAAGCCGGAAGCTGCGGAAAAATGATCGAACTGAATAACGCATCTCTGGCTCCGGCAAGAGCGGCGGGACATGAAAACGTAAAGACGATGCTGAAATGCTGCATAAAGCATGAGGTGCCGATCTGTGTGAGCTCCGACGCACATTTCGATAAAATGGTCGGAAACTTCAGGCAGGCCGAAGCGCTCCTGGAAGAATTGCATTTTCCGGAAGAACTGATTATCAATGCTTCGAAGGAACGATTTGAGGAGTATTTAAAGAAGCATAAAGATATAATAAAGGATTACGAAAGGAGAACTGGAAATGCAGAAACTGACAGAGAATTCTTATACTGAGACAAAAATACGCGGCTGTAATCCGAGTATTGTATTCACGGAGGAGGGCTCCGTGTTTATCGATACGGCACAGTGGATTACGAATCTCCTTGCGATGCGGGAATTTGCCCTGAAACGAGGACCAATTAAGGCGCTGATCAATACGGAGCCGCATATTGATCATATTTTCGGAAATCACTGGTTCGCCGGTGAGTGTCCTGTAATCGGACATGAGAATATGGAAAAATCATTCTGGAAAATTCCGCCGGCATTTAACCAGACAACATATGACTACAGTGTCGATATTATCAAACGGCAGGATCCGGAAGGATTGAAGTTTATGCCTTCTGAGAAGGATTATATATTAAATCCGCCGAATGTAACATTCAGCGACAGGATGTCCTTCAAACTTGGAAATACGCATTTTCATCTTTACTACACACCGGGTCATTCCGATGCCAATATCTGCGTCTATGTGCCGGAGGAACGTGTGGTATTTGTCGGCGATACGGTATTCAAGGACTGCCAGATATGGCTTCATACCGTTGACTTTGACGCGCTTTTCAAGAGCCTGCATTTCCTTTCAACACTCGATGTGGACTATATTGTCCCGGGCCACGGCGAAGTCATCAGTAAGGATAATCTGAAAGAGCAGAATGTATTTCTGCACGACTGGCTGTCAGCAGTGTCCGACGGCATTGCAAAAGGCTGGGATAAAGAGGAATGTGTTAAGCGGATCAGCTTTGCGGACAGGTGTCCGGTCGATATCGGCCAGGCTGACGCGATGGACTACGTTCAGACGTGCAATGTCAGAGTTGTATACGACTATTTAATGGCAAAGCAGTAAGGCTGGATCTGGTATGAAACGACTGATTGTACTTGGCACCGGCCAGGCAGTCTGCCTTCACTACAGGAATACTTGTTTCGCGCTGGACAGCGGGAATGAGTATTTCCTTGTAGACGGCGGCGGCGGCAGCAATATTCTGAACAGCTTCCTGGAAACCGGGATTGAATGGCAGAAGCTGCATTACGCGTATTTAAGCCATGAACACACGGATCATCTGATCGGCATGATCTGGGTTATCCGGTACATTGCCGAACTTATTAACTGGGGAAAGTACAGCGGAGATTTTACACTCTATACGCATGACGTTGCGGCGGAAAAGCTGCTTGCCGTCTGCAATATGCTGCTGAAGCATCAGCAGAGTGAGCTGATCGGTAAAAGGATCCATGTTGAACTCGTCAAAGACGGTGAATCCCGAGAGATTCTCGGCAGTCATTTTACTTTTTTTGATATTCACTCAACGAAGGCAAAACAATTCGGATTCAGAATGGTGACGGAAGAGAATATGCCGCTGGTGTTTCTTGGGGACGAGCCATTTTCCGAAAGCTGTGCCAGATATATGGAACCGTGCAAGTGGCTTTTATCGGAGGCTTATTGCCTGTACAGCGAACGAGAACAGTATAACCCGTATGAGCTGCACCATTCCACGGTAAAAGAAGCATGTGAATGCGCGGAAAGGTTTCATGCAAAGAACCTGATCCTGTGGCATACCGAGGATGAATCTACATTTGGAAAAAGAAAAGAAGCATATACAGCGGAAGGAAAAAGGTATTATTCCGGTATCATTCATGTTCCTGATGATTTTGAGGTGATTCCATTATAGCAGTTTCCGGCGGACTGCCGGAAGCTGCTTATTCAGGCTTCCATATATTCGATCAGTTTGCTGGCGGCAGCCAGCGAAAAGTCTTCCGCGTTAATGTTACAGTCCATTTTGATCAGTTCTACTTTCTGCGGATCGATATTGTCCGAAAGCGTGCGGAATAGCGCTTCGTCTTCGTCTTTGCCGTAAAAGGGCTGATTGTCCGCATCGATCATGGAGACACCCCTGAGGGGCAGCATCATTGCGGTTTTGCCGGCGGCACCATTGAGCCTGGAAGCGAGAAGCCGGCCGATTTTAATATTTTCTTCGATGTTTGTGCGCATCAGCGTTGTCGTCGGATTGTGCTGGTAAAACCTTCTGCCGGCGTATTTTTCCGGAATTGTATCTCTGGTTCCGAAAACAGCGATATCAGCTGCACCTACGGAAACAACCTGCGGGATACGCATTCTGCCGGCCGTTGTTAGACGTGCCGGACCGGCCGGCATCCTACCGCCGCAGACTTCATCGGCCAGCTCTGTTGTAGTAATATCGAGAACGCCCCGGACACGGCCGGAGGCAATCAGATTTTCCATTGCATTCCCGCCGGTTCCGGTAGCATGAAATACAATTACCTCATAACCATGCGCTTCAAGATATCTGCGGGCCTGATCAATGCAGGGCGTGGTTACGCCGAACATGGTAGCGGCTACGATCGGTCTGTTGTCATCCGCTGCCGGATCCGGCGCGTTTTTAACCATGCCGGCGACAGCATTTGCGGCATTTGTAAAGATGGTTCTGGAAACCCAGTTTAAACCGGAAATATCCACAATGGACGGAAACATGACAAGATCACTTGTCCCGACATATACGGAGACATCTCCGGAAGCCACGGTCGATACAATTATTTTGGGTACACCTACAGGAAGCGCGCGCATGCCGGGCGCGGCGATAGAAGTTCCGCCGGAACCGCCAAAGGATATGGCACCTTGAAAAAGTCCCTTTTCATACAGCTTCGGTAGAAGTGCCTCGATGCCGCGGGACATGGTATCCGTGACGAGAGCACGGTCGTTTTTCCTGATAATTTCGTGGATATCCTGACCGACCGCACCGGCAACCTGCTCATTGCTTATGTCGGCGTGAATGGCAGGCGGGAATCCGCCGGCGTGAATCATCAAAGTTTTAAGACCCTGCGATTCGATCTTTTTACGGAGGAATTCATATTCGGTTCCTTTTGTATCGAAAGTGCCTATAATGGCGATTGTTTTCATCACATGACCTCGCAATGGATTGTATGTTGCCTGAATCAAATGAATTATACATAATAACCATTGCAAAAGCAAGATAAAGAGGTATAACATAATAGATAATCGATAATAGTTTGATAGGAGGTAAAAGTATGCGGCTTTACACAGTAGAAATTAAAACCCCTGTCGGCGGAATCAACCGTCTGATGGCGGAACAGGCAGACGGGAAACTGATTGATCTGAATGCTGCAGGCGGCGTTTACTATCAGTCAGCGGGTGATACAAATCCGCAGCAGTATGCGGATGCAAATCTGCCGAATGATATGGTAACCTTTTTTACAAACGGTGACCGCAGCCTGAAAAGCGGATATGAGGTTCTGGATTTCATGAAATCTGCCGGACACCCGACAGAAGGACTTGCCGGAGAGCAGCTGATATACGATATCGACAGCGTACATATTCTGGCGCCTGTTACAAAACCCAATATCATTTTTGACGGCATGGTGTATGAGATGCATGTAAAGCATCATTACGGCACAATTCCTGAAATGTACTACAAGAGACCCGTCTGGAATACGCAGAGCGGATCGACGGTGGTCGGCACGGGAGAGCCCGTAATCAAGCCGAAATATACACAGCAGTTTGACTTTGAATTTGAAATGGGCTTCTATATCGGAAAACGCGGCTATGGCATTAAAGCGGCAGACGTATGGGATTATGTTGCAGGCTTTACCGTTTTCAACGATCTTTCCGCACGTGACGCCCAGAAGGATGAATCCGTGATGGCACTCGGGCCGGCGAAGGGAAAGTTCTTTGAAAACAGTCTTGTCATGGGTCCCTGCGTAGTGACGAAGGATGAGCTCCCTGACTATGAGAATCTGGCAATGACCGCAGTCGTAAACGGGGAAGTTGTAACGCAGGACAGAACGAATAATATGATCTTTTCCATGGGACAGCTGGTAGAGCAGATTTCCGCCGATGTGTATTTGAATCCCGGTGATTTTATCGGCTTTGGAACATCGCCGGACGGAAACGCGACGAGCTCAAAGCTCGGCCGCTGGCTTGTTGTCGGTGATGAAATAGAGTTTACAATTGAAAAAATCGGAACTATAAAAAATAAAGTTATCGAAAGATAAGGAGGCTTTTATATGAGCATGCGGTATGCACACACGAATCTGAACGCAAAGGACTGGAAAAAGCTGCGTGATTTTTACTGTGATGTATTTGAGGGAAAGGTTGTTCCGCCGGAGCGGGATCTTGGCGGTGAGTGGTTTGAAAAGGCTTCCGGGGTAAAAGGTGCCCATGTCCGCGGATGTCATGTAGCACTGCCCGGCTACGGCGAGGGCGGTCCTGTTCTTGAAATATTCACACATGAAAACGGTGTAGGTGAACCGGGAGCTTTCAATGCGACAGGAATGGGCCATCTCGGCATCATGGTGGATGACGTTGCGGAAACGTATAAGAACCTGCTTGCACACGGAGGCAGTTCGGACGGAGAAATCGTTTCACACTATTATGAAAATAAAGGTCAGACGCTCACATTGATTTATGCGAAGGATCCGGAGGGGAATTTCCTCGAGATCATGCGCTGGGACGATGGAAAGCTTCCAAGTGCGATATAAAAAATTACTGCCGGCAGAGGAATCTACTGCCGGCAGTTTTTTCATGGCTTTACTGTTTTATTTCCGAACTTCTCCTTAAAGCACAGAATAAAAGGATAACCGATATGGTAAGAATGGTATGACTGATGCCGGCTATACCGGAAACAGCCGCGGAAGCACCTGCTGAAACGGCTGTTCCTTTAACCTGCAGGATTCCACGTACAAAGAACATGATAACCATGAAGGGCAGTCCGATGTTATAGAGAATCAGGAATGTGCGGAACGATTTCTGCGCATCAAGCTTCAGCCTGTCATTTAAAAGGGCGATCAGCAGAAACATGATCGTGCCGAGAGCAAAAAGATGCAGGTGTGTAAATGCCAGGGAAGTGCGGCCGGTAAAGCCGTAAGCTTTCGTAAATTCTCTGTAGAATACGCCGCAGGCGATAGCTGCGCACGCGTAAAAGAACGCCAGGTTAATGTATTTTTTCATTTTGAAGAGCTCCTTTCATATCAAGATATCCGATCATTACAGCCCATACGTAGGCGCATGTTTTAGGAAGCATCAGTGCACCGACCGGCGGGAAGCGTTCAGCAAAAAGCACGACGGGAAGATAGCAGGCAAAGCTGACAGTAACCGCAAGCCACATGTGCCGGAAATTATGGTCGCTTCTGCTGTGCGTTTCCCGATAAAAAAGGACGACGATCAGGATTCCCAGAATCGTAAACGGAATGTTCCGGATGATGCCCCACGAAAGCGGAGGATCTGCGCTTCTCCATGCGTTCTGCGGGAAGAGACACAGTGCGATCCGCGTCACCGCGAGAATCCAGACCGCCGCTGAAAGATCGTTCCGGCCCTGTATTTCATACCGCCTGCGCCAGACATAATAGAGCAGAATATAAAAAATTGTCATGGTAACAGATGTTATAAATTTCCCTGTACCGAGTGCGGCTGTATGGTTGGCCAGCCCGTCCGTACAAAGCGAAAATACACGCGGTATAAGATGAAAAGCATCCCCCGCGCCCAGTGTGACCGCCATGATGCCGAAAAGGCGATTCTGGTCATTTGCCCGGCTCCTTCGAATCATCGTGATGCCGAGCGTCAGTACTGTAATCAGATATAGAATATCAAAAATACTTTCACCGACTGCCGTATTAAAACCTCCTTTCAATATATCAGTTTCTCAATCAGGCATATCAGATAATCACACGTTTCATACTGCTGTACGCCCATGGACAAAAGGTTTTCAAAAATAAAATCAGCAAATGCGCCCTGCGTAAATGCATTGTCAAAAACATTCTGCCGGACAGCATGATCAGCAAGAAGCGACTGAAGCAGAAAATCCCGGATGTGCTCCAGGTATTCATTCATGACACGCCTTCCGGTGTCCTTGCCCGATTCGGCAAAGAGCGTACTGTGCTGCCGGAAAAACGAATGATATGCCGCACATCCATTCAGAATGCAGCTGAATATCAGCCGGACACATTCACGAAAATCGTCCGGAACGCTCCGCTCCCTTGCAGAATGGAAAATCTCTTCCCATATCTTTTCAACGGCGGCACTAATTAAATCTGCCTTTGAAGGAAAGTACCGGTAGACACAGCCGACCGAAATGCCGCATTCCGCGGCAATGTTCCGAATATTCAGCGAATTCAGCCCCTCCCTGGAAGCAAATTTAAGACCGGCTCTGATTATTTCCTCTTTCGAAGTAGCCACGTGATTCATAAAAACACCTCCTGAAACTGAACTACGTTCAGTATAACACAATATAATTTTTTTTCAATATTTATTTATATCGATAGAAAAGAAAGAACAGATACCGTATAATGACAAGGTAAGTTTCCAAGGTCATGTGAGGTTTCCTGCTCGCAGGAAACCTCACATGACCTTGGAAACAGGAAAACATGAGGAAGCCGCCGATTTGCGAAGCAAATCAGCGGATTCCGAATGTTTTCAGGATTGCGGGAGCCGCATAAGCGGCGGAGCAATCCGTCACCTTGTCATGTGTGACACGAGTCGACGGAATCCGCCGATTTGCGAAGCAAATCAGCGGATTCCGAATGTTTTCAGGACCCACGGGAGCCGCATAAGCGGCGGAGCAATCCGTCACCTTGTCATGTGTGACACGAATCGACAATACACATAAGGAGCGTATAAATCATGCCGCTTGTGACATCAGAATATGTTGAAATCAACCTGATCGGCGTCATACTGCTTTTAACGATGCTCTTCAGTGTTATGGGAAAGTACGAAAAGAGTGAGGAACATTCGCGTTTTATCAGTATGATTTTCATGAACATTCTGATTCTTCTTGCTGACATCGGAATCTGCCTGATGAAATACCACGGTACACGCAATCAGATTCTGCTCAACCATGTCTTTTGCGTAGTCTATTTTATTCTGCATTCGTGGTTCGTATATGAATGGGCACAGTATGTTATCATGAGACTGTATCCTAGGCACCAGTCCGGAATGATCCGGAAGATACTCTTTCTGCTGCCGTCTGTCATAAATTCGGTTCTTGCTGCATTGACGCCTTTTACCGGGTGGATCTATACGATTTCCGATACAAATGTTTACCAGAGGGGGCCTTTTATCTGGCTGCCCTTTTTAATGGCACTTTTTTACTGGGTCGTCAGTCTGTTTGTGGTTTTAAGGGAGTGGATCCACCCTTCGAGAGGCCGGGAAAAAGGTGAGTACAGCACACTTATCATCTTCCCGATTCCGGTTCTGATCGGGAATCTGCTTCAGATGCGCTTTTACGGATTATCCATCGTATGGGTCTGCTCGGCCATTTCTCTGCTGATTCTTTTTATTCATATACAGAACGGCCAGCTTTCGCGGGATAAACTGACAGGTCTGTACAACAGAGGTCAGACGAGCATTCAGCTGCAGTGGGAGTCGGATCACATCCGGACCATGACTGACCTGCTTTTCGCAGTGATGTTTGATCTTGACAACTTCAAGAAGATTAATGATACATACGGTCATCTGTCAGGGGACAAGGCGTTGTGCCATATCGCGGAGGTACTGAAGCAGAACTGCAGAAAGAGCGATTTTATCAGCCGTTATGGCGGCGATGAATTTCTCCTGATCGGACATGTAAGGCACGTACAGGAAATCGATGCGATTATCAGCCGCATCGACGACGCCCTGAAAGAGATAAACCGTACTGAACAGCTGCCTTTTACGCTGTCTGTCAGTGCCGGATATGATTTCTGCTGTCAGGAGGACAATGTAACAGTGGATTCCCTGCTGAACGCTGCAGACGCGAAGATGTATGAGGCGAAGCGCAGAAAGAAACAGGGGCTCCAGACAGACACGGAGGTGTGTGCCGGATGATATTCTATTTCTCAGCGACCGGGAACAGCCGTTATACAGCGGAACGAATTGCGGAAACAACCGGTGAAAGGGCTGTATCAATTTCTGAATGTATGAAAAGCAGCAGCTTTGAATATTCACTTGGACAGGATGAGCAGCTTGGCATTGTACTGCCTGTATATGCGTGGGGACTTCCCGGCATTGCGTCGGACTTCCTGAAAAAATTAAATGTGACTGCACCGGAGAGGCCATATACATTCTTTGTATGTACATACGGCTGTGTTGCCGGACAGGCGGGAACGTTCACGGATATGCTGCTCCGCAGAAAAGGACATCAGCTTGATGCACGGTTCGATATAAAGATGCCGGATACCTGGACGCCGGTTTTTGATTTGTCGGATCAGAAAAAAGTTCAGAAAATCAATGAAAACGCGGAAACAGAAATTCTTTTTGCCGCGCGGAAGATCAAAGACCGCGCACGTGGCGACTTCATGAAAAACAAAGCACCTCTGCCGGCAGCTTTTCTGCTGAACAGGCTGGTCTATCCAGTCTTATGCGGCACGTGGCATTTTTCGGTTAAACGGTCGTGTATCGGCTGCGGATCCTGTGCTGCAGCGTGTCCTGTCAAAGCAATTCAGATGAAAAACGGGAGACCGGTCTGGGTCAGAAGAAGCTGTACCGCGTGTCTTGGCTGTCTTCACCGCTGTCCCAGGTTTGCGATCCGGTATGGATTCATGACCGGATTTCACGGTCAGTATCAAAATCCGCACACGGCAGGAGGAAACAGAAAATGAAGAAAACGTATGTTACAACGATGCCGGACCATGCCGGCGCGTTTCTGCGGGCCAGCCGCTGCATCGCCGCGCTCGGCATCAACATTACACGTGTCAGCTATAATAAGGCGATCGATCTGTATACATTGTTTATCGAAGTCGACGGCAATGAGGAGCAGCTTAAGAAGGCTGACGAGAAGCTGGCTGAAGCCGGATATTTATCCGGCGCGGCATCAGACCCGCGGGTTGTGCTGCTGGAATTCCGCCTGAAGGATGTACCGGGAAGTGTGACGTCCGTGCTGGAGCTGATCAACGAATTCCATTTCAACATTTCCTATATGAGTTCACAGGAGAACGGCACAGCGTATCAATTTTTCCGGATGGGGCTTTTCGTCGGGAACCGGGATGATATCGACCGCTTCATAAGCCGTGCGTCGGAGATCTGCAGTGTACGGATGATTGATTACAGCCATACAGAGAAGAATTTTGACAACAGCATTTTTTACAATTCCTTTGCCAGCGGGCTGTCGGACGCGATGGACCTCACAGGCGACACGGCGAGAGAGCTGATGATCAACGTCAATCTGGCCATGCAGACACTCGATGACCGTGACTTATCACCGTATATGACATTTGACTGTATCAGTCATTTCGCGGATCTGCTCGCGAAGAACCGGGGCGACAGCTTCGCGCCGCGCATAACCGTCAGTACCATTACGCCGAACACCTCGGTAACGGTAATAGAGCCGCCGTGCGGCAGCAATACGATGATCCTTCAAAGTATGGGCTCTTATCTTTTTATCGACACCGGATACGCGTGCTACCGCGATGAGATGATGCAGGTTTTTAGAAAACTCCTTCCGGATTTTGACGCGATGAATAAACAGGCGCTTATAACGCACGCGGATGTCGATCACTGCGGTCTGCTGAATCTTTTTGACACGATTTATATGAGTCAGAAAAGTCGGGACAGTCTGAAACTGGAATATGAAGGAAAAAGCGATTTCCGTGAGCGTAACCAGCTGCACGCGCCTTATATCCATATCTGTAAGATTCTGACGTATTATCATCCGGTATCGCCGGACAGGATGAAGGTTATCTGCGACGGCGTCATGGAAAACGGCGATCCGCTTGTTTTTGCGGGTTATTTTGATTTCGGCGAGCTGCATTTTGAAATCTACGAGGGCGCCGGCGGCCATCTGCCCGGGGAAATTCTGCTGATCGACTATGCGCACAGGATTGCGTTTCCGGGTGATATATATATTAATATCAGCGGTCTTACGCCACAGCAGGCGGAGTATAACAATTACGCGCCTATCCTTATGACATCCGTCGATACCGATCCGGTACTGGCATCGGCTGAACGGCGGGCTTTTCTGGGACGTATCGGCGAAGGAAGCTGGAGCATTTTCGGCTCGCATGGACTGAAAAAAGAATACAACGTTAGGAGAGAATCCTGAACGGCCAGACTGCTGTCCGGGATCAGATATCATTATGGGGATCGTGGAATTACTTTTGCTGGCGGTAGGATTATCGATGGACGCGTTTGCCGTCTCAGTCTGCAAGGGGCTTGCCCTTCCCAGGGCTTCATTTAAGCAGGCGGCGGTATGCGGTGTCTGGTTCGGCGGCTTTCAGGCTTTGATGCCGTTTGCAGGATATCTTGCAGGCGCCGGATTTGAGAAATATGTTGATGCAGTCGCGCCGTGGATTGCTTTTTTCCTGCTGCTTCTGATCGGCGGGAACATGATCCGCGAATCGCGTTCGAAGAAAGAGGAGCAGGCATCGGCAGGTCTTGACGCAGGGACGATGTTTCTGATGGCAGTGGCGACAAGCATCGACGCGCTTGCGGTCGGCATTACATTTGCCTTCGTGCCGGTCCGCATTCTTGCGGCAGGCGCCATGGCTAATACAGCTGCGGCTGTCCTTATTATCGGTGCTGTTACATTTGCAATTTCCTGTGCGGGAGTCAAGGTCGGAAATATTTTTGGAACACGTTACAAGGCAAGGGCTGAATTGGCAGGAGGACTGATTCTGGTTCTGATCGGCGTCAGGATTCTCTTTGAGCATATCGGCCTGCTGTAGGAGGGTGTATGGAAGAAAAAAATCAGAACATGGAAGACTTTACGGCAGCACTTGCAGTGACGGATGCTGTGCCGGTCCTGCTGTTCGGGCTGTCTGGAAAAATGGCTGCAAAGGCTTTTCCGAACAGGCTGTTTAGGGCAGGAATCGTTGTCTGTACGGCAGCGGGCACCAGCAAGGTAATCTGGAAATTTCTGCTAGCAGTGACACATCGCGATAGAAAACCGCTTAATCAGCTGTTTCATATCGGCATGCCATGCGGCTTTGCTGTCATACTGACAAGCCTGCTTATGCATCGAAAAGAAGCCAGGAGTCTTTTTAAAGCTGCATTTTCACGGTCCCACAGAATCTTCTTCCTGCTGAGTGCTTCCGGAGTTGCTGCGATGGCAGTGATGAAATCGTGTTTTGATTCCAGAAGTGCACGTGCGAACTGGGCTGAGCAGTCTGTGAATATTTTTGCCCAGAGTATGCTGCTGACCGGTGTGTATCATGTGTGGTCGGACAAAACCTCTGGTATTAAAATACCCGGGTGAAAAAACGATAATGGATCGTATAATTATGGTATAATACATATAAATGTTTATCCGCGGCAGACAGCTGTTTCAGATGTGCTGTCTGCTGAAAGGGAACCGGGTGCAAATCCCGGAGGCTGCCCGGCGCTGTATGGATCGGGTGCGTGTTCGCTGACGGAAGTCAGTCACTGGGAAACCGGGAAGACAGAACAGGCACGGTATTCCGTTCTGACTCAGAAGACCTGCGGATGAAACGGCTGATCAGACGGCACGGGAAGATGCCGCAGGAAAGGCGTTCACAGGAATACGGCTGTGGTGATTGTTTTCACCATGGCTTTTTTTATATGCGCAGTGAAAGGCGGGGTAATATGAAGTACTGGCAGAACAAGGCTTTTTCTTTTTACAGTCATACGGAATGTGAATATTTTCCATGTCATAAAACATGTCATCCTGAAAAATTCAACTGTCTTTTCTGCTATTGTCCCCTTTATGCACTGGGTGATGAATGCGGCGGCAGCTTTACATATACCAAGGACGGCTTCAAGGACTGCAGCGGCTGCCTGCTGCCGCACAAAAAGGAAAATTACGGATATATTGTGGAAAAATACTCGGAAATTGCCGCGCAGCTCCGGTTGAATCAAAAAGCCATGAAAAAAACTGATTGACAAAGGGTTTCAGGTATGGTATTTTAGAACCATTCAAAAACTGTGAAGATATTAAGCCGTATCGTTAACTTTTCAGAGAACCGCTGCCTGGTGTGAATGCGGGAAAGAGACGTTATGGCTGTCTCGTATCGGAGTTGGAATGCTGAAACAGCAGTAAGTGTTCCCGGGTGATCCCGTTAACGGTCGCAGGACTTGATGGAGTCCGGTGAGAGGCCGCTTATGTAAGCGGCAATACGGGTGGTACCGTGGTTAATGCAAGTTAATCATCCCGCAGAAATAGTCAATATTTCTGCGGGATTTATTTTTTTATTCAAAGAAAGGGTAAGAGCCATGAAGAAGATCAGTATATCAGACTGCACTTTAAACCAGGTATCAGGCGAGAAGCCTGTTACATTCAGAGAGAAGACGAACATCGCGCGAGGCATGGACGCGCTCGGTGTCGACGCGATCGAGCTCGCGCCCATTCGGAATAAACGGGAGGATACAATCGTGTACCGTACGATCGCGGCTGCCGTGAAGAGAGCTTCGCTGTGCATACCGGCCGGCATGAGCGCGGAAAGCGCGGCAGATGCGTGGGATGCTGTCAAAGAAGCCCAATCACCGTGTCTTCAGGTCGTTATCCCGACGTCTACGGTACAGATGGAGTATCTCTGCCACTTGAAGGGGGCGAAGATGCTTGACTTTATTGAGAAGCTCTGTACAGAATGCAGAAAGCTGTGCAGTACCGTTGAATTTGTCGCTTGTGACGCGTCCCGTGCCGACAGGGAATTCCTGAGCATGGCTGTCAGAAAGGCTGAGGAGTGCGGAGTAAGCTATATAACAGTCTGTGACGATGCCGGAATTATGCTGCCCGGTGAATTTGCGGAAATGGTATCGGATCTCCGCAAAGCGTGCAGCATTCCGCTGTATGTGAAGACGTCAGATGCTGTCAGCATGGCTGCCGCGTGCGCTGTTTCAGCGATAAAAGCCGGAGCGGACGGGGTTAAGACGTCACTGGAAGACGGATGCCTTTCGGTGGAGGTCCTCGCCGATATTATCAAGGCACGCGGCGAAGATCTTGAAATATCATGCGGTCTCGCCATGACAGAGATACACAGCCGTGTGAGTGACATCATTACCGGCCAGACGCCGATCATGCCGGCGGGCAGCAGTTCCGCCGACCGGAGCAGTGTTATGAAGCTGGATCCGGAAAGCTCCATCCGGGATATTACAGAGGCCGCCAGAAAGCTGGGATATGAGCTGAGTGAGGAAGACAACGGCCTTGTGTATGAAGAGTTTCGCCGCGTATCGGCCAAGAAGCCGTACATGGGCGCAAAGGAGCTGGAAGCGATTATCGCGAGCACGGCGATGCAGGTCCCTTCGACATACCATCTGGACAGCTATGTTTCGAGCAGCGGCAATGTTATAACGGCAATGGCGAATGTCACGCTTGTCAAGGACGGCGAGACATTGAGCGGCGTAAGTACAGGCGACGGTCCGATTGATGCTTCTTTCCTGGCAATCGAGCAGATTATCGGTCATCACTATGAGCTGGATGATTTTCAGATTCAGGCGGTAACGCAGGGACGGGAAGCTATGGGTTCCGCTCTTGTCAAGCTCCGTTCGGACGGAAAGCTCTATTCTGGCAACGGCATTTCGATGGATATTATCGGTGCCAGCATTCGTGCCTATATTAACGCGTTGAATAAGATTGTATACGAGGAAAACTGATATGAAAATAGCATTTTCGACAAAGAATGTATGCGGGCAGTCATTCGCGGATCTTTGCAATACTGCTTATGAATATGAATACGATGGCTTTGAAATCTATGACGTTGACAAGGAGAAGGAGGAGCACGGTGACAGCCTTCTGAAGAACACCATGGCATCCGCGGCAAAGCGGAAGCTGCGCAACCGCGGTATTGCCGTGACGGCGCTTACATGTCCGAAGCCGCTTTCGACCGAGACCGGCGACATGCTGAAGCATTATGTCACGATGGCGGAGAACGCCGGTATCGGGATTGTCATTGCACGTATCGAAGAAAAGCCGGATCTTGCAGCCATAAGGGAAACACTTGAGCCTGCCATCAGGGAGGCGGAAAAGTTTGATGTTATGATTCTGCTTGAAACAGCAGGTTATCTTGCGCACACGGAGAAGCTGACCGACATTATCAATCTTTTTGCGACCGGCGCGCTGGGAGCTGCCTGGAACGTCAGAGAGACGTTCTTTGACGGCGGAGAGAGCACGGAGGATACGATACAGAATCTGGGCGCTTATATCAATTACGTCCGGCTCGGTGACCGGAAGGGCGGAAGGGATGTGCTGATCGGCGAAGGGGAGCTTCCTGTTGCGGAGGTCATTTCAACGCTGCGGTCACTCAATTATGAAGGCTTTGTCTGCGCGGGCTGGAATGATGAAATCTGCGATCCGGATATTGTGCTTACGCATTTCTGCGGCTACATCAAGGATGTTGCGCTGAAGGAAAACCCGGAACGAAGGCTGCTCTGGAACCGCGCGCATACAGGCAATTATGTCTGGAACAAATATGATGTTATCGACAAGACCTTTTCCCAGGTGCTTGACACGATGGTGGATTATTTCCCGGATCAGTACGCGTTTAAGTATACGACGCTGGATTACACACGGACATACACAGAATTCCGGCGGGATGTCGACGCGACGGCCGCAGCATTTATTTCACTCGGTGTCAAGCCGGGGTATCATGTGGCAATCTGGGCGACGAATGTGCCGCAGTGGTTCATCACATTCTGGGCGGCAACGAAGATCGGGGCCGTGCTTGTGACTGTCAATACGGCTTATAAGATCCATGAGGTGGAATATCTGCTGCATCAGTCCGATACGCATACGCTTGTAATGATCGAGGACTGCAAGGATTCCAATTACCGTGAAATCATGCAGGAGCTCTGTCCGGAGCTGGAGAATATGAAGGCGGGAAGTCCGCTTTATTCAAAGCGGCTGCCGTTCCTCCGCAATATTGTTACGGTCGGGTTTTCTATGCCTGGCTGTCTGACATGGGAAGAAATGATGGAACGCTCCGACAGCGTCCCGGAGGAAGAGGTTTTAAGACGTGCCGCCGCCGTGCGGCCGGACGATGTCTGCAACATGCAGTATACCTCCGGTACGACAGGCTTTCCAAAGGGCGTTATGCTGACACACACGAATATTGTCAATAACGGCAAGATCATCGGAGACCGTATGGAGCTTTCAACGGCCGACCGCATGATGGTTCAGGTACCGATGTTCCACTGCTTCGGCATGGTACTTTCCATGACGAGCATCATGACGCACGGCGGGACACTCTGCCCGATGCCGTATTTTTCGCCGAAGTCATCGCTGGCGTGTATCAACAGTGAGCATATTACCTGCTTTAACGGTGTCCCGACGATGTTTATCGCGATGTTTTCACATGAAGACTTCGCAAAGACAGATTTTTCCTATATGCGCACCGGCATCATGGCCGGCTCGAACTGTCCGCCGGAGCTGATGCGCCGCGCGTCTGTCGAAATGAACATGCGTGAGATTATTTCTGTCTACGGTGAGACGGAAGCGGCGCCCGGATGTACGATGGGTGAAATATCAGAGACGCTTGCTCTGCGGGTTGAGACAGTCGGCAGTGCGTTCCCCGGTGTGGAATGCAGAATTATAGACCCGGAAACAGGGGATGAGCTTCCGGATAACTCGGACGGAGAATTTGTTGCCCGCGGCTTTAATATCATGAAGGGTTACTACAAGATGCCGAAGGCAACCGCTGACGCGATTGACGCGGATGGATGGCTTCACAGCGGCGATATCTGCTGCCGCACGCCGGAAGGCTATTACAAGGTTACAGGCAGACTGAAGGACATGATTATCCGCGGAGGCGAGAACCTGTATCCGCGTGAAATCGAGGAATTCTATCTGACCAATGAGAAAGTGCGGGATGTGCAGGTTGTAGGTGTCCCGGACAAGCGGTACGGGGAAGAAGCATGCGCGTGGATTGTCCTTAAGAAGGGTGAAACCGCTGATGAAGAGGAGATGCGTGAATTCGGCAACGCGCATATCGCAAGACATAAGGTGCCGCGGTATTTTATTTTTGCGGATGAGTTTCCGATGAATGCGGCCGGAAAGATCCTGAAATATAAGATGCGGGAAGAGTCCGCGCAGAAGCTTGGATTATAGTTTCAGATAAGAAGGTTGAAAATGAATTATCCTGTTATAGACTGTCATTGTCATATTTATCCGGAAAAAATCGCTGCCAGAGCTGTCGCGGCCATCAGCAGGTTTTACAGCCTGCCGATGCACTGCGGCGGCACGGTACAGGATCTAGTTAAGCAGGAAGGCGCTGCCGGCGTAAAGCGGTATGTGATTTTTTCGGTTGCCACCCGGCCGTCGCAGACGCGCTCGATCAATGAATTTATCGCAAAAACCGTGTCAGAGCATCCCGGAATCATGACCGGTCTCGGGACGATCCATCCGGACAGCAAGGACATGAAGGGCGATATCGATCATCTGGAAAGTCTCGGACTTCACGGGGTCAAGATGCATCCCGATATGCAGAAATTCCGGATCGACGATCCGCGGTGCATGAAAATATGCGGGCTCTGCGAGGAAAGGATGCCGGTGATGTTTCACACGGGCGACCCGCGGTACAATTATTCCAATCCGGAACAGCTGATACCGGTCCTTGACCGTTTTCCGGGACTTACCGTGATCGCGGCACATTTCGGAGGCTGGTATATATTCGGGGAAGCCGCGGAGAAGCTGCACGGACGGCCGAATCTGTATGTCGACTGCTCCTCGTCGTTTTATACGCTGACGCCGGAGGAATCGCTGAGAATTATCCGCCTTTACGGTGCGGACCGTGTGATGTTCGGCACGGACTATCCGATGTGGCAGGCGTCGAAGGAGCTGGAATACTTTTATAAGCTTGGCCTGACGGAGGAAGAACAGAAGAATATTCTATATCAGAATGCGGAAAAAGTATTTGGAATCAAGCCGTATACGGAATCGTAAATAAAGTTTTCTTGTTTTTTTGCCTGAAAAACACTTGACAAAACGCGTCTCATGATTTACTATGCAAATAATCATAAAAGCTGTGACGAAGACGGACGCAGCAGAAAGTCTCCCAGAGAGCCGGGAATGGTGAGAACCCGGCAGACGAAGCTGTAAGTCCAATCCCTTCCGAGCCGGAAAGCCGAACACGAACCGCAACTAAGCTTTCACGTGACTGCTGCGTTAATGCAAAGGATCTGATGGGATCCGAATGAGTGGTATGATTATATCATACAATTTGAGTGGTACCGCGGGTGTTATATGGCTCGTCTCAAAGAAAACTTTGAGACGGGTTTTTTTATTTATCCGGAAAGGAGAAATCATGGGCACAGAAACAGCAATCGAACAATTATCGGAAGTTGCTTCCCGTATCAAGGACATGCGGGAAATCATGGGCTGGTCGCCGGCTGAAATGGCGGAGAAGACAGAGGTTACAGAGGAGGATTATATAGCATACGAGGGTGGAAAGGAAGATCTGCCTTTTACATTTATTCACAAATGTGCGCTTGCCTTTGGCATTCAGATTACTGAGCTTCTGGAAGGACACGGCGCAACGCTTTCCTACTGTACCGTGACACGTAAGGGAGAGGGTCAGGAAACAGCAAAAGAAGAAGGCATCAACATTCAGAACCTTGCCGCGAATTACCGTGATAAGCTGGCAGAGCCGTACTGGGTACGATATGAATACTCCGATGCGCTTCAGAAAGAGCCAATCCACATGACAAAGCACAGCGGACAGGAATTTGACCTGGTTTTAAGCGGAAGACTGAAGGTACAGGTCGGAACACATGTGGAAACGCTGGACGAGGGTGACAGCATTTTCTACAACAGTTCGATACCGCACGGTATGATCGCCATTGACGGAAAGGACTGTGTATTCTGTGCCGTTATTATGCCGGGCCAGAAGACCGGAGAGGAGACGATCCGTCAGAGCATCGCATCCACAAGGCCTTTGGATCATCTGATCTGTGATCATTTCGTAAAATGTGAAGAGGACGCAGACGGCACATTGCAGCACGTCCGCTTTGAGCATGCGGATACATTCAACTTCGCATTTGATGTCGTGGATGCGATAGCCGATAAATATCCGGACAAGCTGGCGCTGCTTCATATTGATATTAATAAAGTTGAGAGACGGTTTACTTTTAAGGATATAAAACGTGCGTCTGCGCAGTGTGCAAATTACTTCAAGAGCCTCGGCATTCACAAGGGAGACCGTGTTCTGCTTGTCCTGCGACGCAACTATCAGTTCTGGTTTGCAATGATCGGACTTCACAAGCTGGGAGCAATCGCGATTCCGGCGACGGATCAGCTGCAGGAGCATGATTATGTCTATCGTTTCGATTCAGCGGGAATTTCCGCGATTATCTGCACCAGTCATGGAAAAGCAGCTGAAATCGTAGACGGTGCCGCCGCGAAGTGCCCGCAGCTTACTACCAGGATTCTCGCGGGAGGAACGAGGGAAGGCTGGCATGATTTTGATTCTGAGTATTGTCTGTTTTCCGGCAGGTTCCGCCGTACCGAGGATACACCGTGCGGCGATGATACAGCTGTTATCTTCTTTACATCAGGAACGACGGGAAACCCGAAGATGGCAGCACACAAACACAGCTACGCGCTTGGCCATTTTATAACGGCGAAGTACTGGCACTGCTGCGAACGGGACGGACTTCATCTGACCATTTCGGATACCGGCTGGGGCAAATCCCTGTGGGGTAAGCTTTACGGTCAGTGGATGTGTGAGGGAGCCGTATTCGTATATGATTTCGACCGCTTTGACGCGTCAGATATCCTGCCGATGTTCAAGAAATACAATATTACAACGTTCTGCGCACCGCCGACGATGCTTCGGATGATGATCAAGGATGACCTTTCCAAATATGACCTGTCATCGATCCGTCATATGACAACGGCCGGTGAAGCGCTTAATCCGGAGGTCTTCAAGCAGTTCAAGGCAGCAACGGGACTGGAGATCATGGAAGGTTTTGGACAGACGGAAACAACGCTTACGGTTGGTACGCTTGTGGGAACGCAGCCGCGTCTCGGATCCATGGGGAAGCCTTCGCCGCAGTATGATATCGACCTTGTCGATACGGAAGGAAATCCGGTACCGAACGGTGAAATCGGAGAGATTGTCGTCAGGGTTGACAAGAGCGTGCCGGTCGGTCTGTTCAAAGGATACTACCGGGATAAGAACAAGACAGATGAATGCTGGCACGATGGCCTGTATCATACAGGCGATACCGCATGGCGTGACGAGGATGGATATTACTGGTACGTAAGCCGCATCGATGATGTCATCAAATCATCCGGCTACCGTATCGGACCGTTTGAGGTGGAAAGCGTTATCATGGAGCTTCCGTACGTTCTGGAATGCGGAGTTTCGGCGGCACCGGATCCGATCCGCGGGCAGGTTGTCAAGGCAAGCATTGTACTGACGAAGGGTACCGAGCCTTCCGAGGAGCTTAAGAAGGAGATCCAGAATTACGTCAAGAGTCGTACGGCACCGTACAAGTATCCGCGTATCGTTGTTTTCCGCGATGAACTGCCGAAGACGATCAGCAGCAAGATCATGAGGAATATGTTATGATACCGAAGAGGGTTACATTATTCGCCGGACATTACGGAAGCGGCAAGACGAATATCGCCGTGAATTACGCGCTGTGGCTTCATAGAAACGGATATTCCACGGCAATCGCGGATCTTGATATCGTCAATCCGTATTTCCGTACGAAGGACAGTGAGGAGGAGCTTAAAGCGGCAGGCATTCCGCTGATCGCTTCACCTTATGCCGGCTCGAACATAGATCTGCCGGCGCTGCCGCAGGAGCTGTACAGTCTTGTGGAACGCCATGACCGTTATGCTGTTATGGATATCGGCGGAGATGACCGCGGTGCATATGCGCTTGGCCGTTATACGCCATATATCCTTAAGGAAAATGATTACGAGATGGTTTTCGTGGTCAATTTCTACAGACCGCTTACCAGAACACCCGGAGATGCGTTCGAAATTCTGCGTGAAATCGAAGGGGCAGGCGGTATACATTTTACAGCCATCGCGAACAACTCAAATATCGGCTGGGATACAACGCCGGAGGATGTGCTGGATACGATGGACCAAGTCCAGGAACTCGCGAAGCTGGCAGAAATTCCAGTTGGAATGACATGCGCGGAAGAAAAGGTGGCCGAAGGACTGGCAGCCGAAGGAGCCGCCGTTCCGGAACTGTTCCCGCTGAAGCTTCAAAAGAAGTATTTTGATGTAAAGGAGAGCTGAGAAATGGCAAAAGTAACATTCAACACAGATTTGTGCAAGGGCTGCGGGCTGTGTGTGGACGCATGTCCCAAGCATATTCTGGAAATCGCAGCAGACAAGATCAACATGAAAGGTCATTCACCTGCCCAGATCACCGATCAAAGTGCATGCATCGGCTGCGCGTCATGCGCGGTTATGTGTCCTGATTGTGTGATAACGGTAGAGAAATGAGGTGATTAGATGTCAGAAAAAGTATTAATGAAGGGCAATGAGGCAATTGCAGAATCCGCGATTCTTTCGGGCTGCCGTCACTATTTCGGCTACCCGATCACACCGCAGACAGAAATAGCGGCATATATGGCGAAGCGTATGCCGAAGATCGGAGGAACGTTTCTCCAGGCTGAGAGTGAAATAGCGGCGATCAATATGGTTTACGGGACATCAGGAGCAGGATACCGTGTAATGACGTCTTCTTCAAGTCCCGGCGTTTCGCTGAAACAGGAAGGAATTTCCTACATCGCCGGCGCGGATCTGCCGTGCCTGATCGTAAATGTACAGCGCGGCGGCCCGGGACTCGGCGGGATTCAGCCCTCCCAGTCCGATTATTTCCAGGCGACAAAAGGCGGCGGACACGGCGATTATCATCTGATCGTACTCGCTCCGGCTTCTGTCCAGGAAATGGCCAATATGACTGTAAAGGCTTTTGATCTTGCCGAT
>Ga0163159_1000757_pt1 | contig 35982 bp, 30 predicted proteins | sample BioMet9_FD_108702 | JGI IMG/M metagenome (GOLD analysis project Ga0163159, IMG submission 108702) | Microbial communities from bioreactor (seeded with sewage sludge) at Lawrence Berkeley National Lab, California, USA - Biofuel... | ecosystem: Engineered > Bioreactor > Anaerobic > Unclassified ... | reverse complement strand
GTTCATTGCTGCTTCACATGCTTTAACTAGCTGATCGGAGCATGATGTCGGTCTGCCGCCACATTTAATACTGCCCAGCACTTTCGTAATTTCTTCAACAGTCATGCCATCTACAAGTCTGGAAACCGCCTGTAAATTTCCATTGCATCCACCCTTATATTGAATGTTGTGAATCACATTTCCATCCAGTTCAAACTCGATCAAACTTGAGCAGACACCCTGTGGCTTATAAGTATATTTCATAATTCCGATCCCCTTCTGACAAACAACTATTTATATACTATATTTTCATCTCTTCATACGGTTTCAAATACTCATCAATTTGTGTACCGACAATATTATTAAAATAGTTATTTGCCAGAAGAAAACATGCATTAACCACAACCAGCACAAGAGTCTCTTCATCATAACGGTTTTGCAGCTTTTCATACACATCATCTGGTACATGATTAGGATCTTCAGCAAGAGCGTTTGCAAAATTTATCAAGTCGTTTTCTTCATCCGTGAACTGAAACGTATCCCAAGTAATCCCCATATCTACAATAAGTCTTTTAAAATAATTGCCACAGATAATACATTCATTTGCATGTGAAAGTGCATAGCCAAAAATTTTTAATGCACGCGTTCCTATTTTTTTAGATAATTCTGCGTCAACTGCATAACCGCCACCTTCCAATGATTCAAATGCAACAACACTATGCAGCAGAATCTCCTTCATATTTGTAATTCGGTATCCCAATGCTTCATGTTTTGCCATCGCCATTAATACTTCTGGAGAAGCCTGCTCCTTCGTTATACGTGATATAACTTTTTTCCTTTCCATGTTTACTCCTTTCAATTAATTATTATTAGTAGTATTATTACTGTTGTTGCATTAATATTATCACTGATATTATTATAGGTCAAGTGTATTTTTATAGAATTTAAAATTAATCTTTTATATATACATTTGAGTAATGTATAATTTATAAAATGGGTAGCTAGACAAGCACAGTATGTTTTGGTACAATAATCCCGGAATATTTAATGAGGTGGAAAAATGGCAAATGAAAAACAAAGTCTTAAAGATAAAGTGCATGTTGAAATACTCAATTCAATTATTCAGGGAGAATATAAACCGGGGCAGATTCTTAATGAACAAGAATTAATTACCAAATTTGGTTACAGCAAATCTCCAATTCGCGAGGCACTTGTATCTTTATGCAATGAAGGTGTACTTCGTAACCTTCCTCGGTACGGTTATGAAGTAGTTAGAATCACAAAATCTGATATAGACGATATTATGCGCTTTCGTACAATTCTTGAATGTGGATGTCTTACCGAATGTTTCAATTACATAACAAACTCCCAGATTGAACAGCTGCAGCACATCAATGAAGCTTGTCTGACAAAATCTAATGATACATGGTCCCAATGGGATAATAATCAGGCTTTTCACCTTAAAATGATCAGTTATTGTCACAATGAATATGCTTACAACGAACTTGAGCATGCCACAAGCATCCTTAAGCGGGCATATGCACAGTCTTTTTGGGACTCATGGGATTCCGCTGACAAGAATATAAAGAATTTGCATACCGACATTATCAGTTCTATGAATAAGCATAATTTAGAAAAAACTTTAGATGCCTTAAAAGCAGACCTTTCAACGTTTAGAATTTAAGATGTTTATAGTTAATATTGTAAAAGGAAAGAGATTTTACTTCTCTTTCCTTTTTTTATCAAGTATTGAAACTTAAGATGACTTGTGATATTATTATTGATAATATCAAACGCATTAATTAATAATTCTAATGGAGGCATAATATGCAAGAAATTATCCTGGAACCAAAACTTTTTTTCTTTCAAAATATACAATCTTTTATTGATTCATTTAAGCCAACCGATAATGACTTCATTATTACAAACCGTTTTATTTTTGAGCCCAATATGTCAAATATGGGTATCCGTTCAACAGTGCTTTATCAGGAAAATTTTGGATCTGGCGAACCTAGTGATGAAATGATCGATAAAATTCTTATTGAATTTCGAAAAATACACCCCAAAAGACTTTTTGCTATTGGCGGCGGAACCATTATTGATATTGCTAAAGTATTATGTGTGTCTGGCAGTGATTCTGTAAATACATTATTTGATAAGTCCCCCTTATTATCAAAGTATTGTGAACTCATTATTGTTCCAACTACCTGCGGAACCGGAAGCGAAATGACGAATATTTCTATCATTAATCGAATCAAGGAAGGGACGAAAATGGGACTGATATCCCCCGCCATGTTTGCTGATTATGCTGTGCTCGTCCCTGAATTTTTGAAGAATCTCCCATTTAGAATATTTGCCTCAAGCTCAATTGATGCACTGATACACGCTTCAGAGTCTGCACTTTCACCTAAAGCAACAAGTTTTACAAAATTATTCAGCTATAAAGCAGTTGAAATGATATTAAACGGATATATAGCAATTCGTTCAAAAGGAGCCGACGCCAGATCCTTTTTTCTCAGTGATTTTCTTACTGCCTCTAACTTTTCCGGAATTGCTTTTGGAACTGCTGGCTGCGGTGCTGTACATGCATTGAGCTATCCACTTGGCGGTACATATCACGTTCCACATGGAGAAAGCAACTACGTCTTTTTTACTAACATCTTAAGATTCTATCAAAAGATGAAAAACCGCGATGAAATTAAAGATTTAAATATATGCATGTCATCCATTCTAAAATGCAGCACTCTCGATGTCTACGATGAATTGGATTTACTGCTCTCTAATATACTGCCCTACAAAAAACTTCATGAATATTGTGTAACAAAGGAAGACCTTTCCGTTTTTACCGATACTGTTGTCAAATCGCAGCAAAGACTTCTTCAAAACAGCTTTGTTATACCAACATATAACCAAATTTATGAGATTTATAGTAATCTCTTTTAGATTTAACAGGAACAATATATTTCATCGATATGCAAAACCCGTACAAGCTCAGCACCTGTACGGGTTTCTTTTCTTGTAATGTAATAATGATTTTACAGTGAATTACATCCTCTTTTTATAAATTTCCCTGTCATTGGTGCTTGAATTTCTCCGTTGTGACAGACCTCTCTGCCACGTAAATACACTTTTTCAATGACTCCTTTTATCTTCGTGCCCTCAAACGGTGCGTAATCCATGTTGTAATGCTGCTTCGCGACCGTGATCACATCTTCTTTCTGAGGATCCAGAATTACAATGTCTGCGTCGCTGCCAGGTCTTATGACGCCCTTCTGCGGATATACACCGTACAGCTTAGCCGGATTTTCACTTAAAAGCCGGCACATCTGCTCAAGCGATATACGGCCTTTTCCTACGCCATATGTATACAGCAGCGTCCCGCGTGTTTCCACACCCGGCATTCCGCCCGGGATCTTTGTAAAATCATCCTTGCCAAGTGCCTTCTGTGCTTTCGAAAAGCTGCAGTGATCCGTTGCGACTGTCTGGATCTCATCCTCAGCCATCGCTTTCCAGAGCACTTCCTGATCGGATTTCTTGCGGAGCGGAGGTGCTATAATATATTTGGAGCCTTCTTCAAACGTCCCTTCATAAAGGCTGTCGTCCATCAGCAGATACTGCGGGCATGTTTCGGAATAAACAGTCTGTCCGTTCTTCCTTGCCTCACGGATCTCACGGAAGGATTTCTCACACGTCGTATGAACTACCATAACAGGGGATTTTGCCTCACCCGCGATTACAAGCAGCCGGTGAACCGCTTCTGCTTCCATCGTGTCGGGACGTACCTTTGGATGTGTGGACGGCTTGTTATCCCCTGCCGCCTTGGCTTCCCGGATCTTCGCATCGATCACCTTTGCGTTTTCACAGTGAACACCTGCAAAGCAGCCGTATTTGTTGAGTTCCTTCAGGATTTCATAGATGGCGCCGTCATCGACAATCATCGCCGGATACGTCATATACAGCTTGAATGACGTAATGCCCGCGTCAATCATATCCTTCACTTCTTTACGGACATCCTCGTTCCAGTCCGTGATTGACATATGAAAAGAATAATCGCAGGAGCACTTCTTGTCTGCCATTTCATGCCAGTGCTTAAGGCCGTTTGCCAGTGTGTCGCCCTTATCCTGAGAGGCAAAATCCACAATCATCGTCGTTCCGCCCGCAATTGCGGCCTTCGTACCCGTCTCAAAATCATCCGCCGTTACTGTTCCGGCAACAGCGAGATCAAAATGTGTATGTCCATCAATAAAACCGGGGAAAATCAGCTTTCCTGTCACATCTGTGATTTTTGCTCCCCCCGCGTCAATGGAATTCCCAACCTCAAGGATCTTCTCATCCTCGATCAGTACGTCCTGCCTCACCGTTCCATTTCCTGATACGATAATACCGCCTTTCAGCAATTCTCTCATTCTACCCTCTCCTTGCCTGAATTTTCACCGTTTTACGATAACGGTCATAAATAGAATACTGTACTTTTATTTTACCACTTGCAGATTGCATTTTGAAGTCCCATCTACTATAATCATAGTAGTCTGTTTTGGCAGATCTACATCGCTTTAAGGAGGAGAATACTATGACAACTTATAACTGGGGTAAATTCGGACTGCACATACCGGAGATCATGGTTCCGGCAGAAGGCACCGATTATAGCAAATGGGCGGTCGTTGCCTGCGATCAGTATACATCAGAGCCGGAATACTGGAACGATGTCGAGAAGATCGTCGGGGACGCACCGTCGACACTCAGACTGATGCTTCCGGAGCTCTATCTCGGCAAGCCAGGCGAATCGGACAGAATCGCTGAAATCCGCAAATCCATGAAGGATTATCTCGACAAGGGCATCCTGCGCACACTGCCGGCCGGCTGTATGCTTGTACGCCGCGAATCGGAAGGCAGAAGCCGTCTCGGCCTTGTTATCGCCACAGATCTTGAGGCTTATGATTACAACAAGGGTTCCAAAACCTTGACCCGTGCAACGGAGGGCACCGTTGTAGAACGTATTCCGCCGCGTCTTCGCATTCGTGAAGGTGCTCCGATTGAAATGCCGCATATTATGATTCTGATCGACGATCCTGACAAATCCGTGATTGAACCGCTCGTCAACGCTCCGGGCAAGGTTATCTACGATACAGATCTTATGATGAACGGCGGCCATATTAAGGGAACCTTTATTGCCGAGAAGGATCTGGAAGGCATGCGGAAAGCACTCTCGGCGCTGTACGACAAGGCAGAAGCCAAATACGGCGACGGCGAGATCATCTTCCAGGCCATGGGCGACGGCAACCACTCGCTCGCAACCGCAAAGGCAAACTGGGAGAATTTAAAGAAGACACTTTCTCCGGAGGAACAGAAGACACATCCTGCGCGGTATGCACTCTGCGAAATTGAGAATGTTCATGATGACGGCATCGTGTTCGAGCCGATTCATCGTGTTGTTTTTGCAAAAAAAGGACAGGATGGAATGGATCTTATCCGTGAAACAGCAGATGTCCTGACGAGTCAGAACGGCAGTGCCGTAATCTCCGACAGCGCAGACGGCGCTCCGGAAGGATCCTTCGTAATTCCGTATATAACGGCTTCCGGTAAGGGATTCCTCATTGTGGAAACGCCGAAGCAGAAGCTGGAGGTCGGTGTCCTGCAGACAGCGCTCGATGTTATCGTCAAGGAACGCGGCGACGCGGATGTCGACTACATCCACGGAAACAAGGCTGTTGAGAATCTGGCTTCAAAACCAGGCAATGCCGGTTTTCTTCTTCCCGCAATGGATAAGTCCATGCTGTTCCCGGCTGTTGCCGCGGACGGCGCGCTTCCGCGGAAGACCTTCTCCATGGGGGAGGCAAATGAAAAGCGGTATTATATTGAGAGCAGGTATATAGGATAAGAAGGGGGTTCTCTGGTACAAGTTTCCGGGACATCAGCGGCGGGCGGTGCCGTGCGGTGACTTGCGCCGGCTTCTGGTATTTCCGCACTCGCCTATGGATGGCCGCGGATTAAACTCAACGGGCTTCTTTCAGCTGTATCGATGGATATAGTTGAGGGAAGCCCGTTTCAGACAGTAATCTGCGGCCATCGCTTCGTGCGGAAATACCGCGAAGCCGGCCGCACGCCACTGCACGGCACCGCCCGCCGCTGATGTCCATTGAGATTCGTAGCAGGGGAAACACCTGTGCTGCCCACATTCTGCACATCTCGTCTTCAAATTCATACCTTCATCTTCAGCACACGGTGTCAAAAAGAATGCTGAAATAAGAAGAAGTTATTTGAATAAATGGCCGGAGCTGTCGGGGACAGAGCGACTGCAGGCTGACATTTGCGGCCGGTTTCGCAGCCGTTTCTGTACAAAGCGATGGCTGCAGATTACTGTCTGAAACGGGCCTTCACCAACTATATCCATCGATATAATCAGAAAGGCCCGCTAAGTTTAATCTGCAGCCATCCATAGGCGGAGTACAGAAACGGCAGAAACCGGCGCAATGCCAGACCGCAGCCGCTCTGTCCCCGACAGCTTCATCACCTATTCAAATTCCATTTCTTATTTTGCAGCCTTCCGAAACAAATCATGCACCGCCAGCAGAATCACGCCGGCTGTCACAAACACATCCGCAAGGTTGAATACAATCTTCTTCAGACTTTCATTCTTCGAATTCACGGAAAGATAATCCACAACATAGTCATTCCGGATGTGATCGCTCAGATTGCTCAGCGCACCCGCAAATACAAGCGTACTGGCAGCTTTCTGAACATGTCTGCCGCGAGACGGAAGCAAAAAAAGCCATACAAGTCCCGTAAGGAAGGTTGCTATGCCTGCCAGAAACGATACCGCTTCCGGTCTGTCATCCATATATCCCATAGCCATGCCTGGATTATGTCTGCAGCGCAGCAGGAGTTTTCCCTTTATTACAGGTATCTCATCTGTATCATTCAGATGATTCTCCGCGTAAGCCTTCATTGCCAGGTCGGCTGCCGCGAGGACAGCCAGTGTCAGGATCATTATCATTGAGCTTCGTCTCCATATTCATCGATTTCTTTATTCAGCTTCTCGATTTCTTCCCGTTTCTTCGTGATTTCATCGCAGAAGCTCTTCACATCATCCGGAACCTCTTCGCCATCCTTGTACTTCCGGAAAATTGCCTTTCCGATCTCTGTAAGACTGTCGGTTATTTCTGTCTGTGCCTTGTGTTTCTGACTCTTAAGCCCCTGGACAGCTATAAAGTCCCCTGTTTTCTTCTTTGCGGTTTCGGCTTTTTCCGAAAACTTCTTGTTGAATCCATCCAGAAAATCACTCATGATAACATTCCTCCTTTTTCTGAAAGACATCTCATGTCCTTCCAAATGTCTATAAGTGAACACCGGTCATTCCTGTAAATAAGTATAACGCCGGAGCACTACAAAGTAAAGACCTTCAAAAACTATTCGGATACATCCTGTGTCAGAAGCGGTGTCTTTCTTCGTTCTTCCTCGCGCTTTTCATCCCTGTAGCCGGGCACACCGCGCATATCGATCACCGGACCGCCGGTGCCTTCAATATACTCCCGTGTTATCGTTACACGTCCGATATTCTCATCCTTCGGTATTTCATACATGATATCGAGCATGAATTCTTCGATTACGGCGCGGAGCCCGCGGGCACCCGTATCGCGTTTCATTGCCTTCTGCGCGATAGCGTGAAGTGCTCCGTCGTCAAAGACCAGCTGCACCTCATCCAGCTCCAGAAGCTTCTGATACTGCTTCAGAATCGCATTCTTCGGTTCCTTCAGAATGCGGACGAGCATATCCTCCGTCAGGGCCTCGAGCGGAACAATGATCGGAAGACGGCCGAGGAATTCGGGAATCATGCCGAATTTGCGGAGATCCTCAACGGTTACCTGCTTCTGCAGATTACGGTCATTGTCGAACTTGTCTTTCAGTTCCGCGTTAAAGCCCATGGAAGAGCTCTTATTCAGGCGTTCCTTGATGATATCGTTCAGATCAGGAAACGCACCGCCGCAGATAAAAAGAATGTTCTTCGTATCGACTGTTTCCAGCGGTACCATGGCATTCTTGCTGTTGGCGCCGACCGGCACCTCCACCTCACTGCCTTCCAGGAGCTTCAGCATGCCCTGCTGGACGGATTCTCCGCTGACATCCCGCTGGTTCGAATTGATCTTCTTGGCAATCTTGTCGATTTCATCAATAAAAATAATGCCATGCTCTGCCTTTGCAACATCATTGCCCGATTCCGCGAGCAGCTTTGAAACAACACTCTCGATATCATCGCCGATATAACCGGCTTCCGTAAGGGATGTCGCGTCGGTGATCGCCAGCGGCACATCCAGAATTCTGGCAAGGGTTCTGACAAGATACGTCTTTCCGCTTCCGGACGGTCCGATCAGCAGCATATTCGACTTCTCAATCGCGATATCATCCATCGAATTCGTATTGGTCGCCACACGCTTGTAGTGATTGTATACGGCAACGGATACGGCTTTCTTCGCGTATTCCTGTCCGATAACATACTGGTCAAGCGTTGCCTTGATCTTATGAGGGGCCGGTATGTCATGAATCGAGAATTCCGCTTCCTGCTTCTTCTCCGGCTCCTTCTTCTTGACGCGCTGCCGCTGCGGAACCTGATTCATCGGATCCGTAAGATCTATAATATTCATTCCCATAAGGTTTGAGAGCTGCGAATAATCGACATTTCCCTGATTAATTGTGTCAAAGCCTCTCTGCATACAGTCCGAGCAGATGTCGATATTATTCGGAAGATGAATCATCTTGTCTACCTTGCTCTCCGGCCTGTGACAGATAAAACAGACTTTCTCGTATCCGTCCTCCTGCTCTTTCCTGTCTTCATTCGAAGCAGGCGGCTTCTTGCCGTCCGGCACGGGCTTATTATCTTCAGGACCGTCCTTCATCGTAAAATTTCCGCCCTCTATTTCATCATTCCGCAGTTCCTTTGAATCCTTGCCGTCACTGTTATTATCTGTCATTTCACTGCCTTCTTTCCTTCCATCATATCAAGCAGCTCCTGCTCTGTTATGACGGGAATGCCAAGCTCCTTTGCCTTACGGTTCTTTGTGGAACCGGAAGCCGGATCATTGTTAACCAAATAACTGGTACTGCCGCTTACGGAACCCGTAACCTTGCCTCCGCGTTCCTCAATCGCCGCCTTTGCCTCATCGCGGTTCGTAAAATGCGATACGGCTCCGGTAATTACAAAGCTCATGCCGGCAAAAATCTGTTCACTGCTCTTTGTTTCCGCCTCCGGTCTGAGCTCCTTAAACAGATCATCCAGTTCCCGGTTGTGCTTCTCATCCGAAAAATATCGAATCACACTTTCCGCGATCACTTCTCCAATACCATCGATCCCGGCAAGCTCCTGCATCTGCGCATGGCGGACACGCTCCAGATCCTCTCCGAACGAGCTGCAGATAATCATTGCCGTACGGCGTCCTACATTCGGTATGCCGAGACTGTACAGAATCCGGCCGGGTGTTGTTTTTCTTGATTTCTCTATACTTTCCTGCAGATTCTCATATGACTTGACGCCAAACCCGTCCAGCGCGCAGATCTCCTCCCGATACCGGTCAAGATGAAACAGATCGCTGTATTCCCTGATAAATCCATGGGCCAGCAGCTTCTCAAGCGTTGCTTCGGACAGACCGCCGACATTGAGCGCGTCTCTGCTCGTCAGAAGCGCAAACGATTTAATCTGTTTGACCGGGCAGTCCGGATTTGTACAGTACAGTGTCTTTACATCACCAAGCGCTTTGATCTGCGTCGGGCCGCCGCAGGCGGGGCACATATCCGGCACCGCCGCCGCACCGCTTCTTGTAACATTATCCGCTATCTGCGGTATAATCATATTCGCCTTGTAGACTTCTATTATATCACCGACGCCAAGCTCCAGCGACTCCATAATGCTGATATTATGGACGCTTGCGCGGCTTACCGTCGTTCCCTCCAGTTCCACAGGCTCAAAAACCGCAACCGGATTGATAAGACCCGTCCGTGACGGGCTCCACTCGATCATGACCAGCTTCGTGCTGGCCGTCTCATCCGTCCATTTGAAGGCAAAGGAATCCCGCGGGAATTTTGCCGTGCTTCCCAGTGATTCACCATACGCGATATCCTCATATGTAAGGACAAGTCCATCAGATGGAATATCCTGAGAGCTAATTCTGCCGCGAAAAAAATCGACCCGCTCATCCAGTGTTTCCGCAGTTACCGGATAATGCTCCACCACATCAAAGCCCTGACTCTGCAGAAAATCAAACTGCTCACTGCGGGCATTGTGAAAATCAGCGTCGGCTGCCTCCACCAGGGCAAACGCGTAAAACCGCACATGCCGCTTCGCAGTAATTCTGCTGTCCAGCTGTCTTACCGATCCGCTGCAGAGATTGCGCGGATTCTTGTACCGCGCTTCGGCATCCGGTATTTCCTCATTCAGCTGTTCAAAATCGTGATAGCCGATCACTGCCTCACCGCGCAGAATCAGATGACCGTTAAAAGCGATTCGAAGCGGAATATTCTCAAACACCCGGGCATTCGGCGTAATCACTTCACCAACCTCGCCGTTTCCGCGTGTGACAGCCTTAACAAGCGTACCGCCGTCATATGTCAGCACAACCGTCAGGCCATCCAGTTTCCAGGAAATCAAAGCCTTCTGGCTGCCCAGAAAAGACCGCAGACCCTCCACATCCTTCGTCTTGTCAAGGGAAAGCATCGGCTTCGCGTGACGTTCCTTCGGCAGCGCGCTTAAAACCTCGTAGCCGACCGTTTCCGTCGGACTTCCCGCCAGCGAAATGCCGGTCTGTTTCTCCAGTGATGAAAGCTCATCATAAAGCCGGTCATATTCCAGATTGCTCATGATTTCCCCTGCACCCTGGTAATAAGCTCTGGAAGCTTGTTTCAGGATCGCCGAAAGCTCCTTCATACGGCTGATGCTGCGTTCTCTGCCGCTGCTGTTCTGATTTTCCTTATCCTTATTGTCTCTGTTTTCCGCCATTTCTGTCCTCTTCTGTTCCATTCCCGGATAACAGCCTTGTAAGCTCCTGTTCTTCCTCCCGCGTCAGATTTCTGTATGAACCGGCAGAAAGATCATCCAGCTTAATATTCATGATTCTGACGCGCTTAAGCTTCCGCACCTTATAGCCCAGTGCCTCGCACATCCGCCGTATCTGACGGTTCAGCCCCTGCGTCAGCACAATCCGGAAGGAACAGTGACCTGTCTTCTCCACCGTGCATCTGCGTGTCACAATACCCAGAATCGTGACGCCGGTCCGCATGCTTTGAAGGAATTCCGGCGTTACCGCCTTGTCAACGGTAACTTCATACTCCTTCTCATGACAATTCCGCGCACGCATGATATCATTGGCCAGATTTCCATCATTCGTCAGAAGCAGAAGCCCCTCCGAATTCTTGTCAAGTCTTCCCGCGGAAAAGATCCGTTCCGGATAATCCAGATACTGGTATATATTCGTGGTACCGCTGCGGACCTCTGAAGTACAGATAATGCCCGGCGGTTTATTAAATGCAAGCAGAATATGCTCTGTTCCCGGCCGGACAAGATGTCCGCCGGCAAGGATCTCCTGCTGCGGAGACACCTGCATTCCTGTAACGGCGGGCTTTCCGTCAACCGTCACACGTCCTTCCGCAATCAGACGGTCTGCCTCTCTCCGTGAGCAGATTCCCGCGTCCGCGATATACTTGTTTAGACGTACCGAGCCGGGACTGTCAGTCATTTCTGGTCCACCTGCGATTCTTTTGTTTTTCATATTCTTATATGATAACTGACAGGATTTCTCCTGTCAATGAAGAGCGTCTTATTCAATTTCATTGACGTCCCGTTTCTGCCATGATAAAGTTGTATAGGACATAACCGCAGAAGGGAAAATAATATGATTGCACTGGAAATTACAAATATCCGGGACTTTATGACAAAACTGCTGCTGAGTGACACCTTTGACCATCTGCAGACCGTCGAGGTATCCGTCACAACATACAATACCTTTCATATTGACGGGAGCATTCATCCTGAATACTATACAGATGAAACTCCGGAAGCTGTCACTGACAGATACTCGCTCTGGAAGGATATCAAGCCCTTCTGCCTTTCCATTATTAAAGGAAAACGTGTCCCGCTGCATTTCCGCATCATATTTATTCTGGGAACAGCAGATATGGAGACACTGTTCCGGCAGCATGATGTATCTTCGCTCATACCTGACATTAACAGTCTTGCAATGACTGTAAATTACGACAGTCTCATTCTCTCATGCACCAGCGGGATTTCCCTGCGGACCTTTTCCCTTGATAAAACTGCAGAAAAGCTCTGGGACCAGTGCCTGACGAAATTCTTTGAACAGCACGACATTCCGTATGAGATTCGATGATCTGACAGGTATAAGCTTTTTTTCATTTCTATTACGATAGAGTCTGATCCTGATAATTACAAGCGTTTTAATAAAAAATTTATACTTTTAAGAAAATTATTAGCACTCATTCTGATTGAGTGCTAATTTTCTATTGACTTTTTAGGTGACCGGTATTAAGATATCATTTGTACATGAAAATACGATAAATTCCGCAGCAGAAGGAGTGACACAATATGTCAGTAAATAAGCAGGGAAGCCTGTCCATCAACAGTGAGAATATCTTCCCTATCATTAAGAAATGGCTCTACTCTGATCACGATATTTTTGTCCGTGAAATGATAAGCAACGGATGCGACGCTGTTACAAAGCTTAAGAAGCTGGATGCGGTCGGTGAATATTCTCTTCCCGATGGATATGTCCCGCGCATCGACGTGATCGTAAACCCGGAAGACAAGACGATGAAATTCATCGATAACGGTATCGGCATGACGCAGGAGGAAGTCGATCAGTACATCAATCAGATCGCTTTTTCCGGCGCGACTGAATTCCTTGAGAAGTATAAGGATAAGGCAAGTGAGGATCAGATCATCGGACATTTCGGACTCGGCTTTTATTCCGCGTTTATGGTATCCGATGAAGTTACAATCGATACACTTTCCTTTAAGGAGGGCGCCGTTCCGGTACACTGGGACTGTGACGGCGGAACGGAATATACCATGGAAGACGGTTCCCGTACAGAGGTCGGTACGGAAATCACACTTTATCTCAATGAAGATTCCGTTGAGTTTTCCAATAAATACCGCGTGCAGGAGGTTCTTGAAAAGTACTGCTCGTTCATGCCTTTCCAGATCTACTTAAGCCAGGCAGGATCTCCGCAGGAATACGAAACAATTGATGAGAAGGATCTGCTCGATTCGGATGTCGTTGTTGAGCATATCCACGAGGACGCCAAATCCGAAGAACGCACGAATGACAAGGGCGAGAAGGAAACGGTGGAAGTGTCACCGGCGCGTGAACGTGTCAAGATCAACAAACGTCCTGTCGCAATCAGCGATACACACCCGCTGTGGGCAAAGCATCCGAACGACTGCACGGATGAGGAATATAAAGCATTCTATCACAAGGTATTCCGGGATTACAGGGAGCCGTTGTTCTGGATTCATCTGAACATGGATTATCCTTTCAATTTAAAGGGTATTCTTTATTTTCCGAAGATCAATCTGGAATATGAATCCCTGGAAGGTGTCATCAAGCTGTACAGCAACCAGGTTTTTATCGCAGACAATATTAAAGAGGTAATTCCTGAATTTCTGATGCTTTTAAAGGGTGTCATCGACTGTCCGGATCTGCCGCTCAATGTATCGAGAAGCGCGCTGCAGAACGACGGCTTTGTCAAGAAGATTTCGGATTACATCACGAAGAAAGTCGCTGACAAGCTGACCGGCATGTGCAAGACCGACCGGGAAGCATACGAGAAGTACTGGGACGATATCAGCCCATTCATCAAATTCGGCTGTCTCAAGGATGAGAAGTTCTGTGAGAAGGTAAGCAGTTCTCTTCTTTTCAAGGACCTTGACCATAAGTACCTGACGCTTTCGGAATATGAGCAGAACCAGGGCTGGAAGGAAGCCGCACCGGAAGCAGACGCTGAAAGTGCCGGAACAGACGACGCAGCAGACAGTGAAACGAAGGACAAGGCAGCAGATACAGCAGCAGACACTGCGGACACTGTGGAAGCACCTGAAGACGCTGAAGACAAGGAGCCTGAGAAGCATACCGTCTACTATGTAACGGACGAGCAGCAGCAGAGTCAGTATATCAACATGTTCCGGTCCGAGCACATGAACGCAGTCATTCTCGGCCAGAATATCGATACTGCCTTTATCACGCATCTGGAGCAGCAGAACGAGGATCTTTCCTTCAAACGCATCGATGCAGACCTGACAGACACCCTGAAGGAGGATGTATCAGAGGAAGATCAGACGGCATTGAAAGAGCGTGAGGAATCAATCACGGAGATTTTCCGCAAAGCGCTTGACAATGATAAGCTTAATATTCAGGTTGAAAAGCTGAAGGACAGCAATGTAGCTTCCATGATGACACTGCCGGAAGAGACACGCCGTATGGAAGACATGATGAAGATGTACAGCATGCCAGGCATGGATCCAGGCAGCTTCGGAGCCGCTCCCGGCACACTGATTCTGAACGCGAATCACCCTCTCGTTCAGTTTATCGAGGAGCATAAGCGTTCGAAGAGTGTTCCGATGATCTGCCAGCAGCTCTACGATCTGGCCATGATCAGTCATAAACCGCTGAGTCCGGAGGAAATGACACGCTTCATATCACGAAGCAACGAGATCATGATGGCGCTGACCAAATAACAGCCAGATTTACAATTATACACGGAGTAATACAGAAGTATAAAGTCCGCAGACCCTGCTGCCAGGGTGCTGCGGACTTTTTTATTCGACACTTTTCAGAGATTCAACCATGTTGATCTTCTTCAGCTTAAAGAACATCACAAAATTTACAATAGCTGCAAAAACACCGGTCAGTACAATGCTGCGCAGGTAGCTTGACGCGTTGATGTTTCTGCCGAACATGACCATGTCGATCTCAACCGTTGTAATCAGATAATGGTGGAGAAGGATGCCGAACAGGACGCCCAGCCCGATGCCCACAATGGAAAGCAGAATATTTTCACGGTAAATATACGCGGCCAGCTCCTTGTCATAGAAGCCGAGTACCTTGATTGTAGCCAGCTCACGCCGCCGTTCCTCAATATTGATGCTGTTCAGGCTGTATAAAACAATAAATGTCAGCATTCCGGCTGAAATGGTAAGCACAACAATTACACGGTCCAGAACGCCCAGCATGTCGGAAAGCCGGTCCTCCAGCATCGCAAGGTAGTTAATACTCAGGACGCCAGGCTGCTCCAGTATATTCCGTCCGGTATCTTCCCGCTCGCCTGCGGTCATGCCGTCCATCCGGACCATGATATCATCATAGGAAGGTGCTTCCCCGTACAGCCTGCTGTAAAGCCCCGTCGTCATATACACATAGTGATTCAGGTAATTCTCGCAGACAGCACTGACCTGCACCTCCGGCCCGTTCTTCCCGATCATGACTGTATCACCGGCTTTGACATTCAGCAGTCTTGCGGCTTTTTCAGTCAGCACAACGCCGTCATCCGTCAGATTATACTTCTCTCCTGTCGTTCTGCTGTGAAGGTCGACGAAATTCCGCAGGTCTTCCGTATTCTTCGGCACAAGGAGAATCACCTTCTGGCTGCCAGACCCGCCCGTCAGGTCGATTTCCTTCTGATAAGATTCCAGATAATTTCCGCTTCCAAGCTCCTGATCAATATAATCACCAAGTGCATCCGTCTGTTCCTGCGTGACATCATCCTTCAGATACAGATCCGCATCATAAAGCTGGATCGCATTGTACTGTATCGTTACTACACCCATGATAGAATCACGGAGCCCGAAGCCTGTCAGAATCAGGGCCATACTGCCGCCAATGCCGAATACTGTCATAAAGAACCGCTTTTTATAGCGGGCCAGATTGCGGATTGTGGATTTCCATGTGAAATTGAAAAGCTTCCATATAAACGGAATTCTTTCCAGAAGGATGCGTTTTCCCCCTTTGGGTGCAGGAGGACGCATCAGCTGTGCCGGTACGGCCTTAAGCTCGCTGTAGCAGGAAATCACCGTAGCACCGATCGTACAGAAAACGGCTGCCACTCCTGCTATAAATCCATTAGAGAGATTATACAGAATGATATGATCCGAAATGTAATGGTACATAATGCCGTATGAAGTAATTACGATCCACGGGAATATCTTTTCCCCGATCAGTACGCCGACAATACTGCCGATCACCGTTGCTTCCAGCGCGTACCGGATATACTTCCATGCGATATCAGCTTTCCTGTATCCGAGTGCTTTCAGTGTACCGATCTGGATGCGTTCTTCCTCTACCATTCTCGTCATCATCGTCAGACTGATCAGCGCAGCAACAAGGAAAAAGACAAATGGAAATACCTGAGCGATTTTTCCCATTCGTTCTGTGTTGTCTCCATATCCTGAATAATCACTGTCATCCATTCTGTCACTGCATGTCCAGGACGGAAGTGCAATGTCCGCGATCTTTGCCTTTGATTCATCAATCTTCTTCTGTCCGTCATCAAGCTGCTGCGCGGCATCACTGGCCGCCTGCTCATAATCAGCCTTTCCCTGTGCCAGCTCAGCCTGCCCCTCCGTCAGTTCCACTTCCGCATCATCAAGAGACGATTCCTGCGTGCTTATTGTCTCCCAGCCGCTGTCAATCTCAGCCTGCCCTGCTGCTATTGTTTCTGCCGCTGTGTCGAGCTCTGTCGATTTTTCGCTGATCTGCGTTTCCGCGGCATTGATGGTTCCCTCCATACGGGCAAGTGTCTGTGCGTCCGCGTTCGGGTTCTGTTTCATCAGCTGATAATTATCCTTCAGCGTCTGAAGCTGTGCCTTTGCCTGGGTAAGCTGTGCCTGCCCGTCTGTATACACGTCATTTGCCGTGTTAAGCTCTTCCTGCTTCTCTGTCAGTGTATTTTTGGCATTTTCAATCTCGGTACGTCCGTTTGCGATCTTACCGGCCGCACTCTCCAGCTTGCTCTCGTTATCACTGATTTTCTGTGCGGCATCGGCAAGCTGACTGTCTGCTTCCGCCTTGCTGTCAGCAAGCTCCGCTTCCGCATCCGCTATTTTCTTCTCAGCTTCATTTACAAGTCCGTCACGCCTCGCCTCGCACCGTTCATCTGCGATTCCCTCCATGTCCGAAGCAGCGGCTGACGCGATATTATCGTACTTATCCGTAAAGCAGACCGCGTCGGCAGCTCCTTTTACGGTGTAATCGATTTCTGTGTAATAGTCCTGCGTAAAATCCGAATCCGGAACAAACAGAAAGCCGTACAGGCTACCCGTTCCGATCGTCGTATAACCGCGGCTGAAGGAAATATACACCGGTGTACTGGCAAGTCCAACCACCGTATACGTATCCGTGGCCAGTGTATCCGTAACCGCGCCGTCATTTCCGCTCTCCAGTGACAGGACATCTCCGACCTTAAGCCCCATTCTGGACACAAGCTCAGCATCGGCAAGACATTCCCCGGGATTTTCAGGCATCCGTCCTTCCGTAACCGTCACTGCATTAAGCTTCGAAGGGATATCGAGAACATGAAAGGCCTGTTCCACCTCATCGACCTTGCACAGCACATCAATACTGTGAATGCCTTCGGCGCTGTCCACAGAGGATACGCGAGAAACGGCGTCCAGGTCATCCTCTGTAAGTCCCATCGTACTTACAATCCGGCCGTCGTACAGCTTCGTTCTGTCAAAATACGCGTCTCCTGAAAGACGCATATCCGGTTCGGTAGAGCGAAGTCCTGAAAAAAAGGCAACTCCAAGCATCACAATAAGGAGGATCGACATAAATCGTCCTCTTGTTTTGGATAATTCCCGGTAAAAGTCTTTTTTCAGGGCTGTTTTCCTTACCATTCGATTTCCTCTACAGGTTTTGGCTGTTCCTGAAAGTCAATGCCGGATACCTGACCGTTGCGGATATGAATCACACGGTCCGCCATCGGTGTAATTGCTGTATTATGCGTAATGAGAATGACCGTCATTCCATACCGCCGGCACATATCCTGAAGCAGTGCCAGAATTGCTTTTCCCGTATTATAATCAAGTGCACCCGTCGGTTCATCGCAGAGCATGAGCTTGGGATTCTTGGCAAGCGCGCGGGCAATCGCAACCCGCTGCTGTTCGCCTCCGGAAAGCTGTGCAGGGAAATTATCCATCCGCTCGGAAAGACCTACTTCCTTCAGAACATCCGAGGCATCGAGCGGACTCCTGCAGATCTGCATTGCAAGCTCGACATTCTCCAGTGCCGTCAGATTCGGGATCAGGTTATAAAACTGAAAGACAAAGCCGACATCCTCACGGCGGTATTCCGTCAGACGCCGCTCATTGAACGATGTGCAGTCTGTTCCGTCGACGTAAACCGAGCCTGATGTAACACGGTCCATACCGCCGAGAATATTGAGCACCGTCGTCTTTCCGGCCCCGCTTGGCCCGACAACCACTGTAAATTCTCCCTTTTTCACAGAAAAAGACATTCCGGCGACCGCATGTATCTCTACTTCACCCATTTTATATGTTTTTGTAATATTCTCGAGCTTAATGAAATCACTTTCCATTGCAATACCTCTCAAACTGTGCCCTTCATCGTTAATAGGCTGAAAAAACGCAGAGACGCTTCATGTCCCTGCGTTCCATCACGCTGTATCGTCGTATTCAGGCGTACATCAAACGGTCAGCCTTCCACCACCAGATATCTGCCGTCCGGAAGCGGAAAAACTTCTGACGCCTCTTCAAGCTCCTCGTCATCCATGCTTTCAATATCGATACCATTGTCCTCAAAATACCCGCGGACCTCATCCAGCGAATCAAGCACGACAGCCATACAGTCTTCCAGAAAAGCCTCTGCCTCTTCAAGCGTTTCAGCAACCGGTTCCTCAAAAAGCTGACCCTGGTTCTTCAGAAAAGCTGCCAGACACTCATCATCATACTCGTTCACAGTTATTCCTCCCTCGATTCCAATATACAATGATCTGCAAGAATATAACGACCCAGCCCTTCCGCATTATCCGCAATAAAATCCGGATGTTCCGCCGTCAGAAGCATTCTGTCACGAAATCCCCACGACACCGCAATTGTAAAAATCCCCGCACGCCGGCCTGTTCTCACGTCAATCTCCGAATCACCGATATAAACACAGCTTTCCGGAGTCCCCTTCAACATGCCAAGCAACTCATAAACTCCTGCGGGATCCGGTTTCCGCGGACGGTCGTCACACTGTCCCATGACAGCATCAAAAATTTCATCTCCAAACGCGTTTAAGATCACCTGGTTTGCACGTTCATGCGGTTTATTCGACAAAACACCTAGCTTAAAACCCTTTGACTTAAGATTTCCGAGCAGCTCTGTAATTCCTTTATATGGTATCGTATCATATGTGCAGTAATCCCGGAATATTTCCGCATACATTCTCTTAGCGTCATTAAAGCAGGTCATTTCAACGTCACCGACAGCCTTCAGGGATTCCCGGATAAGATAATCCGCTCCGCATCCGACAAAACGCCTGCACTCATCAATTGTAATAGCAGGCAGGCCAAGCCGATCCATCGTCTTATTCACCGAAACATACATGGATTTCAAGGTGTCGAGAAGTGTTCCGTCAAGATCAAATATACATGTCGTCCATTTTCCACAGTTCATTGTGCTGATTCATGCCCTTCTATACATACCATAATAATATGCTTCCCGGAAAAAGTAAAGCAGACATTAAAAAACCTCTCCCGCATAAGTATAAGCAAAACGGGAGAGGATTTATACGATATTCAGTTATATAAAAACCGTTAGGAAGCAAGAATGCGTACTACATCTTTAACCTTCTCGTCTGAAACCTCGTAGAAAATCTCATTCGCATCCCTTGTACCCTTGACAATACCAGCATGCTTAAGCGTTGACAGCTGTCTGGATGCATTGCTCTGAGTAAGATGCAGCATCTTCTCAATCGTGCCTACGTTGCATTTGCCTTCCTTCATGAGGTTTTCAACTATCTGAAGCCGCACCGGATGACCAAGTGCCTTAAAGATCTCCGCGTTCTTCTCGTTTCTGCTCATTACGCTGCTCCTTTCCATCCCATATGATCTATACGTAATTGCGTAAGTCGCCGTCCGTATGGACATAAAAAATTATTCCTATATGCAATCATTATGATAATTATATCAAATAATAATTTATTTGTACAGTCAAAAGAAAGAAAAAACTTCATGCCGACTGTATTATTTCTGTTCATCGTTCTGCGGCTCACGGTCCCACTTTTCGCAAAGAGCATTGATCTGATTTGTAAATGAGCTGAGATCCTTGTTCGCGCCGCCTTCGTTGTGCATGATGACATTCATCAGCCGTTTGCCTGCCTGTACGAGACGGTCAAAGACAGAGTCCGCATGACGCTCCGCAGCCTTCTCAGCGGCTTTAAGCGGCTTGCGGATACCTTCCGAAACAGTCTCACCCGTTGCCAGGTCAACTTCCCCGCCGCTGTACGGAGCAAATGCAGGAATGCCGAACTTCTCTGTAATTGCCCCGGCAAATTCGTCTGTCACCTTGTCATCCCCGTGCACGACATAAACATGCTCCGGCTTCTCCTGAAAATGGCTCATCCAGTTCAGCAGGCCGTCACGGTCAGCATGGCCGCTGATGCCTTCCAGCTGTTCGATATGAGCAGCAACCTCGATATTCTCACCAAACAGCTTGACAACATTCGCGCCCTCGATCAGCTTGCGTCCGAGTGTCCCTTCTGCCTGGTATCCGACAAACAGAATCGTACTTTCGCGCCGCCACAGATTATGCTTCAAATGGTGACGGATACGTCCGGCCTCGCACATTCCTGATGCAGAAAGAATCAGCTTGGGATGCTTGTCGAAATTAATCTGCTGCGATTCCTGGCTCGTTGTCGTCGTGCGCAGACCGGGGAAAATAAATGGCTTGATTCCCTGATGGACAAGTGCAAGTGCCTCGTCATCGTAGCAGTCATATGCATGTTTGTCAAAAACAGTCGTTGCCTCAATCGCCAGCGGACTGTCTACATACACCTCAAAGCCGTCATGCCCGTGCAGCAGGCCCTTTGACTTAATTTCCCGGACAAAATAAAGTATCTCCTGTGTACGGCCGACCGCAAAAGAAGGAACGACAACATTGCCGCCGCGGTCAAACGTCTCCTGCAGGATTCTTGTAAAAGCCGAAACATAATCCGGCACTTCGCCGTGAAGACGGTCTCCGTATGTTGACTCGATCACAACATAATCTGCCGAATCAACTGCGCCGGGATCCTTGATGATCGGCTGATCTGTATTGCCGATATCCCCTGAAAAAACAATCTTCTTCTCAATATCGCCTTCCTTAAGCCAGATCTCGATACACGCCGATCCGAGCAGATGACCGACATCCGTAAAGCGTACCGTAATTCCATCGCCAAGATCAATCTTTTTGCCGTAATCACACGGGACAAAAAGTCCGATCGCTCCCATTGCATCATCCATTGAATAAATCGGTTCATACATCGGAAGTCCGGCGCGGCGCGCTTTCCTGTTCCGCCATTCTGCCTCAAACTCCTGAATATGTGCGCTGTCACGAAGCATGATGCTGCAAAGGTCTGCCGTTGCAGCCGTCGTATAAATATGACCCTTGAAGCCATTCTTGTACAATGCCGGGAGCATTCCGGAATGATCGATGTGCGCATGTGTCAGAAGGACAAAGTCAATCATCGCCGGATTTACAGGAATTTCCTGGTTTTCATACAGATCCGCTCCCTGTTCCATCCCGCAGTCAATCAGAAAATGCCTGCCGCCTGATTCAATCATGTGGCAGCTTCCTGTTACCTCATGATCCGCTCCGATAAAATGTAGTTTCATTCAATGTCCTCCTTGTGGCTTAAGGCCCTGATAGTACGATCACCCAGTGCACAGGCCGAACCATGCGCGCTGGGTGATCCTATATAACCGACAGATTCAGCTGTCTTAATTTCTCTTGAAAAAGTCCGGAATCTTGATTGATTTCTCTTCAATCTTCCGCTCCGGCATCTGTACCTTCGGAGCAGCCGGTTCTGAATCTTCCAGATGCGGCCGTTCGGTCTGCGGTGCAGCAGCCGTTACCGGCGCTTTGCCGTTCAGATAGGAAGGACGTGTATTCTGCGCATTTATTGCAGCCTTGTGAGCCGTCATGGAAGCTTCCTTGATGCGAGCCGAGGTTTTCATGGAATTCGCTGTATTCGCGGCGGCATGCAGCCCTGTTGCGATAACGGTTACAACCGCTTCATCCGTGCATTCCTCATCATACATCGCGCCGAATATTATACTTGCATCATCGCCCGCAAGCTCCTGCACGTAGGAAGCAGCATCATTGGCATCCATCAGTGTGATATCGCCGGAAACATTGACAATTACATTGGTTGCACCGGCAATCGTCGTCTCCAGAAGCGGACTCGCAACAGCCTGCTGGACTGCTTCAAGCGCTTTCTCGTCTCCCTTGCCTGTGCCGATTCCGATATGCGCGATTCCCTTGTCCTTCATCACCGTCTGGACATCGGCGAAGTCAAGACTGATAAGTGCCGGCATTGTGATCAGATCGGTAATGCCCTGGACACCCTGCTGCAGAACCTCGTCCGCCTTCTTAAGGGCCTCAGGCATTGTTGTGCGTCTGTCGACAATCTCAAGCAGTCTGTCATTCGGAATAACAATCAATGTATCAACACTCTGTTTCAGCTTCTCGATTCCCTCAAGCGCATTGTTCATTCGAGTTCTGGATTCAAAGCGGAACGGCTTCGTTACAACGCCAACCGTAAGAGCGCCAGATTCCTTCGCTATCCTGCCTACTACAGGAGCGGCTCCCGTACCAGTGCCGCCGCCCATGCCGCACGTAACAAACACCATGTCTGCTCCCTGAACGGCATTCGCGATATCCTCCGCACTCTCTTCAGCAGCCTTCTGGCCAACCTCAGGCTGTGCCCCGGCGCCAAGTCCCTTCGTAATCTTCTCACCGATCTGAAGAATCGTCGGTGCCTTGCAAAGCTTCAGAGCCTGTTTATCCGTATTGATTCCGATAAACTCAACACCGCTGATCTGCTCGTCAATCATTCTGTTGACTGCATTATTTCCGCCCCCGCCAACTCCGATGACGAGAATCTTCGCAGCGTTCTCTGTTCCGTTGGTCTTGATTTCTAACACGGGATTTTCCTCCTTTATGCAACAAATCCTATATGTATGGACATACAACTCCTATTATTTAAAAAACACCTACTGTATATAATACCGTTTTCCTATATGAAAATCAACAAAAAATAATATTTTAATCAATGGTTCCATCAATTTTCTTCGAAACTTCGGTTTCCGTTCGTGCCGTTGTAATCCTCAAGATGAAGCGTACCGCTTTTTCCATCCAGCTTTTCAAGCAGAACCGCGGCCAGACGAACCTTCTCATCGATATACTCGCCCTGTCCGAGCTCCACCTTCACAGACCCGGCTTCCATGGTAATCGCGCCTTTGGAGTCAAACGTAATTGTATTTACGGAAATACCTGCTTCTTTTGTATCATTAAAAACCTCAGTGACATTTCCCAGAAGTCTGGAATCATCGATCGGGAGCGTCTGCCCGACTGCCGCGCCTGTTAAGTCAAACCCGGCAAGCTGCGGTATATCCGGGAGAATACTGGAGCTCTGCAGCACTGCCATTCCCTTTGTGTCAAAATAAATATTGGAATCCTCCAGCGCCGCATAGCCTGTGATTTCCTTTTCTTTGACCGTTACCTCAAGCGATACAGGCGATGTCATCTTAACATGAATTTTATCCAGAAAAGGAAAATCATCCTTATACCAGCAGTCATAATACAGGCAGAAATATATAGAATTGTCACAGTACTTGCGGGAAACAAGCATTTCCGAGAGCTCTTCCTCTGAATACATCGTACTGCCTGTTATGGTGATGGATTTTGTCCGGAAGCCGTACACAGCCGCCAGTGCGATTATTCCCAGTATGATCGCAACTGCAAGAATGACTTCAAGCCGCAGATGCGGCTTTCGTCGGTGCTTTTTATGTTTCTTCGGATTTTCAATCTGCTGCCATCCCGGCCGCTTTCGAACACCTGACTCGTTCATCCGTACCTCCCGGCGTTAATCAAGAGAAGCCACCAGCTCCTTGAAGCGGTCGCCCCGCTGCTCATAATTATCAAACATTCCCCAGCTTGCACAGGCAGGCGACAGCAATACTGCTTCTCCCGCTACGGCATGCTGTGCGCAGTACGAAAAGGCTTCCTCAAACGTATCAAACAGCAGGACATCGTGAAAGCCTGCCGCATACGCGGCATCACGTATCTTTTCACGCGTCGCGCCGATCAGCACAAACTTTTTGACTTTTCCGTCAAACGACTTGATCCACTCTGTATAATCCGCGTTCTTATCGTATCCTCCGCCTATTAAGTAGGTCGGGCAGTTCATCGCGCGGATTGCGCGGATTGCCGCGTCCGGATTCGTTCCCTTGGAATCGTTGTAATACACGACGCCATGCTTTTCGCCGGAAAACTCAATACGATGCGGCACCGCCTTAAATGTCGCAAGCGCCTCATGAATAATTTCCATCGGTACATCCATCTGAAGCGCCATGCCGACAGCCGCCATTACATTTTCATAGTTATGCATCCCGATAATCTGAAGCTCGCCGGTATCGCATACCGTCGTTTTTGAAAGGCCGTCATCAAATACGATATTCCTTCCCTCCAGATAAATGCCATGCTCCAGTGCCCGCTCACTGCTGTAAAAAAGCACTTCCGGACCACTGTCTTTCTTGATCAGGCTGCTGCCGAAGGCTCTCAGTACTTTATCCTCGTAATTCAGGACGCAGAGATCGAAATCATCCTGATTCTTTGTGATATTCTCCTTGATACGGATATAGTTTTCCATCGTATAATGTCGGTTCATATGATCCGGCGTAATGTTTAGGATTGCCGATACAATCGGGTGAAAGGTATCAATCGTTTCGAGCTGAAAACTGCTGACCTCCGCGACAGTCGTACTGTTTTCACTCGTCTCAAGCACAATATCCGTATACGGCTCTCCGATATTGCCGACAATATATACCTTGTCGCGCCAATGCTTCATGATATGGCCAAGCAGGGAGGTCGTCGTTGTCTTCCCGTTCGTCCCTGTAACAGCAAGGACTTCACCCTTTTCAAAGCGAAAGGCAAGTTCCAGCTCACCCCAGAGCGGAATGCCTCTGGAACGGATCCGGTCAACAAACGGCAGATCCGTCGGTACACCGGGGCTTATAACAGCCAGGTCGATTCTTTTTATAAGTTCGTCCGGAAAATCACCGAGTATGATCTCAGCCTTGCATTCCCGCGGCAGCTTTGAGGCAAGCTCCTGCCTGTCAAGCTTATCGTTTCCATCGTACAGGACAATCTGCGCTCCCACATTATACAGAAGCTTTACCGCACCAGTCCCGCTCTTTCCCGCGCCGATGACGCAGACTCTCTTACCCTTTAAATCCATATAACCGCCTCTCAATCCCGTGTGCTGAAACGCCGGCTTTGCAATTCTTTTACCTGAATCTCAGAAGTGCCGCCATGCAAAGCAGTATCGTTACAACCGTAAAAGAAGTAACAACACGTGTTTCCGACCAGCCGCTCAGTTCAAAATGATGATGGATCGGAGCCATCTTAAAGAGCCGTTTTCCACCGGTTTTCTTGAAATACAATACCTGAAGCATGACGGAAATGACTTCCACCAGATAGATCAAACCGACAATCAGTATATAAATCGGCATCTGCAGCATATAAGCGGACGCCGCTACAAAACCTCCAAGCGCAAGCGAACCTGTATCTCCCATGAAAACCTTTGCCGGATACGCATTGTACAGCAGGAATCCCATCAACGCTCCCGCCGCGGCACATGTAACCGGTTCGATGTTTCCGTTCTGCAAAAGCGATGCTGCTGTAAAAAAGCCTGCCGTTACAATCGTTACCGAGGATGCCAGACCATCGAGCCCGTCTGTGAAATTTACGCCGTTTACAGTACCGATCACCGCGATAAACAGAAGCGGCACCGCGCCCCGTCCGATATTCAGGTAATGGCCGCCGCTCCATGGAACAAGCAGTGTAAGCGGAATGCCTGAATACCGTACCATATAAAATGCAAATACCGCCGTAAGCACCAGCTGCAGCAGCATCTTCTGCCAGGCCTTAAGACCGTCCGAGCTTTTCAGCACCACCTTAAGATAATCGTCCAGAAAGCCGATCAGACTGAACCCAAGCGTCATCAGAAGCACAGGTACGATCTTAGGTGACGAACGGATGTAAAAAAGCGACGTTACCGTAATGGAAAGTACAAAAGCAATGCCGCCCATTGTAGGCGTGCCGGCTTTTTTTAGATGTGACTTGACACCATCCGTCCGCTCTGTCTGCCGCATTTTGAGCTTTCTAAGCTCCGGTATAAGGAAGCGTGATAAAACAGCACTTATAAAAAATGAAATGATTACAGGAAGTACGATCCGGTCCATGATTCCACCCCTGAGAGATTATTGTTATTACCCTGCGATTATTGAATATAACCGATTTCCGTGCAATTGTAAAGAGCAGGATGGTTACTGGCCCAGATTTTCTGTTGTCAGGACGTTGGAAGAAGACTGATTTTCCGCTGCCTGCTGCGCTGTCGTTGTAATATTCAGATATGGAAACGCTTCTGTCATGATATCGGATGAAAGCTGTGTCACCAGTTCTGTATTTTCCTGGTTATCTGTATTGGGACAGTCAATAACGACGTAGATAAATACCTCGGGATTATCCGCAGGCGCAAAGCCTGCGAAGGAAATGACGTAGTTTCCGTTATTTCTGGGAAGCTTTTCGGCCGTACCGGTCTTGCCTGCAACCTGGTATCCTGTGACCGCCGCTTTCTTCGCTGTTCCGCTTTGAACAGTAGCAAGCATATAGCTGTTCAGCGTATCACTCGTAGTCTGCGATACGGTCTCTTTTAAAAGCTCCGGCTCCATCGTTTCGACAACATTGCCGTCTGAGCTTTTGATTTCTTTTACAACATGAGGCTTGTAATAATGACCGCCATTGATGAGGGAGCAGTACGCCGACGCCATCTGCATCATCGTACAGTTATAGTTCTGTCCGAATGCATTCGTGGCAAGATCTGCTGATCCCATGTTTTCCGCCTTGTAAATAAGCCCTGACGTATCCGCCTCTCCGGGCAGATCGATGCCCGTATACTGGCCAAAGCCAAAAATACTCTGATATTTGCAGAAATCATCGACTCCGATCTGAGCTGCGATCTGCATCAGCGCGACGTTGCAGGAATTGGCTATTGCGCCTTCCAGATTCAGTGTTCCGTGACCGGAACGAAGATGGCAGTGAATCGTATGTCCGCCGACTTCCAGAGCGCCGCCGCAGTAATATGTTTCGTCCCCCTTCAGCGTTCCGTCCTCAAACCCGGCTGCCATTGTGAAGACCTTTGACGTGGAGCCAGGCTCGTATGTATCACTCACACAGAAATTTCTCCAGATCGACTGAAGTGCCGAAAGCTTATCGTCATCACTCATCGCACTGATTTCACTCTCGGTATAATAACTGCTTAAATCACGCGGATTGTTCAGGTCGAAATTGGGATATGAGGCCATTGCCAGCACCTCTCCAGTATTCGGATTCATGATGACAACCCCGGTATTGTTGCTTCCGTTTCCTTCACGAGCCGTGTTTTTATATGTATCATTAAAAGCAAGGATATGCTTTTCCACGATGCTCTGCAGATTCGCGTCGATTGTACTTACAACTGTATCGCCGTCAACTGCCTGCTTAACGGTCCTCTCCAGACTGGAGCTGCTGTCCAGATATCCGTATTCACGGCCGTTCGTCCCGTTCAGATCGTCATTATAATACTGTTCAATTCCCCAGTTTCCTGTATTTCCAGAAACTGTAAATCCGATCAGATCACTTGCAAGTGTTGAGTACGGATATGTACGCTTGTAGTTTTCCTCGAGCCAGATTCCTGAAATATTCGCGCCCTTATCCTTATCCGCTGTCAGTGCATTCCAGGACTGCGCCGTATCGTAGCTGACGTTTTTAAGCAGGACCGTATACCGGCTTTCCGGCGAGCTGTCCAGATCTGCCTGTACATCGTCGGCGCTGATTCCGAAAACATCCTTCAGCGCGGCTTTAGTAGGTTCCACATCCTCTTTGCCTGCCAATAGCACCTTGGCATCGAGAATTACATTATAGACACGTTCGCTTGTCGCAAGGATAGTCCCGTTGCAGTCTTCGATGTCACCCCGCCTGTAAGGGATAACGCGGCTGTCGTAATTCTGCTGTTCAAGTACCTTCTTCTCGTATGTATCGCCGCTTTCCGCGTTGATATAAGTAATTCTCCCGACAAGGCAGATGAAGATCACAATCACTGCCGTAAAAAGCACGGCCAGCTTTTTCTGCATCAATCGGGAGAATCGTTTATTTCTGTACTGTTCGGTGTTCTTCTTCTTTCCTGCCATAAATGCTCCTTATTTCTGGCTGTCACCGTTTGCTGGTATCTCGTCATACTGTTTAATGTAGTCATTGTCAGGGTTTGTGTATGTAATAATCTGATCCGGTGTGGCATATATCATACCCAGCTGATTAACTGCGATATCCTTAATCTCGCTCAAGCTGACGGAATCATTGATATTGTTGTACCTCGCGTCATTTGCCTCCGTTGCCGCCGTCAGCTGCGTCTGCAGCGTCGCGATCCTGTCGGCCTGATTCGTTAAGGAAGCCTGCAGACTGAGATAAAAAATACAGATGCCGACTGTCATTACGGCAGCGGCAGCCATGAATATCATATATCTTCGCGTAAGAGCCGCTTCCTTGACGCGGTTGTTGTGCACCTGCCTGCTGACCCTGCGGTGCCGCGGCCGCGGCTCATACTCGGGTTCTGCTTCTGCCTTGCGGACTGCGTTGCCCTGCAGATATTCATACGCAGTTCTGCGACCGTATGTTCTTCTGTTCTCTTCTGTTTCCCGGTATCGCGCCATCAGCAGAATCCCCCTTTCTCTTATTTCGGATAAACTCTTTCGAATATTCTTAATTTAGCACTTGCTGACCGAGGATTGCTTTCCAGCTCCTGCTCTCCCGGAACAACAGGCTTTCTCGTAATTACTCTGCCCTTCGACACACGCCCGCAGACGCAAACGGGAAAGTCAGGCGGACAGATACACGGATTCTCGTTTGTCCGGAATGCATTCTTGACAATCCGGTCTTCCAGGGAATGAAACGTGATCACACAAAACCTGCCGCCGTCATTCAGAAGTGAAATGAAGCTGTCAAGTGACTCATCCAGTATCGTAAGCTCCTCATTCAGTTCGATTCGAATTGCCTGAAATGTTCTCCTGGAAGGATTTCCGCCTGTTCTTCTGGCTTTTGCCGGAATCGATTCATGAATGATTTCGCTCAGCTCCCCTGTTGTTTCCAGCGGTGCCCTCTGCCTTGCCCGGACAATGTTTCTGGCGATATTTTCTGCAAAACGCTCCTCGCCGTAATCCCGGATGATTCGGCAGAGCTCGTGCTCGCTGTAATGATTGACAATATCCCGCGCGGTTTTCCGGCTTCGCTGGTCCATCCTCATATCAAGCGGCGCGTCCGTTCTGTACGTAAAGCCCCGCTCTGCATCGTCCAGCTGATAAGAAGAAACTCCAAGGTCAAGCAGAATTCCGTCCACTCCGGAAATGCCAAGCCCGGTAAGTATATCTGCCATATTCCGGTAATTATCCCGTACAATCGTAACGTTATCACTGTATGGGGCGAGTCTCGCTCCCGCGGCTTCAACAGCCGCGCCATCCTGGTCAATGCCGATCAGACGTCCGCGCACAAGCCGGCGGGCAATTTCCAGTGAATGTCCCCCGCCTCCGAGTGTTCCATCAACATAGATACCGTCCGGCCGGATATTAAGTCCGTTCAGGACTTTCTCAAGCATTACCGGTGTATGTGAAAATTCCATATTGCCTCCGGTGCATCAGATATTGAAGCCAAGCTGCGTCAGTTCCTCACTGATATCCTCAATGTCATCGGATAATTCATCGTTCTTCTTATCCCATGCGGCTTTATCCCAGATTTCGATTCTGTCCAGGACTCCGACAAGAACTACTTCCCTGTCAATTGCCGCGTGATGACGAAGCGGCTGTGAAAGCGGCACACGGCCCATCTTGTCAATTGTCACCGATTCGGCACTTCCGACAATATAACGCAGATAATCCCTCGTTCTGGCACTGCGCGGCAGCTTATGAAGCTCGGTTTCGAACTCTTCCCACTGATCTACAGGGAACACAAGAAGGCAGCGATCGATTCCCTTTGTTATAATAACTGTTTCTCCAAGTGTCTCGCGAAACTTGGAAGGGATGATCAGTCTGCCTTTGGTATCAATGCTATGATTATATTCACCTGATAACATTGAAACACCTTCCCGCCGTTGTCATGAAATATCTACCACAATCTGTCACAATTTAACCTTAAATCTCCACTTTCTCCCACTTGTTACTATAATATACCTGTTCTTAATTAAATGCAAGGGTTTTCTGATTGCGATTTGGGAGGGCATTGACGGCAGATACTCTGCGCGGCGGCTTCGCGGTTTCGCTGCTGTTTCCGCACTCGCTGTTTGATGGCTGCAGATTAAACTTGCGGGCTTTTTTTGTGTGTTTCAATGGATAATGATACAGAAAGCCCGCTTCAGACAGTAATCTGCAGCCATCGCATCGTGCGGAAACAGCTGCGAAGCCCGCGGTGCCGCCGTGCAGAGTATCTGCCGTCAATGCCGCCGCAAATTCGCAATGGAGAAAAACAATTGCATTTGATTTTTCACTTGTTTACCACACATATTCAATTAATTTTGACAGGGAAATTCATTCTGAATAGAAGATGGAATTAGAAAGCATAGAATAAATGGGATGGACAGAGTTTGGGACTGAACGATGAAGGACATCGAGGGGGCAGACGGGACTGTGCCTGACATTTGCGCTGCTTCTGCGGTTTTTCCGCGCGATGCGGCGGCTGTAAATGACTGCTGAAACGGGCCTCATTCCTTCAACCATTACGATCAAAGAAAGAGGCCCGTTGAGTTTTCATTTACAGCTGCCAAAAACCGCAGAAACAGTGCATGTCAGGCACAGTCCCGTCTGCCCCCTCGATGCCCCTGCACGATAACCCAAAACTCTGTCACTTACACATTGAACCGGAACAAAATAACATCCCCGTCCTTAACAACATAATCCTTTCCTTCCAGCCGTACGATTCCCTTTTCCTTTGCAGCGCTTAAGGAACCGCATTCCAGAAGATCCTGATAATTCACGACCTCGGCACGGATAAACCCACGTTCAAAATCGGTATGGATCTTTCCTGCTGCCTGCGGTGCTTTTGTACCATTTGTAATTGTCCAGGCACGTGTCTCATCGGCTCCCGTTGTGAGGAAGCTGATCAGGCCCAGCAGGCGGTAACTGGCTTTGATCAGTTTCGAAAGACCGGGTTCTTTTAATCCCAGGTCCTCCAGAAACATCTGCTTTTCATCATCATCCAGCTCGGATATTTCCTGTTCAATCTCGGCACAGATCACAAATACCTCCGCTCCGATCTTCGATGCGATATCACGTACCTTCTCAACGTATGGATTTGATTCTCCGTCGTCAGCAAGATCATCCTCCGCAACATTGGCTGCAAAAATGACCGGCTTTGCCGTCAGCAGATTGTATCCGCGGAACAGTATTTCCTCCTCGTCACCCTCAGGTTCAAAGGTTATTGCCATCCGATCGGATTCCAGATGCCTGATAAGCCGCTCCAGAAGAGCAGATTCCTGTGCTACGCTCTTATCATTCTTCGCGCTCTTTGATACCTTGGAAAAGCGGCGCTCCAGCACCTCCAGGTCGGCAAAGATAAGCTCCATATTGACTGTTTCAATATCACGCGCCGGATCGATCGTTCCATCCACATGGACAACATTTTCATTTTCAAAGCAGCGCACCACATGGATAATCGCATCTACTTCACGGATATTTGCAAGAAACTGGTTTCCCAGTCCCTCACCCTTTGACGCGCCTTTTACCAGCCCGGCGATATCTACAAACTCGATTACCGCCGGTGTAACCTTCTTTGAATGATGAAGATCACCAAGCAGCTTAAGCCGTTCATCCGGCACTGTCACGATCCCGATATTCGGGTCGATCGTGCAGAACGGATAATTTGCAGCCTCGGCGCCTGCTTTTGTCAGTGAATTGAAAAGCGTACTCTTGCCGACATTCGGCAGTCCTACGATTCCTAATTTCATAATTCTGTCCCCCCTTGCTGATCCCTGTCTTTTGACTGGATCATAATAAGCATGCCCCTTCGGAATGATATGACAGCCTCGTCCTCAGTGACTTCATTGCTCACACCGAGACTGTCATCCGGTTTCAGTTCGTGATCGGAAAGCGGATACTTGACTCCTGTCAGGGTAAGTCCTTTTACCGGGCCGCCCAATGGAAAGAACGACAGATACTTTCCAAATATTTTCGCCCGCTTCAGAGATGTTCCATGATCGAGAAGCTGGATCCTGTTGCAGGAATCCGCCATGATACACGGGATACCGGCACGGAGCGGAATTACCATGGACTGGATATTGCCGAGCGTATGATCAAAGCGCACACCGCCGGCACCTGTAAGCCATATATCCGTACTGGAGAGTTCGACCGCCAGATGAAGCGCGATTTCCGTATCCGTTGCATCCTTGATCGGGCTGAACATGCGTATGATCACATTGGGATTGCCCGTATAATGATCCAGTATTTCCTGCTCCAGGGAATCGAAGTCGCCTACAATGTGCGTCGGTGTGAGGCCTTCTCTGTATAAGAAGCGCAGTCCGGCATCCGCCGCAATAATATATGAAAAATGGTATTCCTTAAGCAATGCACGAACAAATTCCGGTTCGATGGAACCGCCGCTTATAATGAGCGTATGACACAGCTCTCCGCTCTTTCTGTCCGTAACGGAACGTTTCTGACTTGCTTTTTCCATGCTATTTATCTCCCTGCTGATTCATCGCTGCAAGAAGATCAATCGTATTGCGGCGTATATTTCCCCGGAAAACAGCACTGCCTGCCACCAGAATATTCGATCCGGCGCCGGTAACATCTGCTGCGTTCTGAAGCCCGATGCCGCCGTCGGTTTCTATATCAATACCCCGCAGCTGACGTTCCGCTTCCTCCTTGATGTCAGCGATCCGCTTCAATGCCTCCGGCATGAACTTCTGCCCGCCGAATCCGGGCTCTACACTCATGACAAGAATCATATCAACCATTGAAATATAAGGAAAAAGAACATCCACAGGCGTTCCGGGCTTGATTGAAATACCTGCCCTGGCACCGCTCGCGTGTATCTTGTTGATCGTATCGGTAACCTCGCTTGTTGCCTCGTAATGAAACGTTATAATATCCGCGCCGGCCGCGGCAAACCGATCTACATACCGCTCAGGCCTGTCAATCATCAGATGGACATCCAGTACTGACTTTGTGCCCTTCCGCACACTTGAAAGCACCGGAAGACCAAATGAAATATTCGGTACAAATATACCGTCCATCACATCGAAATGGATATATTCCGCTCCGCCTTCGATTGTTTCCGCGATATCTTCCCCAAGATTCATGAAATCAGCCGATAAAATCGATGGTGCAAGTATTCTGTGATTCATACTATGACCTCCCTTTAATAACGCCGCCGTTCTTTCCGGGACGTATACATTTCCACATAGCTTTCATACCGTCCTCTATCGATTCTGCCTTCCGCAAGTGCCTTAAGGACAGCACAGTCCGGCTCTTCAATATGCATGCAGCTCCGGAAACGGCATCCTGCTTCTTCCCTCCGGAATTCCGGAAAACATTCCCGTATCGCTTCCGGTTCAATGAAATCCAGATACAGGGAGCTGAATCCCGGTGTATCCATGATATACGTCTGATCCGCTATTCGTATCAGCTCGCTGTGACGTGTCGTCTGTCTGCCGCGTTCAATCTTCCCGCTGATACTGCCTGTCTCCATGCGGACATCGCTCTGCAGCAGATTGATAATAGACGATTTGCCGACCCCGGACGGTCCGGCAACCGTTGATGTATGTCCCCGCAGGACTTCCTGCAGCTCATCGATTCCCGTTTTATGAACAGCACTTGTTATCACGGTGCGGTATCCTGCTTTTCTGTAAACAGAAGCCAGCATTTCCGCGCCATCCGGATCAAGATCCGCTTTATTGAAGCAGATAACCGCCGGAATTTTCTGGAATTCCATCATTACAAGAAAACGATCGAGCAGGCCGCGGTCCGGCATCGGTGCTTTAACCGCGAAAATCACGACAGCACAGTCAATATTTGCAACCGCCGGCCTCAAAAGCTCATTCTGTCTTGGAAGAAGTTCCCGAATGCTGCCTTCACCCGGTTCATTCTTAAGCGGTTCAATCGTAACATTGTCACCAACCAGCGGTTTCCTGCCGTCCTTGCGGAAAATTCCTCTGGCCCTGCACTCATAAAGACCGGATTCTGCTGCGTCAACGTAGTAGAATCCGGCAATTCCTTTCATTATCTTTCCCTGCATATATTACTGCACCCTCGTAAACTGAACGGTCGCCGTACCTGTTTCCGAAGAGCCGCTTGTATTTGTATATGTAAATTTTACAATTCCGGTCGAAGCGCCTGACTTGCCCTGCGTCTGCAGAACGTATGGATTGGATACCACCTGGCTGCTTACTATCGTGGTTGAAGTGCCTTCCTGCTCCAGTACAATCGTAACCGGTTTCGTTGTGTCACAGTCACTCGGCAATGTAATGGACGCATTGCACTCCCATTTCTGCTGGTCAAGCGGCAGATCGCCCTTGCTGACAACGAAGCTGACCGAAGTTCCCTTCGCGACGCTCGTTCCGGCAGCAGTCCCCTGAGAAACCACATAGCCGGCCGATACCGTTGTGCTGTATTCCTCCGTAACGCTGCCGACGCTCAAATTCACACTCTTAAGCTTGCTCTTCGCGTCGGATTCCGACAGATTGGAAAGATCTGGCACAGATGTATTGTTCGATTCAACGCCAACTGTAATGGTTACCGTTGCGCCGGATCCGGCACTGCTGCCGCCTGCCGGTGACTGCGAGATAACCTTGTTGACATTCGAATCATCCTCCTGGAACTCCGAACTGACTTTAAAGCCGGCCGCTTCGAGTGTCTTCTCGGCTTCTTCCTGCGTCTTGCCTGTCACATCCGGCACACTTACGGTTGTGCCTTTCAATCCGGAACTTACGGTCAGATTGATTGTTGTGTTCTTATCTACCTTTGTTCCTGCCGTCTTATCCTGCTTTGTAACCGTTCCTGTATCGTATTTCTCGGATTCCTCGGTACCTGCATTCTTTACACCGAGGCCAAGTGAGTTTGCCTTTGTCTGTGCTTCGTCAAATGTCATTCCGACAAAATTCGGCACTTCAACCTGGCTGTCGGAAGACGATGCTGTACCTGACCCTCCGGAACTAAACTTGAAAATGCCCGCTGCCTTGCCTGCGAAGAAAATAATCAGGCATGCGATTATGACAGCCGCCACAATCATCAGGATCTTTGTAACCCTGCGCATACCGGGGTTGATGTCCTTATCATTACCGTCTTCGTCGTACTGTCCATCATCGAAGCCGTCATCATCCCTGTAGCTGCCGCCCTTCCGGTATCCGCTGTCACGGCCGTACCCGCTGTCATCGTCGTCATCGAAGCTGCCCGTGTCGTCAGCGGCGGCACGCACCTGTTTCATTTCCTCCGGATCAAAAAGCATCGTTTCCGTGCCGGCAACGGAAGGTATTTTCACAAAATTTCCATTCGGGTCGACAAGCGAAAGCTTAAGGTCGCCGATCAGTTCGCCCATATTCGCATACCGGCGGTCCGGGTTCTTCTGACAGCACTTCAGTATGATCTGCTCCAGACTGTGGGGAATGTCCGGTGCATAGTGGGAAGGAGGCACCATTTCCTCCTGTATATGCTTGATGGCAATCGTTACAG
>Ga0163159_1000752_pt1 | contig 36192 bp, 34 predicted proteins | sample BioMet9_FD_108702 | JGI IMG/M metagenome (GOLD analysis project Ga0163159, IMG submission 108702) | Microbial communities from bioreactor (seeded with sewage sludge) at Lawrence Berkeley National Lab, California, USA - Biofuel... | ecosystem: Engineered > Bioreactor > Anaerobic > Unclassified ... | reverse complement strand
GGTCCCGTGAAAAGGATCATGCCGTTGGGACGGCGGATGAGTTGTTCGAGTCTCTCCCGTTCGTCTGCTTTCATGCCGAGGTCCTCGAGCGTCAGCAGGCCGTGGGCCTTATCGAGCAGGCGCAGCACCAGTCTTTCGCCATGCTGGGTCGGCAGCGCGCTGACACGTATGTCCACTACACGCTCTCCAAGACTGATGCCGATGCGGCCGTCCTGAGGCACAAAGCGTTCCGCAATGTCCATGTTGGCCATGACCTTGATGCGGCTCGTGACCGGAGCCTGATGGCCTTTGGAGAGACTGTACTTATCCTGCAGCACGCCGTCGATGCGGTAGCGCACCACCACGCGGTCCTCGTAGGGTTCGACATGGATGTCCGTCGCGCGTTCCTTGAGAGCTTCCATGAGGATGCCGTTCACGAGACGCACGACCGGCGCGTCTACCGTGTCGCTCATGACCTCCTGACGCGCCAGTTCAGAGAGGTCGTCGACCTCTTCAATTTCATTGAGCGTCTCCTGCGCGACGCCGCTTTTGACATCATAAAGCGCGCGCACGAGGTTCTGGATCTCGGCCGCGGAATAGAGAACGGGAGCGGCGCTGCAGCCCATGCCTGCGGCCAGTATCTGCGCGTCCGGCAGAGGCGCGTAGTCGGACATGGCAACCGTAAGCACGCCGTCCTTCTGCGCGATCGGCACAAATCCCTTGTCGCGCAGAGCGTCGAGACTGACTCCAGCCGGAATGAGCTCTATGATGGATTCTGGCGACGGCAGCGCTGCCATTATTTCGTTTTGCCCTTTGCGGGAACCGCCTGTTCGTCTTCGCTGACGACAGTGGTCGGATCAAGGACCTCTTTTGTGATATCCTGCTTCTTGAGCGACTTCTGGTAATTGTCGTGGTTGTCCTTGAGCTGTTTGAGTTCGGCCGGGCTCAGCTTCTGCTGATCGTTGATGATCTGGTTCGTCACATCCGTGGCTTCCTGCGGCGTCTTAATAATGTAGGGGGTGAGGAAGATCATCAGGTCGATCTTCTCCTTCTGCTTTTCATTGGACTTAAAGAGACCACCGATGACAGGAATGTAGGAGAAGAACGGCACGCGGTTGCGCAGGGCCTTCTCAGCCTCGCGGATCATGCCGCCCAGAATGACGGTCTGCCCATTGGCGACCAGCACGCTCGTCTTGATCTCGCGCTTGGAGGTGATCGGCGTCGTGGAACTCTGCGTCGTGAGCAGATCTTCGATGCGCTGCTCTATCTCGAGCGCCACCAGATTGCCGCTCCTGATGTGAGGCGTAACGGTAAGGATCAGGCCCACGTCCTTGTACTCATAGCTGTTGGACTGAGAGCTGGGATTCGTTGTATCGGTCAGAGTGCCTTTGAGCTGCGGGATCACCTGGCCGACCTGCAGATGGCTCTGAAGGTTGTCGGTGCACATGATGCGAGGCATCGAGAGCACGTTGATGGCGTCGTACTTGTTGAGCAGCTTGATATATGCGTAGGCCAGCGCCGCACCCTGTGTATTTGTAGTCTGGTAGGCGTTGCCGTTGATATCATACTGAAGCTCTTCTTTCGTTATCAGGCTCTTGTACAGTTCCTGTATCTCAGATGGAACGCTGGTCGTTCCCAGCTGCACGTTGCCAGCCATGACAGTACTGCCAAAGATGTCGCCGCCCCAGGCCGCCCAGTCTATACCAGCGCTGTTGAGCTTGTTGAGGTTGACCTCGGCGATGAGTCCGCGCAGCAACACCTGTTTGGGCTGCGTGTCGAGCTGCTGGAGGATCTCCTTGAGCGAATTGAACTGTTCCTGAGAAGCCGTGAAGACGAGGCTGTTGGTTGGCAGATCAGGCACCACCGTGGAAGGCATGGCTCCCTTGGGATCCGGCGAAAGCTTGGCCGCCACCGAGAGGATCTGGCTCAGCTGGTCGGCCACCGTTTTGGCGTCTGCATTCTGGAGCCGGTAGACGTGGAAATTTTCCGTGCGTGAAGGAACGTCGAGCCCTTTGAGCAGCCGTGCCGCTTCGCGCAGGTTCTGGCTGCTGCCGATCAGGATCAGTTTCCTCGTGCGCTCGTCGCCTAATGCCGTAAGACCGACCAGTTTGGATGACATATCTTTGCCAAGCGCGTTGAAGTGATTCTCGACCGTTTTGGCGTCTGCGTACGAGAGCGGGAATATTTTGATCGTGCGGATGCTGTCTGGCGCGTCCAGAGCGCGGATGACGCCTACAGAGCGGCTCAGATCTGTCGCTTTGCCAACCAGAAGCACGGAGGAACCGTTGCCGAGCGGCGTCACGTTGAGGTTGGGCATGGCAGCCTTGAGCGGCGCCACCACATAACCGGCTTTGACGTAGCGGAGCGGCACCATCTGCACAGTGACAGCCTCACCTGGCTGAATGCTCATGTCCCCTTTGACGATCATGTTGCTCGACGACGGTCCGGCGCTGAGCGGCACAACTTTGGAGTAACCGCCCATATCCTGGATGGCGAGGTTGTTCATCTCAAGCACGGAAAGCATCACCTGACGGGACTCCTTGATGCTGATCGGCTTCGGCGAGACGACGGAAACCTTGCCGCCCACGGACGGATCAACCAGAATGTTTTCGCCCAGGAGTTCTGACATGAACCTGATGAATTTGGCCATCTCCAGATCCTTGAAGTTGAGCTGTATGCGGCCTGAGCTTCTCATAGCGCGCGCAGCCTGCACAAGGTTCTGTTCCTCCTGCGGGTCGTCGCTTGCGGCAGCTCCGAAAGCGCAGCCTGCGAACGAGACCACCAGAATAAAAACAAGGATATAAAGCAGATTCTTTTTTGCCGTCATGTCAAATCACTCCAATTAAGACTTGCTCTGTTTATCGTTCGAACTCTTGTCGCCCGACACTATATTAAGGTCGTCGGATGCGCTGTTTCCTTGTTGCGTTTTCTGTTCCTGCGGCAGCAGCAGCACGATGCGCTGGTCATTCCTTGCGTTCTTCACCGTGAGCTCTCTCCAGTTCAGCGAACCCAGATTTGTGCCGGCATCTCCGCTGGCATCAAGATTCAGCCTGCCAAACCCGTCGTCCATCATCTCGCGCTGTTTGTCTGCCGTCTCCCAGGAGAAATCGCCGCTCGTCCCTGACTTATCCAGCTTGCCGGCCCTGACTTCCACCTGGATCGCGCGAGCCGCGTCGAGAAGTTCTCTCTGCCTTTTAACGTCTTCGAGGCCGTTCTGTGCCATGAGCACGAGCTTAATAGCCGCCGTGGCCGTAAAAGCCAGAATCGTCACCGCCACCATGACTTCTATAAGCGTAAAGGCCTTACGTCTGCGCTTCATTTTACCTGATACTTCAACTCAAGAGGTTTGCCTTCCCTGTCAACCGTAACGTCAAAGCGGGAGCCGGACATCAGAGAGTTCATCGCGTTGGCTGCGTCGCCCATATTCGTTATGTTCACGCCGTTGATAGCCTTGATGACATCTCCCTGGGTGACTCCCACTACACCCAGCACGCTGGTCGGATCAATGCGTTCAAGCCTCATGCCGCCGCCTTCTGCGGGCGTCATGCGCATTTTAGCCATCTCATCATACGGGTTCATGATGAGCTTATCCACCAGTTCACGCGGCACGGAACCTTCTTTGCCCTCCCTGGCAGGGTCGATCTTTGTAAAATCCGGCTGAACGCCCGGTTTGCCGCCGGAAGCAGCTGGAGGAGGCGGAGCCACGGTATTTCCGCCGGACAGCAGCAGATAGAGGGGATAGCTTTCCCCGTTTCTGGACAGCAGAGCCCTGCCGTAAGAGATATCTTCAAGCCTGTAACCCTGAATATTTTGGCCTCTGAGCACCAGATGCGTGCCGGAGTCATCGCGGATCCAGGCGCCCACGCGCGGCAGCGTGCCGGCCAGCGCCAGCGAGGAGACAGGATAACCGCTGTCAGCCGCGTCGCCGGAAGCCGCCTTCGGCGTATCAGCGCCAAAAGGATTGAGCTCCGCGAGTCCTTCCAGTCCGCTTTCGAGTTTAGCGCTGGCAAAAGACGGCGGGCGTTTGGCCAGATACTCTGCCAGAACCAGCCTGGCGGCCAGAGCCCTCGGCATGATCAGGTTCTCGGCGGCCGTACAGAGACATAAAGCAAATAACAGACCTGAGATCAAGACGATCAGATACCTGAGCGGCGTGCAGGAAGCACCGCCTTCAAATCCCGGACTGCTCCGAAGCGAAGAGGTCAAAGCAGCGCAGCGTTCCCTGATGGAGGCAAGAGAAAACTTTTTCTCCGTCATCTCTCCACCTTCCATTCCCCGGCCCTTACTTTGGATATCGGCAGCATGCCGGAACCGCCCAGCATTTGAAGAGCTCTGTCCATATCCTCAGGCACTTTGACCGTGAGGTTGGCGCGGGTGATGCGGTTTGTCTCGGTCGAAAAATCAAGAAAACCGCGCGCCGAAAATTTGCCTGTGAATTCAATGTCGCTGAGCGAAACCACGCCGTTTCTGACCGATACGCTGGCAGACCCCGAATTCCATTCCAGTTTCTGCCGCGTGACAGGCACCAGTTCTCCGCGGCCGAACGTAACTGAGGCCTCAGGCCTGCCCGTGAAGAACGCATGCAGCACAGCCGGGTTGACGCTCATATCGTCCGCCGCTACGCGAAAGACCGGAAAGTCCAGCTGCAGCCCGCGGCAGACAAATTCCTTGTCAATGAACCCTTCCGTTCCGACTTCGCGCACAACGCCGTAAATGCCATTTTCTGCAGCCCTGGCCAGACCACGCGCGACAGCGTAGTCGGCGAACGAGTCCCAGGGCGCGAAGAGGATTATCCCTGCGGCGAGACCGGCCAAGCCGGCGAAAACATATTTCCAGCACCGGAGAAACCTCATCTGCGTTCCCCCTCAAGGGCCAGCGTAACATTAATAAGACGGCCTTTATCTCCGCCGGCAGACATGGCGCGCACCTCGGCCGTCCTCACGTTAAGCCCCGCGTTTGACAGAGCCTCGACAAATTTTGTAAGCTCGTCCGGATAGAGGGAGTTTACCTGCAGAGTGAGGCCTGAAGGACCTGCGTTCATCTGGGAGACTCGTTCCTTGAGGCCAAGAGAGTCCGTGATCGATGCGACGGCTGCCACCGGTTCCTGGCCGGAAACAGCCGACTGAGCCGGGTAAGATTTAATCACGCCGCCTGCGTAGAGAATGCTGCTGCAGTCGGCAAGACGTGCGCGCTTTCCGTCAGCCGCAGAGGAGGCGCAGAACAACAGCGCGAGGCCAACGAGCCACAGACAGGCAGCGACGATCGCCAGTCTGACAAGCCGCCTCGTTTCCGGCAGGTCGCGGACTTCCTGCAGACTGATCATCGTCTCGCCCCCGTAAGCGTCATATTGAATCTGAGACCGGTTGACGGAACCTGCTGCACGTCTCCGATACGCACGGAGAAACCGTTCTTGGCGAGAGCATCGCGCAGCGTCTGAACGCTGTTCATGGAATCGGCGAGCCCCTGCACTTCGGTGCTTTCAGCGCCGTAGCGGATGGAATCCAGCATTACGCGGGAAGCGGAGGGATCGGACTTCCAGGCAGCTGATAAATTTGACAAAGCGGCATCAAGTGTCATATTGGCACCGCCGCTGCCGGTCACAAGCCGCAGTTTCCTGGCCGATGAGGAGAGGGGACTGTTGGTGTATTCGCCGAAAATACTCTTATATATACGTGCGGGAGCATTATTGAAATCATCCATACCAGTTGAAGCCTGCGCGAAAAGCAGCAGTGAGAGCAGCGCAAAGACCGCACCCAGGATCAGCAGCGCACGCGTGATTCCAAAAGCGGCGCCAAAGAACGCCTCTGTCTGCAGAGCCGCGTCGGCTCCTCTGTTCGACAGGTCCAGCGATTCCAGACCAGCCGAGGACATCAGGGCAGTCTCGCAGCTGCGTGAGATATATTCCGGAGAGATCTCGTTCTCGTCGAGGATCTTTAACTTATTGATGTTTTTGCCAAGCGAGGAGGCATATTTCCGGACCCAATCGGCCAGTTCCTCAGCCGTTCCTTCCGAAGCGGACAGCCAGCGGCAGAAAAACGGTTCGCCGCCGCTGAACCACATGGCAGAACAGCCTTCGGCACAGCGCCAGATGACCAGTCCCTCGCCAGAGACATCTGCTGCGAAAGGCAGCGGAGCCGGCCAGAAGATTTTGTCCTGACCAAGCTTAGACTCCCAATCCTCCACTTCAGCCCTGGACGCGAACCAGGCCGTGCCTTCGGTGGCGTCGCTGGTCTGTCTGGTGATCTGCGGCGTCATTGCAAGTTTTTCCTCCTGCTCGCCGACCACAGGGCGGAAGTTGAGACGAAGAGCGTCCCTGACCCTGCCTTTGCGGCCAAAGGGATAGGAAAAACGGTAAGAGACGAGCGTGCGAAACGGGACGAGCACAACGCTGCGCAAATTGGCGGAAGAGTTGTTTTCGCCGCCTGCCTTGGACGCCGCACAGAAGGAGAAGCGCCGCGAACCGGCGCGATCGGACGAACGGAAACTGAGTTCCGACTTCAGCTTTTCCACGTTCAGTTTCAGCTCCAACGTTCTACTCCTCCCATCGCGCGATCTTGCATGAAGAACCGCTTCTTTGCAGAATTATCCTGTAATTGCGCCTTTGCCCGCCGGGCGCCTCCACACTCATGTTCACACGGAAATATGAACTCTCAAAGCCAATTACATTCGACAGCCTGGTAACAGCCGCATCAGGGAATCCCGGCACTTTGCGCAGATCGGCGAGGCTCCTGATCGGCTTCACCAGCCGTGATGCCGCCAGAGTGCGAGCCTGCTGTACGTCTATGCGTTTATCAAGTATAGCAATAACTTCGGGATTTGCCACATTGATATTTATCTTTTCCTTGCCGTAAACCGTTAAATAACGCGATAATCCGCCCGAAATATCTTTAGTGCCGTAAAGCAGGCCATCCGATATCTCCGGCAGCCGTTTGAGTTCCGTAAGGTCTGAGACCGGCCTGTTGATGCTGCCGGTTCGTTCACTGCCTCCGAGCTTCTGTTTTTCGTCGCTGTCCATAAAGTCGAGCACCAGTGTGCCAAGCTCCTGACGGCCGAGATAATCCCACACGCGCCCCCAGCCTTCCTCATACTCGCTGCGCAAGGTGACTCCGTCCGGCAGAAAGAGGCCTGCGACGGGGATCTTGTCGTCAAGGGGCGCTACCGAGGCCGTAATCTTATAATCGCCAAGTTCGAACTTTGTCGTACCGCCAGGCATGTAGAGCCGCTCCGTCAGACCGTCGTAGCCGTTCTTGTCTTTCGCTATGAGCCGCGCTACCACTGAACAGCCTATCTCCGCCGCGCTGCGGGCCTGCAGGATGAGCCTCTCCGTCTCGGCCCTCTTCATTTCGTTCTTCGCAAACCAGGCGAAAGCCGTAGCCGAGGTCAGCAGCAGCGTAACAGACAGCAGCACGGAAACGAGTATAAAGCCGCGGTTATTTCGCATCGCTCTGCGGAAACCACTCTTCATGCTCGTATGCCTTGTCCTTCACAGTGAAAGTTATTTTAAGCGCCGACGGCATAAAGCCTTCGTACTCATCAGTCCATTCCCTGCCCAGCAACGCTTTGATGCCAAGTCCGTCAGCTCCGGCGAGAATCAGCTTGCCGTCCTCTGGTTTCAGCGCATCCGTGTCCGTGTCCATCGGAGTCGTCTTCTTGCCCGTTTCGTCAGCAGAAAGCTTAAAATCACCGGAGAGATATCCATTCGCGTCCGAAGACATGGCCAAATCTGACGAAGACTGGGTCACACCCGCCGCGTCGCCGGAACTGACGCCGTTAATCAGCCAGCGGTAGAGTCCGCCCTTCCTGTCGCTGAACGACGAGGCCGTTACAATTTTGTATGCCACCAGACATACGCTGTGTCCTTCTCTGGCCGGGGCCGATGACCAGACGAGCAGTCTGTCGTCGTTGCCCGACGACAGACTGTTTTGATGGATTATCTTGATCGATTGAAAGGATTGATCGGGAACGGCGCTGCGCACATCATTGAAAATGCTGTCCGCCGCCAGCCGTTCCCTGTCGTTCGCATTCCACGTCTTCTGAGCCGTGCCGAGCGAATCGACCGTATAGACCAGAGGAGCCAGTGCCGTCGCCGCGATGATGCCGACGAGACCAACCACCAGCATTATCTCTATGAGGGTAAAACCGGAACCTCTACTTGCCATCAGCGGAACGCGGAGCCGCCTGGCTGGCAGGCGCAACGTTGAACGTTCCGGGTTTCAGGTACGGCACCAGTTTTCCAAGCAGGAACTGATTATGCGTCTGAGACGCCAGGTTTATAAGGTCAAGCAGCTGCTTTGCCTGCGGTCTGATAAGGAAGGCCCTGTAAAGCTGATCGATGCCTGCGTTCCAGTCGGCAATTTTATGCGTGACGCGCGCCACGGCGAGCAGATGGTAAGCGTACTGCTCTTCCGCTTCGTCTCTCGTCATCGGCTGTTTCAGAGCCTCGCCGATCAGATATTGCTGCAGTCCGGCGTTCTGCGTCATCACAGCGCGATGCAGGAACTGATCGCCGCGCAGACCGTTGCAGAGGAACACAAAACCGATAACGGCCACGCCGGCCACAAAAGCGCCCAGCAGCCTGTAAATGGACGACTGCTTGATCTCACACCACTTGAAGCTGTACGGCAACAGTTCGCGGTTTGCGATCGCGAAAGCCCAGGCGATCCAGAGCGAGTCCTCTATCCTGTGGAAGGGACGGCTGAATAGCGCCACGGTCCAGATGAGGAAGAGCATCGAACAGGCCCAGGTGACCTCAAGCGAGAGCTGCTTGCGCTGGGTAAGCGCCTTGACAAAACTAAACAGCCACCAGCAGCCGGTGAAGAGCAGCAGCAGGATGCCAAAGAGTCCAAACTCTGCCCACCACTGCATGTATTCGCAGTGTGCCCAGTAGGTGAACTGCCATTCCATATCCGGATGCTTGTGCATGGCCGCCTTCTGGCCCTCAAGATAGTGCCATTTGAACTGGCCGATGCCGACGCCGGCAATCGGGTGTTCTTCGCAGACGGAAATACTCGTGCGCCAGATGCCGATACGGCCGCCGAACGTATCTGCGTTCATGAACATATCCATCGTCTTGTTGATGAGGCTGTAGGCGCGGCTCCAGCCAAAGTAGCCTGTAGCCAAGTTAAATCCGAGCATGATAAGTATGATCGCCGCAGCCTGTGCGATTTTCATCAGCTGTTTCCTTCTACCTGTGCAGAGCGTCACAATCGAGAAAATGATCGTAGCGGTCAGCAGCGCCAGCGTCCCACACCTGGTCGTGGAGTTCCAGAGTCCCCAGGCGTTGAACGCGAGCAGCAGCAGATTGGCGACCCGAAGGTACAGATACTTTTTGTTCCCGTCGCTCTCTTCGCTGTAGGCTACATTGAGGTAGATACCGTTGAAGGCAGACATGGCGATCCAAAGGCCGAACATGTTCTGCTGGCCGGTGTTGCCTATATAGTTGCCCGGCACGTTCATAATAAACGGGAAAGGTCCGTTGAGATTGCGTATGAGCAGTTCGGCGAAGACGATATTGAGAGCCGCATTGATATTGCCGAACCAGAGCGCCATCTTGTGATAGCCTCTGTCTTTGAATAGATTGTAGCAGAAGACGTAGGTCGCAACCAGCGTGGCGAAGAAGAACCACTCTTTCATGAACGCGGACCATGAGATAATGTCACACCAGAGCGGCTGCAGGGAAATGTAGCCCAGCATCATGAGCCAGATCCAGCCGAACATGTCCAGCCTGAACGAAGTGCGTTCAGGACCGTAGATTCCCAGCGCGATGCCGCCCCAAACCGTGACGATTCCGACCGGCACCATGGCGAAGACCCACTTCATGATGTGGAGCGTATCGAAAAAGCCGATGCCTGAAAAGATAATGTTTGGCAGCGTCAGGGACACGAACATTAAGTAGTAAAAGATGACGCCGGGAACGAGTGGCTTGCCAAACGAGCCTGAGTCCGGCAGAATGCCGAACAGCGAGCCTCCATCGCTCTTTTTGTTCCTGTACTGTTTTGCAGTCACAGAGACCACCTCTGAGCCAGATTTGTCTGCTTTAATTTTTAATATGCGTTTATTTTACTGTCGAAACGCGCATATTCACGGAAGAAGATAAGTTCCACCTTGCCGGTCGGGCCGTTGCGGTTTTTGGCCACGATCACTTCGGACGTGGGATCGGCGTTCTCGCCCTCCATCGCATAGTAGGCTTCGCGGTAGAGAAAAACAACCATATCTGCGTCCTGTTCGATGGCGCCGCTGTCGCGCAGGTCAGAAAGCTGCGGCTTCTTGCTGCCGCCGCGCTTTTCGACGTCGCGGGAAAGCTGCGAAAGAGCCAGCACCGGCACTTTGAACTCACGGGCCACCGCCTTGAGCGCACGGGAAATCTCAGATACTTCCTGCTGACGATTGTCCGACTTGCGGGCCACCTCCATAAGCTGCAGGTAGTCAAGCACGATCAGCCCCCTGGGGCCCTTTTCCACCTGGTGCTTGGCAAAGAAGCGGCGGCATCTGCCGCGCAGATCCAGCGTATTTAGCACGGAACTGTCGTCTATGAAGATCGGACAGACGGCAAGGCGGTCGGACGCCTCCTTGATGTTGTTCCACTGTTCGTTCTGCACATCGTTGGCCGCAAAGATCTCACGCAGATTGACGCGCGACTCCGAAGAGAGCATCCTCATGGCGATCTGTTCGGCCGACATCTCCAGACTGAAGACCAGCACAGGCACGTTCTCCTGCAGAGCCACGTGCTGCGCTATGTTGAGCGCGAAGGCCGTTTTGCCCATCGAAGGGCGCGCGGCCAGGATGTAAAGCCCGCCGGGCTGCAGACCACCGGAAATGCTGTCGAAATCGGCAAAGCCTGTCTTGACGCCGGTATCGTCAACGCCTTCACGCAGACGCTTCTCGATGCCATCGAAGGCTGCCTTGACCACCTCGCCGGCGCTGCGCACGTTGGAAGCGCGGCCTGTGTGAGCTATCTCATAGACCTTATGCTCAGCTGTCTCGAGAGCCTCGTCGACCTCCATGTCCTCGGAAAAACCAAGCCTCGTGATATCGCTGCCCACTGTTATAAGTCCGCGATGGACAGATTTGTCGCGCACAATGCCGATGTGGTATTCAACATTGGCAGTAGTGGTAACGGCGTCCATGAGCGAAGCGATGAACGGCTGGCCGCCTATGCGCTCCTCGAGCCCCAACCGCTTGACCTCCTCGCGAAAAGTAAGCGAATCAACGGCCAGGTCTCGTTCCGCCATGCCGTGAATGACCTCGAAGGCGCTGCGGTGGCGTGGATCGTAGAAATCTTCCGGCACGAGGCTTTCCACCACAAGCTGCATAGCTTCTTTTTCAAGCAGACAGGCGCCCAGAACGGAGCGCTCTGCTTCAAGGTTGAAGGGCGGCCTTCTGTCCGCTCCTTCGTTAGCCGCAGGACTCAATTATTCTGTCTCCACCCTGAGGCTCATTTCGACTTCTACGCCGGCGCTGAGCTTGATCCTGAACGGATAAGCGCCGGCCTGTTTAATGGAGTCGTCGAGCTTTATATCCTTTTTGTCAATGCTGGTTGCATATTTCGCGTTGACTGCGTCAGCCACCTGAGCGGTGGTCACGCTGCCAAACAGCTTGCCGCCTTCTCCCGCGTTGACTTTGAGCGAAACGGTTTTGCCGCCAAGCTTTTTCTTCGTCTCTTCGGCCAGCTTGAGCCGCTTTTCATCCTTGAGCTTCAGCGTCTTCTGCTGTTCCTCGTATTCGCGGATCTTACTCGGCGTTGCTATTTCGGCCAGACCGCGGCCCACGAGAAAATTGCGGCCATAACCGTCCGAAACCTCGACCAGTTCACCCCTGCCGCCGACTTTGCTGACATCCTGTTTGAGTATGACCTTCATGCTATTTCCTCCTAGCGCGTTTGCGTAAATCGTACCAGATATCGAAAATTCCCACCATTGATAAAATATATGATACCGGGGAGAAAAAGGCGCAAAAGGCTGTCAGGAAAACCTTCAGCGCCTTATGCAGCCCCTTCTTCGTCATGAAATACCAGCAGAGCGACAGCCCCTCCACGAGAAAGACCGCGCGCAGCACCTCCATGAGATTCGCCGACAGCATCTTGAAAAGCGACTGCTGCGGCCACATCTTGCCGGACAGATCCACAACGATAGCCGCCAGCAGGGCCCAGAAGATATTGCGCGGGAAACGCCACGAGCCGAAAGGCGGCAGCGCGGCCGGCTGTTTGGAGCCAAATTTGGCAAGCAGTTTGGAAGATACGGCGTAACAAGCCAACGTGTCCGCCGCGCCAAAGAGCACAATCATCGCGGGCATCAGCAGCGTCACTGTATCGACCACGTCTCTGGCGTATGACTGGAAGGCCGGCTGAGACGCGCTTACGCCGCTTGCCTGCAGAGCCCCGGCGATTGACTTCAGCATGCCGGAAGCGGCCTCAGGCGTGATCATGAAAGGATTGACGCCCGCAACGCGCGTGAAGAACACCAGCATGGCTACCTTCGTAAGGATCGAAGCCGTCATGGCCGCGACCATAAAATCTGCGCCCGTCTTTGCAAAGCGCGCGGCGGCGCCAAACATCACGCCCAGCAGACCAAACATCACGAGGAACATTATGGCCGGCAGAGGACCGAGGGTTCCGAAAACGACCATAGAAGCGGCCGCCGAACCCAACGATGCTTCACGCAGTCCCTGCCGGCACGCAAGCATCATCAGCGGGGCCGGAGCGAGCAGCACTAAAACAGGCGCAGCCAAAGCGACACTCATACCGACCGTAAAGATCAGCACGCTCAGGAACATCCAGAAAAGCCACTCGAAAATGGTCTTGCGATTCAAACAAAAACCTCCGCGTCAATAATAAAAAAGAGAGAGCCGCCAGGCTCTCCCCATTATACAACAGACTAAAAAATCTAGTCGGACGTGTACGGAAGCAGGGCGATGATCCTCGCGCGCTTGATCGCTCTGGTGAGCTGGCGCTGGTGCTTCGCGCAAGTGCCTGTCACGCGGCGCGGAACGATCTTTCCGCGCTCAGTGACATACTTCTTAAGCTTGTCGACATCCTTGTAATCTATGCCGGTCGCCTTTTCAACACAGAAATGACAGACCTTGGGGCGCCTCTTGCGGCGCTGCTTATTGCGGTTAAAGGAACCGCCGTCCTTATCTCTTTCTCTTTCCATCTCAGACTCCACCTCTTTCTAGAAAGGTATCTCCACGTCCCCCGGACCTTCGCTGCTGCCGCCGCCGCTGTTCTTTGCTCCGTCGTTCATTTCGGAGAAATCAAGCGGGAACTCGTCTTCAAAACCGGCCTCGTCGCGCAGACTGCCGACGTCGCCGCCGCCAGCCATCGCGTCAGAATGCTGCTGTGGCCTTGAATACTGCTGCTGACCGGTCTGAGACTGGCTGGACGGATAAGAGGAACCCTCTCCGTCGCGGCGCGAGCCCAGAAGAACTATGTTTTCAGCCACGACCTCGGTAACCCATTTGTGCTGGCCAGTCTTTACGTCATCGTAGTCACGGGTGCTGATGCGGCCCTCGACCAGAAGCGGACTGCCTTTCTTGAGATATTTTTCGCACAGATCCGCAGCAAAGCTCCACGCCGTCACAGGTATAAAATCCGTATGACTCTGAAGCTCTCCCGTCTGTTTGTTCTTCCACTGGCGTCCGGTAGCCACAGTGATGCGAGCCACCTTCTGCTTGCTGGGAGTGAAACGGACATCCGGATCACGGGCAAGCCTTCCCATGATGATGACTTTATTAAAGTCTCTCGACATGGGTTAATCTTCCTCCAGGTTCACGATAAGATGACGCAGAACCTGCTGCTTCAGGCCCATGAGACGATCCATCTCTTTGACCTGCGCGGGGTCGAGCTTGAACGAGTAGAGAATGTAGAAGCCCTCGAGCTGTTTTTCGATGGGATAGCAAAAACGCTTCTTGCCCCAGAGGTCAATCTTTTCAACCTCTGCTCCCAAACCGCGCACGACCTCTGCGATTTCCTCGGAGACCGCTTTATGGTCTTCGAGATCCGCCTGCAGAATTACTACCATTTCGTATGATCGCACGTACTTCACCTCCTCCCTTTGGACTTTGGTCTCTCTCAAGGAGAGACAGGGACATGCACGGAAGATGATATCACCGACGGCCATGGAACGCAAGAAAAAGTTTCTCACTTTGCCGCAGTCCGCCTCCATAACTGTAAAGAAAAAACACTTGACACTCGTCAGGACCGCATGTATAATGCACAGGCTGTGTTTCGGGAGGTTTTGATTTGGAGAGAGATTCGCTGCACCAGAGGATCAGAGACGGACTGCTGCTTGACGCATACGGCCCGCTGCTCACTGAGAAACAGCGTCTGGCCTGCGAACTCGTGCTCGTGAACGACCTTTCGCTCGCGGAAGCGGCCGAAAGCCTGGAGGTCTCCCGTCAGGGAGTGCACGACCTGGTGACCCGTTCCCGCGAACATATGGAAGAGCTCGAATCGTCGCTGAAACTGCTTGAAAAAGACGAACAGCTGGAAGCGGCGGCTGAACTGCTGGAAGAGCACAAGGAAAAACTTCCGCAGCCGTTTTATATAAAGATGAAGCAAATTTTAAAGACTACGACAGAGGCAAGTGAGAGATAAATGTTTGACGCACTGAAGGACAGATTCGAAAATATTTTCGCCAGCCTACGCGGCAAGGGCAAGCTCACCGAGGAAGATATCAGCGCAGCTATGCGCGAAGTACGTCGTGCGCTGCTCGAGGCCGACGTCAATTATCAGGTCGTCAAGCAGCTGACTGAAGCGATCAAAGTCCGCGCTCTCGACGTCAAGGTCGTCAATTCGATCACGCCCAGCGAACAAATATATTCAATAGTATATGAAGAACTCATCAAGGTCATGGGCGAAGCTCCTGTTCCGCTCACGATCTCGCCGAAACCGCCGACCGTACTCATGATGGTCGGGCTTCAGGGATCAGGCAAGACCACAACAGCCGTCAAGATCGCCAAGCGCATGTCCAAGGGGCACAAACCGCTTGTGGTTGCCTGCGACCTTCGCAGACCTGCTGCGGTAGATCAGCTGAAGGTCACGGCCGAAAAGGCCGGCGTGGCTTTCTTTGGCCCCGAAGCAGGCGAAAAGGACGCCGTCAAGGTCGCCAAAGCCTCGCGCGAATACGCTGCCAACCACCTCTGCGACATGATCATCTTAGACACGGCGGGACGCCTGCAGCTCGACGATGAACTTATGCAGGAGCTCGAATCCATGAAGACGGCAGTGCCGCCGACGGAAATTCTGCTCGTTGTAGACTCCATGACTGGACAGGAAGCAGTCAACGTAGCGAATGAATTCAACAAGCGCCTGGGCCTCACCGGCGTTGTCCTAACTAAATTGGATGGTGACGCCAGAGGCGGTCCCTCGCTGGCCATCAGAGCCAGCACCGGAGTCCCCATCAAGCTTGCGGGCAGCGGCGAAAAGACGGAGGACCTCGAAGTCTTCGACGCGCGCAGAATGGCTCAGCGCATCATCGGCATGGGCGACATGGAGGGACTGCTCGAAAAGGTCCAGAATGCCACCAGCGACGCCGACATGGAGCGCATGACCGAGAATTTCAAGAAGCAGCGCTTCACAATGGAGGACATGCTGCTCCAGCTGCGTCAGATACAGAAGCTGGGGCCTTTGGAGAAAGTTATCGAGATGCTGCCGATCCCCGGCGCCAGCAAGGCGCTCAAGGATGCGAACATCGATCCCAAGCGCATCAAGCGCACGGAAGCAGTCATCCTTTCAATGACACCGCAGGAGCGTCGTGACCCGGCCGTCATCAAGGGCAGCCGCCGCAAAAGAATCGCGGACGGTTCCGGCACTTCGGTGCAGATGGTCAACCAGGTGCTCGCACAGTACGAGCAGATGAAAACAATGATGAAAACCTTCGGCAAAATGTCGTCAGGCAAAGTGCCGCCCAACGTTGGCAACTTCATGAAGCAGGGCGGCGGCCTCAAGAATTTCAAGAGAAGAGGCTTCTTCGGCTAAAGCAGGCTTGAATATCGGAAAGTTTTCTGCCGATTTCAACATAGAAAGTTAAAACACAGGAGGTGTTTGCGCAGATGTCAGTTCGTATTCGTCTTTCCCGTCACGGGAAAAAGAAGGCTCCGTTCTATCGTCTCGTAGTAGCCGACTCTCATTGCCCGAGAGACGGACGCTTCATCGAGATACTGGGAACGTTCGATCCCCTCACCGATCCGGCTACAGTCAAGATCGACGTGGAACGCGCCGCATTCTGGATCAAGAACGGAGCTTCTCCGTCCGATACAGCCAGAGTGCTGCTCAAGCAGGCAGGAGTCTTTGGAGCTCCCGCAGAAGCGGCTCCAGCGGCGGCCCCGGCCGAAGCTGAAAAGCCGGCTGAAGCGTAAGGGCGGGAAGTTTTATGCCTGATTACGCAGAATTGGTAGACCTTTTAGTCAAAAAGCTCGTAACAAAGCCGGACGACGTAAAGGTCACGGAAGACCGCAGCGATGCAGGCGCGATCCTTATCAACATCAAGGTCGCAGACGACGACATCGGGCGCGTCATTGGCAAAAAGGGCTCCACGATCAACGCCATCCGCCACATAGCGAAAGCGGCGTCGATCAAGTCCGGAGAAAAGGTAGACGTCGACGTAGATGAAGACGAATGAGCCAGAAGGGGAAAAGAGGACCGTTATCGGGAAAATAATCGGCACCCACGGCGTAAGGGGCAAAATGCTCATAGCGCCCATCACCGACTATCCCGAGCGCTTCCTTGATATGGAAGAGCTGGTTCTCGACCTTCCCGGAAAGCCCAGACGCAGGCTCAAAGTCAGCGACATTACGCCGTACGAGGGGAAAGGACTCTTCTTTCTCACCGCGGAAGGCATCGATGACAAGGACACGGCAGATGCGTACAAAGGAAGCATCATCACAGTGGCGCAGGACGAACGCGTCGAGCTGGCTGAGGATGAGTTCTGGATCGACGACATCATCGGTCTCGCAGCCGAGGAAAGCGGCAGCGGCAAAATTCTCGGCGTGGTGGAAGAAGTGATGGAGACGGGCAGCAACGACGTCTACCTCATACGCACCCCCGAGGGTGAGCTGAAGCCGATCCCGGCGACGGATCAGGCCGTGAACAAAGTGGACCTTGAAAACAAAAGATTGCTGGTAACGATACCAGAGGGGCTCTGGGACTAGGATGAAAATTTCCATCCTCACCGCATTCCCCGAAATGATGAGCAACTACCTGAACTCGAGCATCCTCGGCCGCGGCATCGCGGCTGGCAAACTCGACGTCGAAGTCGTGGACATACGCAGCTTCGCGCAGGGGGACTACAGACAGATCGACGACTACTGCTACGGAAGCGGCGGTATGATGCTTATGGCAGAACCTCTTGCCAAAGCGCTTGAAAACCTGTCTCAGGGCGGCAAGCCTTACGTCGTTTACCCCTCGCCTCAGGGAGTCACGCTTCATCAGGAACTGGTTGAGGACCTGGCAGGCAAAGAGCATCTCGTCATACTCTGCGGGCACTATGAAGGTGTCGACGAGAGATTCACGCAGAAATACGTGGACCTGGAAGTTTCTCTCGGCAATTTTGTGCTCACAGGCGGCGAAATGCCGGCTATGGCAATCGTGGACGCGGTCTCGCGTCTCATACCCGGAGTAGTCGGGCGCAGTCAGGCGGTGGAAGATGATTCTTTCTACGCCGGCATGCTCGATCATCCTCATTACACCCGCCCCGCCGAATGGCGCAGCGAGAAAGTGCCTGAGGTGCTGACGGGCGGTGACGCAAAGGCCATTGAAAAATGGCGCCGGCGCCAGGCTGTCGAACGGACGCTCAAAAGACGTCCGGACGTGGTCGGCAGGGCGGGGATCATGCCCTGGCTCTCGCATGGGGCCTACGTCATGGAAGTCCACTATCCCGTACTAGACAAGCGCGGTGAGAAATCCTCAACCGCGATAACGGGAATGGATCTGCACGACATCGCCAGAGCCTGCCGCATGTACGGCATTAAGAAATACCTTCTCGTGACGCCTCTCGCGCAGCAGCGCGAAATGGCCAAGCGTATCGTCACGCACTGGACCGAGGGTTGGGGTTCGACCTATAACCCGGACCGTAAAGAGGCCTTCGGAACGCTGAAGATTTTCGCCTCTGTCGGCAGAGCTCTTACTTGGGTGCGCGAACACGAGAAGACTGAACCTTACACAATATCGACTACCGCGAAGCAGCGCGCGGGAGCGGTCAACTGGCTCTCTCTTAAACGCGAGCTGCTGCTGAAGGACCTGAGCCCCGTTTTCATCTTCGGCACGGGCTGGGGACTTCACGAAGACGTGCTGGACATGTCCAAGGCGGTAATGACGCCGATCACAGGCGGTGCAGACCGCTGGAACCACCTGTCAGTGAGGAGCGCTGTCAGCATCACGCTCGACCGCTTCTTCGGCTGGCGGTAGCTGTAAATGAAACAATCCGGCCTCGGCCGGTGAGATTTGAATCAATAATTTGTCAGCAAGGAGGGAAAAAACAATGATCGATCCCAGAATGGCACTCGTAGAGAAGAAGTTCGCGAAAGAGGCCGTAGAGGAATTCCGTCCCGGCGACACCGTCAAGGTGCACGTCAAAGTCAAGGAAGGCGACCGCGAGCGTATCCAGATTTTTGAGGGCGTGGTCGTAGGCCGTCAGCACGGCGGACTCCGCGAGAACTTCATCGTCCGCAAGATGTCCAACGGCGTAGGCGTGGAAAGGATCTTCCCGATCCACTGCCCCACCGTCGCCAAGATCGAAGTGGTCCGCAAGGGCCGCGTTCGCAGAGCCAAGCTTTACTACCTGCGCGATCTCAGCGGCAAAGCCGCCAGAATCAAGGAACGCCGCGATTTCGACGAAGCCTAACAGCAGCGTGAATGAAAGAGAGGAGCCTGGGACGAGATCCCCGGCTCCTTTTTCATGTCTATGCAGCGCAAATCACAGCTCCGGTCCATTTTTTTGCAAAAAGGGGTTGACGATTCCGCTCCTCCTGCGTATAATTTCTTGCGTACCAAGTGCCGGGGTGGTGGAATTGGTAGACACGCACGTTTGAGGGGCGTGTGGGGAAACCCTTACGAGTTCAAATCTCGTCTCCGGCACCATTTCGCAGATTTAGAGAGACCTGTATCAGGTCTCTCTTCTTTTTTGCCCAATCTGTGCCATGCATCCCAAACAGGCATCAAACATTACTTACTGGCAAACGCAACGCAGCAGCGATTCGCTTCTTTCAAAATCAAATATCGGCAGACGAATAAATATTTGGAAGCAGCGACTGGATGTTCTGTCTGTTCTGCAGCCTGCCGGCGCGCGGAGAAACTGACGGACTGCCCGGCGCATTGGCTGTATCTTTTGCATTAACCCTGTTTCTGCACATAACGTCTGTGAAAACGGCTGGCAGAGTGGGATTTTCATCATAATAACTGTTAGTATATATCATATAGAAAATGTGCAAGAATAATCATAGCGCATCAGTTAATACATACGGTGAAAAATGCTCCACATTTTTAAAATTTCATGATTTCAAGTGATATAAAACTTGTTATAAAACTTTGCTGTAACTAACTGTATAAGCATTATTACCAAAGTTGATAAAAATTATTTAATGGAACCTCTTCCGTAAGGTTAAAGTTTAACACAACGGGGAAAGGATCTTCAAAAAAAGCATACAAAATCGTTAGTTGAACTTACACTTTTGCGACGCATCTGACAGGACATCAGCGCAAAGTTACGCCTATCTAAATTCCAGTTTTACTTTTCCGGCACTTGTTTTGAAGTAGGCAAAAGGGCTGTTCTTGCGTTTACCGTTTGCCCATATAATCTTTAGTCAATAAATGTCAATAACGGAGATGAAACCATGAATGAGATAAAACCGCCGAAAAAACCCCTTATCTATTACTATGTGCTGGTGCTGCTGATAGTTTTTGCCTTCAACTCCCTCGTGATGCCTTACATTATGAAGGCCCAGGTCAAAGAGGTCGATTACGGCAAATTTATGTCCATGACCACCGCCAAACAGATCGGGCGCGTCGAAATAACCGACAGTGAAATAGTCTTTACCGACAAAGCCGACAAGACTATCTACAAAACCGGCATCATGGATGACCCTAACCGCACCCAAAGGCTCTACGACGCCGGCGCCACCTTCTCGAAGAAAATCGTCCAGCAGAACACGCCTCTTGAAAATCTGCTCTTCTCATGGATCCTGCCGATGCTGGTCTTCTTCGCCATCGGGCAGTACCTCTCCAAACGCATGATGAACAAGGCCAGCGGAGGCAACTTTATGTCGTTCGGTCTCGGCAAGAGCAATGCCAAGGTCTACGTTAAATCGACCGAGGGCATTCGCTTCAGCGATGTTGCGGGCGAGGACGAGGCCAAGGAGAACCTGGCCGAGATCGTCTCCTATCTGCACGATCCATCGCAGTACCGCGAGATCGGCGCCTCCATGCCCAAGGGCGTGCTGCTGGTAGGACCTCCCGGTACCGGCAAAACGATGCTCGCCAAGGCTGTGGCAGGCGAATCAAACGTGCCGTTCTTCTCCATGTCGGGTTCCGAATTCGTGGAGATGTTCGTCGGCGTGGGCGCCTCCAAGGTGCGCGACCTCTTCAAGCAGGCCAAGGAAAAGGCACCCTGCATCGTATTTATAGACGAAATTGACGCCATCGGACAGAAACGCAGCGGCCAGTCGTTCGGCAACGATGAGCGCGAACAGACGCTCAACCAGCTGCTGACAGAGATGGACGGCTTCGAAGACAACTCCGGCGTCATCATTCTGGCCGCTACCAACAGACCCGAATCGCTCGACCCGGCACTGCTGCGCCCCGGCCGTTTCGATCGCCGCGTGCCGGTGGAGCTGCCTGACCTCAAGGGACGTGAGGACATTCTGCGCGTCCACGCGAAAAAGGTAAAGCTTGATGCAAACATCGACTTCAGCAAAATTGCACGCATGGCTTCCGGCGCTTCCGGCGCCGAGCTGGCCAACATCGTCAACGAAGCGGCACTGAGAGCGGTCCGCGACGGGCGCAAGGCTGCCACGGAAGCCGACATGGAAGAGAGCATCGAAGTCGTGATCGCCGGCTACCAGAAGAAAAACGCCATTCTGACCGACCACGAAAAGCTGGTCGTGGCCTACCACGAGATTGGCCATGCGCTGGTGGCTGCCAAACAGACAAACTCAGCTCCTGTGCAGAAAATCACTATCATCCCGCGCACGTCCGGCGCGCTCGGCTATACGATGCAAGTCGAAGAGGGCAACCACTATCTCATGAGCCGCGACGAGCTGGAGAACAAGATCGCCACGCTCACTGGCGGCCGCGCGGCCGAGGAGATCGCCTTCAGCACCATCACCACCGGCGCCTCGAACGACATCGAGCAGGCCACCAAGCTGGCGCGCGCTATGATAACGCGTTACGGCATGAGCAAAGACTTCGACATGGTCGCCATGGAGGCAGTCACTAACCAGTATCTCGGCGGCGACGCGTCGCTGACCTGCTCTCCGGAAACGCAGACGCAGATCGACGGCAAGGTCGTGGAGCTGGTGCGCAAACAGCATGAAAAAGCCGCGCAGCTGCTGATGGAAAACCGCGTCAAGCTCGACGAGCTGGCCAAGCATCTCTACGAAAAAGAGACCATCACTGGTGAAGAGTTCATGGAGATACTCAATAAATAACCCCGATAAGCTGCAGAAAGGCCGGACTCCGAAAAGGTGCCGGCCTTTGTTTTTGTCTCCGCCTGTTGTTGCCAAGTATAGGGCAACGGGCAGAGACGGTATAATTTCTGTGGAACCAAGTTTTCACGCTATTCAGTTTCCCGCCTGAGAAACAACCTGACGCCAAAATAGACGATCAGACAACCAACACATATGTTGAGGATCTTTATAACGCTGTCGGGCAGGAACCTCCCCACCGTCGTGCCAAGCACTGCCACAAGCGAAAGAAACGCGACTGTGGACAATACGCAGCCAAGACTGAAGAGGCAGAGCTGTGATCTGTCATAGCCGTTCTCTGCAATCTGGGCCGCGAAAACTCCACTCCAGAAGATAATTGTGAGCGGGTTTGAAGCAGTCAGCAGCAGACCAGTGACAAAAAGACCGCCGCCGACCGCAGAAAATAGTCTGACGTTTGGCAGCAAACCGATGCCAAATGCTTCTGCGGCCATATTAGCACCAAAGAGGACCAACACCAGCGAGCCAAACAGTTTTACGGCTTTTCTGACGTTATTTCTCTCAAGCAGAGCCCCGACGCCCAATCCAGCCAGAACAATAAACGTCAGGTCAACGAGAGCGATCGCGGACATCAGCGTAAGGCCGCCAGCCAGCCCGCCGTCTGCCGCGGTGTTGAATACCAGCAGACACATAGGGCCAACCGCCAGTTGCAGCAGCATCCCGAATTTGAAACCCTTAAATATCAAAAGCTATCCCCTCGCGTTCACTGATAGAAAATGGCCGGTCATATATGCGACACGAACTTGACCGGTCATTATTTCTCTTGCTATTGCATAGTCTAGAGCGCTACTGCTTCTTCCGCAGGATAAACGGCAAACCAAGCAGAGCCGCGAAAGCGAGACCTGCAGAGCAACCGCCACCGCCGCTATTATCCGAATTACCGCTGCCAGAGGAATCTTCTGTTTTTGTTACAGCCATTATTGCCGGATCTAGGACACTACCACTTGCCGGATCAAGATCGTAAATTCCGTTGTCTTTGATTCCCATGTAGAGCACATATTGCCTGCCTGGTTCAGGCTTGTCGTTCTTGGCAACAGCCTTGCCGGTTCTTTGTTCGGCAATAAAATATTCGCCGTCACCAACATCCTTGGCATCGTTTGCCCACGTCAGTTTTCCTATGGTGCCATCGTTCTTGGCTTTGAGAATATTGATATCTGCAAAAGTTTTTTGATTAAGGGCATTAAGCGTTACGCTTTGTGTAACGATGGCTATATCGCTGGAATGCGCAACGTCTGCGAAGAAAACCGGAATGGCGATCATATTGCCATCTTTGAACTCCGGAACTTGCTCAACAGCCTTATTTGGATCAAGGATGAGGTGTCCATGCGAACTTACTAACAACTCCGGATGTTCGGTACTGGCAGGGATTGTGTTTATAACAGTACCCATCGTATCGTCTCCACTGACAAGGTTGCTTGATGATACATGCAGTACCGGGTCCGGAGTTAAATCAGTCGTTCCACTTTGGACGTAACCTAGCATAATATCGACAATTCGCCAAGCAGTCTCACTGCTTCTAGGCCCAAGGACAATGCTGTCCTTATCACCATTATACAAAGCCCTTGCAAGATTTGTGAACGTAGCATATATCCTCTTGTTTTTTATATCAACCTTAGTCAGTTCGGCGGGCACATAGTAATGATTTCCACAATAGCCATGTATATCTTCAAAATACGTGGATATCATGACCATAAGTTGTCTAGAGGAATTGATCCTTTCATCAAAACTAGTCATTTCCAAGGTAAGCGTTATTTTTTGGTCGTTGGTCAAATCAAGTGATTTATCGCTTGAATTAACCACGCTCAATGAAGATGCACAAATCATATCAAAATACAGATCTTCATCAGCGGAGATGTCGTCTCTAAGCAAATAAGTACTGTCTGTGGGATTAATGATGTCAAGGTTCACGTCATTAATATCCGCTGATATTGTCTTTAACCCAGACGTTCTACTTGATTGACCGAAAATGTTGCCCCTTACTCCCTCAACATATGGTTTATATCCAGATTCGTCTGGCCATCTGACGTTTGTGTTCCGGATCTTAATACCGCTTATGTCACCAGTCGGATCTCCGTATGGATCAACAATCAACTTTGCAATTGCGGGAGTAACAAAGAGGGCAATAATAGAGCACACTAACATTATGATATACAAACACCGGGAATTTTTTAATTTCAACAACACGGCACATACCTTCTTTCATGGCCAAAAGTGAATGAGCTCATTCATATTTCAACTACTGAAATAGTATGTATGCACAATACTTAAAAGATTATTTTTATACCATTATCATCTCCGGCAAATTTTCTCTTGATGATAATTATACCTCTTTATCTGAAGTCCATATAAGAACATAAATTGACTAATCAGTTATAACAAGCTTATATTGCATCGACCCAAGTCCGATCTCTTCGCCGTATTCCAGCTGACGGAGGCCTTTGACGGCGTAACCTTTCTCTTTAGCCATGTCGCAGCAGGCCTGGTCTATCGCCACCGGATCAGTGGAGGCGAAAACGCCTAGGTCGTCGATGGCCGGCGTCATTTTATGACCGATGCAGTCGCAGTTCTTCGTAATGTTCATCGCGAAGGTCACATAGATGTTTCGTTTGCCCAGCTGGGCCGCGTAGGCGTGCTCCGCAAGACGCTCGAGAAAATCTCCGCGCCTCAGGAGCGCGCGGCAGATACTGTCAAACGAAAATATCGTGACGGCATGGTGTGGGCAGAGCGCGAAACAGGCGCCGCAACCGACACATTTGTCGCGGTCAATAAAAGACTTCGGGCCGATCGTGATGGCATTCTGTCCGCAGCCAGTCTTGCAGAGACCGCATTTTTTGCAGAGGAAATTCAGTATGTAGGGCTTAATGCCCATGTGCATAGCAAGCTTGCCGCCCTTGGCCGCACAGCCCATCGAGAGCTGCTTGACGGCGCCGCCGAAGCCGGCGATCCTGTGGCCCTTGAAGTGCGACAGCACGATGAGCTGTTTGTACTTCGCGAATTCAGCGCCGATCTTGCAGCTCCGAAAGTGTTTTTTGTCGATTTTGATCTCGGCGAACGATTCACCTGCTTCGCCGTCGGCAATTACGACCGGCAGCCGCGTAAAGCCGTGCGCGTGGGCAAGTTCTATGTGAGATTCGCGTTTTGCGCGCGGACCGCCATAGAGCACCGAAGTCTCCATGAATGAAGAGCTGATGCCTCGTTCCGCAAGGAAGTCCATGATACCGTCGTAACATAAAGGCTTTATATAGGTATCGTTGCCGCGTTCGCCGAAATGGACCTTGAGCGGAATATCTCTTTCCAGCGGCACGTTCTCCTTTTCTATGACGACCTCCAGCAGATGGCGCGCGAAGGCGGAAATCTCGCCGTTTTCAGCGTGTGGACCTGTTGCTTTGAAATAGACGTTTGAAGACATGCTGACCGCCGCCCCTCCTCTGGACCCAGCTTTATTATAGACGAAAATACGCCGAATATGGGATCGCGCTTAAACCAGTTGACAAATACCCTGGTGGGGTATATTTTAAATATACCCGCTGGGGGTATTTAAAAGACGAGGAGCGAGGACCATGGCAAAAGAATGCTGCTGCCATAAAACAAAGGAACGTTCGCCAGAAGAATACAAACATCTTATCAACAGGCTCAGACGCATTGAAGGCCAGATCCGCGGCATCAGGGGCATGGTCGAAAAAAGCGCCTACTGCATAGATATACTCGTACAGTGCGCGGCTGTTAGCGCGGCGCTCAACGCCTTCAACAAGGAACTGTTGGAAAACCACATCAGGACCTGTGTGTCGAACGACATCAAGGCAGGCAGGAACGAAACGGTTGACGAACTCGTGGCAACTCTCAGGAAGCTGATGAAATAATGAAACAGTACAGAGTCACAGGCATGAGCTGCGCGGCCTGCAGCGCACGTGTGGAAAAAGCGGTGTCGAAGGTGCCAGGCGTTACGTCCTGCTCCGTGAGCCTGCTGACAAACTCCATGGGCGTCGAGGGCACAGCCTCCGAACAGGCAGTCGTGGCCGCTGTTGAAGCGGCCGGCTACGGCGCGGTCCCAAAGAACGCCGGGCAGACAGAACGACAGTCTGCCGGTCAAAACGATGATGCTCTCGCTGACCGCGAGACGCCGCTTCTCAAACGGCGGCTTGCTGCTTCACTGCTCTTTTTGGCGGTGCTGATGTACATTTCCATGGGGCACATGATGTGGAGCTGGCCGCTGCCGCCGTTTTTCGCTGACAACCACGTCGCCATGGGGCTTGCCCAGCTGTTGCTGGCGGTCTGCGTAATGGTGATAAATCAGAAATTCTTCATAAGCGGCTTCCGCGGCCTGCTGCACAGAGCTCCCAACATGGACACGCTGGTGGCGCTCGGTTCAGGCGCTTCGTTCGCCTACAGCGTCTGCGCGCTCTTTGCGATGACCGGCGCCCAGGTTCGCGGCGACACGGCGGCGGTCATGGGCTGGATGCATGAATTCTACTTCGAGTCCGCCGCCATGATCCTCGCGCTTATCACAGTCGGGAAAATGCTGGAAGCGCGCTCCAAAGGCAAAACGACCGACGCGCTCAAAAACCTCATGAAGCTTGAGCCGAAGACAGCCGTGCTGGTAATCGACGGTGAAGAAAAAGAAGTACCGATCGCTCAGGTCGTTAAAGACAGCGTCTTCGTGGTGCGGCCGGGAGAGAATATTCCTGCGGACGGCGTGGTGCTTGAGGGCGGCGGCGCTGTGAACGAAGCGGCTCTTACCGGCGAGAGCATCCCCGTCGACAAACTGCCGGGCGATTCTGTTTCGGCAGCCACGCTGAACCAGTCGGGCTTTCTCAAATGCCGAGCCACACGGGTCGGCGAGGATACTACGCTTTCGCAGATTATCCGCATGGTCGGCGACGCAGCCGCCACCAAAGCCCCGATAGCGCGAATCGCCGACAGGGTGTCAGGCGTCTTTGTGCCGGCCGTGATCGGCGTCGCTGTGCTCACCACTGCTATCTGGCTGCTGCTCGGCAAGACGGCCGGTTTTGCGCTGGCGCGCGGCATCTCGGTGCTGGTCGTGAGCTGCCCCTGCGCTCTGGGACTCGCCACACCGGTCGCCATCATGGTCGGCAGCGGCGTGGGAGCCAGGCACGGCATCCTCTTCAAGACCGCCGCCGCGCTTGAGGAAATGGGGAAAATCAGGGTCGCAGCGCTCGACAAGACAGGCACCATCACAAGCGGCGAACCTCAGGTCACGGACCTGCTGCCCGCAGAGGGCGTTTCAGCAGAAGAACTGCTTGAACTGGCGGCAGCGCTGGAGAACAAGAGCGAACACCCGCTGGCAAAGGCGGTCCTGCGCGAAGCCGCCGCCAAAAATATCATAGTGAAAGAGGTCTCTGATTTCAAAATCCTGCCCGGCAGCGGCCTTGCGGCCGTTCTGAACGGAGACCGAATCGTAGGCGGAAATCTGAATTTTATCGCGGGACAGGCGGAGGTGCCGCAGGGAACTCGCGATGCCGCGGCCCAGCTCGCGGAAGAGGGCAAGACGCCGCTGTTTTTCAGCGCGGCTGGCAAGCTGGCCGGCGTCATAGCGGCGGCCGACTCAATCAAACCGGACAGCCCCCAGGCCGTCGCCGAGCTGCGCAATATGGGCATACGCGTTGTGATGGTGACCGGAGACAACGAGCGCACAGCCAGAGCCGTCGGCAAAAAAGCTGGCGTCGACGAGGTTACTGCAGGCGTGCTGCCGGACGGAAAAGAAAGTGTGATCCGTAAACTTAAGGCCCTTGGCGCAACAGCAATGGTAGGCGACGGCATCAACGACGCACCTGCGCTCACAAGGGCCGACGCAGGGGTAGCGATCGGCAGCGGAGCCGACGTGGCCATTGATGCGGCCGACGTTGTGCTGGTGAAGAACCGCCTCGGCGATGTGCCGGCAGCTGTGCGGCTGGGCCGCGCCACGCTGCGCAATATTCACGAGAACCTCTTCTGGGCGTTTTTCTACAACGTAATCGGCATTCCGCTTGCCGCCGGAGTCTTCTACCCGGCTTTCGGCTGGAAGCTGAATCCGATGTTCGGCGCGGCCGCCATGAGCCTGTCGAGCTTCTGTGTGGTTTCCAATGCTCTGCGGTTGAATTTCTTCGACATCCGCAGCGCTGCGAAAGATAAAAAAATCAAATCAAAACAGGAGGAGGAAATAACGATGGAAAAGACTCTCAAAATTGAAGGCATGATGTGCGAACACTGCGAGGCGCGCGTGAAAAAGTGCCTCGAGGCCATCCCCGGCGTGGAAAAAGCGACAGCCAGTCATACAGAGGGCACCGCGGTCGTCACCATGAGCAGGGAAGTTCCTTTTGACGTACTCAAAAAGGCCGTCGAGGATCAGGATTACAAAGTCCTGGGCTAAGAAAAGAGCTATGCGGTCTGCTGCCTTTTGCGGCAGTTTCGCAGGTAAAGAGGCAGGCGCCGCGGTAAACCGCGCGCCTGCTCTTTATCTGACTCAATAAGAACGTCGCTTATTTTCCAAAAATATTCTTTGCCAGCTCCATATTTTCCATAACTGAAACGCCAAACGGACAGCGTTTCTCACAGGCGCCGCATTTAACACAATCGCCGGCCTTGCCGGTAAGAGCCTCGTAGTGCTCGCGCACTGTCTCCGGCACTCGTCCCTGGGCTTTAGCGAGGTTCAGAAACTTTGTGACGGACGCCACGTCGATGCCTTTGGGACATGGCGCGCAGTGGCCGCAGTACATGCAGTGGCCCAGCCAGCTGATCTTGGTGAACGAGGCCAGAAAAGCCGCATAATCCTACTCAGCGTCGGCAGCCGTTTCATAAGCCAGATTCTCCTTCAATTCCTCCAGACTGTGAACGCCGCTCATGACCGCTGCCACCGCCGGCCTTGTAAGGGCGTAATGCAGGCACTGGACAGGAGTGAGCGCCATCCCGGCCGGAGAATCGCCAGTAAGCAGATCGCCGCCGCCAAAGGCCTTCATTACAGTGATGCCGACACCGCGCCTCTGACAGGTCTCATAGAGCTTCTCACGTTCAGGATCCATGTTGAGCAGTTTTTTGCTGTAGCTTTCATCCGCCCATAACTTTTCGCAGTCCTCGCTGCCAGGCTGCAGATCGTAACAGGGGTTGACGCTGAACATCAGCACGTCTATCAGGCCGCTTTCGACTGCCGCGAGCGCAGCCTTCGGATTATGGCTGCTGAGTCCAACGCTGCGGATACGGCCGCTCTTTCTGAGCTCCTGCGCGTATTTCATGATCGCTCCGTCCGCGATCTCGCGCCAGGCAGCGGGTGAATCGACGTAATGGAACATGCCGATGTCTATATAATCTGTCTCCAGCCGCGCAAGCAGGTCCTCAAACGAAGGGACGATCTCCTCCATCTTTCTCGTGCATTTGTACTGGCCACCCTGCCAGACCGTGCAGAGGTGCGCCTGCAGCACAAAATCGTCTCTCCTGCCGTGCAGCGCGTTTCCAATGAAGCTCCTGACATCAGGGTCTGGGCTGTAAAGGTCCAGGCAGTTGATTCCCGCCGTAATCGCGGCGTTCATAAGCTCAGCCGCAAATTTTTCTCCGCGGCCCACGAACCCCTCGCAGCCGAGGCCAATCTCGCTCACTTTAATGCCTGTGAAGCCGAGCGTTCTGTAATTCATCTTATCCAGCTCTTTCTTTTGAATTTATATGGACATATTACACCCTGGAGCGCGCTCAAGGTCAAGCGCAGGCGGACCTTTCCTCGTGCCTCAGCTTTCGGAGTTCGAGGATATAGAGCAGGAATGAGACGGGGATGACCAGCGTTTCGGCCATCAGTTGCACCCAGACCATCCCGTACATGCCGATCAGGCTGTTCATTACAAAGAGCAGCGGAATGTTGAAGAAGCCGAGGCGGCAGGAGAAGAGGACCAGCGCCTGCATGCCCTTGCCCATTGCCTGCAGCGAGTAGCTGATAAGAAAGTTGACGACCTGCACAGGGATCGCGAGGCAGGCTACGCGCAGAAATGAGACTCCTATACGTTCCGTCTGAACGCTGTGTATGAAGAAGTGCATGATCTGCGGCGACAGGAACCAGTATGAGGCCACAATAACGGCCGAGAAGACGCCTCCCACGGCCCAGGAGAAACGTGAGATTGCGTTCATGCGCCTGTAGTTTTTGGCCGCATAGTTGTAGCCTACGAGCGGCATGAAGCCCTGACAGAGCCCCATGGAGACTGCCATCGGAAATAGATCGACCTTCTTTACAATGCCATAGGCCGCCACCGGCACGTCTCCGTAGGCCGAAGCAAGCTTGACTATCGTCATGTTGCAGAGAGCACCGAGAGTGACCGCGATAGCGGAAGCGGAGCCAACCGAAAGGACCTCTCTCGCATAGCGGCAGACGAAATATTTGAATCGCAGGGACATCTGAGTCCTGCCGCGCAGCCTTCGGAAGACCCCCAGGAAGAAGAGCACGGAGACTGCGTTGGAGACAGCTGTGGCCAGAGCCGCGCCTGTGACGTTCATTCTGAACGTGAAAATAAAAAGAGGATCAAGCGCCACATTGAGCAGACCACCCAGCATCATGCCTAAACTGGCTTCGCGCGCATGACCTTCGCTTCTGAGCAAATTTCCAAGCGTAAGTCCCAGTACGGTGGGTACGCCTCCTATAACGATGACCCAGAGCAGATAGCTACGCGCGTAGCCTGCAGTGGCGGAACTGGCGCCCAGCAGCTTCAGTATCGGCTCCATAAAAACGAGCGAAAGCAGCGCATAGGCCAGCGATACGGTCAGAGCGCCAAAAAAGCTGAACGAGGAAACGCAGCGCGCTTCCGAACCGCGTTTGGCGCCCAGCAGACGCGAAATCAGGCTTCCGCCGCCTACCCCAAACAGATTGCCAAAAGCCGAGAGAATGTGGAACCATGGGTAAACGAGCGACACTGCGGCCACCATAAGGGGGTCGCCGATCTGTCCCACAAAGAAGGTGTCCGCCAGGTTGTAGACCATCGTGACGATCTGGCTGATGATGGTAGGCACAGCCAGTGTCATGACGGCCATCGGCACCGGCATGGTCTCGAATATTTCTTTTTCAGACGCGCTCTTCATTTCGGTTCAACCAGACTCTAAGAGATATTTTCCCCATTATAACCCGTATTATGAAATTATTTTTTGCTAAGTGGAATTTTTTCCTCTGATTTTTTGATTTTTGCAATCACTGTTTTCAGCCGAGCCTGAGTCTGTCGATCAAAAGGCTGGTCTGCGAAATATTTCTCTTCGAAGATTCTTGCGAACGACATTGTCAATTCGCGCAGCTCAATTTCGTCTATGCGCGCGGCGAATTCCTCAAGCCCTTCGCAGGAACCGCGCCGAAAGCCGCTGCGTTTCACAACAGCGTCGTATTGGGCCAGCAGCGCCTCTTCCGGTCTGCGTTTTTTCAGCCTTAATAACTTTCTAACCAACCAGGACAGGACTGCTATAAAAACGCAAGACAGGACAGGCAGGCGCATTATCTTCACAAAACTTGAGAGTGCGTTTTCAGCCTTCGGCAGCGTCGAAGCGGGGTTGCTCAGAGCTGATTTTAAGCGTCCGACGGCGCTCGCCTGCAGCTCCCAGCTGTAGCCCAGCACGAGCCGCGACCACTGATAGTCCAGGTAATCGAGGTACATGCCTACGATGGTCTGATTCTGCGAGAGGCCGAAGTCTTCGCCGGCCGGCGTGGGGTCGCAGCGCAGCCAGGCTTTTTCGCCGTCGTCCCATGCTTCGACCCAAACGTGGGCGTTTTCGTCCAGTACAGAATAGTAGCCGCCCGCTTCGTTGTAAACGCCGCCGCGGTAGCCGCCCACGAGCCTGGCAGGGACGCCGGCCATGCGCAGCATCGTCCCCATGGCGGAGGCAAAATATTCACAGCTGCCGCTGCGGCTGTTGAAAACAAAATCCTCCAGCGCGTTGGCGGAACGAGACAGGCCGGAAAGCGAATAGGCAAAACGCGGCGGCGCAAGGTAGTTCATAATTGCGTCGATCTTCTGGCGGCTGCTTTTGCCAGCCGTAAGCCCGGCGGTCAAAGCCTCAAGCCGCGGCATGGTTCCCTTTGGATACCTGAGATAACGGCGTTTGTCAAAACCTGCGTCAGACGGCCGGAGTTTGCGGGAAACTATTGAAACAGCCTCATAGCGCAACCTGCGCGCGCGGCTGTAGCCGGCGGCCGCGTAAGTAGCTCCGCCCTGATCCTCCGCGTCAATGCCGGAGAGTCCCAGCGGACGGTCGAGAGCAAAGAGCGCACGGCTGCTGAAAGAAGGCTCCAGATAGAACGTCTGTCTGTAGCGTTTCGTTTTTGGCTCCGGTTCATAACCGCCCTGGTCTGCCGGAATATTGGACGACAGCCAGGAAGCGCCCGTAAAGACGTCGAGTATCTTGCCGCGCCAATAGGGTGTGGCAGGCAGTTCCTCGACTTCGACCCGAAACGCGAGCGCCCGGCTTGTCTCTATCTCGTCTGCCGCACCCAGCTGCACCTCGTCGGCGAACCCAGTGGCAGCCGACGGGTAGCGCCCCCTCATGCCAAACATCGGCGCGGCGGCGCGCGGAGCTGCGAAAAAGATGAACAGCGCCGCCGGCAGTGCGATAGCAAAGATTGTAAATGAACGTTTGAAGAGCTGCCAAAGTTCGTTAGGGGCAGCCGCAGCGTTCTCATCGCGCCTCAGCCAGAGCAGCAGCATAAGGCCGGTGCTGCACAAAACAGCGGATCCGGCTGCATAGAACAAGAATGATTTGCCAACTGAAACTGCCGTGCAGGCGACGGGCAGAGCGAAGGAGATGCCGAGTATCTGCGACCAGCCGCGCAGCGTGCGCTTTTCAAGCAGTTCAACGCCAAGCATCAACAGCAGAGCTTCGATAAGGGCCTCAAAAATATAGTTGTAGCGCAGTCTCAGTGCCAGCACTGCAAGAATCGCCATTGACATCAGATTGATGACGATGCGCGGCGGCCTGCCGCAGCCGCGCATGTCGAGCAGCGCGGCGAATAAGGCCATGGCCAGAAACACAAGCGGAAACGCGGGCGCCACGTTTTCCACGCAGGCGCCGCAGGCAAAGAGCGAGGCAAGCAGCGAGACGGCGTCGAGCGCTGTCGTGAGACGGATTTTTTTCTGCTCGCTGCTCACGGCCTCACCTTCTCTCCATAGCCTGCCAGTTTGGAAAGCAAGAACAGACCGTGTCTGCGTCCGGATTCGGGTTCTTCGGTTCTGCCGCCGTTTTTGAGACCGACAGGAAGACCGGATTTCATCGACTCACAGACAGCGAAGGCTGCCATCGAGAGTCCCTGTTCGACGCCGCGCTTAACGAGCGAGTCAAGGTCGATGACGCGGACAGACAGCGAGGCGGTTTCGTACAGGCGGCTTTTAAGCTTGCCGGTGCGGGCCGTGGATTTCCAATGCACGATCTTCATACTGTCGCCTTCGGCATAATCGCGCACTCCCACCACGTCGGCATCAGCCAGCGGCGCGGCCGGCGAGGCCGATGCAGCAGCCGACCTAGCGAAAACATCCTTCAGGTCGCATCTGACCGGGGACGGGAAAATCAGCGCCTCCATTCCATTCGCCACGCGCCCGAAACGTTTGAAAAAGCCAAACGGATAGAGGGAAAACAGCTCCGCGTCCGTTAGTTTTGCGCGCCCGCGTCTGAGGAACGTAACGAAAGCGGTTCGCTCTGCGGTCTCCTGCGGCTGTATGACCGGGAAAAAAGCGCGCTGGTTGGCGCGGCCGCCAAGCGACGCTTCGATGAGAAACAGCGGCGCACGGCTGGAATTTCTGACTTTGATCGTCACTGGGCAGGGCACGCCGGCGTATATCTCATCCGGCAGCTCAAAAGAAATCTCGGCAGCGAGAATATTTCTGCGGCCGATCACGCCGGAACCAAGCAGATAGGCCAGCATCAGCGCCGTCACGATATAGAGCAGGTTGTTGGACGTATTGACGGCGATAGCGCCGAACAACAGCGTGATGACGATGAAACAGCCGCCTGAGCGCCGCAGCTGGACCACGCGTTTCATCAAATGGCTGGCGTTTCCGCAAAGAGCTGCCTCAGCAGCTCTTTTTTAGCCCGCTCGGAACCCTGTTTGAGAATGAGCCTGTGCAGCAGCACGTCATCCGCGAATGCCTTGACATCCTCCGGTATCACAAAACCGCGCCCCTGCAGCCAGGCCGCGGCTCTGGCCGCCCGCAGCAGCACCATGGCCCCGCGCGTGGAGATGCCTACCGCAGCGTCCGGGTGCGAACGGCTCTTTTCTGCAACAGTGAGGATGTAGTCGATGATTTTGTCCGAAACCGTGACTTCCCTTTCGATTTCCGACTGAGTCTCTATGATCTCCCGCGGGTTCAGCAGCGCCGGAATATTTTCCAGCTCCTCGCGCTGACTTCCTGAACGCAGGATCTCTCGCTCGGCTTCGCGGGCTGGATAGCCAAGCGAAAGCCGCGCCATAAAACGGTCCATCTGCGATTCCGGCAGCGGGAAGGTGCCGGCGTGTTCGACAGGGTTCTGCGTGGCTATCACGAAAAACGGCTGCGGCAGCTGGTAGGTCTTGCCGTCCACAGTGGCCTGCCCTTCTCCCATCGCCTCAAGCAGAGCGCTCTGGGTCTTGGGCGTGGCGCGGTTGATCTCGTCGACCAGCACCAGGTTGTTGAACGCAGGCCCTGGGTGAAACTCAAACGCGCCCTTGTCCGCCTTGAAAATGTTCAGCCCCGTAACGTCGGTCGGCAGCAGGTCGTTGGTACACTGAATGCGTCCGAACTGCAAACCCAGCGCGCGAGCCACAGCCAAAGCCAGCGTCGTCTTGCCAAGTCCCGGCAGATCCTCGAGCAGTACATGGCCGCCTGCGAAGACACAGACCAAAAGCTTCACAAGCGTTTCGTCCTTGCCGTGCAGAATCGGCGTCAGACAGGCCATAATCTCTTTTATCTTATGATTTTCTATCTTAAACAACGACATGCCAGCCTCCCGCAAAAACACATCAAAATTACATCCGGTTCAATTTAGTACAAGATATAGTAAATGCTGGAGGCGGCTCACGGTCAAGCGCAAACTACTAAATCGGATTTGAGGCCTCCTGCCGTTTTGCACCGCAGGGAGCGCCGTGATATCATTAAGTCAAAATCAAAGCGGAGGTGTGCAATAACGGCCCATAAATGCAAGCTCACGGTGCTGCGCAGGGGCTGCTTTATCCGTAACTTCAGGAGCAGTACTGTTCTGATTCCGGGTCGAGCAAAGGCCCCATCTTCCACTAGGGCCAGGAGTTAATTCCCGACCAGAACGGCCCAGACGGGTTCTGGCTCATGATGAACGGCAAATTCTGCAGCGACGGCACCAGCCGGTGATTTTCAAGATCGAGAGGTCGACGCAGAACAGGCTCATCCACAGCCAGTCGCAATTACAACAAAATATACAGGGAGGCACAAATAATGAAAGTCATCCTCGTCAACGGCAGCCCTCACGAAAAAGGCTGCACCTTTACCGCTCTTTCGGAAGTAGCAAAAACGCTCAACGAAGAGGGAGTCGCAACACAGATCTTCCAGATCGGCGCGGCGCCGGTTTCCGGCTGCACAGACTGCGGAGCCTGCTTCACCTTGGGCCGCTGCGTCATCGACGATAAGGTGAACGAATTTCTGGCTCTTGCGAAGGAGGCGGACGGCTTCGTTTTCGGCTCGCCGGTCTATTACGCCTCCGCGAACGGGTCTCTGACATCGTTCATGGACAGAGTCTTCTTCGCCGGCGGCAGCACTTTCAGGCTCAAACCGGCGGCGGCGGTGGTCTCCGCCCGCAGGGCAGGTACGACGGCCTCGTTCGACCAGCTCAACAAGTATTTTGCCATCAGCGAGATGCCGATCGTTTCGTCTCAGTACTGGAACATGGTCCACGGAATGGAACCGGAGGACGTTAAAAAGGATCTTGAAGGCCTGCAGATCATGAGGACCCTGGGCCGCAACATGGCCTGGCTTCTCAAATGCAAGGAGGCCGCCGCAAAAGCAGGCGTGCCGCTGCCGGAACGCGAGGAAGGAACATACACAAACTTCATTCGCTGAGCGCTGTTTCACCGGCGATTGCAGGGCTGACAGAGTTTCAGATACGGCTGAACTCTTGCTGCGGTGCTTAACTTGAACGCTGCAGCAAGAGTTTATTTTTTATGCCGAGGTACATGAGGCCGCACATCCGCTACTCTCCGTCCGCCCTCTGCCGCTCGGGCCGCTCCGGCCAGGTCGGACAGACCACGGCGTCAAGTCTGTCGAGCCTCGGCACGTAGGGTTTGACGTCTATCACCGGCGAACCGTCGCGCGCGTCTATTTTATCCAGCCAGATCACACAGTTACCGGCATCCAGCTTCTCGATACGCGCGTTCGTAAGCGCGATGGGATTCGGCCTCATGGGCGAACGGGTAGCAAAGATGCCCTGCAGCGGCAGATCGAGATTATGGTTCGGATGCACCATGGTGATTGAGCGAGCCTCTTCATTATCGTTGTCCGAGAACCACCAGAACACGTTGACGTGGCTGTAACGCTCCAATCCAAGGAACAGTTCGTGGTAGCGGCGCTCCAGTTC